>OLOO01001753.1_pt1 | contig 13401 bp, 7 predicted proteins | sample 1672621 | NCBI WGS metagenome assembly OLOO01 (sample SAMEA3136706, study PRJEB25190) | human gut metagenome | biome: human gut; feature: human-associated habitat; material: faeces | place: Austria | collected 2013 | reverse complement strand
CGAAGGGCTTTGTACATGTCCTTCGGCAGTTTGTTACGCATTACCTTATCGTTGAATACAAGGCTTCCATATAAAGCAGGAATTTCTTCATGTGTCATGGTTTGTTCTCCTTTCTGATTGCCCAGATTGTTTTCAGAATATCAAAAGACAAAAAAGGCGCCCTGAACCTGTTTCCAAGTTCAAAGCGCCTTTGCTTTATGCCATGTAGTATACACGGAAATTTTCGGTTGTCAATCCCTGAATTGAAAAAAATTAAAAAATTTTACGGATTCTGGAGAAAACGGAGCATTACGCAGTTGAATATAAAATGGGATAGTGCTATGATTGATTAATAAACTGAGGTTTTTGCGCTTAAAGGAGAAACAAGGAGGAATTATGATCCAGATTACGCAAATGCTTACAATATTAGGAGAACATCTTCCGCTTGTGCTGGTTGGCGGCGCGGAGGCACTGGTGGCAATCGTACTTGTCGGAAAGACACGGATGCGAGGCGGAGGAACCGGAAAAAAACGAAAGAAAACGGATCCGGAGCAGATTTTGCTGGATACGCTGGAAAAAAGAAAGCAGGAGGTCTGCATTCTGATCCGGAAAGCAGATATGATGCCGGTATATACAGCAGGTGATCTGGAAGGAATGACCGGAGTTACCGAACAGCGGCTGAAAGAAGATATCACGGTATTTACCACTATATTGGAAGATCCCGCGCAGGGAGAAAAAATATGGAAAGAATACCGTGCATGGAACGGCGGGGAAAATTTCCAGGCGGAGATGCAGCTGAGTAATGGACAGTGGATGCATATGACCGCACAGAAAAGCCCGCAGGAAGGGTATGAACTGATCTGGCTGGAGACAACGACCGGGATCCATGACAGGATCCGGCAGTATGAGACCCAGCTGGATGCATCCAGAGAGGCAAGCCAGTCAAAGACCAGTTTCCTCTACCGGATGTCCCACGAGATCCGGACACCGATGAACGGTATCATGGGTATGCTGACCCTTGCAAAAGGAAAGATGAAAAAGACAGATCCGGCGATGCTGTATCTGGAAAACGCAGAAAAAGTGTCCGAACATCTGCTCTCGCTGATCAACGATATTCTGGATATGTCCAGGATCGAAGCGGGAAAAGTGGAACTGGAACAGAAAGTGTTCAGTCTGTCAGGTCTTGGACAGCGGCTTTATGATATGTTTGCGAAGAATCTGGAAAGCCGCGGCATCCGTTATGCGGTCAATTACGAGGAGATGACGGTGGATTATGTAGTCGGGGATGAACTCCGTATCAGCCAGATCATCATCAACTTCCTGTCAAATGCAGTGAAGTTTACAAAAGAGGGTGAGATCGTGGTGACATTCCGGCAGATGATGCTGCAGGATCAGACCGTCGATCTGATGATCCGGGTACATGATACCGGAACCGGTATGGATCCGAAGTTTATCAACCGGATCTTCCGTCCGTTCGAGCAGGAGAGTGCCGATACGGCGAAACAGTACGGAGGAACCGGACTGGGTATGGCGATCACCGATCAGCTGGTAAAACTGATGGGTGGTGAGATCGTGGTAGAGAGTACGCCGGAAGTCGGATCGGACTTTTCCGTGTATCTCCATCTTCCGATCGCAAGCAAGCCGGTGGAGACAATGGAACTGCCGAAGGAAACCGGACAGGAGCAGACGGATCAGGAAGAAGATGTGTTCCGCGGCCGTCGGATCCTTGTAGCAGAAGATAATGAGATGAATGCGATGATTGCGACAGAGATTCTCGAGGAGATGGGTGCGGAAGTACTCACAGCAGAGAATGGTCAGGAGGCAGTGGAAGCTTTCAGCAGTCATCCGGAACAATATTTCGATTTTATTTTGATGGATGTACAGATGCCGGTGATGGACGGCCGGGAAGCTGTAAGGACGATCCGGGCGATGCACCGGGCGGATGCGCGGAAGATTCCGATCTTTGCGCTGTCTGCGGATGCGTTTGTCGAAGACGAACGGCTGTCTGCCGAGAGTGGCATGAACGGTCATTTCGCAAAACCGGTGGATTTTATCGCACTGCGGCATGAGATTAAAAATTTTCTATAAATAACAGGTTAAAGATAAAGAGAACAAGGGATAAAAATGGACGAAAAGAAGATGAAGCGAGCGGGGATTGTGGCAATTGCAGTTCCGGCACTGACTGTGGGAACGGTGGCACTGGTATCTGCGTATCGGGCGGACAATGATTTTCAGCCATTTAACACAGATCGTGAATTACAGAAGAATCAGGTTGTCTTTTCTGACGATGAGGAAGCGGCAGGCGAGCAGGAACAGCAGCAGGGAGAAGAAAGCGAATACTGGAAAAAAAATACAGATTTCACAAAGGACAAGAGTCCTGTTTCGGGATCACAGAATGGAAAATATCTGTTTGAGAACGGTCTTCTCGACCAGAGCAATCAGACCAATAATATTACGGTGCTTGGAGATACCGCCACAGGTGGTGTACAAAGCCCGGCCGGTCAGGGAAGTGGACAGCCGATCTACAATCTGACGGGTGATAAAGGAAATGCTGATACGATCATTCAGGGAACCGTAAGCCAGGGTGGAAACGGTAACGGTACGGGAGAATCCGGGAATGGAAACGGAAGTTCTTCCGGTACGGATAAGAATCAGGGAACGGACAGCAACAACGGACAGAACTCTTCGGATTCCAAGACGGATGATCCGCTGATTCCGACACCGATGCCGACACCGGCAACCCGTCCTGCCAGTTCCGCGAAAGATCCGGACAGCAACAAGGCAACTCCGGGAATTATCGGTGGAGACAGCAACCCTTATACGGAAGATGTATCCAATAATTTCAAGAATCCGGAAAATACAAAAGGGGTTATTATACAGAAGTCCGTGTTCAATACAGATGGTATGCTGTATAAGGGACAGATCATAGATAAGATGAGAATCTACAATGCACTTGAGACCTTTGCCTATATCGATGACAGCAAGGGAAACAGAAGCTTCTATGTATGGGGAAGCAATGCGCTCGATAACTATATCCGTATCGAGGCGGTTTCCTTTGACGGCGGAGAAACCTGGAGCGATGTGTTTCCGATGACAATCCCGAAAGACATCGATGCTGATCAGATGGTGATCCGGGTGGGATACCGTTTCTCCACAAATGATACGGAATGGATACAGATGGATGTTCCGTATGCACCGGAAGACAGCAGGATCTATGTCATGACAGAGGTGATCACCGAGGAAAATCAGGTACTGGATACGACAAAGGTACTGAACTCGGATCAGCATCTGGAAGAGGGAACCATGCTGAATCTTCTGCGGTATCAGGTGATGTATCTTGGGGAAGACAGACTGACAACCCTTTTTCCGGGCTGGAGTGAGGATGGAAAGCTGGTGGACTGGTATTATATAGCCACTGTCGGCCGTCACATTCTGGAACCGGAAGATTCGGTGGCACTGGATCCGGCGTACACGGTTCAGCTGCGACAGGTGTGGATGTCAGATACGTTTGATGTCGGTTGGCAGTATGATAACCTGTGCTACCTGCAGGCACTGACCAGCGTGGAAGAGAGTGCGTTGCAAACAGCCGGAGAGAACGAGACGCGTCTGGAAGTACCGGAATATATCCAGGCGGTTATGATGGACGATGATGCCAATATTTCCGTGGATCATCTGGATATCCCGGATACGGTTCTTTACATTGCCGGAAATAATGACGGACTGAAAGTAAAGAAGGGTTATTCGGTAGGTGAGAACAATCCGTGCTATGCGATGGCGGATGACGGAGTTCTGACTAACAAAAGCGGAACGGAGTATCTGAACATTCCGTATGAAAAAGAGGAGATAACGGTAAAAGAAGGCGTTACCAAAGTCTCAGTCAGCGAGAAAAATGAGATCCGGACCCTTAAAATCGATGCGTCCTCGATGGAGGAGATGCCGGAGATCTCGTATGAAAATCTGAAAAACTGTAAGATTCTGGTAAAAGATGACCTGCTGGAAGAATTTATGAAGGAAAACTGGGACAGCCTGAAAGATGATCCGGGAAACTGTGTTGCTGCGATCAGTGAACCGACCCGGATGTATCGGATGAAATATGGCTGCATGATCGATCAGAACGGTTCCATGCGGCGTCTGGTTGATGCAACGGGAAAGAAAGTGCAGCTCGCATCGGAAGTAACCAACATTGAGGAAGGTGCTTTTGATGGCGTAGAGAATGTTGCGACACTGCTGATGCCGAAAAACGGAGAAAATATCGGGCTCGAAGAAAACTGTTTCCAAAACAGCGGGATCCGGAAGATTCTGTGCTATACAAAGTTACAGTACCGGGTGGTGCAGGAACAGCTGGAGGGTTCCGGGGCATCAGAGGATGTTGAAGTGGAACTTCTGGCAACTTCCAAGGAAGGATATTTCTATGCCGTGACGGAAGAGGACGGAGAAAAAGAAGTCACGCTGATTTCCGTTCCGGACGGTTTGCAGAGTTTTGACGGAGTCATGACGGATCAGGAAGGCAATCCGATTACAATCACGGCAGTGGATGATTATGCATTCAGCGAAGCCGGGGATCTGGAATGGGTAAGTTTACCGGAGAGTGTTAAAAAGATCGGCTATAAGGCGTTCGGAAACTGTACGGCACTGCAGGGTGTGATCATCGAATCACGGGATGTGATCGAGATCGGAAATCAGGCATTTGACGGGTGTAAAGCACTCCGTTTTGTGGCGTCCAATGCGCCACAGGGCGTGATGGATGAGGATTACGATCCGGGACTCACAGATACTTTTGGAAACCGGACATTTTTTACACCGACGAATTCAGAAGGATATTACGGAAACATCTGGTTTACCGAAGAATCAGGAGTGTATTCATTTGAGGTCGTGGAAGTGGGCGAAACAGGAAAGGCACTTTACGGAAACAATGCGGCCGGAGAACCGTGGCTGCTGCTTCGTTCCGGAGGACATCTGGATGCACAGGTCAGTCTGCCGGATACCACGTTGGAGATCTGGAGCCAGGCACTGGAGTATACCACCACACAAAGCGGACGGTATACCGTCAACTGGGAAGATCTCGGTCAGCTGTGGATCGACAGCGGTGCATTTTACAGTTCGCAGCTGGGAGGTGACATTACACTGAGCGACAGCTGCTACCTGGCAAGCTATGCGGTGTATAACTGTGATCAGCTTACCAGTGTGACGATGGGAGATAATATCGGACAGATCGGTGAGGGCACGTTTGGCGGCTGTGACAGTCTGATAACGGCACAGTTTGGCACGATGCAGGACAGCGTGGCACTGTACAGCGGTCTGTTCAATGACTGTAATCAGCTTACCAGCATTACGATCAATGACTACACAGCTCCAAGTCTGGTCGTTTTGGGAACTTCCGGTTTCCAGTTTAACTTTGGCTGGACACAGGAGGAAGAAGAAGCCAATCTGAAGATCCGGATTCCGGAAGGCAGTGAAGTGAATTATGTGAAAAAATGGCGGTATTTTTATGCCGGCTATGTGGAATCCGGGGATTATCCGGCATATCTGAATATGTGGTATGATATCCGATATCAGCATATAGACTGGATAACCTGGGAATTCCCTTCGGATGAAGAGGTGGATGAACTGGTGGAGGCAGCTCTTTTGTCGGCAGAAAACAGAATCCGCAGGATGATCGGAACCGAAACAGTGAGCGAACCGGTAGACTATTATCCGTACCATCTGGACAATGAGGGGATGCTGTCACTGGCGGGAACACCGTCGGATATCACCGTTATGAATCTGTGGATGCAGCTGGATAACCTGCCGGATAACTGGTTCCTGGATTACATTGGAACCGGAGCCTTTAAGCGTGCAAAAAATCTGGGTATGGTACTGATCCCGGATATGATTTCCGGTATTTTTACCAATGCATTTGACGGCGTGGAAAGCGATTCCCTGATGCTGTATTTTATGTCGGAGACACCGCCGGCACTGAAAGGATGGTCTGAAGAGCACCCGTTTGTATTTGGCACGACGAGTACGCCGATCTATATGATGCTGCCGGATGGAAGCGAGGAGACTTATATCCAGTCCTGGATCTTCCCGATGGCAGGTTATGAGGATCTTGCGGCCATGCGTGAGAGTATAAAAGCCAAACTGGCAGAGGCAGGAGAGGATGATTCGGATCAGGCAGTGGATATCGAGGTGGCAAACCGTTTACTTCCGCTGGAAAACCAGCTGCGCGCCATGATCGGTATGGAACAGATCACGGATTCGAAGGATCTGAGTGTGACGCTCGACAATCTGCCGGACAGTGAAGAGGCGGAAACAGACGAGGAACTTTCCGGATCGGAAGAGGAAACGAAAGAGACGGACGGCGTACAGGAAGATCGGAAGAAAGAAGAGACAGAAGAAGATCCGGACACAGAACAGAAGACGGAGGATTCTTCAAAGGAAGAGAAACAGAACCCGACGGGTGGCAGTGCGGAAAAGGACGCTCTGACATCGGAGGGAACAGAAAATAAAAAAGAAAATCAGGAAAATACAGATACTGCCGGAAATGGTAGCGGAGAGGAGACACAGGAATGATAGTAGAACAGTCCAAGCAGATCATTGCGGAGGTAAATAAGGCATTTATCGGAAAAAACGATATTATCGAAAAAATTCTGATGACGATTTATGCCGGAGGACATGTGCTGCTGGAGGATTGCCCGGGGGTTGGAAAAACCACCCTGGCACTGGCATTTTCAAAGGTACTGGGACTTAGCTGCAAGCGTATTCAGTTTACCACGGATACGCTGCCGTCAGATATTACAGGGTTTACGATGTTTAACCGGGAAACCAACAGTTTTGAATACCGTGACGGTGCGGCAAACTGTCAGCTGCTTCTGGCAGATGAGATCAACCGTACCTCCCCGAAGACACAGTCGGCACTTCTGGAAGTGATGGAGGAACATACGATCACTGTGGACGGAAAGACACATCATCTGCCGTCTCCGTTTATCTGTATTGCCACACAGAACCCGCTGGGATTTGCTGGTACGCAGCCGCTGCCGGAGTCTCAGCTGGACCGTTTTATGGTGTGTCTGTCAATCGGCTATCCGACACTGGAACACCAGATGAACATTATCAATGCACAGCGTTATCAGAATCCGTTACAGGAGCTGCAGCCGGCAACGACGGCGCAGAACGTGATCGAGGTACAGAATTATCTGACTTCCGTACAGATGACCGAGGATGTGCTGCGGTATGCGATCTTACTGTGTGAAGCGACAAGAAATCATCCGCTGGTAGAGCTGGGAATCTCTCCGCGAGGTGTTTCCGCTTTGGTAAAGATGGCAAAAGCCAGCGCGATCATCCGGGGAAGAAACTACGTGATTCCGGAAGATGTACAGAATGTCTACACAGATGTGTGTGCACACCGTCTGGTACTTCGTCCGCAGGCACAGGCTGACGGAAAGGATGCCAGGATGATCCTTCAGGAAATCATGGATGACATCCGTCCGAAGGCAGAAAGGTAGAAGGCTATGTGGAAAAATCGGCTGGCCTATGGGTGCTTGGCAGGAATCCTTGCAATCTTGTTATTTTTCTCCGGCAAATCGTTTCTGCTGGTGGCTCTGCTGCTGTCACTGCTGTTGATCCCGGTGTTTGGAATCCTGATCCGGAGAGACGGAAAGCGCATAAAGATCCGTCTGGAAAAAGAAAAACCGGTGTCGGCTGCCATATATTCGAAAGGTGCGCTCCGGGTTGCGGACCGGGTGCAGATCGAACTGGAAGTGAAAAATGAGATGTTTGGCCGGAGCGAATGTCTGCAATTTCTGCTGCCATTGAAAGGAAAGGAACAGACGTTTTCCCTGCCGGTGGAACTGCAGCTGTGCGGGCAGACACGTTTCGAGTGCACCCGTGTGTGGGTGATGGATCTTCTGGGTCTTTTCCGCATTCCACTGAAAGCGGGACAGACCTTTTATACGGTACTGTATCCGCCGAAGATGCGTGTACAGATGGAGCGGATTGCAGGAACGGTAGGATCTTCTCAGACAGATGGATTTCTTCAGAACAGAAAAGGAAATGATCCAAGCGAGATGTTTGAACTGCGGGAATATGCACCGGGGGATGACATCCGTGCTATTCACTGGAAACTGACCAGCAAGACGGATGATCTGGTGATCCGTCAGGCGAGTGATCCCTCGCATCATACACTGTTGCTGCTCCCGGACTACGGGCTGGATCAGCTGAACAGACCGGATGGAGAGGCAGAGATGAACACGGTCATCGCTGTGGGCGTGGAGGCTGCGAGAGGGCTTCTGAAAAAAGGAAGAGGCTTCTGCCTTGCGATTCCCACCAGAAATGGACTTCAGCTCTATGAGATACAGAATGAAAAAGAGTTTTCCAGGATACTTCCGCAGTGGCTTTCCATTCCGGTACAGGCGATCGGGGGTACGGGACTGGAATATTTCCAGATGCAGCATCTGGAACAGTATTTTAACCGGCTGATGATCCTGTCCTGTGGAGATTATGAGAAAGGGGTACGGGGACTGGAACAGAAGATTGGCATCACGGTGATCCAGTCATTAGCGAAAAAAGGACTCTCCTACACCAGCCTGAAGCAGAATGGTATGCTGATCGAGATCCCGGCAGGAGAAAAACAGGAAGAAACCTATCGGATTCTATGTTAAAGGGGAAGAAGAGATGAAGCAGAAGACAAAAGAAATACAGATACAGAACATCCCCTTGCAGGAACAAAATAAAGAATACCAGCTGATCCTGTGGGATATCTGTCTGGCGCTGGTACTGATGACCGGAAGCCTGATCTCTTTTGTGGAGAGTTGGGGACAGAAGACCGGTATGGGGATCCTGATCGCGGTGACGGCAGGGATCGGTCTGCTGGGAAGTGTGCTGGCACAACAGTACGGGAAAAAAACTTCTATAAAGGGGATACTCTACGGGATTCCGTGGCTGCTCCTGCTGATTGTTACCGGGTTTCACGGATACCTGACCGGATTCCTTTCCTGGATCAATGCGATCATCACCGGATGGAATCTGTCACAGGAGGGCGGTGTAGCCCTTTTTAACGTGCAGACCACGGAACAAAATGTGCAGGCATTTTCCCTGGTGATGGCACTTGTCCTGGGAGAGGGGATTCTGGTTCTGGTAAAAAAGAAACAGCGGATCGTATGTATGGTCATGGTGACGGTGTGGATCGTCATACAGCTTGTCGGAGCTACCTATAACCCGGTTGCATGTGGATTCCTGCTGGCAGGACTCTGTGGCATGTGGATCGCCGGAAGAAAAACCTGGATTACGAAAAGCATGGTGGTCTGGGCGCTGGGAATCGCCGTTTTATTATGTGCGGCGGGTATGAGCAGTGACAGAGCCAGTATGGAAACCGTCATGGATTTCCGGGAACAGGTAGAAGAAAAAGTGCATGAGATCCGTTATGGAAAAGATACCCTGCCGGAAGGAGATCTGTATCAGGCAGGCAAACTGCATGCAAGTACGGAAGTAATGCTGGAAGTACAGGGTCAGCAGGAAAAGAATCTGTATCTGCGGGGATTTGTAGGAGGCAGTTATCAGAACGGACAGTGGAAAGAAATGTCTGATGCCGCCTACAGCGGAAAAAATACAGGAATGTTTACCTGGTTAAAGGCGCGGAGTTTTGATCCGCTGACACAGGTTGCAGCATACAATCAGTTAGGGGAAGAACAGGATGTACCGGAGGGGAATCAGGTACAGGTAAAAGTAAAAAATGCGTCCCGCTATTATGTTTACGCGCCGGTTTCCTATGTCCGGATGATCAACGGCAGTGTAAAAGAAGAAAAAGACAGTCGACTGGCAAGCAGAGGACTTTTTGGAAGCCGTTCGTATCGCTGGGAGGAGATCTCAGGAAGCAGACCGGGCGAACTGACGGTTGCGGATAACTGGGTAGAAGATCCGGATACGGATCGTCGACAGGAAAATCAGGAGGCAGAAGCGGTCTATCGGGAATTTGTTTATCATACCTATACCACGATAGATAGTGACATGCAGCGGCTGATGCAGCGGATTTTCTGGGATGATTACGAGACGGACAGTGACGGTATCTACAGTGCGTTAAATCAGATCCGGCAATGTTTGAGCAGTGAGACAACGTATACCGAGATGATGCCGCAGATTCCGGAGGGAGAAGATCCGATCCGCTGGTTCCTGACAGAAGGAAAACAGGGAAATGATGTTTACTATGCGGCAGCAGCCACGGAAGCATTTCGCGCCTATGGAATTCCGGCACGTTATGTGGAGGGCTACTATTTATCCGCGGATCAGATCCAAAAAGAAGAAAGTGGAGCCAACACCCTGACCGGTGCGGACGCACATGCCTGGGTGGAGGTCTATTTTGATGGTGTGGGCTGGTTGCCATTGGATACCACACCGGGATATTATTACGATGCGGTATCCTTACAGCAGATGATCAGTGCACCGGATCAGATCAATAAGAATGCGGTACTGGAAGATCCGTCATTTGAAGCCAATCAGGCGACCGATACTACGGAATCAAGAAGGAACGGAGATACACTCAAACGTGTGGCTGTCCGCATGGGAGCCGTTATACTGGGTGGTGTCACGCTGTTGATCATTCTTGCTTTGGTGCTGCTGGGAGTCCTTGAGATCGGAAGAATCTGGGATTACGAATCGATGCACCGGAAGTATGAACGGGTGGATCAGAAGGAGAAGATTCATATGATGTCCGAGAAGATGGAAAAACTTCTGGGATTTCTCGGGATTTCGATGAGTCTTGGATGGAAGACCGATGAAGTGGACGAAAAAATCCATGAAAAATATCCGGGTGTGGAAGCCGGTTCGTATCTTCGTGTCTGCAGGATCATGGAAAAATCCCTCTACGGACAGATGGAACTGGAAGCCTATGAGATGCGTACCATCGACAGCTTTATGGAAAAGCTGCAGGAGATCGGAAAAGAAACACTCGACCGAAAGGGCAGAATCCTGCTCCGTTATGGCTATGTTGCACGGATAATTGGAAAAATCCGTCGAAAAACAGGGCAAAAAAGAAAAAACAAAAAAAACGACAGAAAAGAATTGACAAAATAAAAGGAAAGAGACATAATAGTAGCATTAAAAAAACACTGACAAAGGCGTCAGAGATCCGAAAGGGTTTCTGACGCCTTTTTTACTTTTTAGTTTTTTCAAAAGAGGAGGAAAATGTGATGGCAGTAAAGTATGTGTTTGTAACAGGCGGCGTGGTATCCGGTCTGGGAAAGGGGATTACGGCAGCTTCCCTGGGAAGACTTCTGAAAGCCAGAGGTTATCAGGTGACGATGCAGAAGTTTGATCCGTATATCAATGTGGACCCGGGTACGATGAATCCGATTCAGCATGGAGAAGTGTTCGTAACAGACGACGGTACCGAGACAGACCTGGATCTGGGACACTATGAACGGTTCATTGATGAGAGCCTGGACAAGAACTCAAACGTAACGACAGGAAAAATCTACTGGTCCGTGCTTCAGAAAGAACGCCACGGAGATTACGGCGGAGGAACCGTACAGGTCATTCCGCATATTACCAATGAGATCAAAGATCATTTTTATAAAGCAAAGTCAGAGGATGAAAACCGCATTGCGATCATCGAGGTGGGTGGTACGGTAGGTGATATCGAGAGCCAGCCGTTTTTGGAGGCCATCCGTCAGTTCCAGCATGAGATCGGTCATGAGAATGCGGTTCTGATCCATGTAACCCTGATTCCGTATCTGAAAGCATCCGGAGAGATGAAGACAAAACCAACCCAGCAGAGCGTCAAGGAACTGCAGGGAATGGGACTGTGGCCGGATGTACTGGTATGCCGAAGCGAATATGAGATCTCCGAGGAGATGAAAGCCAAGATCGCACTGTTCTGTAACGTGCCGGTCAATCATGTACTGCAGAACCTCGATGTGGAGTATCTGTATGAAGCACCGCTTGCCATGGAGAAAGAACATCTGGCACAGGTGGTATGTGAATCCCTTCAGCTGCCTTGCCCGGAACCGGATCTGACCGACTGGAAACAGATGGTAGAAGACCTGAGAAATCCGATCCACGAAGTGGAGATCGCAATGGTCGGAAAATACATCCAGCTGCATGATGCCTATCTGAGTGTGGTAGAAGCGCTGAAACACGGCGGAATCGCAGCCCGTGCAAACGTAAAGATCCGCTGGGTAGATTCCGAAGAGATCACACCGGAAAATGTAGCTGAAAAATTAAAAGGCGTGGATGGTATCCTGGTACCGGGAGGTTTCGGAACCCGTGGTACGGAAGGAAAGATCGAAGCGATCCGCTATGCAAGAGAAGAAAAGATCCCGTTCCTTGGCATCTGCCTTGGTATGCAGATGGCAATTGTAGAATTTGCCAGAGATGTGATCGGCTATAAAGATGCTAACAGCATCGAGCTGGATCCGGAAACCACACATCCAGTCATCGCACTGATGCCGGAACAGAACGGTGTGGAAAACCTGGGCGGAACCCTTCGCCTTGGTGCTTACCCGTGTGTCCTGAAAGAAGGAAGCAAGGCAAGAGAAGTATACGGAACCGAAGAAATCAGCGAGAGACACCGTCACCGCTATGAAGTAAATAACGACTATCGACAGGAACTGGAAGAAAATGGAATGGTACTTTCCGGACTGTCACCGGATAAACGTATCGTAGAGATGCTTGAGATCCCGGGTCATCCGTTCTTTGTGGGAACCCAGGGACATCCGGAACTCAAATCCAGACCAAACCGCGCACATCCGCTGTTCCGTGGACTGATCCAGGCAGCAGTAGCGTATCACCAGTGAGAGGAGAAAATGTGATGAAAGAAAATCAGGGTTTATATCGACAGCAATTTGAGCATGATAACTGTGGTATCGGAGCAGTCATCAACAGCAAAGGCATCAAAAGCCACACCACAGTAGAAAATGCTCTGAAAATCGTAGAAAATCTGGAGCATCGTGCAGGAAAAGATGCAGAGGGAAAGACCGGAGACGGTGTAGGTATCCTGCTGCAGATCTCCCACAAATTCTTCAAAAAAGAATGTGACAAACTGGGGATCGCGATCGGAGAGGAGAGAGAGTATGGTATCGCCCAGCTCTTCTTCCCACAGGATGAACTGAAATGTAACCAGGCAAAGAAGATGTTCGAGATCATCGTGGAAAAAGAAGGTCTGGAACTTCTCGGTTACCGTGAAGTCCCGGTTTATCCGGATGTTCTCGGTCATAAAGCGAGAGTCTGTATGCCGCACATCGTGCAGGCGTTCATCAAAAAACCTGCCCGTGTGGAAAAAGGACTGGAATTTGACCGGAAACTGTACATCGCCCGCCGTGTCTTTGAACAGAGTAATGAAAATACGTATGTAGTATCCATGTCCAGCCGTACCATCGTATACAAAGGTATGTTCCTGGTAGGACAGCTGCGTACCTTCTTTGGCGATCTGCAGGACAAAGACTATGAATC
>OLOO01001752.1_pt1 | contig 13401 bp, 7 predicted proteins | sample 1672621 | NCBI WGS metagenome assembly OLOO01 (sample SAMEA3136706, study PRJEB25190) | human gut metagenome | biome: human gut; feature: human-associated habitat; material: faeces | place: Austria | collected 2013 | reverse complement strand
TCCGGAATCTTTGACAAAAGAAGAAAACGTGGAGTTCTTGAAAACAGTGAAGATTTCTTTCTATGCCGTAGATGAGGCTCACTGTATTTCGGAATGGGGACATGACTTCCGGCCGGAATATCGCCGTATTCGTCCTATTATCAATGAAATCGGAAAAGCTCCGCTCATTGCGTTGACTGCGACGGCTACACCGAAAGTGCAGCATGACATCCAGAAGAATCTGGGTATGGTGGATGCGCAGGTGTTCAAGTCATCGTTCAACCGCCCGAATCTCTATTATGAGGTACGCCCCAAGACTGCAAATGTAGACCGGGACATCATCAAGTTCATTAAGAACAATCCCGAAAAGTCAGGCATTATCTATTGCCTGAGCCGGAAGAAAGTGGAGGAACTTGCTGAAATCCTGCAGGCAAACGGAATCAATGCCCGTGCCTATCATGCCGGAATGGATTCGGCTACACGAACACAGAACCAGGATGATTTCCTGATGGAAAAAATTGATGTGATTGTAGCTACCATTGCTTTTGGTATGGGGATTGACAAACCGGATGTGCGCTATGTCATCCATTACGATATACCCAAAAGTCTGGAAGGATATTACCAGGAGACCGGACGTGCCGGAAGAGATGGAGGAGAAGGGCAGTGTATTACTTTCTATACCAATAAAGACTTGCAGAAGCTCGAGAAGTTTATGCAAGGCAAACCTGTAGCAGAGCAGGAAATTGGCAAGCAGCTTCTGCTGGAGACTGCTGCGTATGCCGAATCTTCCGTATGCCGCCGAAAAGCATTGCTTCATTACTTCGGCGAAGAATATATAGAAGAAAATTGTGGTAATTGTGACAATTGTTTAAATCCGAAAAAACAAGTGGAAGCTCAAGAATTATTGTGTACCGTGATTGAAGCTATTCTCGCGGTGAAAGAAAATTTTAAAGCGGACTATATTATAGACATAATACAAGGTAAGGAAACTTCAGAAGTGCAGGCGCATCTGCATGAAGATCTCGAAGTGTTCGGCTCTGGTATGGGCGAAGAAGACAAAACGTGGAATGCTGTGATCCGTCAGGCACTTATTGCCGGTTACCTGAGTAAGGATGTCGAAAACTATGGCTTGCTGAAAGTGACAGATGACGGTAAGAAGTTCCTTAAACATCCCAAATCATTCAAAATAGTGGAAGACAATGACTTTGAGGATGTGGAAGAGGAAGCACCTGCACGTGGAGGCGGTGCGTGTGCGGTAGACCCGGCATTGTACTCCATGTTGAAGGACTTACGAAAGAAGTTGTCCAAGAAGTTGGAAGTGCCTCCTTATGTCATTTTCCAAGACCCGTCTTTGGAAGCGATGGCGACCATATATCCGGTGACTTTGGACGAGTTGCAGAACATACCGGGTGTAGGAGCCGGAAAGGCAAAACGCTACGGCGAGGAATTCTGTAAACTCATTAAGCGGCACTGTGAGGAGAATGAGATTGAACGTCCCGAGGACTTGCGTGTGCGTACTGTGGCCAATAAGTCAAAAATGAAGGTGGCCATCATTCAGGCCATTGATCGTAAGGTGGCATTGGATGACATTGCCATGTCAAAGGGCATTGAGTTTGAAGAGCTGCTGGATGAGATAGAAGCTATCGTCTACTCCGGAACGAAATTGAATATCGACTATTTCTTGGAGGATATTATGGATGAAGACCACTTGCTGGATATCTATGATTATTTCAAGGAATCTACCACTGATAAGATTGACGATGCTCTGGATGAGTTGGGTGATGACTTTACGGAAGAAGAGGTACGTTTGGTACGCATCAAGTTTATTTCAGAGATGGCAAACTGATTGGTTTTAGTTGATAAAAAAGAAAAAAATGTTGCGTGCAAGTATACGGAATGGAATAAAAACCGTATATTTGCACGCAATAAATTTTAAACGCATAGCCCTATGTCATTTATTGCTGATAAGATTGTAATGGATGGATTAACTTATGACGACGTACTGTTAATCCCCGCTTATTCTGAAGTCTTGCCCAAAACAGTCGAACTCTCGACTAAGTTTTCACGAAACATTGAGTTAAAAATCCCGTTTGTAACTGCTGCCATGGATACGGTTACCGAAGCGAAGATGGCTATTGCCATTGCCCGCGAAGGTGGTATCGGAGTTATTCATAAGAATATGTCCATTGAGGAGCAGGCACGTCAGGTAGCTATTGTGAAGCGTGCCGAAAACGGTATGATTTATGACCCGGTGACTATCAAGAGAGGTTCTACGGTAGCTGATGCGCTGGCTTTGATGGCTGAATACAAGATTGGTGGTATTCCGGTGGTAGATGATGAAAGATATTTGGTAGGCATTGTTACCAATCGTGACCTTCGTTTTGAGAAAGATATGAATAAGCGTATCGATGAGGTAATGACTAAGGAGAACATCATTACTACCAATCCTACGACGGATATGGAGGCTGTTTCTCAAATTCTGCAAGAACATAGAATCGAGAAGTTGCCGGTAGTAGATAAAGACAACAAATTGGTAGGTCTGATTACCTATAAGGATATTACCAAGGCAAAGGATAAACCTATGGCGTGCAAGGATAGCAAAGGTCGTCTGCGCGTTGCTGCCGGAGTGGGAGTGACGAATGACACTTTGGAGCGCATGCGGGCTTTGGTGGATGCAGGGGCGGATGCCATTGTCATTGATACGGCTCACGGACATTCCAAGGGGGTTATTGAAAAATTGAAAGAAGCCAAGGCTAACTTCCCTCATATTGATATTGTTGTTGGTAATATTGCTACCGGTGAAGCTGCGAAGGCATTGGTCGAGGCTGGTGCTGATGGAGTAAAGGTGGGCATCGGTCCGGGTTCCATCTGCACTACCCGTGTAGTTGCCGGTGTGGGTGTTCCCCAGTTGTCTGCCGTTTATGATGTGGCAAAGGCACTGAAGGGCACGGGTATTCCTTTGATTGCCGATGGCGGTTTGCGTTACTCGGGCGATGTGGTGAAGGCGTTGGCTGACGGTGGTTTGCGCTATTCGGGTGATGTTGTGAAAGCTTTGGCTGCCGGAGGATATAGCGTAATGATCGGTTCGCTGGTTGCCGGAACGGAAGAGTCTCCGGGCGATACGATTATTTTCAACGGTCGTAAGTTCAAGTCCTATCGGGGTATGGGCTCGCTGGAAGCTATGGAAAATGGCTCTAAGGACCGCTACTTCCAAAGCGGTACCAGTGATGTGAAGAAATTGGTTCCGGAGGGCATTGCTGCTCGCGTTCCTTATAAAGGTACTTTGTATGAAGTGATTTATCAGTTGGTTGGCGGTCTGCGTGCCGGTATGGGATATTGCGGTGCAGCCAATATAGAGAAACTGCACGATGCCAAGTTTACCCGCATTACTAATGCAGGTGTACTGGAAAGTCATCCGCACGATGTGTCTATAACCAGTGAGGCACCGAACTATAGCCGTCCTGAGTAAGATAATAACAAAATAATAGTGAATGCCCGGAGAGAGATTGCCGCTTTCCGGGCATTTTGTTTATATTTGCAGCCGTATAAAAAGAACGGATGGTGCTTATGGTTAGATTGTTTTTACTGTTTTTCTTCCTTGGGCTCGGATTGGCTGTTTCGGCCCAGGACGATCCGGTACTGATGCGTATCAATGGAAAGGAGGTCCTCCGTTCTGAATTCGAACGTAGCTATAATAAGGGCGGTACCTCTGTCGGTGCAGGCCGGAAGGCATTGGATGCATATGTGAATAAGTTTATAGACTTCAGGCTGAAAATAGAGGCTGCCGAAGTTGCGGGATTGGATACTTCCCGTGTCTTCCAGAAGGAGCAGGATGAGTATCGCCGCTGTCTGATTAAATCATACTTGACAGATGAGGGGACGGCAGAGCAGGAGGCACGGCAGTATTATGACAAGATGAAATCCGGCCGGCGTGCGGGCCGGGTATATGTGAAGCATATTTTTAAATATCTCCCCCAGAATATTTCCGGTCATACCTTGCGTGAGATGGAGTCCAGGATGGATTCTATCTACAGGGCTCTTGCAAAGGAAGGGGGAGCTGTGCCGTCTTTCGATGCTTGCGTCGAGCAATTTTCCGATGAGAAGAAAGCGTTTTGGGTGGGTTGGCTGCAGATGCCGGTGGAGTTTGAGGATATTGTATTCGGGTTGAATGCCGGAGAGATTTCCCGTCCGTTCCTCACTCCTCAAGGCATTCATATCGTGAAAGTACTCGAACAGCAGGAAATCCTTCCTTTTGAGAGGATGAAGGACAAGATAATCCGTTGTCAAACCCGTCGTCATGGAATGGATAAAGGAACGCGGGCTTTTGTGGATAAACTGAAGAAAGAATATCACTATATGCCGGATAAAGCCGGTATCGACGAACTGCTGGCCAAAGGAAGCACTTCCCGTGTATTGTTTACACTGGATGGCAAGGCATACGGTGGAAAAGAGTTTGCCGGATTTGCCGCTGTTTATCCGGCAGGGACGCGCAGACAGTTGGAGGCTTTTACAGTAAAAACGATTCTGGACTATGAAAACTCCCGTCTGGAATTGAAGCATCCCGAATTCTGTGCGTTGGTGCAGGGGCATCGTGACAGCATGTTGCTTGCCGAAATCACTGACCGTGAAGTGGGAAAGAGGAGTGTGGTGGATGAAGCGGGATTGAAAGCATATTTTGAGGCGCACCGTTCGGACTTCCATTGGGACGAACCGCGTTATAAGGGTATTGTGCTGCATTGTACTACCAAGCGGGTGGCGAAGCAAGTACGGAAATTTCTGAAACAGATTCCGGAAGAGGAGTGGATGGATGCCATCCGTCTCACCTTCAATGCCGGCGATACTCCCAAGGTGCAGGCAGAGCAAGGATTATTTGCCCCTGGTGATAATGCATATGTGGATGATTTGGTGTTCAAAGGGAAGGATGCAACCCCGGTTTTGTCATTTCCCTTTACTGCTGTACAAGGTCGTAAGCAGAAGGGACCGGATAGTTGGCAAGAGGTGCGAGAGCCGCTCGTAACCGCTTATCGGAACTATTTGGAAACGCATTGGGTGGCAAAGTTGCGTGCTGCCGGTAAGGTTGAAATTGACCAAGAGGTTTTAAAAACCGTTAATAATCACTGATGCAACCGATTAAAACACTATCTTCGTATCTCAAAACGAAGTAAATATCAGTTGGTGATGCGAACAACCTGCTTTGGGCTTTTAATTTTCCTTCTCTGTGCGGCGTGCAGCGAGCAGCACGACCATAAAGGGCGGACACCGTTAGTGGAGTTGGACGGCAATTTCCTTTACCGGGAAGATTTGCAATCGGTACTTCCTGCCGGTTTGTCCAAAGACGACAGTCTGTTGTTTGCAGAACATTATATCCGTAATTGGGTGGAAGATATTTTGCTGTACGATAAAGCGCAGAGCAATATTCCCAATAACGGTGAGATTGATAAACTTGTGGAGAATTATCGCAAAGCATTGATAATGCATACCTATCAGCAGGCTTTAATACATCAACGACTATCAGAGGAGATTTCAGAACAAGACTTGACGGAGTATTACGAGAAGAACCAGGCGCTCTTCAAGGTGGAACGTCCGTTGATGAAAGGCTTGTTCATCAAAGTTCCTTTGACAGCCCCACAGCTGGGCAATGTTCGTCGCTGGTACAAGACGGAAACCCGTGAGGCGGTGGAACATCTGGAAAAGTACAGTCTGCAGAATGCTGTGAAGTATGAGTATTTTTATGATAAATGGGTGCCGGTATCGGAAGTGCTGGATATGCTGCCCTTGAAGGTTCCTAATGTGGACGAGTATCTGGACAAGAATCGCCATGTAGAGCTGAAGGATACGGTTTTCCATTATTTCCTGAATGTGAGCGATTATCGCCCGGTGGGAGAGCAGGAACCCTATGAGTTTGCCCGTAGGCAAGTGAAGGATATGCTGCTGAACGTGAAGCAGGTGGAATTCATGAAGCAAGTGAAGGATGATTTGTACCAACGGGCGGTGAAAAGAGACAAGATTAAATATTATTTAGAATAAGACACCAAGAATGAAACAGTGTATGAACTTTAAGTTTGTAATTTTATTTGCCTTGACGCTATTAGTCGGTTCTACCGTTTATGGACAAGACAACGTAATTGACGAGGTAGTGTGGGTAGTAGGTGACGAGGCTATACTGAAGTCCGAAGTGGAAGAAGCACGCATGAGTGCATTGTATGAAGGACGCAAATTTGACCGTGACCCTTATTGCGTGATACCGGAGGAGATAGCCGTGCAGAAGCTGTATCTTCACCAGGCTGCCCTCGACAGTATCGAAGTATCCGAGAGTGAGGTTATCCAGCGTGTGGACTATATGACGAACATGTATATCGCCAACATCGGTTCGCGCGAGAAAATGGAGGAATACTTCAACAAGACTTCCAGCCAGATTCGTGAAACGCTGCGCGAGAATGCCCGTGAAGGATTGAAGGTTCAGAAGATGCAGCAGAAACTGGTGGGTGAGATTAAGATAACTCCGGCTGAGGTGCGCCGTTACTTCAAGGATTTGCCGCAGGACAGCATTCCTTATATCCCTACCCAGGTGGAGGTGCAGATTATCACTCAGCAGCCCAAGGTTCCTTTGGAGGAAATAGAAGATGTAAAGAGGCGTCTGCGTGAGTATACCGACCGTGTCAATAAGGGCGAAAGCTTTTCCATGTTGGCTCGTCTGTACTCCGAGGACCGTGGCTCGGCCATGCGTGGCGGTGAAATAGAGTTTTCGGGACGCGGTATGCTGGACCCCGCTTATGCCAATGTAGCTTTCAACTTGCAAGACCCCAGCAAGGTTTCCAAGATTGTAGAGTCTGAATATGGTTTCCATATCATTCAGTTGATAGAGAAGCGCGGTGACCGTATTAAAACACGCCACATTCTGTTGAAACCGCATATTCCGGAAGAAGCTCTGGCTGCCGGTTGTGCCCGTTTGGATTCTATTGCCGATGATATCCGCAATAACAAGTTCTCTTTTGAAGAGGCTGCCTCAGTGCTTTCGCAGGATAAGGATACGCGTAACAATCATGGTTTGTTGCCGAATCCCAATACGAACACTTCCCGTTTTGAGATGCAGGAACTTCCCCCTGAAATAGCCAAGGTGGTGGATAAGATGAAAGTGGGCGAAATCTCCGAAGCCTTCACCATGATTCCGCAAAAGACCGGAAAAGAAGAGTGTGTGATTGTGAAACTGAAGAGTCGTACGACGGGACACAAGGCTACCATTGCCGATGACTATCAGAACTTGAAAGAGATTGTGTTGGAGAAACGCCGCGACGAAGTGCTGGACAAGTGGATTCGTGAGAAGCAGAAGCACACGTATGTCCGTATCAAGGATAATTGGAAGAATAACTGTACGTTCAAGTATCCGGGCTGGATCAAAGAATAATCCGGAAGGATTTACATGGATTTGTATGCAAAAGAAGAATACAAAAAATCATTTCCTGAACAAGCATAGATACCTCCTGGTAGGTATTCTATGCTTGTTTGGTATCTGTCTGCTGAGTGCGCAGGACAAGAAGAGTACTGGTGCACTGGAGAAGAAGAAAGTGGACTCGATTGAACAGAAAAAGACGGAGACGCCGGAAAAGAAGAAGACACGCGTCGATTTGTTGTACGCAGATGAGGCGCAGGCGGACAAACAGTTGCGTCCTGACGTGCAGGTACTCATCGGCTCGGTGAGGATGAAGCATGACAGTATGTACATGTTCTGTGATAGTGCGCTGATATTCGAAAAGATAAATTCTGTGGAGGCATTCGGCAATGTGCGTATGGAGCAGGGCGACACCTTGTTCATCTATGGAGACTATCTGTATTATGACGGCATGTCGCAGCTGGCCATGCTGCGTGAGAATGTACGTATGATAAATCGTAATACGGTGCTGACAACCGACAGTTTGAACTATGACCGTCTGTACGATTTGGGTTATTACTTCGAAGGCGGTACGCTGACCGACGAGGATAATGTGCTGACTTCCGAGTGGGGAGAATATAGCCCTGCCACCAAGTTGGCTGTCTTCAACCACGACGTGAAGCTGGTCAACCCGAAGTTTGTCTTGACTTCGGATACCTTGAAGTATAGTACAGCTACCAAGATTGCTACCATTCTAGGTCCCTCCGATATTGTGAGTGACCAGAATCATATCTATTCCGAACGTGGCGTGTACAATACGACTACTGAGCAGGCAGAGCTGCTCGACCGTTCCGTACTGACCAACGACGGCAAGAAACTGACCGGTGACAGCCTTTTCTACGACCGCATCTTGGGATACGGCGAGGCTTTTGACAATGTACAGATGAATGATACGGTCAACCGGAACATGTTGACTGGCGACTATTGTTTCTACAACGAACTGACCGGAAGCGCCGTTGCCACCAAACGTGCCGTAGCTATCGACTATTCGCAGGGCGACAGTCTGTTTATGCACGGTGATACTTTGCGGCTGATTACCTACCATATGAATACCGATTCCATGTACCGGGAGATGCGTGCCTATCATAAGGTGCGTGCTTATCGCACGGATGTGCAGGCCGTATGCGATTCGTTGGTGTATAATTCCAAGGACTCTTGCATGACGATGTACACCGACCCTATCTTGTGGCACGGGGAACAACAGTTGTTGGGCGAGGAAATTAAAATTTACATGAACGATAGTACCATCGACTGGGCACATATCATCAATCAGGCCCTGACGGTAGAGAAAAAGGACAGTATTCACTATAACCAAGTTTCCGGTAAGGAGATGAAAGCTTTCTTCATAGATGGAGACATGCGTCTGGTGGAGGTAAACGGCAATGTATTGGTGGTGTATTATCCGGTAGAGGAGAAGGACAGTTCGCTGATTATGATGAACTATTCGGAAGGTGGACTTTTGAAAATGTACTTGAAGGAGAGAAGAATGGAGCGCGGAGTCTTTGTTGGAAAGACTACCGGTACAGCCTATCCTTTGGACCAGATTCCACCAGATAAGAGCAGGCTGCCTTCTTTTGTTTGGTTCGACTACATCCGTCCGCTCAACAAGGAGGACATCTTCGAGTGGAGGGCTAAAAAAGCAGGTGAAGTATTGAAGAAAAGTGACCGGAAACCTGTAACTTCGCCAAGGAATATGCATATTAAACGAAATAATAAGTAGCGTCATGGGAATGTTTGCAATGCGGAAGCCTCGTGGCTTCAATCATAGCTATATCTATGTGGATGAGCGGAAAGAGAAGTTGGCGAAGATGGAAGAAAACGCCAAGCGTGACCTGGGTATGCTGCCGGAAAAGGAATTCTCGCCCGAGGATATACGGGGCAAATTCATAGAAGGAACAACTCACTTGAAGCGGCGCAAGGAGAGCGGACGTAAGCCGATGCATTTGGGCATAATCCTTGTTGTCATAGCTGTGCTGATTTATCTGTGGTATGCCATCAGTAACGGAATCATTTAATAATGATTAATCATTAATCTCTAATCATTAAACATTATCATGAGCGATATCATTCATTTGCTGCCCGATTCGGTTGCCAATCAGATTGCTGCCGGAGAGGTGATTCAGCGTCCGGCATCTGTTGTGAAGGAATTGGTGGAAAATGCAATTGATGCCGAAGCAGAGGAAATACATGTGCTGATTACCGATGCGGGCAAGACCTGCATCCAGGTGATTGATGACGGAAAGGGGATGTCCGAAACGGATGCGCGTCTTTCTTTTGAACGCCATGCAACTTCAAAGATACGCGAAGCTGCCGATTTGTTTGCCCTACGCACCATGGGCTTCCGTGGAGAAGCGTTGGCTTCCATTGCTGCGGTAGCTGAAGTGGAGTTGAAAACACGCCCAGCCAGCGAGGAACTGGGGACGCGACTGTTGATTGCCGGCTCTAAAGTCGAGGGCCAGGAAGCCGTTTCCTGCCCTAAGGGAAGCAATTTTTCCATCAAGAACCTATTCTTCAATATTCCTGCCCGGCGTAAATTCCTGAAAGCCAACTCTACGGAGTTGAGCAATATCCTTACGGAATTCGAGCGTATAGCGCTGGTGCATCCTGAGGTAGCCTTCTATCTGTATAGTAATGATACGGAATTGTTCAATCTTCCGGTAATGCCTTTGCGGCAACGCATCATGGCAGTTTTCGGAAAGAAACTGAATCAGCAGTTGCTGTCCGTAGACGTCAATACGACGATGATAAAGATTTCCGGTTTTGTTGCCAAGCCGGAAACCTCGCGCAAGAAAGGAGCGCACCAATACTTTTTTGTGAACGGGCGTTATATGCGTCACCCCTATTTCCACAAAGCGGTGATGGACGCTTATGAGCAGCTGATTCCTGCCGGTGAGCAAATCTCCTACTTTATTTATTTCGAGGTAGACCCTGCCAATATCGATGTGAACATCCATCCGACGAAGACGGAGATTAAGTTCGAGAATGAGCAGGCTATCTGGCAGATTCTGTCGGCTGCGGTCAAGGAATCCTTAGGCAAGTTTAGCGCTATACCTACTATCGATTTTGATACCGAGGACATGCCGGATATTCCTGCATTCGAGCAGGCTCGTCCGATAGAGCCTCCGAAGGTACACTATAACACGGATTTCAATCCCTTCAAGACGTCTTCCGCTTCTTCCTATGGAGGCGGTGGCAATTATTCGCGCCCCAAAGTGGAGTGGGAGGGGCTTTATTCCGGTTTGGAAAAAGCCAGCAGGATGAACGAGCCGATGGAGGAAGAGCCTTTTGTAGAGGATACGGTTACCGGTACGGCTCCAAGAGAGGAGGAGAGGGTTCCTTATTTCCAGGAAACGGTTCCTTCCGGGGCAAGCGCCTCTTTCTATGGCAATGAGGCAACGGTAGAGAAAGGAGCGCAACACTTCCAGTTCAAGGGGCGTTTTATTCTGACTTCCGTTAAATCGGGTCTGATGCTGATAGACCAGCACCGGGCGCATGTCCGGGTATTGTTCGACCGCTATATGAGCCAGATTCGACAGAAACAAGGCGTATCCCAGGGGGTATTGTTTCCGGAGATTATCCAGTTGCCGGCTTCGGAAGCTGCCGTACTGGAAAGTATATTGGAAGATTTGTCGGCAGTAGGCTTCGATTTGAGCCCGCTGGGTGGCGGCAGCTATGCCATCAACGGCATACCTTCGGGCATAGAGGGGTTGAACCCGGTAGAATTGGTCCGGAATATGGTACATACTGCTATGGAAAAAGGGAATGACGTTAAGGAAGAGGTGCAGACAATTCTTGCATCGACCTTGGCACGTGCTGCGGCCATCGTCTATGGACAAGTGCTGAGCAACGAGGAAATGTCCAATCTCGTGGACAATCTGTTTGCATGCCCATCCCCGAATTATACTCCGGACGGAAAGACGGTGCTGGCGACCATTAAAGAAGACGACATAGAAAAGCTTTTCTCCAAATAAGGAAGAGTACTTTCTTTTGCATCAAGGCAAAAAAAGTACAAATATTCAGAACCTTTTAGTTCTGTTGGCGTTAATTAGACAGTTTGAATGATAAAGAGTTTAATTAACCACTTAACTATTTTAAGGTATATGAAAAAGATTCTAATGTTACTGGCTTTAGCTGGTGTGTCTTCTGTTGCCATGGCGCAGCAAAAGACTGAAGTTGTGGAAGAATTTGGTGTTATCCAGGTTCAGGATAAATATCAGGTAATCACTAATCCGTTCTGGAGTAATTGGTTTTTCTCTATAGGCGGTGGTGCCGAAGCAACTTTTGGAGATAATGATAAGGCAGGAAGTTTTGGCAAGCGTATCAGTCCGACGCTGAATTTTGCCATCGGCAAATGGTTCACCCCGGGACTGGGAGTACGTCTGCAATATAGCGGCCTTCAGGCAAGAGGATATACGTATGATGCAGGTGCTGACTACGTGAAAGGCACTCAGATGGATGACGGCTACTACAAACAGCGTTTCGACTATATGAATCTGCACGGAGATGTGATGTTCAATCTGAATGCGCTGTTTGGAGGATACAACCAGCACCGTGTGTATGAAATCATTCCTTATGTAGGTGCTGGCTTCACTCACAACTACACAAAGCCTCACCGCGAAGCTCTGTCTGTAAACGCGGGTATCATCAATCGCTTCCGTATTTCCAATGCGATAGATATTAACCTGGAGCTGAGCGCAATGGGCGTTGAAGATAAGTTCGATGGCGAAGTTGGCGGCGATCATGGATATGATGGCGTGCTGAGTGCAACGGTAGGGTTGACATACCGTTTCCCCGCCCGTGGATTCCGTCGCCCGATGCCTCAGTTGATTTCTCAGGTAGAGCTGGCTGCCATGCAGGCACAGCTTGCAGAGATGGGAGCTGCCAACCAGCAGCTGCAGAATGCATTGGTGGCTGCACAGAACCAGCCGGTGGCCGAAGTTACGGAAACCGAAGTGATTGTTCCCGATCCGGATATAGCACCGCGTACCGTATTCTTCAATATCGGTTCTGCCGAAGTCTCTCCACGTGAAGCAATGAACTTGTCTTATCTGGCAGACCAGATGAAACAGTTCCCGAACGCCACTTACACTGTAAACGGATATGCAGACTCTGCAACCGGTACGCCGGCATTCAACAAAGAGTTGAGTTTGAAGCGTGCACAAGCCGTGGTCGATGTATTGGTAAAACAATACGGAATTCCTGCTGACCGCCTGAAGGTGGATGCCGGTGGTGGTGTCGATAAGTTCGGACAGCCGATTCTGAACCGTGTGGTATTGGTGAAATCTGCCAATTAGAAAGCTACGAGCTACAAGCTACAAGGAGTTACGAGTTATAGAAATGAGAAGGGGCATGCGTTATTATGACGCATGCCCCTCATTTTTTGTAACCAGTAACTTGTAACAGGTAGCTCCTTGTAACTCGTAACTTCTGTAACTCGTATCTCCTATCCCTTATTCTCCGCCGAATTTCTTTACTTGCTCTGCAATCAGTTCCGCATCATCAAAGTAGTTTATCTTCATAGCCTTGCGTACATCGTCCAAGGTTGCGGCAGCGGTTTCCCTGGCAGTTTCGCAACCTTTCTTCAGCATGTCGTAGATGGCGGGGATGTCTTTTTCAAACTCCTTGCGGCGGTTGCGGATAGGCTCCAGTGTCTCCTGCATAATTTCGTTGAGGAACTTCTTCACTTTCATGTCGCCCAGACCGCCACGTTGGTAGTGGGCTTTCAGTTCGTCCAGATTCGGATATTCGGGCAGATAAAGGCCGAAGTGTTCCGGACGGCAAAAGGCATCCAGGTAAGTGAATACGGTGTTGCCTTCCAATTTTCCGGGGTCTTGCACACGCAGGTGGTCGGGGTCGGTATACATGCTCTTCACCTTCTTCTGCACCTCGTCGGCAGAGTCCGAAAGATAGATACAGTTGCCGAGGCTCTTGCTCATCTTGGCTTTGCCGTCCGTTCCCGGCAGGCGCAGGCAGGCTGCATTGTCGGGCAACAG
>OLOO01001750.1_pt1 | contig 13408 bp, 9 predicted proteins | sample 1672621 | NCBI WGS metagenome assembly OLOO01 (sample SAMEA3136706, study PRJEB25190) | human gut metagenome | biome: human gut; feature: human-associated habitat; material: faeces | place: Austria | collected 2013 | reverse complement strand
GTGTAGGAAGTGTTTCCTGCACCTTGCGGCGGGCTACGCTTTTAATGAAAATGTGCAATAGATTTATTTTTCAGGTACGATTTCTAACCAGTAGCCGTCTGGGTCTTCGATGAAGTAGATACCCATGGACTCATTTTCGAAACAGACGCAGTTCATTTCTTTATGGTGTGCGAGGGCGGCATCCATGTCGTCTACGGTGAAGGCGAGGTGGATTTCGTTGTCGCCGAGGTCGTATGGGCGGTCCATGTCGCGAAGCCAGGTGAGCTCGAGCTGATGAACGGAGCTTCCATCACCGAGGTAGACGAGCTTAAAACTTCCGTCAGCAGCATCTTTTTCGCGGACTACGGTGAGTCCGAGTGCATCTTTGTAGAATTGAATTGATTTTTCAAGGTCACGTACATTTAAGTTGTTATGGTTGAATTTGAAATTCATAGTGGAATCCTTCTTTCTTATTTAGTATTCTAGATTTATTGATTATGAAGTCAGTTTAGCATAAATAATAAGGATTACGCAAGGAATGGTTATTAGGAGTGATAACGAAAATATCAGTATATTATGATACCCTAGTAGAATATTACAAAAATGTTAAATTGTATTGCAAAAAATAGAAAAATGGTATATAATCGACCACAGGGTTAGGAAAATAATTAGTAAAAGATATAGGATGGGTGATTATGAGAAAATTTAAACAAGTATTTTTGGCATCTGTTCTTGCAAGTTCAATGGTAGTTACGCCAGTATTTGCAGATGATGTCAGCAATCTGCAGAATAGTAAAAATGCAGCACAGAGCGAAGTGAATTCTCTTCAGTCAGAATTGCAGACACTAATTGAAAAGATGAGTAAGCTGGAAGATGATCTGGTGTCAACAGGTCAGCAGATCACACAGGCACAGGATGATCTTACTGTTGCTGAAGAAAAAGAACATCAGCAGTACGAAGATATGAAGAAGCGTATCAAGTATATGTATGAAGAAGGCAACTCGACTGCGATTGAGACTCTGGTCAGTGTTGAGAATTTCTCAGACTTGCTTAACAAAGCAGAGTATGTTCAGAACGTACATAGTTATGACAGAAAGCAGCTTCAGGAATATATTGATACCAAGCAGCAAATTGCAGATCTGAAAGCACAGCTTGAAGAAGATCAGGCGAATCTGGAGTCTATGCAGTCTGATTATGAAGCAGAGCAGACGACGCTGAGTAATACGCTGGAATCTAAGAAAGAAGAAGTCGCAGATCTGGATGAACAGCTTCAGGCAGCTGTAGCAGCAGCTGAAGCAAAGAGGCAGGCAGAAGAAGCTGCAAAGGCAGCAAAAGCAGCTGAGTCAACAAAGTCAAATTCGACCGTTGCATCGACAAGCAACAGTGGTTCACAGACTGTAGGTAATACAACAAATAACAATGGTAATAACAACACAACCGTTACACCGAGTGCACCGAGTACGCCAAGTACCCCGACAGTGACTCCGGATACAAGTAATAATAACAGCAGTAGTAATAACGGTGGAAGTACATATGGTAACGGAAGTGCTATTTTAAGTGCAGCAGCAGCATACCTTGGAGTCCCTTATGTATGGGGCGGTACTTCGGGAAGTGGTGTTGATTGTTCAGGTCTTGTATACCTGGCACATCAGGCATGTGGTATTCCAATTGAACGTAACTCATACAGTCAGGGAAGTGGCGGACAGGCAGTGTCAGACCCACAGCCGGGTGATGTTGTATGTTACGGAGGACATGTGGGAATCTACGCAGGAGGCGGACAGATGATTCATGCACCGCAGCCGGGTGAGGTCGTATGTTATACAAGTGTTAATTATGCATACCACTGGTATAGAAGATACTGGTAAGATATAAGAGTAAGTAAAAATTAAAGGTAAGTAAAAAAATTTTTTTACTGAAAAAGCTCAAAAACGTACATTATTCCGTAAGAACTTAAATTTGAAAAATTGATAAAACGGGCGAAAACGTACATAATTCCGAGGAAAGTTAAAAGCCAATTTTTTAATAAAAACTCGAAAACGTACAAAATAAAGGAATTTTCATTTGGTAATCAACCATTTGAAAATTCCTTTTTTGATGAAACTATTTTGTTAATTTTAGAAAAATTTCTTTTTTCTACGGCGTCCTTTACAATAAGGGCAGGATTCACGATGTCTCTTCTGATAGAAAACTTTATCAGCTGGACTCAATGGATATTTATGTTCAGAGCTTCTTTTACAGTTCCACCAAACCTTTTGTGAATATGTATCTAATATTTCATCGGGATTTACGAGGCAATAGTTTGCAATAAAATCCCAATCCTCCATTAAATCAGGATGAAGCGCGGCAAAGGATGTTTTTCCGGGAAGTGCTTTACGACCAGAACAATAAGGGCAATCGGCAACCCCATTTATAACATCAATAATCCGAGCAGGATAATTCCCATGGCAGGTAGGACAAGTCCAGAATGCCATAGTAGTATTAGGAAGGATCTGATCCGCAGAAAATTTATTTTTGTCGGACCACATAACAGCGATATCAGGATATCTGGCAGCCAGACTATTAAATCCAGGAAGTAGTTTTTTGTCGTTACAATAAGGACAATCAGCATTACCGTTTACGACCTCTTTAATAGAAGCATTATAGTCGCCATGACAAACAGGACAAGTCCAGACAGCATTATTACCATTTACAAGTGTTTCGTCTGCTGAAATTTCGTTTTTCTCAGACCACATGGCAGCAATATCTGGGTGCTTTACGGCAAGGGTATTGAATCCAGGAAGTGGATATTTTTCAGAACAAAATGGACATTCTTTTCCATTTACTATTTCTTTAACATAGGCACTGTATTCTCCATGACATGTATTACAGATCCATTTAAGCCAACGCCTGGAATCATAAAAAAGTTCATCGGGTTTCCATATATTATTTGGAGAATATATTGGAATATATTGTGGATAATAATCTGCAAAAGTATTGATGCCCTTTACAAGTTTTGTACCTCTACAAATGGGACATTCAATACCGGCTTGATTAATTCTACCAAAGGAATCCTCGCGAATATGTCCATTTTTGCATTTCCATGAGACTGAAATAGTACTGTAAGGAGCTACAGTATATGGATCTACGGTATTTGTATCTGCGTAGGCTTCCAGATATTCGGGGAATTTACTGGCAAAGCTTTCATCTGGAGATGAGTTTGTCCCAGAACATTTTGGACAAATAGTAGTTATGTCATCAAGAGCACGGATTACAGTTGCAATATATGCCGTAAAATCGGTATGGCAATCGGGACATCTCCAATAAAATAATCTACTTGAAGCCTGTCTGGGAGTAATATCGTCTAATGGACACATATTACGCTCCATATTATATAAGTCTACTAATTTTGGATGAGATAAACTATAAGGTATTCTCCGCGTATTACGATCTTTACAAGAAGGACATTCAAATACATATTTATTACCTAGCATATCGGTGCCAATTCTTCCAACTATCGTACCGTCCCATTCATAATCACATTTAGGACAATGAAAATGTACTTTTTGATCAGAAGAAATACGGCATTTTCGAATGTCAATTCCGTTTGCTTCGTTAGTTTCAAAATCATAATAATCTGAGAATTCTGGAACTAGAGTTAATACATCATTTATTCCAGGTATGATTACATTATGAGCATCACAATTTGGACAGCCATCAAAAGCACCATTTCGACTCCTGATTTTAGCAGTCCAGTGATAACCACATTTCTTACAACGCCACTTGGCATCGTCTGCTGAGTGAGATGAAAGGAGGTTAGGATCAAGTCCTAGTTTTTTGTTTTCTTCAAAATCCCAAAATTTCATCAGTTTATTTTTGAAAGCTAATTCCTTATTCGATAAGTGGAGTTACAAATGAGTTGCTCCATGAACTGAAAAGATTACCTTCAGATGAGCAGAAAAAGATCCTTAAGGCAGTTCGGATTCTGATAGGATAGATGTGCTTGCATGTAAGAGGAAAGGGACAAAAGAGATTGGAAAAAGAGGATTATATACAGCAGCTTGGAAAACCGAAATATAAAGTAGGGGAAGAAGTTTGCTTTGTTTATGGAAAAGACAGAGATCAGGAAGCGAAGGGCAGGATCTGTATAATAGATGCCTATGGGACATGGGAGCAGCAAGAAGAGGTTTCATATGATATTCTTGGAAGTAGAAGTGAGGAACCAGATAGAAGAGTTCTTTTTAAACATATTAGAGAATCGAAAATTGTGAATATAAAAGAGAATAGCGATTTGCAGATAGTGGAAACAGCTTTATCATCGAAGAAAACTTGGTGATAAGGCTGTTTTTTGAAAAGTATGATTAAAAATATTTCGAATTAAAATTATATTGAATACTTTGAAAAGATACAAGGTCTAAATGATTAAAGCACTTGTGTTGTTGCTATAAAAGGTGTATAATTTTAATAAAAATATATAATGCTTTGGGAGGAAGAGAGTATGTATCTTGTAGATTTTTTTAAGCGCATGACAAGGAAATCTAATATTCCAGTATTGATTTATCTAGTGCTGAATATTTTTGTTATTGCAGGGATTGTTCAGTCCGTATTGGGTGGCGGAAATATGTCTTTTGCTCAAGCACTTGTAATTGGTATTGTTTTATATGTTGTTTCCTTATTCATTGCATTGTCACCAATTGGAGAGTGGATATTGAGATTGCAGACTGGATGTAGGAAAATTAAAAGGGTGGAACAAATTAATTTTATTGAACCTATTTTTAGAGAAGTGTATGATAAAGCAAAAAAATTAGATCCGTCTATTCCTGATGATGTTCAATTATATATGAATAGCGATGAAGATCCTAATGCATTTGCTACAGGAAGAAAAACGATTTGTGTTACTGAAGGAATGTTACATATGCCGGAAGAGCAGATTAAGGCAACGTTAGGACATGAATTTGGTCATTTGGCGCATAAAGACACAGATTTAATTCTCGTTGTATCTGTTGGAAACCTTATAGTTACAGCATTCATACTATTTATCAGACTGATTATTGATTGTATGCATTTACTTATGGGGATTTGTACGATTGTTATGGGAGGACCAGAAGGTGCAGTTGGAACAATTGTGAATGCGTTGTATCATGCATTGATTACTGCAATTGTTATGGGACTTACATGGGTATGGACAAAGATTGGTGTTCTTCTTGTTATGAAATCTAGTCGTGCAAATGAATATGAAGCAGATGAATTTTCGTTTAATCTTGGATATGGAAATGAATTATGTGTTCTTTTGGATTCAATCAGTGGCTCTCATGCCAAAGGTCTTTTTGCAAATTTAGCAAGCAGCCATCCTGATAAGGATGATAGAATTGCAAGACTTCAGGAGTTAGGTGCTACATATAGAGCAACTTACGGAGCATAAGAGAACTATTTGTCAGGAGTATGTTTAAGATGACATATTCCTGACTATTTTTTTAGGAGGAAATTAAATTGGAGAATACAACGTTAAGCTCAGTACAAGAACAGAAACAATTACAATTTCTTAATAATGGTTTGATTACAGCAGATAGATTTATTAACAAAAATTATCTTATTAACGTTGCGGAGCAAAATGTTGTTCCGATAAGTGATTTAGAAAAATCCACCAATTCAATAAGGCTATTTCAAATTATGAAATTGGTTTATGATAAAACAGAAAATATCAATGATAAATTAATCAGTGTGTATAGCGCGCTTCAGAATGTAGATAGTTCGGCTGTGCTCGTAATAAATGGGGAAAATGGCGAAGTAACTTTTTATATTGGAATTAGATCCTTAGATAACGCTGCAATAGCAAGCAAAATTTTGGAAAAGAGCTTTATTGGGAATTTTCCGGGAAGCACTCTTAGAAGCATGAAAAATAGCGAAATTGCTGATGTAATGGAATCTGTATCAAAAACAGAAAACTATAATACATCAAGGACTGTATCTTGCGTTACGGTTATTCCATCTATGCGAGATGAAGATAAAGAAAAATTTGTACAGGGAATAGAAAAATTCATAGATACAATGCAGGGAGAAAAATTTACTGCATTATTTATTGCGAAACCTGTTTCGAAAGATGATTTGGAAATGAGAAAAAGAGGATTTGAAGAGCTATATTCTTCTTTATCGCCTTTTATAAAAACTTCTTTAGCATATGGTGAAAACTATAGCAAGGCAGTTACAAAGGGAATGTTTGAAAATTTTTCGCATTCGGTAAATAATAGTGTGTCAAATACTACAGGAAAGAATTCAAGTAACAATATATCGCATACACACGGAATAAACAGTGGAAGTAGTATCGGAAGCGGCGGATTTAGCATGAATTCTGGCACCACTAATAGTACAACAAGTGGATATTCTTCCGGTTCATCTTGGTCAAAATCAGTCACTGATGGAACTGCAGATACTACTGGATCTGGAACAAACCAATCCGATACAGAAACAAAAGGGGATTCAAGAACATTAACAGTTGAGCATCAAAACAAATCTGTATCGGTATTACTTGATAAGATTGATGAACAGTTGCAAAGAATTCAGGCGTGTGAGGCATTCGGAGTATGGGAGTGCGCAAGCTATTTTATTGCGGATGATATACAGACATCTGTAGTAGCGGCAAATGCTTATAAGGCTTTAATGCTTGGTGATGATACTGATGTAGAGAACTCTTTTGTGAATGTGTGGGGAATTAAGACTCCGCAAAACACAGAGCGTGTCTTGGAATATCTTCAATATGGACAACATCCTTTGATTGAAATATCCCCAGAGATGGGATTTGAAATGCAATATGTAACACCCGGCAATTTAATTAGTGGAAAAGAGCTTCCGCTTTTGATGGGATTGCCACATAAGTCTGTAACAGGATTAACTGTAAGCAGTATAGCTGAATTTGGCCGAAATGTTTTTATACAGAATGAGCGCCCTAATCAGAAAAAAATCCAACTCGGTAAAGTATATCATATGGGAAATACGGAAGATAGTATTGTTAATTTGGACTTAAATAGTTTTACGTCACATTGTTTTATTACGGGGTCAACAGGATCTGGCAAATCAAATACGACATATGGACTCCTTGAAAAATTCTTACAAAATAAGATTCCGTTTTTAGTAGTAGAACCTGCGAAAGGTGAGTATAAAGAGGCATTTGGTGCAGTGGAAGGGATAAATATTTTTTCTACAAATCCACTTATAGGACAAATGCTAAAATTGAATCCGTTTAGATTTGATAAAAATATACATATTTTGGAGCACTTAGACAGACTGATAGAAATTTTTAATGCCTGTTGGGAAATGTATGCAGCAATGCCTGCAATACTTAAAGATGCAGTAGAGCAAATATACATAGAAAAAGGCTGGGATTTATTAAATTCTATATACATGAAAAAGGGAGAACCAACATTTCCAACATTTAACGATTTGATGAGAACATTGCCAAATGTCATTAATAATTCTGGATATTCTGCAGATACGAAAGGTGATTATACAGGAGCTTTGGTCACACGAGTTACATCTCTTACTAATGGTATTTCAGGTCAAATATTCTGCGATAGTTATGATATCCCTGATGAAGTGATGTTCGATCAAAACACAATTGTTGATTTGAGCAGAGTTGGATCTTCGGAAACTAAATCCCTTATTATGGGTATTTTAGTTCTTAAATTATCAGAGTATAGAATGGCAAATGCGAAGCAAGCAAACTCAGAGTTAAGACATATAACAGTATTAGAGGAAGCGCATAATCTCTTAAAGAGAACTACTCCAGGAGCTGCGGGTAGTAATGTAGTAGGAAAGTCTGTTGAGATGATTTGCAATAGTATTGCAGAAATGCGAACATATGGGGAAGGTTTTATTATTGTAGATCAGTCTCCTACAGCAGTTGATATAGCTGCTATTAAAAACACAAATACAAAAATTCTTATGAGATTGCCTGAAAAAAATGATTGTGAAGCAGTTGGAAACGCAGCTGGATTAAACGAAGATCAGGTTCGAGAAATGTCGAAACTAGGAACTGGTATCGCTGTTGTAATGCAAAATAACTGGCTTGAAGCTGTTTTAACACATATTGATGCTTTCTCAAATCAGTATGAAAAGAAAATCCCTGTAGTTGATTATTCAGCAATGCGTAAATTGAAAGGTTTAGTTGTGCAGGAATTGATGCAACAGTATATTGTAGATAGGAAAATGAACTTAGACAGGATTCTTTCAGTTATAGATAGTGTTGATATTGTTTCGTACAAAAAAGAAGAAATGAAATGTTGTATAAGATATGTAATTCAACGATTACAGAAAGGTCGAGATATAGATTTCTTTTGCAAAACATTGATGAATGTTTCAGGAACGAAGAATGTATTTGATATCATTGCGAGCACTATTAAGAAATCGACAGAGGAATCCAAAGAAAAATATGATGTAGTAAGTGTTAAACAGTGGAAAGCAAGACTGAGAGAAGAATTGAATAAATATCTCGATTTACCAGACAATTTTAATAATACACTAGTCAAATATCTTATTCATGCTCAAGAAATGGAGCAAACAAATATAGATTATTTTGCGGTAAAGAAAATTCTATATTAGGAGGAAACCAGGTGAATACATTAAAAATAAAATTAAATCCGTATAAGGATATTAATATTGTAGTATTGGACGATAAGCCGCTATCCCCATATAGTGAATTAAATAATTATATGAAGGAACCTTTTTTAAGTTGGGCATCAAAATTTCTTGATGCAGCGGAAAGAGAAATTAATGATGATTATTCCTTAGTTGTTACATCGGAATCGTTTGAAAGAATGTTTTTGGAAGGAATGCAGCATGAGTTCGATTCATGCAAGGAATATCTTACAGATGGCTTTGCAGTTGATACGTCAATTGCTGAACGTTTTGAATTAATTCAGAAATTGGCTACAAAATATGGAATTAATTATTCATTAGAAGAGTTTAAAATCCCTATATTTACTGATATGCAGTTAACTATGAACACAATACTTGTAAATGCAACAGACATTTCAAATGCAAAACTTATTGTTTCTACTGATAAAGCTGTTGTTGATCAGGCAAGACGAAATGAAGGATGGACAATAGTTGTACTTATTACTGGAAGAAATACTGTTGCATCAATAGGTGATGAAAAGTACGTGTGGGAAGTTGCAGAAGATGAATTAGATAAGGTGTTAAATAGTATCATAGATCGTTTTGCTAAAACTCCTGTAATCGTTAAGTTAGCTGGTTGGTTAAATAATATTATGGACACTATGGATGATGAAGACCGTAAAATGCTCTCTTTAGCAACCGAGATAGATCCCTTTTTAGCGATAACTGATGTTCCCAAGATAGAAGTAGGGGAAACGGTTTCATTAGGAGTAACTGTGTTTCCAGAAGCAAGCGAGATCCCTAATTTGAGAATTGTCCCTCAGAATGAGACTATACTTGCCGTAAATGGATTGGAGATGACAGCGATAGCACCTGGTTCAACATATATTGATGTATATAGAGCCGAGGAGAATATTCCTTTTGTTAGGAAAAATGTTACTACATTCCAAAACAATTTTGTTAAGAAAATTGTTTTGAGTCTTGATGAAAATAAAATGGGAATTGCAAGAAAGCAGTTAATAAATATATCTTTTAGTCCAACAGATGCAGAAGATATTCATTTTGTTAAGTGGTCTGTAGATAATCCGGAGATTATAGAAGTAAGTGAAGAAGGTGAAATTACAGCTAAAAAAGAGGGGAGTGCAACTATTACGGCATCCACAAAAATGGCTTCATCTAGTGTTACGGTTACAGTATTACCTAATATAAAGTGTATTGTTTCAACTGTAAGTCAAAGTAATTTATATGTTGGTCAGACACAGCCGATTTCTGTATCAATCGATCCGATAAATTGTTTTGATTCATCATATGAATGGAAGTCTAGTGATAAAGCAGTAGCAATTGTAGAAAAGCAAGACGATGGAAACACAGTAATTAGAGCTACCGGCATAGGAACGTGTATATTGACATGTATTGCAAAGGAAGGTGGATGCACAGCATCTTGTAATGTTAATGTTGAAAGTACTTTTAAGAAAAGAGAAAACGCACACGGAATGTTGAGTCTGACAGCAATACTTGCTGTAGCATGTTTGTTTTGTTCAGCATTGGGAGTATCGTTTGTAGTTCTTCCGGTTGCAGTTGCTACATGTGTATGTGGCGTATTAGCCATTAAAAAGAATAAAGCAGATAGATTCTGGGCTTTTATATTAATGGCATTTGCGATATTAGTGGCTCTGTAAACAATGGGATAACAAACTGCATTTAGTTAAAATAAAGGGAAAGGAGTTTTTCTCGTGGGAATTGAAGGCAGTTCAAGTAATAACGAAGTACAAAATCAAGAAATAAATCAATCAACAAATGAACAAATAGAACAGAATCAAGCTGAACATCAAAGAAGTGGCGAAGAATTAGAAGGCAACTCCACGATTGACAATGAGGGTGAAAGAAAGCAGATAGAAGGAAAAGATGATGCAACAGAACCCTCAGAGAGGGAATCTTCACAATTAGATAAAAATGATAGTATAGAGAAGGATACTAGTCAAGAGCAACCAACGGAAAGAGAGTCTGTATCGTCGGAGCAACAACGGTTAGATAATCAGGATACGATTGATGGAGTTGCTTCTTCAACAGATGGTATGCTTGAGAATGAGCAAGAGATTACAAATTCATTAGATTCTGAGTATTCTATAGAAGATGAATCTTTATCAGAAACCAATGATTCAGAAGATGAAAATTTGAATCAAGAAGATTCAATTGAAGATGATGATTCGAATGATGTAGGTAATGAGGAAGGCGTTGAAAAGGGTGACAAGTCTTTAGATTCAGATGATGTTATTGATGCTGAAGAAACAGATTCAGAGGATGCTGAATACAGAGATAATTTAGAAGAAACAGAAGAATCAAATCCAGAAGATGCTGAAAGCAGGGATAAACCGGAAGGAACGGAAGAATCAAATCCAGAGGATACTGAAAGTAGGGATAATCTAGAAGAAGCTAAAGAAACAGATCCAGAGGACACTGAAAGTAGGGATAAACCGGAAGGAACAGAAGAATCAAATCCAGAAGATACTGAAAGCAGAGATAATCCAGAAGATGACAATGTGGACGAGACGGAAGAAACAGATCCAGAGTCAACAGATGAAAAAAACAGCGAAGCGGATATTGAAGACACTGTGGATGAGATTGATGAAGCAGAGACTGAGGATATTGCAGACAAGACGGAAGAAACAGAAGCCGAGCCTACAACCGATGAAACAGGAGAATCTGAACCAAAATCTACAATCGATGAGACAGAGGCAACAGATTCTACAGCAGACGAGACCGGCAAAGCAGATCCTGAGACTACAGAAGACGAAGCAAGAGAAACAAATCCAGAATCTGTAGTAGATGAGACTGGGGAAACAGATTCTGATAATACATCAAATCAGACTGAAGTTGTAAATAAATCAGAGTTATCTTCAGACTTGAAAGAATCTCTTGAAAATTTTAATCAAGAAAAATGGGAACAGATGTCACCAGAAGAGAAGAAGGAGTCAATTACTGAACTTAGGGATTCTGTTGCTAATGAGTTGGGGCTACAAAATAAACCTGATGTAATATTTTATAATGTACAAGATGCGACAGATTTCGGTGGATATTCAGCTAAGGAAAACGCAATTTACATTAATGAGTATAATATGGGAGATGCTCATGAAACGGCAGATACAATTGCACATGAATCAAGACATTGTTGGCAACATGAAAGAGCAGAGAATCCACAGAATGAGCAGGACTTAGCATTTAGGAAAAACTTTGAGAACTATGTTTCTCCAAGTGACGATTACCAAGAGTATAAGAATCAACCAGTAGAGATTGACGCACGTCAATATGCCTTAGAGGTTTGTCAGAATATTGGTGAGTATAGAGAGAGCTTTGCTAATGATAATGAACTAAATGTTTCTGATGGAAATGCATATGCATATAGTGAGTTATCACAGGAAAAGGGAGCTGTTTTTGATAATCGACCAGTTGATTTAGAAAGTAAGGTTGAAGTATTACCTATTTCTATAAAAGCATTAGAGAAATGTGAGGTTGCAGGAATATCACCAGACAAGGTTCAAGAGATTAGAGAAATACCAAATGGTGAAAAACCTAATCCTGACGAATATCTATCAAAAGATTATATAGACAATCATTTATCGAAATTTGAAGAGTCAGGTTGTTACAAGATAATTAGCGATAAAAGAGGAGAACCAACTGGAACAATCGGAGCAGAAGGTGTTTTTGTTTTAAATGGTAGCGACATTGAAAAGATGATTCAGGATGCGGATGGAGATCCTAGAAAGTTAGAACAAGCATTAGCTATGAAACCGGGATATTTGGGAAATAATCCTTATATTATTCGGTGTGATGAACCACATAACTTAAGAATGGCTACTGGAAATGAACCTAATGCATGGCAAGACGAGTGGTGTCCTTGTGGTGTTACAAGAGATGGAACTGATGAAGCAGTTATCGATCCTATGGAAAAAGGCGAGTACTCTTATAAACATGTATTTGGTGGTGACGAGTGGCGTAAATAGCGAGGAGGAACAGTATGGAATTAGTATTAGAATATAAGGGATTGTCATTAATAAAAAAATATGACAAGTATTACATTAGATTCATTGGAGGTCAAAGAGAAGAGTATCCTTGTGATTTAGCAATTTCTAATAAAGAGGCTATGTCCATTATTTCTTCAAATGAAGCAATAAAAAATGTTAGAGATGAATATAAGAAAAAGGTTGAATGGACATCTAGATATTTTATTGATTCTTTTCTGGCTGACTATATGTTTTATGAATGTAATATGAGTGAAAAAAGAATCAATGCCAATATAGATAAACTAAATAGACATGTAGATATCAAATTTGAGTTATATGAAACCTTAATATATGAGAAGTTTCCAGTAGCAGGAGCAATTACGGTTTGTGGATATACGGCAGAATCATTGAAGAAATCGACTCATTTATCGATTTTAGGGTCTTATAACTTCTTGATTTATATACTCGAAGATGAGAAAAATGCATTAGAGGACTTAAGCAAAGGACTACCAATTAAATGATTAATCCATTTATGAAAGATTATGTTTATATTAATACATAGAAGTGTAAATGAAAGGTTGCAGGAATATCTGACATACTTACGCAGGAATTAAATCTATTTGATTATTGGAAAGGAAAAATAAAATATTCTTGGTTTTGGTCAGCAGGTGTTCATGGCCCAAATGTATCTGCTGCTATGCCAGGACTGATACTTATTAATGCTGAATGGGCATCAAATATTGTATTAAATCAAGATAATTCAATGGATATAGAAAAAATGGAAGACTTCACCTGGTTTTCTGGGGATATGCATGGTAGCCCTGCGTTTTTCTTCATCCTTC
>OLOO01001739.1_pt1 | contig 13477 bp, 9 predicted proteins | sample 1672621 | NCBI WGS metagenome assembly OLOO01 (sample SAMEA3136706, study PRJEB25190) | human gut metagenome | biome: human gut; feature: human-associated habitat; material: faeces | place: Austria | collected 2013 | reverse complement strand
GGAAGGTCTTTCACACGACCACCACGAACCAATACGATTGAGTGTTCCTGCAAGTTATGTCCTTCTCCCGGAATGTAAGAGTTCACTTCCTTAGAGTTTGTCAAACGCACACGAGCAACTTTACGCATTGCTGAGTTCGGCTTTTTCGGAGTTGTAGTATAAACACGTACACAAACGCCACGTCTCTGAGGGCATGAGTCCAATGCAGGTGATTTACTCTTCTCAACCAAAACCGTTCTTCCTTTTCTTACTAACTGTTGAATAGTAGGCATTTTGTTTTGATTTTAATTATTATATATATTGTTTATTGTTTTTCCAATCCTAGTCGAAACTATACATTTCGGGCTGCAAAATTACAAATAACTTTTTAATAGACAAACTGTTTTAAAATAAAAAAAGCCCATTTCCCGAAAAAAGTCGGGAAATGGGCCATAAAGCTATGTTTTTATATTTTTTTAAGCTTCTCCCTTAAAATCACTCAATGGAGGGACAAAGGTTTTACTACCGTTTCCCTGTTCTTCTGGCATACGTATTGGGCCAAAATTATGCTCGTACTTTGCAACATTATCCTGCAATGCATACATCAATCGTTTTGCATGTTCAGGAGTCATCACAATACGCGATTGTACTCCAGCCTTTGGCAAGCCCGGCATAATACGAACAAAATCTACAATAAACTCAGAAGTAGAATGAGTAATTATAGCAAGATTAGCATAAGTTCCTTGAGCAACTTCTTCTTTCAGCTCTATCTGAAGCTGATTATTTTTGTTTTCGTTTTCCATAATAACTTAGTTTTTACATTTCAATTTTTATATTAACGCCACAAATGTAGGGAAAAAGTTGAATCATCCGAACAGTTAAGTAAAAATTTCAATAGCCAATTTCACTTTTTGGCAAATTCAACGAAGCTATTAAAGGGGAAATATAAGTTGAGATTTTCGATTTATGATTGATATAAATACAAAAGGAGCTGTGCCATTCTTCATGACACAGCTCCTTATATGTATAAGATTAAAGTATTATTCTACTTCACTATAATCAAGCACGTTCTTACGATTTGCCAAAATTCTGTCATACTCTTCTTTTGAGACAACAATAATCTTTTCGTATTCACGCTGACCAGTTCCGGCAAGTATCAAGTGACCGCAGATAACGTTTTCCTTCATACCTTCCAGTTTATCAACTTTACCGTTAATTGCCGCTTCGTTCAAAACTTTAGTAGTTTCCTGGAATGATGCAGCCGACATAAAGCTTGATGTTTGCAATGCAGCACGTGTAATACCTTGCAAAATCTGAGTTGATGTAGCAGGAACAGCATCGCGTACTTCTACTGGTTTTAAGTCACGGCGCTTCAGCATACTGTTTTCATCACGCAACTTACGAGCTGTAACAATCTGTCCCGGCTGCAAGTTCTGAGAATCACCAGCATCAACAACAACTTTCTTACCCCAGATACGGTCGTTTTCCTCGTTAAATTCCAAACGGTCTACAACCTGCTGTTCCAAGAAACGAGTATCTCCCGGCTCATCAATCTGAACTTTACGCATCATCTGACGAACGATAATTTCAAAGTGCTTATCGTTAATCTTAACACCCTGCAGACGGTATACATCCTGAATTTCGTTCACGATGTACTCCTGTACTGCTGTAGGACCTTTAATAGCCAAGATATCAGCAGGAGTGATAGCACCATCTGACAACGGAGTTCCGGCACGTACATAGTCGTTTTCCTGAACAAGGATCTGCTTTGACAGAGCCACAAGGTACTTCTTCACATCGCCTGTCTTAGATGTAACGATAATTTCACGGTTACCACGTTTAATCTTACCCATCGTAACCTCACCATCGATTTCTGAAACAACAGCAGGATTAGATGGGTTACGTGCTTCGAACAATTCGGTTACACGTGGAAGACCACCGGTGATATCACCTGCCTTACCAACTGCACGTGGAATCTTAACCAAAATATCACCGGCCTTAACCACCTGCTTGTCTTCAACAACTACGTGACCACCTACCGGCAAGTTATATGTACGAATGATACCACCATTTTCATCCAAAATATGCAATGACGGGATCTTTGTCTTATCTTTAGATTCTGTAATGATGATTTCACGCAAACCTGTAGCTTCATCCGATTCTACCTTATATGTTACATTTTCAATTACAGATTCAAAGTCAATCTTACCTGCAGCTTCTGTAACAATAACGGCATTGAACGGGTCCCACTTAGCAATCAGCTTACCTTTCTCAACGACTTCACCATCTGATGCATACAGTTTAGAACCATAAGGAACGTTATGTGTTGACAGGATAATACCTGTATTAACATCCACGAAACGAACTTCAGCCAAACGACCAACAACGATCTTAACTGCTTCACCTGTTTCTTCAACAGCGTCTACTGTACGCAATTCTTCAAACTCAAGACGTGCATCGTTCTTCGCAACAATACTTGCATTTGCAGCCATGTTACCGGCGATACCTCCAGCGTGGAACGTACGCAATGTCAACTGAGTACCCGGTTCACCGATTGACTGAGCAGCGATAACACCAACAGCCTCACCTTTCTGAACCATACGGCTGGTAGCAAGGTTACGTCCATAACACTTAGCACATACACCCTTCTTCGACTCACATGTCAATACAGAACGGATTTCAACGCTTTCAATCGGAGAATCTTCGATTTCCTGTGCAATTGATTCTGTAATTTCTTCACCAGCAGCTACTATCAGCTTACCAGTTGTAGGATGTATTACATCGTGTACAGAAACACGTCCCAAAATACGTTCATACAATGTTGCAATAACTTCATCGTTATTCTTCAATGCTGTACAAACCAGACCACGCAATGTTCCACAGTCTTCTTCATTAATGATCACGTCGTGAGAAACGTCAACCAAACGACGAGTCAAATATCCGGCATCGGCAGTTTTCAACGCAGTATCGGCAAGACCCTTACGAGCACCGTGAGTAGAAATAAAGTACTCCAACACTGACAAACCTTCCTTAAAGTTAGAAAGAATCGGGTTTTCAATAATCTGAGCACCTTCAGCACCTGCTTTCTGAGGTTTAGCCATCAAACCACGCATACCAGACAACTGACGGATCTGTTCCTTAGAACCACGGGCTCCAGAATCCAACATCATAAATACAGAGTTGAATCCTTGATCGTCATTCTTAATAGTCTTATACAAGATATCAGACAAGTCGCTGTTAACGTGTGTCCAAGTATCAATAACCTGATTGTAACGTTCGTTGTCGGTGATGAAACCCATGTTATAGTTCATCATAATTTGCTCAACCTCTTCGTTACCACGTTTAACCAGTTCTTCCTTTTCTTTCGGGATAATGATATCACCCAAGTTGAATGACAAACCACCTTCGAAAGCTTTCTTATAACCTAAGTTCTTAATACCATCCAAGAATTCACAAGCACGGGCAACACCGACTGTCTTAATAACATCGCTGATGATATCACGCAATGATTTCTTAGAGATAATAGTATTCAAGTAACCGCATTCATCTGGAACCAACTCGTTAACGATAATACGTCCTACAGAAGTTTCTTTAATCATCTTCTTGACAATATTACCATTTTCATCAAGGTCGTTAGTTACAACACTGATGATAGCGTGAATATCTACTTTTCCTTCATTGTAAGCAATCAATGCTTCTTCTGGTCCGTAGAAAATCAATCCCTCACCCTTAGCACCTTTACGCAACTTGGTAATGTAATACAAACCAAGAACCATATCCTGTGCCGGCACTGTGATAGGAGCACCATTGGCAGGGTTCAATATATTATGTGATTGAAGCATCAACATCTGAGCTTCAAGAACAGCTTCATTACTCAAAGGCAAATGTACCGCCATCTGGTCACCATCAAAGTCGGCATTGAACGCAGTACATGCCAACGGGTGCAACTGAATAGCCTTACCTTCAATCATCTTAGGCTGGAATGCCTGAATACCCAAGCGGTGCAAAGTCGGCGCACGGTTCAGCAATACAGGATGTCCTTTCATTACATGCTCCAAGATATCCCAAATAACTGGCTCCTTACGATCTACAATTTTCTTTGCAGACTTGACAGTCTTAACAATACCACGTTCTATCAATTTGCGAATGATAAATGGTTTGTAAAGTTCGGCAGCCATCAATTTAGGAATACCACATTCACCCATCTTCAGTTCCGGACCTACGACAATTACTGAACGTGCAGAATAGTCAACACGTTTACCCAGCAAGTTCTGACGGAAACGTCCTTGCTTACCTTTTAAGCTATCTGAAAGTGACTTCAAAGGACGGTTGGCATCTGTCTTCACTGCGCTTGACTTACGAGAGTTGTCAAACAATGAGTCAACAGCTTCCTGCAACATACGCTTTTCATTACGTAAGATTACTTCCGGAGCCTTGATTTCAATCAGACGTTTCAAACGGTTATTACGAATAATAACACGACGATACAAATCATTCAAGTCAGAAGTTGCAAAACGACCTCCATCCAATGGAACCAACGGACGTAATTCTGGTGGAATAACCGGAACAATACGTACAATCATCCATTCAGGTTTATTACGGCCACGTGAAGCACGGAAAGATTCTACAACCTGCAAGCGCTTCAAAGCTTCATTCTTACGCTGCTGAGAAGAATCATTATTAGCTTTATGACGTAATTCATAAGAAAGAGCATCTAAGTCCAGACGAACGAGTAAGTCATAAATTGCTTCAGCACCCATCTTCGCAATGAACTTATTTGGATCACTGTCTTCCAGATATTGGTTTTCTTTTGGAAGACTATCCATAATATCAAGATATTCTTCTTCAGACAGCAAATCATATTGGCTGATACCATCTTCTGCTTTTATACCCGGCTGAATAACTACATAACGTTCATAGTAAATAATAGCATCAAGCTTCTTTGTAGGCAATCCTAACAAATAGCCGATTTTATTAGGCAAAGAACGGAAATACCAGATATGTGCAACAGGTACAACCAGCTGAATGTGACCGCTACGTTCACGACGAACTTTCTTTTCTGTTACTTCTACACCACATCGGTCGCACACAATTCCTTTATAACGAATGCGCTTGTATTTACCACAATGACATTCGTAGTCCTTTACCGGACCGAAGATTCGTTCACAGAACAAACCATCACGTTCCGGTTTATAAGTACGGTAGTTGATAGTTTCCGGTTTCAATACTTCACCGAAAGAGTTTTCCAAAATCTCTTCAGGAGAAGCCAGTCCGATCGTAATCTTTGAGAAATTACTCTTTATCTTAGTATCTTTTCTAAAAGCCATACTTTATATTTTATAAAATGAAGAATTTAAAGATGAAGGTGGAGGCTATCCGTCTCCATCCTTCATTAATATATTATTCCAGTGTAATGCTCAGGCAAAGACCTCTCAATTCATGCAGCAATACATTCAAAGATTCAGGAATACCCGGAGTAGGCATTGGTTCACCCTTGACAATTGCTTCATAGGCCTTCGAACGTCCAACTACATCATCAGACTTGATTGTCAGAATTTCCTGAAGAACATGGGCTGCACCAAATGCTTCGATTGCCCAAACCTCCATTTCTCCAAAACGCTGACCACCAAACTGAGCCTTACCACCAAGTGGCTGCTGAGTAATCAGAGAGTACGGACCGATAGAACGAGCATGCATCTTGTCTTCAACCATGTGACCAAGTTTCAACATGTAAGTCACACCAACGGTTGCCGGCTGGTCAAACTGCTCACCTGTACCTCCATCATATAAGTAAGTCTTACAATAACGAGGCAAACCAGCTTTATCTGTCCATTTATCCAAATCATCCAGAGTAGCACCATCAAAGATCGGAGTAGCAAACTTCACACCCAGTTCTTTTCCGGCACGTCCAAGTACAGCTTCGAAAATCTGACCGATGTTCATACGAGAAGGCACACCCAACGGATTCAATACGATATCTACAGGAGTTCCATCTGCCAAGAACGGCATATCTTCCTGACGTACGACACGTGATACAATACCCTTGTTACCGTGACGACCTGCCATCTTATCACCTACACCAATCTTACGTTTCTTAGCAATATAAACTTTAGCCATCTGAATGATTCCTGAAGGCAACTCATCTCCGATGGTCAAAGCGAATTTCTTACGCTTCAACTCAGCATCGAGTTCTTTATATTTCTTCAGGTAATTCATGATCAAATCACGAATCATGTCATTCTTATGAGCATCAGAAGTCCATTTGCTCAACTGAATGATTGTATAATCCAATGATTCCAAGTCACGTTTTGTAAACTTGGCACCCTTAGCAATCACTTCAGTTCCCAAATAATCCTTAACGCCTTGAGAAACCTTATCATTAGTCAAAACTAACAGTTTTTCAACTAAGATTTCTTTCAGTGCTGCTGCCTTTTCTTCAAATTCTTCATTCAGTTTCGGCAGAATAGCCTTATCTGCATTCTTCTCGCTACGAGTCTTTATAACACGTGAATATAATTTCTTATCGATAACCACACCTCGCAATGATGGAGAAGCTTTTAATGAAGCATCTTTTACATCACCAGCTTTATCACCAAAGATTGCACGCAGCAATTTTTCTTCTGGAGAAGGATCTGATTCACCCTTCGGAGTAATCTTACCAATCAAGATATCTCCCGGCTCAATACGTGCACCAATACGGACAATACCATTTTCATCCAAATCTTTTGTTGCTTCTTCACTCACATTAGGAATATCAGAAGTCAACTCTTCCATACCGCGCTTAGTTTCACGTACTTCAAGGATGTATTCGTCAACGTGTACAGAAGTCAGAATATCTTCACGAACAACACGTTCGTTCAACACAATAGCATCCTCGTAGTTATATCCTTTCCATGGCATATAGGCAACCAACAGGTTCTTACCCAGTGCCAATTCTCCGTTAGCTGTAGAATATCCTTCTGTTAAGATATCTCCCTTCTTTACACGCTGACCTTTAGTACAAATCGGACGCAAGTCGATAGTCATACTCTGGTTCGTTTTGCGGAATTTAGGGATACGATATTCCTTCAATGCCGGTTCAAAGCTTACAAATTCTTCATCATCTGTACGGTCATACAAAATTCGAATTGTTGTTGCATCTACAAAATCAATTACACCGTCACCTTCAGCTGTAATCTGAGTACGTGAATCTTCACATAATTGTTTTTCGATACCAGTACCAACAATAGGAGCTTCTGTCTTCAACAAAGGAACTGCCTGGCGCATCATGTTTGATCCCATCAATGCACGGTTAGCGTCATCATGCTCCAAGAACGGAATCAATGAGGCAGCAATAGAAGCGATCTGCTGTGGAGCAACGTCCATCAACTCTACCTGATCAGGAGTTACTACCGGATAATCAGCATCACGACGAGCTTTTACTTTCTCGCGGATAAATGTTCCGTCATCATTCAACGGTGCATTACCCTGAGCTATAATCTTGTCTTCTTCTTCCTCTGCTGACAAATATTCTATACCTTCCGGTGATAAATCAACAACTCCATCTTTTACTTTACGGTAAGGAGTTACGATAAATCCAAGATCATTAATCTTTGCATATACACACAAAGAAGAAATCAAACCGATATTCGGACCTTCAGGAGTCTCAATCGGACACAAACGACCATAGTGAGTGTAGTGTACGTCTCGCACCTCAAATCCGGCACGATCACGTGACAAACCACCAGGACCTAATGCAGACAAACGACGTTTGTGAGTGATTTCAGCCAGCGGATTTGTCTGGTCCATGAACTGTGACAAAGCATTTGTTCCAAAGAATGAATTAATAACAGAAGAAATAGTCTTCGCATTAATCAAGTCAATCGGAGTAAATACCTCGTTATCGCGTACATTCATACGTTCACGGATAGTACGTGACATACGAGCCAAACCAATAGCGAACTGATTAGACAACTGTTCTCCTACTGTACGTACACGACGGTTGCTCAAATGGTCAATATCATCTACATCTGCTTTTGAGTTAATAAGCTCAATCAGATATTTGATGATTTCAATAATATCTTGTTTTGTCAATACTTTGACATCCATATCCGTATCCAGATTCAACTTCTTGTTGATACGGTAACGTCCTACTTCACCCAGATCATAACGCTTTTCAGAGAAGAACAAGTTATTGATAACTTCACGAGCACTAGCATCATCAGCAGGATCTGCATTACGCAACTGACGGTAGATGTACAATACAGCTTCCTTCTCTGAGTTACTTGGGTCTTTCTGTAAAGTATTGAAAATAATTGAATAGTCAGAAGAATTAGCTTCTTCATTGTGAACGAGGATATTCTGGATACCAGATTCCAAAATCAAATCGATATGTTCCGGTTCGATTACAGTTTCACGGTCGATTACAACCTCGTTACGTTCAATAGAAACAACTTCACCAGTATCTTCATCAACGAAATCCTCAGTCCAAGTTTTCAGCACACGAGCTGCCAGCTTACGACCAATAATCTTTTTCAAATTGGCTTTATTAACTTTTACATCTTCAGCCAAATTAAAGATTTCCAGGATGTCTTTATCATTTTCAAAACCAACAGCACGCAGCAATGTAGTAACAGGCAACTTCTTCTTACGGTCAATGTAAGCATACATTACGTTGTTAATATCCGTTGCAAATTCAATCCAAGAACCTTTAAACGGAATGATACGAGCCGAGTACAATTTTGTTCCATTAGCATGGATACTTTGTCCAAAGAATACACCCGGAGAACGGTGTAACTGAGAAACAACTACACGTTCTGCTCCATTGATAACAAAAGTACCTTTTGGAGTCATGTAAGGGATAGGACCCAGATATACATCCTGAATAACGGTATCAAAGTCTTCGTGATCGGGGTCTGTACAATAAAGCTTCAGCTTAGCTTTCAAGGGAACACTATAAGTCAAGCCACGTTCTAAACAGTCATCGATTGTATAGTGAGGCGGGTCAATATAGTAGTCGAGGAACTCGAGCACGAAGTTGTTACGTGTATCTGCAATAGGGAAGTTTTCTGCAAACACCTTATACAAGCCATCGTTCTTTCGTTTTTCAGGCGGAGTATCTAACTGTAAAAAGTCTTGAAATGACTTCAATTGCACTTCCAGGAAATCCGGATACTTCATCGGATTCTTAATAGAAGCAAAATTAATTCGTTGATTATTAGTATTTGAAGACATCTGTATGGAGTTAAAATGTTTAAATTCAGGTAAGAGAACCTGTGTAACTTAATATAGACGCAAAAAGGTTAAGAATCCTCTTGACAGAGGACTCTTAACCGAACTACCTGATTTACAGGATAATCTTATTTAAGTTCAACTTCAGCTCCAGCTTCTTCCAAAACTTTCTTCAAAGATTCAGCTTCGTCTTTAGCCAAACCTTCTTTAACTACGCTAGGAGCACCGTCAACCATGTCTTTTGCTTCTTTCAAGCCAAGACCACAAGCTTCTTTAACTGCCTTAACAACCTGCAATTTAGCAGCACCTGCGCTCTTCAAAACTACATCGAATGAAGTTTTTTCTTCAGCAGCAGCTGCACCAGCAGCAGCAGGACCAGCAGCAACAGCTACAGCTGCAGCAGCAGGTTCAATACCATATTCTTCTTTAAGGATAGTTGCAAGTTCATTAACTTCTTTTACTGTCAAGTTAACTAATTGTTCTGCAAAAGCTTTCAAATCTGCCATTTTTGTATGAATTTAATTGTTTGTTACTAATTGATAATTAAAGTTGTTTAGTTTAGTCTTAAGATCAGCAAACGATTATTCTGCACGTTCACCCAAAGTCTTAAGAACTCCGTGAATGGTGTTACCACCAGACTGAAGAGCAGAAATAACGTTCTTCGCAGGAGATTGCAGCAATGCCACGATATCCGCAATAACTTCGTTCTTGCTCTTGATTGTTGCCAAAGCTTCGAGCTGATCAGCACCTACATAGAATCCTTCTTCTGCATAAGCAGCTTTCAATGCAGGAACACCTTCTTTGTATTCTTTCAACAACTTAGCAGGAGCGTTTGCTGTTTCGCAGAACATTACTGAAGTTGTACCTTTCAAAGAATCAAACAATGGTGAATAATCAACATCCAAGCTCATTAAAGCCTTGTGAAGCAAAGAGTTCTTCACAACTACCAGTTTGATACCAGCCTTGAAACATTTTCTACGCAGTTCGCTAGTAGATGCTGCATCCATAGCAGTTGTATCAACCAAGTAGAAATGTCCATATTGCTTTACGGTATCAGCCAACTGACCGATAATTACGCCTTTATCTTCCTTTCTCATGATTCCTCCTTAATTTTAGATTTCTTCTACAGATTTAGGGTCAATCTTAATACCCTTACTCATAGTACTTGAAAGATAAATACTCTTAATATAAGTACCTTTAGCTGTGGTCGGTTTCAGTTTAATGATAGTAGCGATAAATTCTTTCGCATTTTCACGGATCTGGTCAACAGTGAAAGAAACTTTACCGATTGAAGTGTGAACAATACCACTCTTGTCAACCTTAAAGTCAATCTTACCCTGCTTAACTTCCTTAACAGCTTTAGCTACATCCATAGTTACAGTACCACTCTTAGGGTTAGGCATCAATCCACGAGGACCAAGCACACGACCCAGAGCACCGATCTTACCCATGATGGACGGCATTGTAATGATTACGTCAATATCAGTCCATCCACCTTTGATCTTTTCAATATATTCATCAAGACCAACATAGTCAGCACCTGCTTCTTTTGCAGCAGCTTCAGCATCCGGTGTACACAAAACAAGCACACGAACTTGCTTACCTGTACCATGAGGAAGAGAAACAACGCCTCTTACCATCTGGTTAGCCTTACGAGGGTCTACACCTAAACGTACGTCAATATCTAATGAAGCATCAAACTTAGTGAAAGTAATTTCTTTTACAAGCTGAGCAGCTTCTTTCAGTGAGTATGCTTTCCCTGCTTCAATTTTTTCTGCAGCCAACTTTTGATTTTTTGTCAGTTTACCCATTATCAATTGAAGTTAATTAGTTATTACCCGGGAAGTCACCTTTTACAGCGATACCCATACTTCTAGCTGTTCCTGCTACCATTGTCATAGCAGCTTCGATAGTAAAGCAGTTCAAGTCAACCAATTTGTCTTGAGCGATAGCACGAATCTGATCCCAAGTCAGTTCTGCAACTTTCTTACGGTTAGGTTCAGCTGATCCACTCTTAATCTTAGCAGCCTCGAGCAATTGAATTGCAACAGGAGGAGTCTTGATTACGAAATCGAACGACTTGTCTGTGTAGTAGGTAATGATTACAGGCAATACTTTACCTGCCTTGTCCTGGGTTCTGGCGTTGAATTGCTTGCAAAATTCCATGATATTAATACCCTTAGAACCCAAAGCAGGTCCAACGGGAGGTGATGGATTTGCAGCGCCTCCTTTAATCTGTAATTTGATTAGTCCAGCAACTTCTTTAGCCATTTTTACAAAATTTAATATAAATGATTAACGAATAGAATAAACAACACGTAACAAAATGCGTTATTCCTTTTCCACATCCGTAAAGCCTAATTCGAGCGGAGTTTTGCGCCCAAATATTTTGACCATAACTTTCAGTTTGCGTTTTTCCGCGCTTACTTCCTCAATGATTCCACTGAATCCGCTAAACGGTCCAACACTTACTTTCACTGTTTCTCCTACGGTATAAGGGATATTAGTATCCTCACTTACTTCCTGCAGTTCATCTACCGTACCCAGTATTCGATTCACTTCCGATTGTCTTAAAGGCACAGGATGTTCCTGACCTCCTAAAAAGCCAATTACGTTTGTAATGTTTCTCAAGTGATGAGCAACTTCACCAACCAATGCAGCTTCTACCAAGACATAACCAGGGAGATAACTTCTCTCTTTCACAATTTTCTTTCCATTGCGAACCTGATAAACCTTTTCGGTAGGAATCAATACCTGAGATACATACTCTCCAAGGTCGCTGTTTCTCATTTCAGCTTCAAGATATTCTTTAACCTTAGATTCTTTACCACTCACGGCACGAAGTACGTACCATTTTTTTTCAATCTCAGACATTTCTCTAACTGTTTATTAGTGCGGATAGATAACGTCTTCCATGATAAACTGGAAGGCAGAATCCATAAGAAAAACAACGAGTGCAATGAGTAGGGAAGCATATAAAACAACCACTGCACTACTAGAAAGCTCTGAACGAGTAGGCCATGATACTTTATGGACTAGTTCGTCGTAAGATTCTTTACAATAATTCGTTATCTTTTTAAACATATTCTTATCAATTTAGCACGGGAAGAGAGGCTCGAACTCCCGACACTCGGTTTTGGAGACCGATGCTCTACCAACTGAGCTATTCCCGTAAAAATAGTTCCCGAAACCAAATCCGGGAACTATAATTTATTTCGATGAATCGATATTAGTCAAGAAGTTCTGTAATCTGACCAGCACCTACTGTACGTCCACCTTCACGGATAGCGAAACGCAAACCTACGTTCAATGCAACCGGATAGATCAATTCAACGTTGATAGTAACGTTATCACCCGGCATTACCATATCTGTACCTTCTGGCAAAGTGATTTCACCTGTACAGTCCATAGTACGCAAGTAGAACTGAGGACGATATTTGTTGTGGAATGGAGTGTGACGACCACCTTCTTCTTTCTTCAGGATATAAACCTCAGCTTTGAACTTAGAGTGAGCTTTAACCTGACCCGGGTGACACAAAATCATACCACGTTTGATTTCGTTCTTGTCGATACCACGAAGCAACAAACCAACGTTATCACCAGCTTCACCCTGATCCAACAATTTACGGAACATTTCAACACCAGTAACAACTGATTTCTTGTCTTCACCAAGACCCAAGATTTCAACTTCATCACCTACCTTGATAACACCAGCTTCGATACGACCAGTAGCAACAGTACCACGACCAGTGATTGAGAATACGTCTTCAACCGGCATCAAGAATGGTTTATCTACATCACGCGGAGGCAGAGGAATCCAGTTATCAACTGCATCCATCAATTCCATAACTTTTTCTTCCCACTGAGGAACACCGTTCAATGCACCCAAAGCAGAACCACGGATGATAGGAGTATTATCGCCATCGAAGTCATAGAATGACAACAATTCACGCATTTCCATTTCAACCAATTCCAACATTTCTTCGTCATCAACCATGTCGCATTTGTTCAAGAATACAACCAGACGAGGAACGTTTACCTGACGAGCCAACAAGATGTGTTCGCGAGTCTGAGGCATAGGACCATCAGTTGCAGCAACTACGATGATAGCACCATCCATCTGAGCAGCACCAGTAACCATGTTCTTTACGTAGTCGGCGTGTCCCGGACAGTCTACGTGAGCATAGTGACGGTTAGCAGTCTGATACTCTACGTGAGAAGTGTTGATAGTGATACCTCTTTCCTTTTCTTCAGGAGCGTTATCGATAGAATCGAAAGAACGCAATTC
>OLOO01001726.1_pt1 | contig 13529 bp, 18 predicted proteins | sample 1672621 | NCBI WGS metagenome assembly OLOO01 (sample SAMEA3136706, study PRJEB25190) | human gut metagenome | biome: human gut; feature: human-associated habitat; material: faeces | place: Austria | collected 2013 | reverse complement strand
AAGGCGGCTTTCATCCCACACGCAAGCGTGTGGGTTTTACGCCGCAATTTATAACAACAGAAAAAAGGAGAGCAGAAAAATGAAATTGAATGAATTATTGGCAAGTATTGACAGAGACGTTCCTATTACGCTGATTGTTGATGAACAATATTTTCGCGTAGGTAAAAAAGGCGATCTTGTCAGGGATTTGAATTATTTTAATAATAGAATACACTATGGAAATGCGATTGTTGCAAATGTTGGTATTGTGCATGATGAAGGAGCAAAAAAAGCATACGTGCTTATTCAAGCTGAAACAGTAAGATAAAGAAACTTCTTGGAGATAATGATTATGGACAAAATTAACTTAAAAAAATTAGCAGAATTAAATAGCGGAAAATTTGGTACTCGCAGAAGAGAAATTGAAGTAAAAAGACACTTAAATGAATGTGGTTTAAAGTGGTTTGAATTTGAAGCAAATAATCATTCACAAATACCAGTATGTGATGTTAATGAAGATGAATTATTTGAAAAATTTCATAAATCTAATATCAAACTAGTAGAACCTTATCAATCACACGTCAATATGGATTTATATGAAGACATTAAAAATGATGTTGTAACCATAGAAAAGGTAAAAATACTTGGGTGCATGTATTTTGTTCAAGATGGCGATACATATGAAATGGGTGTTATTGCTAAAAAGAATAAAAACAAAGTAGACGTAATGTTTGATTATATGAATGTTACAAAAGTTGATGATAACAAAGTTCCTCAAAAGACACCTGAACGATTTACGATTGTATATGGATATAATACAAAAGACTATTATGTATATGATGAAATTGAAGATGTGTATTATGAATTGGACGAGCTATTAAACGAAGAATTAAAAGATAGAACAATGAATGAAGCAAGAGAAGAATTAATTCGTGAAGATACAAGCTGGTTTGTAGAAAAGAATATTTTTCCAGAAGATTGTGATTTATAATATTTTTTAAAATAGAACAAAGAGAGGGAATGCAAAAAGATGAAAGGGGAAAATTTAAAATGAAATCATTGAAATTAAAAAAGCTAGAAATAAAGGATAACATACCTTTGTATATAACGCTGTGTTGTAAAGAACCATGGAAAGTGGATGAAAGTGGAGATATAAAATCATATAAACCAGTCACCAGAGATTCAAACTGCTATTCCGAGACACCAATTTATAATTTAAGACTCAATCCTTCTTCAAGTAAAGAAAAAATCGTTACATTACTGGAATACTTTTTTAAAGTATGTGATGTTGATGCAAGTCCACAATGTACGTGGAAGACAGATGACTGTGATTACATGAGTTTATTGTTGTCATATACGAGATACAATCAGATTAAATTCGATCTTGTACGTAATAAAATATTAGATCAATTTCCGGAATTGCTTATGCCAGAAAATTGTCTTGAAAAAATTCCAGACTATGGAAAAATAGAGGATTATATTGCCTCAATTGAAGTTGCATATCCAGCGACCTGGATAGTAGAGTATGAAAATATAGATTCGTAATAGAAATAATGTAAGAGTAGTATGTAAATCATTCCCAAATGAGCATTGGGATATTTTGCCTGTCTTTTTAAAAATCGTGGGCAAAAAAATTTAAAAGCAAATGGAGAATACTTATGAAAACAATTCGAGATTTCATGTCAAAGAATTATGATTATGTATCATACCGATTAACAGACAAAGACTGGAAAAATGACTTTTTGTCATCAGAAGAAGAGATTATCAGCCATTCTATTTTCGCCGGATGTTTTGCAATTCAGGATGAAAAAATCGAACCTTTGGATGGAGATATATATTCCTCAGATGAAGAAGTAATCTGGTCTAAAGAATGGAAGAATGAAGAAGAAGGAATTCAGAATGGGCTGACTGTTCTGATTCCAGCGGATTGGGATGGCTTGCGTAAATAACATACAGTTTAGAGATTGTGAATGCATAATTGGATGACCTAAAACTTCCGAGACAATACCATGCTTTTCGTTCTTTTGCGAAAAATAAGAGACCATTTTGCTACTTTTGGGATAAGAAAGTAGCTTTTATCATAAATCAAGCAGAATGCCCCATCTCTATAGGTGGTGGGATGAATGCTATTTTTTGCTATAGATATTCTACGTAAAAGTAGCGTTGTGGATCTTAAGGTCCTATACAGTAGAGGCGATGTGGACACGCCTGTAAGAATAAGGGTTGCCTGAGTATTCAGGTGGAAACTCAAATACCAGACTTCTTAAATGGGACTCTATGACTCCCTAGAAGCCCCCACTTCAAGGCTTTAGCCTAAGTGGCGGGTGGTTCGCTTAAAATTAAAAGTCAGAGAGGAAAAAATAATGCTAGTTGAATTAGAAAAACATGACATCATAAATCTTGTTACAAGTGCGAATCCGCCATATGCACTTATAAATGAATTTGAAGAAAAGGAATATGGTTCTTTATGCGGTGGTTTTGCTGAAAAGTGGAAATAGAATTGTAGCAAATTATTAGAATTAAGTGAAACAGATTTGTTTGCAATTTATCAAAAACTCAAGAAAACTGAATAAGGAAGGTGATTGGTAATGATAAAAAAGGTTTTAGAAATGATGGACTTTGTAACTATCACAGATGAAGATTGCGTTATCTTTTCTGAGAAATCCAAAAAGATGATCCATGAAATTGCAGCAGACTGCAGGAAAAAGGAACTTTTTCGTAAATATGAGTCAAGAGGTGAAAGCTATGGCAAGAGCATGACTGCAGAAGAACTCTACACAGACATGCTCATTAAAATAGCAAAAGCCCCAACAAATGTCCATATGATTGGTTCCGTGATACTTCTCCTGCCTCTGGTGGATAATAAGTTGAACGGGTTGTCTTCATGAAGTAAACTGAAAATTAAGTCGTCAAAAAACGTGAATATACAAAACCTATTCAACTTTCATGAAGGTGAAATGTCGGAAGAAAAGTTTTTGAGGAGGTAAGAAGTAAAATGCCAAACAAAATTCAATTAACATTAACAGAGGAACAGGCAAAAATTGTTTCTACTGCGTGCGAGTTCTACGCCAGGGTTCGCATGGGACAGTTCAGCGAAATCGCATATCATACGCTAGATCTGAGTATCCCGTGCGACAACTATTGCGATAGAAGAGATGAAGCAGAAAAACTTTTACTAGAAGCTAGAAAACAGCTATACCCAGAACTTCATGGAGTAGGGCATTCCTATGGAATTGGAAAATTCGAAGATGCTGATCTAGCCTACGATGTACACCAGGTGCTGAGGAATCAGCTTGGTGACGGCAGACCGCCGTTCAGCTACCACGAGCTTCCGGAATGCAAAAAAATATAATTGTATAATAAGCAAGAGACGGAAGTGTCACAAATAAAAGAATCATGGAGGATCAATTTTGGTCAATAACCCGCGATTAAAATCGCAGGCTTGAAAAAGCCTTTACTGACTAGCCTGAGTACTCTCGTATCACCAAGTACGGTAGGAGTACTACGTTATCTTTGCTATCACACCCTCGGACGTAACACCTAATCCGCTGCTCTGTGGCATGTCATTAAACAGTTCTGACGGGCAGGAACAGTGTGGCATGCATTACAAACAAAGATAACATTGGCGAAGGTGTCTGCACAAGCTGTTGGTGACCTGTGCAGCTACGGCAGTCAGATGCCGGGCAGAGTTTTGTTCTCTGCTGTTTATCTGACAAAAAGAAAGGACGGCATAATCATATGTACGTATACGTAATTAACAAGCACGGCCAGCCAGTTATGCCGTGCAGACCTCGAATGGCAAGGGTGCTTCTACAGGAAGGAAAGGCAGCTGTAGTGAAACAAGTGCCTTTCACGATCAGACTGCTGTATGGCAGTTCTGGATATAAGCAGCCTGTCTCACTGGGAATGGATGCAGGCAGCAGACACATCGGTATTGCTGTAACAACAGGAAAGAAAGTCCTGTATGCCGAAGAGCTGAGTCCGAGAAACGATGTTGTAAAACTGCTGTCTGTCAGAAGACAGAACAGAAGAACAAGACGCAGTCGCAAGACACGTTACAGACAGGCTCGCTTTGACAACAGGGTTCGCTCCAAGCATAAGGGATGGCTGGCACCATCGGTGGAAGTCAAGATACAGGAACATATCTCAGCTGTCCTGAGAATCCAGAAGATGCTTCCAGTATCCGAGATCCATGTGGAAACAGCAGAATTCGATACGCAGCGTCTCAAGGCACTGGAAGAAGGCAGACCAGTTCCTGTCGGCACAGACTACCAGAAGGGCGAAATGTACGACCAGTACAATGTTCGACAGTATGTTCTCTTCCGTGACGGTTACAGATGCCAGTGCTGCGGAAAACACGGTGTAAAAGCTTCATGTGCATCATAAAGAGTCGAGACAGACTGGCGGCAACGCACCGAACAATCTGATCACTCTCTGTGAGGACTGCCATAAGGCATTGCACGCAGGAACAATACAGCTTCCTGATGGCAGGGCAAAACGCGGCAGATCACATAGAGATGCAGCTTTCATGGGAATCATGAGAAAAGCAATGGTCAGCCAGCTGCGAGACATTGTGGATATTCCTGTAACAGAGACATATGGATATATCACCAAGTATTATCGAGAACTGTATCATGCTGAGAAATCGCATATCAGTGATGCCATTATGATCAGCAGGAATTTCAAAGCTGAGCCAGATGATACATACTATGCATCTAAGGCTGTACGACATCACAACCGACAGCTGCATAAAAATACGATTCTCAAAGGTGGTGTTCGAAAGCGTAATCAGGCACCACGTGTTGTGAGAGGCTTCAGACTGTTTGATCTTGTCAGATACGAAAACAGTGTCTATTACGTATTTGGCAGAAGAAGAAGTGGATTCATGGATATACGAACTCTGGATGGCAGAAAAATCAACAAAGGTTCGATATCAAACAAAAGGCTTAAATTTGTAAGTACCAGCAGGGGATTGCTGGTGGAAAGGAGAAAGGCAATTCCTCTCGCAGATAAATCAGCGAGTTTCCTTGCCTGATATTTCAACGAAAAGGCAAAAGAACAGCGCCTGTCCTATGGACAACTGGTAGCTCTTCAATACTTGAAAGAGCGTTCTCAAAACGAAAAGAATATTTAGAAAAGCTAGAACAAGTCATAAAAATGTGGCTTGTTTTTTGCTGTAGAATCCAGCATTTTTCCAATAAACAAGGCATAAAGCCTTGACTATATAGGACTAGCAATATATAATAATATCAGATAGAACGGAGGTATTTTAATGAAGACAAACGAACAATTTGCAAGTATTATCTCTCAAATAAAAGAAAAAGAGATAGATATCAGACAGCTGGGAAAAGATGCAGGAATCAGTGCTTGGAAGATAAGCAGGATTCTATGCGGAGAAGTGATTCCTAGTCAAGACGAGCTAAATCGTATATGTACGGTTTTAGGTATAGAGATTGATACCCCAGCAGAACAGGAAAGGCTGTCGGAAATAATAGAGACAGCACTAAGGAAAAAAGGATACTCTTATGAACAAGCTTCAATGGAAGCAAACCTAGACAGACAGTTTATTCGTGACATGGTGGAAGCAAAGGGCGTCTATTTGATTCCACGGCACATGAACAGATTAGGTGTGCTTCTTGAAATTCCGGCTTTATCAGAAATCGAATCTGATAAAAATGCAGAGGTACTCAGTAAAAAGATCAGAGGCCTTCGAGCTGTAAATGGATTTACAATCACCAAGTTATCTGAGCTTACAGGGATATCACCGGCTACGCTTGATATGTATGACGCAGGTTACAAAATACCTAAAGAACAAGACCAGCAGAAGATTGCTTCTGCATTTGGAATAACCGTAGAAGATCTCAACGATTCAAAACTTCCTTGTTTTGACGCAGGAAAATATCCGACTTTCGCATCTCGCTTGAGGATGGCAAAGGCCGCTTATGAGCTACATACGAGAGCAATTTGTTACTATGTAAAAGCGGGAAATAAAACTATGGCTGGCTTTGAAAACGGAGAAAAGCTTCCAACAAATGCAAATATCATTCAAAAATTCTGCAATCTGTTTAACTGTGATTTCTTTGAGGGTCTGGAATTGGAAAAAGATAATGAAAATCCTAAAGAGCAGGAGCCTACACAGGCAGGTAAAACTGAAGAAAAGGATGAAAAAAGCTTTGGAGTCGCTCCGTTAGAGAGCAGTGTACTAGCAAATATGTATGAAATGCTTACAGTTGATGGGAAATACCAGCTGGCAAGCGTATTATGGGATATTTTCGAAGACCAGGACAACCGTTTACCAAGATACAGGAGATACAAAAGATAAGGCTTGGAAACAAGCCTTTCTTGCACAGGAGGAGAAGGTATGAAAATATACAACACGAAGTTTAATTTAAAAGAAGAACGTTCCGCGATGGACGTTGCAGGAATATTTAGAGACTGGATTACCGAAAGAAATTATATGGATATTCCGGTTTATGAGGATTCATTAGACATATGCATACACAACGAACAAAGAGAATACCGAACACTATTCCTTCAGGAAGAAAGAGTTTTGGCCGGAAATTTTTCCATGGTGGCACAAGGGACGGCATGGATAACGACATTCACGTTTAATGATGCAACTAAAATATTTACCGTTGCGCTTGATAAGAAAAAAGGAAATACAGACGTACAATTCGATGAACATTTCGAAATCCCCAGCTTTATAAATATCATGATTGAGCATGCCGCTCCAGACGCTGGACTTCCAATATTGCTTGAACCTTTAGAACTTAATAAAAGCGTAGCGAATAAGGTTGCTCCAATCATAACAGGAGAAAAAGCTTTAAGCCTTCCGCTTGTTCTTATGTCTGTAAAAGAAAACGGAGAAATGACTGCAGATCCTGGATTTATAGCAGACGACTTAAAAGGGACTGCTCATATCGTCACATCCTTAAGTACAAAAGATGATGAATATTTAGCAGGGCTCACCAACGGTTTATATAAAAGAAATGGGATTGTGAGTGTCTACTTCGCAGGAGATAGAAACCCTGTTGTGTTTTCTCAAGAAGATGTGTCGTCAGAAGCATTTCGGCACAAAATTAAAAACGCCATTTTAAACGGAACGGGAATGGAATGCAGAAACAGGCTTGAGACATGGGGTGGAGTGTTTGAAACACACGCAGATTTCAAAACAAAAAGCGGTGAAGAACAAATAAAAACACTTCAAGAACAGGTAGTAAAATTAAAAGAAGAAAATGAGTCATGGATGCAGCTCATCGATAAGGAAACGGAGCATTCTACTCAGCAGATTGAAAGACTAAATCAGACCTGCCAAAAACAAGAAAGAGAAGTTATGATATTGCAGGCTCAGCTGGAAGCAAAACGTGATCAGAAGAAAGCAATCCTTTTTGCGGGAGATTCAGAAGAGTTCTTCCCAAATGAACAGCGTGAATTTGTTATTTCTGCAATTCAGACAGCTATTAAAAATACAGAAGCAGCAACAAGAAGAATGGATGTACTCCAGGATATAGCAGAAGCAAATAAATCAGATGGCATCCTCGAAGAAAGAAAAGCAGAAGTAGAAAGCATCTTCAACGGAAAGAGAGTGCTTGGAGATAAAGAAAGAAGACAGCTCGAGGATCTTGGATTTGCGATTACCCACCAATCTGGACATTACAAAGTAACTTATCATAAAGATGATAGATATGTGTACACAATGGGTGGGACCCCATCTGATGTTCGAGCAATGAAAAACAATTGTCACAATATCATTAAAAAAGTGTTTTAACGCAATTCAGCAAACAGGACAATTCACTGGTCTTCGTTTTGTAAGCGTTCAGGTAGCATACACGCAGGCCCGAGAAAGGAGAGGTAGCATGACGAAAGAAAGCTCATTGCCTATGGAGAAATATGATTTTGCAGAGATTTTTGAAATACAGAATAAAGATCCGCCACGTCAACAGAGATGAGGCAGAACGCGAATTAAAAGACTTTAATCCAAAACTGCTAAATTTAGTCTCTGTAAACGAAAATACCCCTTGTGGGCATTACGTCGACTTCACTGACCCACAGACAAGCCAGTGGGATTGATATTTGAAATCAATTCTATTAAAGCTGCCTGCAGGACTGACAGAACGTTGTCAGCCTTAAGTGAATAGCCTAAGTGCAACAGAATGCGGTAAACCAGCCGACATGAACTATTAGTACTACGTTAATCCTGAATAAATTAGCACAGCTCACTGTGCGAACTACAGGCACCGGGGGATGCTTCACAAGTTCCCCGCTCTGCGGGTGCATATTAAACATTTCTGATGGGTAGGAAAAGTGTATGCATCATATAAAACCAGGAATTAACATTGGCGATGTGAACCACCCGAAAGGGCAGAACAATCTGCCTCAGTAGGAGAAGCAAATACCTGTATCCACGGATACATGGAGATTGAGAACGTAAGTTTATAAAAAAGGAGGGCATCAGAATGGATGCAGTAGCAGTCATCAGTGCATCAGGGAAACCATTGATGCCGACAAGCCCCGTAAGGGCAAGAAAGCTTATCAAAAAAGGAAAAGCCGTCATCTATAAGTACCGTCCGTTATTCACGATCCGGTTAACGGAACGTACGGACGGAGATATCCAGACTATCGAATACTGCTGCGATACCGGATATCAGCATATAGGACTGAGCATTAAATCACGTAAGCACGAGTACGTGAATGAACAAAGAGATCTATTACCGGACGAAACAGAGCATCATAACGACAGCCGCATGTACAGAAGGGCCAGACGCCGCCGTAAATTGAGACATAGAGCATGCAGACGTGATAACAGGCATGATAATCAGATCTGTAAGGATGGCTATGCTCCATCTATCCGTAACAGGAGAGACCAGCATATCAGCCTGTACAAGTCTTATACTAGAATATTACCCGTAGAGCGTGCTGTCTTTGAGATGGGACAGTTCGACACACAAGTCTTAAAAGCTATTGAAAAAGGCGAACCTGTTCCACAGGGCAAGGATTACCAGCACGGGTATCGTTACGGCTACGCGACATTAAGGGAAGCTGTCTTTGCAAGAGATAACTATACCTGTATCTGCTGCGGGAAAAATGCTTTTAAAGACAAAAGAATCATGTGTGTCCATCACCTTGGATTCCGTACAGGAGACAGAACAAACCGTCTTGCCAATCTTGCCACGGTATGTACAAAGTGCCACACACCTAAAAACCATCAGCCGAAAGGGAAGCTGTATAACCTGAAGCCCAAACTGAAGGATTTCAAGGGAGCCACTTTCATGACAATGGTCCGTTGGGACATGCTGGATAGACTAAAGACGGTTTCAAAAGGCGTCCGGGTGGATGTCACCTACGGGGCAGCCACAAAAGAAGCAAGACATGACCTGAAGATAAAGAAATCGCATGCTAACGATGCATACTGTATGGGAAACTTTCATCCTTCTCACAGGACAGATCTTAAGCGTTATGAAAAGTGCAGACGTAATAATCGCGTCCTTTCAAAGTTCTACGATGCCACGTATATCGACATCCGGGATGGTGAAAAGAAGAAAGCGAATGCTCTTGGGTGCAACCGTACTAAAAGACGCGAATCCCGCAGGAGTGAAAAGAACGAACGTATCTATCGTGGCAAAAAGATGTCGAAAGGCAGAATCGTACTGCGTACAAAGAGAGCAGTCATCCGTCCTGGTGATACGGTCCATGTTGGAAAGAAAAAATATATCGTAGCATCCAGCAAGAATCTGGGTGCACAGCTAAAACTTGCAGATGGAAGCTTATTAACAGCATCAAAAGTAACAGAAATAATACATTGTGGCGGATGGAAAACAGTTAACTTGTAGAAGGCTTCCTCCCCATGGCAAGCCATGGGATTTCCGCACACAAAATGACGTTTGCGGTCTAAGAAAAGACAAGGAAGAAATACCACCAGATTTCGTAGCTCGCAGATCCGATTTCGTTATTCATTCTGAGATGCTGCGAACAGTTTTCTGACATATACTTTATAATGAACGCATAAGGAGGAGTACCCGTAATGGATAATTTTACTATATTAAATCTTGTTGCTGGACCAAAGCAAAATGGAAAAGATGCCAGCATAAAACGAGTTTCAGAAATTCATCTGGCCGATAAGGGCGTAGAAGATGAGTTTTACATAAGTTTAGCTGTAAATGGCAATGACGTTTGTATTTATGACACAGATAATCCAACGTACCATGTTCAAGTGGAAGATGGGACAGAACTTCCATGTGAAGACTTCGATGAAATCATGCAGTTCTGCTGCACAATCGAAACTACGCGTGATGTCCTTATGGAAAGTCCAGATTCTGCCTGGTGTAATCTGTACAGATTTCTTTTGAAGGCAGCGGAATCATCAGACCCGGAAGGCTTAATCAGACCATATATCAATCATAGTATTACAGACCTTCCAGCATGCTAAATATTTTTTGAGTGAACTACTGCACACCGTAAAGGTGTGTGGTTTTGCAACAAAAGTTTTTATAGGAGACGAGCGTAAAACCCATTACCTCTAGGTGATGGGCAGTTCATTCTTTACATTTTTGCGACGCCCAAAGTTAGCTGCATGTGTTTTCTTTCTCGCCCGCTTATTCTGACATATAAAAAGTAGACGATAATGTCATACAAAGAGAAGAAATGCAATAACACAGTTTTAGACCTGAAAGGAAGGTAAGATTTATGAAAGACGAAAAATATTTTATAGATAAATTATCGGCAGAAAAAGCGTCAGAAATAAATGAAGACAAACCTCTTGTCGTATTCTTAGATGGACGAGGAATAACTGGTAATCACGAAACATTTAATCTTATGACTGGAGCATTTCAGAGAGCTATGGTCAAAGCTGCTCTTGGGGCCGCAGGGGGAGAGGAATGTCTGGTCTACGCTACACTTGATGAAGTAAGCATGATCTTCCCAAAGCCAAAAAATATCATTTCACATCTGGAATATAAGACGAATGACGAAGTAATTGCAACGATACTACAAGATTTCGTATCCGTGTTCTGGAAGAAATTTGGAGATTATGTTCGTTTCCATGGATATGTCTTCAACTTAGAAGACGGGGATGAAGAAGATTATGTAAAGTGGAGGTATAGACGTTCTAGGCATGCTATTTACACATACGCCGCAAAAGAAAACCATGTTCATGCAGATTACGGAAAAATGACAGAAGAAGAAATGAAGGAGCTTCTGAAAAAGAACTATCTCTGGGAGGGCCTAAAAGCAAATACTGATTTTTTCAGGGGGACATGCGTCCGCACAAATGCCCGATCTAATTAGATTCTAAAACAAATGACAAGCAAAAAAGACGCCCCGAGCAGCATTTTTCTGACATATAAGTAGAAAGAGCATTTTTGCGACAGCTCTAAAAAAGAGAAAGGAGGAAATTAAAATGGGAAAAATCGGTCTGATCGTATCGGCTGCTGGAATCTTGTTATCAGGTGCTGCGCTTTTTAAAATGAAAAGCAGCGGAGATGGAGAAGTTCCTAAAGTTCTTTATGCAGGAGTCGTAGTCGTTGTCATTGGCGCGGTTCTCACTGCATTCCATGTCTAAAAGCAAAAAGATATAAAAGAAACCGGTAAGAATGCTTATCGGTTTTTTCTTGCGAAAAATTGGACGCAAAAGCAAAAATCAGACATATTATTAATGTAGCAGATGGCAAATCCGTCATTTGCTGATAAAATGCTATTTTTGCAAAAAAGGAGGAAACAGAGATACATGGCAAAATCATTAAGTCAAAAGCCTGTATGTGTCGGAAGCATTATAGTCTGCCTTGAACGACACACATCCTTTGGGGAATATAACGAAAAGAAAGAATCTATGATGAAGGAGCTGTTTGTCGTAGATGACATAAGCAGAAAAATAGAGCGAAACGACCCAGATATTACTCATTCTATTTCTATAGCAAGAGCGAATGGGACTGGGGACAGGTATTTACTGGCGGGAGAAGCAGAAGGGAAAGAAATCAGGATCAGAACAGATCAGCAAGCCAAGAAAATAGAATACCCTAAAAAAGAAATTGAACAGATCGACCTGATTTCGTACGCGGTAACCGGCATAACATTAAATGATAAAGAGGTGAAATATGCTGGGCTTAAGCGAGATATCGAAGAAAATCAAAGAAAGTATACGGAATTAGCGGAAGAACTTGGAGAGGCTAGGCTTTCAGATGACGAAGCCGGATTTCTGCAAAAGAAAATTGCAGAGAAGACGAAAGACATGCAGGCTTTGAATTGGGATACTCATATGAAGCTTAAAGAGATTTCTGATTTGGAAATTGATTCGCCAGAAACAAACTATCCGGATTTCATCGGGATTCGCCCAGGGATGATCATTTGCACAGACGACAGAAGTCCATGGCTTGTGCTTGAAAAAAATCCTGCATCAGCAGAAAAAATACTTAATGAATCCTATGCTGCGGGTAAATATGGGGATGCATTTATTTGTATGTCCCTAAAAGGCACAGAAAGGCTTATATTTACGTCCCAGAACCATCAGATAGACAAAGATACCTCTATTACTGTTTCGAGCCGTACAGAGGCAATTAAAGAGGATATGTGGCGCGTTATGATTAAAAATATGTCCGTGGGTAAATTAAATAAAGAACGTCTGGAAATAATGAAGGCTTCTGCGAAAAATCCCCACTTGTGCGAAGCAGTCAGAGAATGCACTATTTCACTAAGAAAGCAGCTGGATACCCGTATTTTATCTGTCGGGATTGGGCCAGACGAAATCAGCGTCTTTAATTGCAATGAGTTAAAATCAAAATCAAAAGATAGAGATACCTCGGAATTAATTAGCCGCTACCCACAGATATCGGAAGACTTGAAGGAAATCAGGTCTACGGCAGACAGGATAATCAAAACGTATGGACTTGATAAAGATTATGGACCAGGAAGCATCGTAGGTGAAGCAGTAAAAGAACCTTCACAGCCAGTTGCTCCAAAAGAGAAAATAGAAAGAACAAGCGATCTTTCCGCACTGCTTAATCGTGCTGCAGCTGGAGCAGCCAAGTCAAAAGCAAAGGGACCGAAAAGTGCCCTTGGAAAAGGAATCTTAAAAGGCTGAGAATAGGAAACAGGGCTGGCGTGGCTCTGCTTTTTAAATAATATCTGTATGTAAAAAATGCATTTCGACAATTTCTGACATATATATAGCGAAAGATCGTGCGCCCTATATTAATTCGCACGCAAGGAGGAACAATATGGGCAAAACAGGAAATAGCCAAGAAGAGCTTTTGAAATCTGCTCTCGCTGCAATTGAAAAAGAATATGGGAAAGGGAGCATCATGACGCTTGGGTCCAGAGAACGAGTATCAATAGATGTCATATCGTCTGGTTCGCTGGCACTTGATAGGGCGCTAGGAATTGGTGGGTACCCGAAAGGACGTGTTATTGAAATCTTCGGCCCCGAATCATCAGGAAAGACTACGACAGCACTTCATAATAAACAATTCGGTCTGAAACCACGACACTTTAGTGTCGGTTTTACTTTTTATATTGGAATTCAATAGATATTGTGTTATAATATTTCTAATGAAGCTACC
>OLOO01001722.1_pt1 | contig 13541 bp, 11 predicted proteins | sample 1672621 | NCBI WGS metagenome assembly OLOO01 (sample SAMEA3136706, study PRJEB25190) | human gut metagenome | biome: human gut; feature: human-associated habitat; material: faeces | place: Austria | collected 2013 | reverse complement strand
CCCCGACGTACTGATTCGTAGTCAGTCCCTCTATCCAGCTGAGGTAACGGCGCGTTTCGCAACGAAAATTAGTATCCTCGTTTGCCCTGTCTTCGTCAACACTTTTCTTTAAATATGAAGGAATTATGGACAGCAAACCCGTTTTACCTATGAATAGGCCTTTTGCCGAACTGGGTTATAACTCTTGCGTGCCAAATATAGTCCCTGAGCGCCTTCTGTTGGCAACTCGCCAGCCCTCCACGCACCATCCGCTTGCTTCCGGCGCAGCATCCTTCGACCCTTTGCGCGCCACCTGCCAACTCGCCACAAACCATCTGCAACACACGGCACAACATCTGGCGACCCCCTGCAAGCCATCTGCCGTCGTTCTGCGCAGCACCTGGCGACCCCCTGCACAGCATCCGCCATCTCGCTGCGTGCCATCCTCTGACCCCTGCGCCGCATCCGTCGGCTCTCTGCATGCCATCTGCCCGCCAGTTCACCACGCGATACCCGCCAGCCCATCGCAAACCATCCGCCATCTCGCTGCGCGTCATCCGCTGGCACCCTGCAGGCAATCTGCTGGCACGAACCGATGCCCTTAACGGCCCGCAGAACAAACCGTCGGCGCAAGCAGGAGCCCTAAATCCCTGCAAAAACACGTTCTGCGTAATTGTTAACTGCCCTTTGCAGATAAAACCCGTTTTTTACTTTCTTTTCACCTCTATCGCATCCCCTACGCACCGCATTCGCGTAAAATCAAGTTTGCTGCGTTTAGGGCGCTGTTGCCTTGCGCTGCCATTTACACATTTAGGAAAGGACATTACTTGAAGGTTCGAAAATCGAAACCTCACAGTAATTAGCCTTCGGCCTCCGCATTTCACACCCGTCATGTAGTGGTCGAAGGACGACTGCGACATGAACGGATTGCGCCTGTCAGTATTGCTGTGCGCTGCGCAGATCAACTGCCCGCACAACAACCCTGACACGCGGCGGCAATCCCAAGGGAGAATTGCATGCTCTATCTATCTCAAATGCTCGGCGAACCCGTCGTTGATGCAAATGGTGAAAAAATCGGTTCCATATCCGACCTGGCCATCCAAACCGGCGAAGTGTTCCCTCGCATCACCAGCCTGGCATTCCTGGGACCTGGCAAAACGCCTTTCATGATCTCTTGGCGTAAATACGTGGACAGCTTCGACGAAGACGAGGGCATTCGCCTGAAAGTCGACCGCACCGCCATCCGCTTCAGCTACCTTCAGCCTGCCGAAGTGCTCCTTGCGCGCGACCTGCTCGATAGGCAGATCGTAGACACGCAGGGCATGAAGGTTGTGCGCGTAAACGACTTGAAGCTCTCTGTTTCCGGAACGCAGCTGCGCCTTCTTGGTGCAGAAGTGGGCGTTCGCGGCATTCTGCGCGGCTTGGCTCCGTGGGTGGAAAAAGCCGCCTGCGGCATCGCCAAGGCGTTCGGCAAGAGCATCGACGAACGCATCATCGCGTGGAACTACATGGAACTGCTCGACCGCGACCTTTCCAAGGTTCAGCTCTCCGTCAGCCACACGCGCTTGGAAGAGCTGCACCCTGCCGACGTGGCAGACATCCTAGAGCAGCTCGATCCGAAGCAGCGCGCCAATGTGTTCCAGCACCTAGATGACGCACAGGCCGGCGACGCCATTTCAGAAATGGAAGACGAATTTCAGGCCGACATCATCGAGGGCCTGGACGAAAAGCGCGCATCCCGTCTGCTGCGCGATATGGACCCTGACGACGCCGCCGACATCGTAGGCGACTTGCCCTATGAGAAAGCCGAAACGCTGCTTCGCCTGATGGGCGTCGATAACGCCGCAGAAATTCGCAAGCTGCTGGGATACAAGGAAGACACCGCTGGCGGCCTGATGACCACGCAGTTCGTGGCGATGCACACCTCCGACACCGTGCAAGAAACCACCGAGGTTCTTCGCGGCTTGGACGAAGACCACCCCACGGTGAACTACGTGTACGTACTCGATGAGTACGACAAGCTCGTAGGCGTGCTTTCGCTCCGCACCCTGGTGCTCGCAAAAGACAACACCCCGCTTTCCGACATCATGTTCGATGAGCTCATCACTTCGTTGCCCGAAGAGCCAGAAGATGAAGTTGCAGCCGATATCTCCAAGTACGACCTGATGGCCATGCCTGTCGTCGATGAGAACGGACAGATGCTGGGCATCGTCACCGTCGACGACGCAATGGAGGTCATCGAAGACAACGTGGAGGAAGGTCGCACACGCTGGGCATGGGGGCAGTTCGCCATCACACTTGCCGTGTTTATCGTACTGATGATTCCCTATACCTTCTTCGTCCTTCGCATGTTCGGACACAACTAGGATCGAGGCTTTTACATGACACTTAAGGAAAGTACAGCGCAGGACACCGCCCTGGCAGCCAAGGCTTCCCCGCAAGTTCCTGATCAGGGCAGCGAAAACGACGGCAAGAAGCAGCACTCGAAAGCGTTTCTGGTGCTGGCCGCCATGGGCCCTGGTATCGTAACCGCCATGGCAGGCAACGACGCCGGCGGCATTTCAACCTATTCCACCGTAGGTGCCAAATTCGGCTACATGACGCTGTGGATCATTCCTATTATGTGCGTTCTGCTTATCGTGGTGCAAACCACCGCAACACGCATGGGCGTTGTTACCGGTAAGGGCTTTTCGGCGTTGATCCGCGAGAGCTTTGGCATCCGCCTTACGGCACTTGCCATGTTGGCACTGCTTATCGGCAACGTTGCCACCACCTTTTCAGAATTCGCAGGCGTAGCTTCTGGCATGGAAATATTCGGGGTGCCGCGATGGATATCAGTCCCCGTTGCCGCGGCAGCCGTTTGGGGGCTTATCGTGGGGGGCAGCTATAAACGCGTGCAGAACATCTTCCTGGTGCTTTCATGCGTATTCGCCACCTACATCGTCGCGGCCTTCTTGGCACAACCCGACTGGAACGAAACCTTCCAGCACACCCTGGTGCCAGCAGCAAGTTCTGATTTGGGCTTCCTTTCGCTTACCGTCGCAATGGTTGGCACCACTATCGCCCCCTGGATGATGTTCTTCGCCCAGAGCAACGTGGTCGAAAAGGGTGTGCGCGTACGCGATCTTCCCTATCAGCGCATCGATGCAGTAACTGGTGCTGTGGTGGGCTGTATCGTAGCATGGTTCATCATCGTAACCACTGGCACCGTGCTGTTCCCGCAGGGCATCGAAGTAGAAAGCGCCGAAGCGGCTGCAGCTGCGCTCGAACCTTTCGCGGGCCAATACGCTAAAGCACTGTTCGCCATCGGCCTTGTAGCCGCCAGTTTGCTGGCCGCATGCGTTCTGCCCCTTACCACCGCTTTCGTTATCTGCGAAGCATTCGGCTGGGAAGCAGGCGTTTCGTTCACCTGGAAAGAAGCGCCCCTCTTCAAGGGCATCTTTACTTTTGTCATCGTCGTTTCGGCTGTGGTTATTCTTGTTCCCAACATCGACTTGATGGGAATCATGCTCACTGCGCAGTTTGTAAACGGCGTCATTTTGCCTGTATTGCTGGTGTTCATGGCCATCATCTGCACCGACAAACACGTTATGGGCAAATACGCAGTGGGCAAATTCACCCGCGTTATTCTATGCTTCACCATTGTGGTGGTGGGCATTCTTTCCGCCATTTGCTTGGTTATGCAGATACTGGGAATCGGCTAATTCGGCGCTGACGTCGTGGCTCATAGGGAGCACGCGGCAACGGCAACGGGGGCAGCATGCTGCGCAGCTGGCGTCATTACCGCTCTTGCGCACTCGCCCAAACCAACCACTAGCTAGCCCCACAAACGCGATGGAGCCCCGGGGCACGCCCTGGCGCTTCAGCCGATACCGCTGGCAGCCAGCGCCCTCCAAGCCAGCTCTTCGCATTAAACTCCTTGTGCGCACTGCCCATAGGGGTGGTTTTTGTTTCCGCAAGAAGAAACCAAGCCATAAGGCTACCCTTGTTGCGCAATAATGAATTAGCAGGGAAAACAAAGGAAGGGGCACGTCGAGGGCAAGCGTCAAAACCTGCTTTGCGCCCCTCTCGGAAAACACCATGGAGCCAAAGCCCAAAGCACATCTTTTCACGTTTGCCGTTATGGCATTGTTCGTCTTCGTGTTTTTGGGCAGCGAATATCACTTCGACATCGCTTATGGCGAGCTCGCCGGCCCCGATTCGGTAGTCGGCGCACAGGCATCCATCCTTGCCACAAGCGCCATAGGGCTTGTGGGCTATTCATTGGTGAATCGAACGGCAGCCGCAAGGCATCGAAGCATTCTTGCCGGCGTGCTGGGAACCGTTTCCGCCTTGCTCCTTGTCGCAACTCAGCTAACCCAGAACGCCAACGCCTTGCTGTCGCTGGGATGCTTGTTGTTCTTGATTTTGGGTATGTTGGGAAACGCCACCTACTTTTCCGTTGCGCAAACCCACTATGCCAGCAACTCCCTTTCCCGTCTGGTGGGCACCTCGTATGCCGCAGGATTGCTCGCTCAGTTCCTGCTTCATTCCTTGGCGCCAAACAGCGTTATCGAAGCCGCGATTATCGGAGCTTCGATCATCGCACTTGGCTTCGCTCTTGCAGCGCGCCGCAACGTGCTGCACGTAGTCCCCGTCAGAAGCGCACTTCCCGAAAAAGACCAGCGAACCGCCAACGAACGCGATGCCCTCAAGGAAGCAATCCTGCTGCTCGCCTGCGTATCCCTAATTGCCTGCGTTTTCAGCACACTCGACAACGTGGTTACCCTGGCAAACGCGCAAGGCATGTTCGACCTTTCAACCTGGCCTCGCCTGCTTCTTGCCGTCAGCGGCATTGCGGCTGGCTTCATCTTCGACCTCACTAAGCATCGCTATTCCACTGTTACCATACTGTGTGTAGCCATGTTTTCCCTGGTTTCCGCCCTTGCCATCCAAACCGGCTCCGAAGTTCTTCTGGGTTTGGTAATTTTTTACCTTTCATCGGGCTTTTTCGTGGTCTTTTTCACCTCGTCGTTTTTGCGCATTGCAATGCGCTGTGCAAACCCGTCACTTTGGGCGGGCATGGGACGCGCCGCCAACAACGCCTGCGCCGCACTTGTAGCCATGCCTTCCATGGCCTTGATCTCGTCGGGCGATATCATGCTTATCTCGTCGATAACCATTGCGCTAGCCATGGCTACCCTCCTTGTTGCCCACGCGCTCGAAAACGTGCGTCGCACCACGCGGCATAAGGCCGAGATCGAAGCCATAAAGCTAGCGGAGCTCACCGCCGCGCAAATGCAAACCGCCAAGCCCCAAGAAGAACCGGAAGCCAAAGCTCCCGCCGATAAAAGCGCTCCCGACAAGCACCTTACGGCATTCTCGGAACAATACAGCCTTACCCCACGCGAACGCGACGTTCTTTCCGCAGTATGCTCAAGCGAGGAAACGCTCCAGTGCATCGCCGATGACATGGGAATATCCCTTCGCGCGTTGCAGAAGCACTTGACCTCCATATACCGCAAATCAGACACACAATCCCGCGCAGGGCTCTGCTCCGCCGCACTCACCGAGCCCCTTGAGCACTAGCGAGCGCAAGCTTCATTCGAGGGAACACCTCGGCCGCCGCCTTTCCTTTTGCGACTTTTGCCAACACGTTTCCCTATTGCGCCCACCAGGCGTACACTCACCAGCGCGTTTCCCCTATCACGCCCACCAGGCGTACAATGCCCGGTATGAGCACCAATAGCAAACATACCCCCACGCCCAACAACGAAACCCCCGAGGAAATCCGCAGCCACCTAAGGGCCCAAGCAAAGAAAGCGCGCTCCGCTCTTGCGCCCGAAACGCGTGCGAACAAGAGCAAGCAGATCTGCGCGAAGCTGACCCAACACCTTGATGCCTTGATAGCTGAGACGCCTCAGGGCAAACCCGTTGTCGGCGTATACTCCGCATTCCCATGGGAAGTTGACCTGGGCATCTTCATCGACTATGCCTACCTGCGAGGCTGCACTGTTGCCTTCCCCTGCATGATGCCCGATGCCCATGGCATTCCCGATGCTCCTGGGCGCGGGATGCGCAAACCGGGGTCGGGCCCCAACGCCCAGCATGTCACTCAGCAAACTATGGAAATGCGCTCGGTTAGCGCCGAGGCATTCTGCAGCAACGGCGTGCCGTTCCTGAATGACCCGTTAAAGGAGTATCACCACAACAGCCCCGAACTTACCCCCATGCCCTACCTTGCTGCCAACGAGTTCGCCTTCATTGTGGTTCCCGCTGTGGGGTTCGACGCGCACGGCAACCGCCTAGGATACGGGGCAGGCAACTACGACCGCTACCTTTGCCAACTTACTGATGCATGCCATGTTGTCGGCGTCGCCTTTACCGAACAGGAGGTTTCCCCCATCCCCGCAGAAGACCACGACATCCCCCTTCCCTTCGTTACCGCTTAGGGGAAAGCTTCGCTTCAGGGTGGCTCAGGGCGGGTGGCAAAAAAATGCCGGGGGCATCAGCTGAGAGCAGCGATGGGGGCAAAACCCCCACTCGCGCTCGTGTTGTTTCATTTCCCTTACATACGCCCTCACCTGCAGTAAAGCGCACTACAATGAAGAAAACGCCAACATAGAGGGGTTACCATGAACACGAAAACCGAACGGAACTGGCAGCTTATTGTTGCTGGCATATTGTTTATCATCTTTGGCTTGGTATGCGCATTTTTCCCAGGTCTCACTCTTGCATCTATCGCCTTTATTGTTGGTGCCGCCTTTGTGGTTTCCGGCGTAGTCAATATCGCAACGTTCATTCGCGACCGCAATCTTCTGGGCTTTTCGGGATGGATCTTGGCATACGGCATCCTTGACGTGCTCATTGGTGCCATGTTCGTGATTCACCCCTTCGCTTTTGCGGCAGTGCTGCCTTGGGTTATCGGCGCGTTCGTTCTGGTTTTCGGCATATATGAAGTTGTGGCAACCTTCATGGTCAAGCGCGCAGGCCTTCCCCTTTGGGGCTGGATGCTGTTCTCGGGCGTCATTTCCATCGTTATCGGATTCATGTTCTTCTCCATGCCCGAAATGCTCGCACTGTTCATCGCACTGTTCGCTCTTCTTCGAGGCGTGGACCTTATTGTTGTGGGGGCAAATGCAGGAAAGTATTTCCTGTAACCGCCCGTCTTAACGCGCCGCCCACCCGTTACGCCCTCCACCGCTCATAAATGCAACACCGTGGCAACGAAGCTAGCCTATAATCGGCACAGTTAAAAAAGCGCATGCAAGGCTGCGCTGGAAATGCATCATGCGCGGCTTCGCTAGCCGCCGCCTTCCCAGCGCAGCATCGCCTGCGCCCTATTTACAGTAAGGAGACTGTACATGGAAGGCTTCGAGCTTCTTTCCACCGGTGCTTGGTCTATCCTGCCGCCGCTTCTGGCGCTAGGCCTTGCCCTAATTACCAAGGAGGTGTATTCCTCCCTGCTGGTTGGCGTGTTCTCAGGCCTGATCATTTACGAGTTCTGCCTTGAAGGTGTCGGCTTCGACCAGCTCATCACCGCATTTACGCTCATCCCTCAGGTTATGGCGGAGCAAATCTCGTCGAATGCGGCGCTTATCTTGTTCTTGGCATTATTGGGCGCGTTAGTCGTCATCATTGCCATTGCTGGCGGTTCGCGCGCATACGCTGAATGGGCCGCGAAACACATCAAAAGCGCACGCATGGCAACCGTTATGACGGCTCTTTTGGGCATCGTGGTATTCGTTGACGACTACTTCAACTGCCTCACTGTTGGTGCCGTCATGCGCCCCGTAACCGACAAGTTCCGCATCAGCCACGAAAAGCTGGCGTGGATCATCGACTCCACCGCAGCTCCGGTGTGCATTATTGCCCCTGTTTCCTCGTGGGCGGTTGCCATGGGTGGCTACATGGGTGAAAACGGTTTCAACACGTTCGTTGCCTCCATTCCGTACAACCTCTACGCACTGGTCACCATTGTGTTTGTGTTCGCTATGTGCGGTTTCGGCAAAGACTTCTTCAGCATGGGCAAGGCCCAGCGCGACTGCGACGCTCATACCTACAGCCCCATTCCTCCCCATGCCTCCGCTCTGGAAACGGTATCCAAGGCAGGCGTTCCCAGCAATCCTGAAGCCGTCGAAACCGTTATCACCGAGCAGTCCGACCTGGAGGGCGCCACGAAAGCGGTCGAGCAGTTCAAGGGTCTGGATGTTTCCCCCAATGGTAAGGTATTCGACCTGGTTATCCCTATCGTGGTGCTTATCGTGTTCTCCATCACGGGCATGCTGTATGTTGGCGGCTTCTTTGAGGGCGTAGATTTCGCAACAGCTGTTGGCGAAAACCCCATCGGCGGATTGTGCATCGGCGCCGCCGTGGCATTGGTGGTTGCCGCGTGCATGTTCCTGCCCCGTAAGCTCACCACTCTGGTTGGCTTTACCGAAGGCGCTTCCGAAGGCGTTCGCTCTATGGTTGGCGCTATCATGATCCTTGTTTTGGCATGGAGCTTGGGCGGCGCATGCCGCTACATGCTGGGCACGGGCGAATTCGTTTCCAACTTCCTTACCACCATGGGCTTTGAACTTTCGTTCCTGCCTGCCGTTATCTTCGTGGTTTCCGGCTTCATCGGATTCGCCATGGGCACTTCCTGGGGCACCGCTGCCTTGATCCTGCCCATCGTTTTGGGCGTATTCCCCGAAAGCGACCCGCTGTTCCTGGTCACCATCGGCGCAACGCTTGCCGGCGCAGTATATGGCGACCACATCTCGCCCATTTCCGACACCACCATCCTTTCTTCTGCTGGTGCGGAATGTAACCACCTGCGCCACGTGGCAACCCAGCTTCCCTACGCTTCCCTGGTTGCCGTCATCTGCCTGTTTGGATATCTGGTTGCCGGCTTTACCGGTTCGCCTTGGCCTTCGCTTATCGGCGGTATCGCTGTTGCCCTCGTTGTCGTTATTGCAACGCGCGTGTTCGGCAACAAGGAAGCTGCATAGACGTATCGCATCAAAACGCACCACAAGGGAGTCCTTCGGGACTCCCTTTCTTTTGCTTGAATACTCCCAAGATCGAAGTATGCGGACTCACCATCTAAGACCTCGAGCAATGCACCCGAACAAAGCATGCAGGCATATCACCTCGCTGTTTTGAGGAAACTCCAAACAAGACATGGCAACAAGCAAACAAAAAGGCCCCGAGGGGCCTTTTTGTTTGTGCCTGCAGATACGACCAGCAAGAAGCGCTTAGCGCTCTTCGATAGGCTTGTATTCGCGAGCCTTCACGCCCGTCTTGTATGCAGGGCGGATGATGCGCTTGCCGCTTACCAGTTCCTCAAAACGGTGGGCAGCCCAACCTGCCATACGAGAGCAGGCAAACAGCGGAGTGATCATATCCTGCGGAATGCCCATCATGGAGTACACGAATCCAGAATACATATCAACGTTTGCGCACATATCCTTCTTGGTGCCCTTTTCCTGCAGGATGACTTCAGGGCTTAGGCGCTCGATGAGCTTGAGCAAATTCAGCTCCGCTTCAAACTCAGTACCCTTGGCAAGCCTTGTTGCAAAATCCTTGCAGATAACTGCGCGCGGATCGGAAAGCGTGTACACCGCATGACCCATACCGTAGATCAATCCGGTATGATCGTATGCCTGCTTGTTCACGATCTTGGCAATATAGGAAGCTACTTCGTCTTCATCTTCCCAATTCTTAACATTTTCCTTGATTTCCTTCTGCATGGCCAGAACCTTATGGTTTGCACCGCCATGCTTACTGCCCTTCAAAGAACCGATAGCGGCCGCGTAAGCAGCATACGGATCGGTATCGGCAGAGGAAAGAACACGGCAAGTGAAGGTGGAGTTGTTACCGCCACCGTGCTCAGCGTGCAGAGACATCATGATGTCGAGCATGCGTGCTTCTTCAGGAGTGAACTCTCGGTTGGGACGCAACATGGAAAGGATGGTTTCGGAAGTGGATTGTCCCGGAATGAAGCGATGCATGATCATCGACTCGTTGTAGAACGCAGCACGCTTGGCATAGTGAGCCAGCACCATGATGCGCGGTAATCGAGAGATAAGAGAGATTGCCGTACTGATCTCGTGCTCGAAGGAACGCTCTTCCGCCTTTGGGTCGTCAGCATACAACATGAGCACCGAACGCTGCAGAAGGTTCATGATGTTATGAGAAGGCGTGCTCATGATCTTCGAAGCGGTGAAGCCATCGGGCAAATTGCGCTGAGCATCAAGTGCCTCAACAAGCACATCGAGCTGGCTTGACGTGGGAAGCTCCCCCATAAGCAGCAGATACACGATCTCCTCAAAGCCGCGACGCTTGGTGGCATCGCCGCCAACAAGATCGTAGATGCTGTAGCCACGGAAGGTGAGCTTGCCTTCGTCGGGAACCTTATCGCCCTCATTCATCAGGTAACCGTGCACGTTAGAGATATTCGTAACGCCCGCGATTACGCCAGAACCATCGCTGTTGCGCAAACCGCGCTTTACGGGGTAACACTCGTACAGTTCCGGATCGACGGCATTGACCTTTGCGATGTTATCGTATAGGGAAAGCTTATGGTCTTCCATGAATATTCCTTTCAACTACGAGACTAGATAGTACACCCCGCTTGCGCATCAAAAAGCGTACTTTGGTGAACGATAACAAACTGGAAACAAACGGATTCTGTTATGCAACAAAAATTCTTTGTGTGATTAGTTCTAAAACAACGGGAGTCGAAAAGCAATAGACACGCCCCTGTGGGCCCACTTCTCCATTTTATTCCAGCAAAGACGCGCTCTGATATTCAAAGCAGTTACAGGTTCGATAGCCGACGGCACACTGCATCGAGCATCTGTTGATGCGGAGTGCGGCCTGCATTTCATCTTCTTTCAGAAGAGCGCCAGGCAGCGCATGCCTATACGGCTCCGAGGGGCACCAGGCAACGCGCTTCTTTGAGGCTCTGGGAAAAGTCAGGCAGAGCGCACCTTTGCAGTGCTGAAAAAAATACCGAAAGAAACGCCAGCATCCCCATGCTGCAATCAGGCTGTTTGCCAGCAAGCCCTTAGGACTATAGTTATCCGCAATAGCTTGAATGCAACAATATAGAAGCGCAATGATAGAATCCAAGCAAGGATTGATACGTTTTCTGACAGGAATGCGAATCCAGCCATCGGCTCGCCTTCGGCAAACCGCCGCAGTGCCGCCCTGGCACCCATCATTCGAGGAGAGAGAAGCCACCATGACGCAAGACATCAATGGCGCAACGCGTCTAATTTGCCTGTTCGGCGACCCCGTCGCACACAGCAAATCACCCCACCTTCATAACCGAGCATTCGAACGCGCCGGCCTGAATTACGCTTATATGGCCTTCCGCGTTCCTGGCGAAGATATGAAGCAGGCAACCGACGCAATCCGCCTTCTGAATATGCGCGGCTGCAACCTTACTATGCCGAACAAGATTGCGGTTATCCCGTTCCTGGACAAGCTTGATCCCATCGCCGAGATGGTAGGCGCCGTCAACACCATCGTCAACGAAGACGGCATTCTCACTGGATACAGCACCGATGGCTACGGCTTCATGAAGTCATTCGAAGAACACGGCGTCGATGCCAAAGGGAAGAAAATGGTCCTGATGGGCATGGGTGGCGCTGGAACCCCCATTGCCGCACAGGCAGCACTCGACGGCGTAGGCGAAATCGTGGTATTCAGCCCCAGCACGGGCAAATCATGGGAGCGTGTTGCTGAAGAAGTAGCCCTCGTTGCTGAGAAAACCGGCTGCAAAATCAGCCGTCACGACGCAAACGATTTGGACGACTTGCGCGCACAGCTGGCTGACGCCGATCTTCTGGCAAACGCCACCCCCATCGGCATGGGCAAGCTCGAAGGGCGGTCCCCTATCCCCGACGCATCGTTCTTGCATCCAGGCCTGGTAATCCAAGACGCTATTTACCAGCCAGCAGAAACCGAGCTACTGAAAATGGGCAAAGAAGCAGGCTGCACCACCATCAACGGCGAAGGAATGCTATTCTTCCAGGGTGCCCGCGCCTTTGAGATCTGGACGGGCGTAGATTTCCCGCTTTCACCAGACGAAATGTAGCAGGGCAAACAGCGCTACAATTAAACGGCGGCGTGCAATGGGGATTGCGCGACCGCCGTTTTCTTATATTCAGGGGCCTTGGGCCTTCCCGCCCAAGCAAAAAAGAACTACCAGGAGGGGCCATGGACTGGCAGGATGAATACGAGCGGAAGAAAATAACCGTAAACCAGGTATTCGAGCAGCATCTAACCGGCAACCAGAAAATTTATACGGGTGGCCTTCACGTACCCACCACCATCATCAATGCGCTGATTGACAGGGTTGCAACGGGCACCCTTACCGGCATTGATCTTTTCGGCAACTGGATGAACGGCGACATCACCTTCGCGGAACTCGATGTAACCCCCGAGCAGTTCCGCTACCACACCTACTTCGCCGGGCCCAACGAGCGCACCGGCTTTGCTAACGGATCAAAGTGCGTTGCGCACATTCCCGTTCATTTCTCGGACACCAATCGCATGTTGGAAGAAGTTGGGCTCGACTACGCCGTTGTCCAAATGACGCCGCCCGACGCTCAAGGCAATTGCAACATTGGGCCCTTGGGATTCGAACAGGGCGCATTGCGTGGCGCAAAGCACATCATTGCGCAGATCAATCCGCGCCTTCCCCGCGTATTCGGCGACTCGCACAACTATCACGTAAGCACCATCGATGCCTTCGTAATGCAAGAAGAGCTGCTCGAAGATGTACAGGTGCCCGCACCGACGCCTGAAGAGGCAAAGGTTGCAGAGTTCATCGTCAATCGCGTAAACGATGGCGACACCATTCAGTTGGGCATCGGCGGCATAATCAACGCTATCGCCGCAGGTTTGGAAAGCAAGCAGCATCTGGGCTGCTTCACCGAGATGTTCTCGGACGCTTTTGTTGAACTGCAGCAAAAAGGCGTCATCGACAACTCGCGAAAGAACTTCATGCCAGGCGTTTCGGTTGCGGGGTATTCGACTGGCACACAGCGCCTGTACGATTTCATCCACGAAAACCCCAGCATGTACTACACATCCTACGAAACGGTGTGCAATCCCGCCCTTATCGCGAAGAACGACAACCTGGTTTCAGTGAACACCGCCGTAAGCATCGACCTTACCGGGCAAGTGTGCGCTGAAAGCATCGGCGCACGCCAGTACTCTGCAAGCGGCGGGCAGTTTGACTTCGTGCGGGGCGTAAAAAATTCGAAGGGCGGGCGCGGCTTTATTGCCGTAACGAGCGTGGCGCACACCAAGAACGGTCCTGTTTCGAAAATCGTGCCCACCTTGACACCAGGCAGCGCCATAACCAGCCTTCGCAACGACGTGCATTTCATTGCAACCGAATACGGCGTAGTCGATCTGCGCTGGGCCGACATTCCCACCCGCGCACAGCGCCTTATCAGCATCGCCCATCCCGATTTCCGCGACGAGCTTACTTACGAAGCTAAGAAGCTCGGCTTCCTGTACTAACAACGTCTTCTAAGCACAATTCGTAAACCGCAGGTTCGCCGAACCGACTCACAAAACAC
>OLOO01001720.1_pt1 | contig 13565 bp, 8 predicted proteins | sample 1672621 | NCBI WGS metagenome assembly OLOO01 (sample SAMEA3136706, study PRJEB25190) | human gut metagenome | biome: human gut; feature: human-associated habitat; material: faeces | place: Austria | collected 2013 | reverse complement strand
CCGTGCCGAAAAGCCAGCCTATATATAGAGGTAAGGTAGCCAGCAAATCCACTATACCGAAAAAACTCAGAGCATACTTCCGCGGTTGGGGAGAACAATAAAGCCTCAACACATACTCTAACGTAAAAAAGAAAGTAAAAACATACTCCGACACCCGCAGATAAGGCCCGATAACGGTATCCCAACTCTTGATACTCTCGGCAATAACCACCAGAATACTCAAGACAATGAACCCTATCAACGCCACATCGAATAACTTTCCCATCGGTGTGTCGCTTTCAAAAATAATCACATATATTTTATGCTTTAATTTCTCATCATGCAGTAAATTCTGCCATTTATTCCAAATACGCCTCAGAAATGCCATAATTTTTTAGGATAGAACACAAATCATTCACAATTATAACAAATATTGCCCGATTTATGTCCCATCGGTAACTATTATTTTCACTATATTTGCACAAAACCAATAAAATAATAGCATGAAGAAACAACTTATGACAGGTCTGTTCACAGTCCTCGCCCTTACAGCAGGCGCACAGACCTTCCAAGAATGGCGCAACCCGGAAATAAATGCGGTAAACCGTGCGCCGATGCACACGAACTACTTTGCTTTTGAGAATGCAGATGCAGCTAAGAAAGCAGACAAAAAACAATCAACTAACTACATGACTTTGAACGGAACCTGGAAGTTCAACTGGGTAAAGGATGCAGACTCCCGTCCGACTGATTTCTGGAAAACCGGCTTCAACGACAAAGGCTGGGATGACCTGCAAGTTCCCGCCGTATGGGAGCTGAACGGATACGGTGATCCTATTTATGTGAACGTAGGCTATGCCTGGCGTAACCAGTTCCAGAACAACCCTCCCGAAGTGCCGACAGAGAATAACCATGTAGGTTCTTACCGCCGTGAAATTGTAGTTCCCGCCTCATGGAAGGGAAAAGATATTATCGCCCATTTCGGTTCGGTTACCTCCAATATGTATTTGTGGGTAAACGGACGTTATGTAGGCTACAGCGAGGACAGCAAACTGGAAGCCGAATTTGACCTGACTCCATATTTAAAACCGGGTCAGAAAAACCTGATCGCTTTCCAAGTATTCCGCTGGTGCGACGGTACCTATCTGGAAGATCAGGATTTCTTCCGGTATAGCGGCGTGGGACGTGACTGCTATCTATATGCCCGCAACAAAAAACGCATTCAAGATATCCGTGTAACTCCCGACTTGGACGCAGCTTACCAAAACGGCAGCCTGGCTGTCAATCTGGATTTGAAAGGCAGTGGTAAAGTCGATTTGGAACTGGTAGATGCACAAGGCAAGCAAGTGGCAACCGCTACCGCCAACAAATCCGGTCTGGTGACCATGAACGTAGAGAACCCCAAAAAGTGGAGTGCCGAAACACCTTATTTATATACCTTGCGTGCCAGCATGCAGGGCAGCAATGAAGTGATTCCTGTCAAAGTAGGTTTCCGCAAGATTGAATTGAAAGGTGACCAGATCTTGGTTAACGGTAAGGCAGTCCTGTTCAAGGGGGCCGACCGCCACGAAATGGATCCGGATGGAGGCTATGTAGTATCTCCCGAACGTATGCTACAGGATATCCAGATAATGAAGCAATTCAACCTGAACGCTGTACGTACCTGCCACTACCCGGATGACAACTTATGGTACGATTTATGTGACCAATATGGTATTTACGTCGTGGCCGAAGCCAATATAGAATCTCACGGTATGGGCTACGGCGACAAGACGCTGGCCAAGAACCCCTCTTATAAGAAAGCCCATCTGGAACGTAACCAGCGCAATGTACAACGCGGATTCAACCATCCGAGCATCATCTTCTGGTCATTGGGTAATGAAGCCGGTGACGGCCCCAACTTCGAACAATGCTATAAATGGATTAAAGCAGAAGACCCCAGCCGTGCCTGCCAATATGAACAAGCACGCCAGAAAGAACATACCGATATCTTCTGTCCGATGTACTATGATTATAACGGCATGGAAAAATATGGTCAACGTACCGATGCTACCAAACCATTGATTCAGTGTGAATATGCCCATGCAATGGGTAACTCGCAGGGTGGTTTCAAAGAATATTGGGATTTGATCCGTAAATATCCGAATCTGCAAGGTGGATTTATCTGGGATTTCGTTGACCAGTCCTGCCGCTGGAAAGGAAAAGACGGCGTGATGATCTATGCTTACGGAGGAGATTTCAACCGTTTTGACGCTTCTGACAACAACTTCTGTGACAATGGTTTGATCAGCCCCGACCGTGTTCCTAATCCGCACATGTATGAAGTAGGCTATTTCTATCAGAACATTTGGACTACTCCCGCCGATTTAAGCAAAGGGGAAGTAAATGTATTCAATGAGAACTTCTTCCGTGATCTGTCCGCCTACTATATGGAATGGCAAGTACTGAAAGATGGAAAAGTAATCCGCACCGGACGCGTGGATGATTTAAAAGTCGCTCCTCAGGAAACAGCCAAGATTACGTTGAATATCGGCAAGACCTGCACCTGCAAGGAATGGTTGCTGAACGTTTCCTACAAACTGAAAAACCGCGAAGGTTTGCTGCCCGCAGGTTTCACCGTCGCCAAGAATCAGTTGACACTGAATGATTACAAAGCACCGTCTATGGATTTGAAGAACGTGGAAACGACCAATGTAGCCACCGTTGTTCCGCAAATCATCGACAACCAATATCATTATCTGATCGTAAAAGGCAATAACTTCGTAGCCGAGTTCAACAAACAGAACGGTTACTTAAGCAAATATGCAGTGGACGGAACGGAAATGCTGAAAGAAGGCGCAGCCCTGACCCCTAACTTCTGGCGTGCCCCGACAGACAATGATATGGGAGCCGGCCTGCAAAACAGATATGCCGCATGGAAAAACCCGGGATTGAAACTGGTTTCCTTGAATTCCAAAACAGAAAATGACCAGATAGTAGTGAATGCGGAATATGACATGAAGAATGTTTCCGCCAAATTATATCTGACTTATGTCATCAACAACGAAGGAGCCATCAAAGTGACCCAAAAGATGACAGCCGACAAGAATGCCAAAGTATCTCCGATGTTCCGCTTCGGTATGCAAATGCAGATGCCTAAATGTTTTGAAACCGTAGAATATTATGGTCGTGGTCCGGTAGAAAACTACAGTGACCGCAACCACAGCACCGACTTGGGTATTTATCGCCAGAGTGTGGATGAACAATTCTACTCCTATATCCGTCCGCAGGAAACAGGAACCAAGACCGATATCCGTTGGTGGAAACAACTGAATGCCGGCGGTAACGGACTGAAGGTAGTAGGTGATGCTCCATTCTCTGCATCCGCTTTGCATTATACCATCTGTTCACTGGATGATGGCGAACAAAAAGACCAGCGTCACTCACCCGAAGTACAGAAAGCAGACCTGACCAACCTGATCATCGACAAGGCTCAGATGGGATTAGGTTGTGTAAACAGCTGGGGAGCTCTGCCGTTGCCTCAATATATGTTGCCCTACGGTGATTATGAATTTACTTTCATCCTGACTCCGGTAAAACATAGCGTCGAGATAGAATAAAACACAGGTTAAACAATAAAAACAAGGTGGCTGGATTTGTTTTCAGCCACCTTGTTTTTATTCCCTCTGTTCTTCATAGCTACTGCCATCTACAATTTTCATAAAACAAGTATCACACAAGTATCTGCCCCAACCATCTCTTCAAAACACATTTTCCACCTTTTTCCCTTCAAATTCTTCATACGCGGGCAATGTTTTGAACCTCAAGTCATTACAATGAACCATTCTTATTCCGATCCTTCATAAATTCTTCATAAAGTTATATCCGTTCCCTTCGCATGAACCAACCACGGGAATCCATTCCGACAACCCATCGAATCTTTTTCCTTATTTTACCGTACCCGATTACAAACCTCGGTTGTATTACTCATAAAGAACAATTAAACACTAGTAAAATGAGACCAGACGGCTATTTGAAAACAGCGTGGATCATGACCGTATTATTCAGCATCATCCTTCCGCTTCATTCACAAACACCCCGGCAATTCTCTATAGAATTAAAGGACAAACCACTTCCCGCCGCCCTTAAACTAATCGAAAAGGAAGGCGGAAAGAATATTATCTTCTCCTATAACGAAACAGAAAGCTACCGGGTTACAGCCTCCATCCGGCAAAAAACCGAACTTGAAGCCATCGGCACTGTCCTGAACGGCATTCCTTTCATTTGTAAAGAACGGGAAGAATACTTCGCCATACAGAAAAAGGGAAGAGACATACGCATTACCGAAATACGAGGACAAGTAACCAATGAAAAGAATGAACCGCTGCCCTACTCCAATGTACTCTTATTGACTCCCGGCGACTCCACCTTTGTAAACGGATGTGTCACCCGTGAAGACGGAAGTTTCCTGATGATAGCGGAAGAAGGGATACCTTACTTGATACGGGTTTCTTATATAGGCTATAAGACGGAAGTGCAACCTTACCACCCTACTCTTACGTTTCACCTGCTTCCCGACACCCAACTGATGCAGGAAGTAACCATCAGCGCCCGACGCCCCATGATAGAAGTGGGTCCCAACGGACTAAAAGCCAACGTGGCAGGAACTTCCCTGGCCCGAATGGGGTCTGCCGCAGAAATGTTGCCCCATCTTCCTTTCGTCACCGGCCATAACGGCGAATACAATGTAATGGGATGCGGTTCTCCTGTAATCTATATAAATAATAAGAAAGTACGTGACATGACAGAACTGGACCGTATCCGGGCCAACGAAATCTTATCCGCAGAAGTCATCACCACTCCCGGAGCCGAATATGCCTCGGACGTAGCAGCCGTCATCCGCCTCCGCACCATCCGCCGGCGCGGACAAGGGTTGAGCGGCCACTTCAATACGACTTATTCACAAGGACATTCCGCCAACGCCAACGAATATATGGCATTAAATTATCGCACCGGCGGTCTGGATCTCTTTGTAAAGGGATATATGGCACAGCAAAACTCGTATGGAAAAACCACAAATATGAACCGCATCAAGGGTTCCGCCATTTGGCAAACCAACAAAAATGATGTGCAGACCCATAAGAGCCAACGTTTTTCCGGTGAGCTGGGATTCAATTATGAACCGGATGAACACCATTCTTTCGGTCTGCGCTATATGCCCGAAACCGGAATAGGGAATGCAGACAGAAATTCATCCGGTAAAACCGTCACCAGACGTAACGATGAAGAAACCGACCGGATAAACTTTACTACAGCAGAACAAATACATACAGGTTGGGATCACGCGGCAAACGCCTACTACGCAGGAGAACTGGGCAAATGGAATATTGACTTCAACGCCGATTACCTGTTCAAACGCTCGCATTCCGACCAGAACGCCATTAATAATGACGATGCAACCGTGCAAGCAGACAGTCGCATGCGCAGCTCCCTCTATGCCGCCAAGCTGGTAGTCAGTGCCCCTTTATGGAACGGACGTTTTTCATTCGGTACGGAAGAAACTTTTACCAACCGCCATGATATCTTTACCCAAAACGGTTTCTCTGCCGATGCCGACGACCACATCAAACAATCCGTATATGCCGCATTTGCTGACTATTCAAGATCCATCCGCCATTGGAAACTGAATATGGGAATACGTTATGAACATCAACAAACAGATTATTATGAAAAAGGGATAAGGATAGATGCACAAAGCCCTACCTATAATGATATTATTCCTGTATTGGCCGCCAGTTGGTCACACAATGGCAAAAGTTTCAGCCTCTCTTACCGGTTACGTAAAAATAACCCCGATTATAGCCTATTGACCAATTCCATCCGCTATCGCAGCAAATATGAGTATTCTCAAGGAAACCCTTTGCTGAAAACCCAAAAGACGCATCGCTTTTCGGCCGGCGCCTCTTGGAATTGGCTCTATTTCTCAGCCTATTTCAGCCGTATTCTCAATATGTATACCAATATAATTATGCCCTACAAGGAAGATACACATCCGGGCGTCCTCTTATTTGCCACACAGACCATTCCTACAACCCATAATTACGGCATTAGTTTCAATGCCTCTCCCAAACTGGGGTGTTGGGAACCGCAACTCAATGTGAATATGGCTTTTTTGGACATGAATGCGAATAAAATAGGAATCACCGAACACCGGAACCAACCCCGTTTCTATATCAGTCTGGACAACAACTTCAACCTTCCCAAAGGCTGGTTCTTCAATATAGAAGGATATCTCTCCACCGCTTCCCGGCAAGGATTTTTTGTAACGCGCACGGAAGGACAAATCAATGCACGCCTTTCCAAATCCTTTTTAAAAGAGACACTCACCATAACATTCACCGCCAATGATATTCTTAGAACAGGGTATTTCCATTTTGATTTATACGGCATAGATGCCTATATGGAAAATCGGATTTACCGGGATTTCCAACGCTTCGGCCTCCAAGTATCCTATAAATTCAATGCAACCAAGAGCAAATATAAAGGAACCGGAGCCGGACAAAGCGAAAAGAATCGTCTGTAACCCCAGCGGAGAAAAGGAAATTTCCGTACCTTTGTTCACGGAAGACAAGGAAACATGCAGATTTTATTCAGGAGAAGAAACCATAAAGAAGAGCACTTCGAACGACTGTTCGCAGAAATGTACCCACGCCTCGTCCGCTTTGCTACCACCCTGATGAGCAATACGGAAGAAGCCAAGGACATAGTAAGCGAAACCATGGAACAAGCCTGGAAGGAGTTCGACCAACTAAAGGAAAACACCCGTAGCGCCTGGCTCTATGCCACCGTGCGTAACGGATGCCTCAACCGCTTGAAGCATTTGAATGTGGAACAGCAACACATAGACCGCCTCATCGAAGCCACCCGTGCGGAAATGAATCAGGGTTACGGCGCACACGAGGCACTGTTGCAGCAAGCGGAAAACATAGCCCGCAGTTTGCCCGAACCGACTTGCACCATCTTGCGAAGCTGCTATTGGGAGAAAAAAACATATCAACAGGTAGCCGACGAATTGGGAATCAGCCCCGACACCGTGAAAAAACATATATCAAAAGCATTGCGGACTCTGCGCGAAGCGATACTGAAAAAGGAGGATAAACAATGAAAAAGGAGTTTTCAACAAATGACCACATCCATCCGGACAACGGAAAGAATCCCCATAACCAAGACTCCCCCCAAAACGGAACTTGGAATGACCATCAATTGGAACAACTCTTTGGTGAAGCATTGGGGGATATTCCCACCGCAGACGAAACCCGGAAAGCCTGGCAGACATTCATCCGTCGTCACCGTATCAGACACCAATCTATCCGACGAATAACGATACCAGGTATAGCCGCCGCTGTCATCGCCTTGGTACTTGTATTCCAGCCTTTACTACAACCTGAGCCGCAGGAAGTGGAAGTCTTCACTTCACTGGAAGTTCCTGAGGAAATTACTTTTCGGGAAGAAGGGAAAAGGATAATTGTAAGCACCCCGCCCGCTACCATTACCTCCGTTCAATTAAGCGACGGAAGCAAGGTATTGCTCAGCGCAAACAGCCGTCTGGAGTATCTAAAGGAGTTTACAGATACCATTCGCAGTGTCAAACTAAGCGGAGAGGCCCGTTTTGAAGTAGCCAAAGACGCTTCCCGCCCCTTTATAGTATGCACCGAGCAACTACAAACACGAGTACTGGGAACGGTGTTCGATATGAAAGCCTATCCCCGTTACTCGCCGGATGTCATCCTCTATCAAGGACGAGTGAATGTAAGTCATACCAAGCGCAATCAAAGTAAGGAAATGCACCCGGGGGAACAAATATCCTTGGATAAACAAGGAAAACTCCAATTGAAAAGAGTTGATACGGAGAAGAGAAAAGGATGGGCGGAGAATGAATTTTCTTTTGACAATACCGACTTGAGGCAAGTCATGCAAGATATAGGTTCATGGTATAACATCAGCATCGTATTCCGTTCACGTCCGTTACTGGACGAACGCATCTATTTCCATATCAACCGCCAACTCCCGGTGAATACCGTACTGGACGCCCTGAATGATTTGAAAATCGCACAGTTCACCATGAAAGAAGGAAAAATAATAGTGGAACCACCACAAGACAAGAAACGATAACATCAATGGGAGTTCAATAAACAAGCCTGTATTTTCACCTGGAGATTAACATATCAGCGTTCTTTTCATCTTCAGGTGAGAACCATTCAGTTTATCCCCCCCTGTGCTAAAGAACTGACAGCACTATCTCTCTTTCCAGTTCCCTCGTGTGAAATCGGGAATCTCCACCGGTACACTGCCCTGCCGCACGGAACGCTCGCTCAGTTCCGTAATGCAGGACCATTCGGCAGCGTCATACACATCCTGATCCAACGGCAAACCGTTCCTCAAACAATGAATAAGCCGGTAGTCCATGATATAATTCATCTCATTCGGCATATTCTTCCGCCGCGCCTCCTCGCCGATAACTGCCGTAAAAGGATGTTTATACTGCTCCATCATCCGCTCAAACTGCTCACCGGACAAAGGTTCCTTGCCATATTCATCGAGCAGAAGACAGGGAACAGGATATTTCTGCATGAATCCCTTCGTGCCGCACACCGTCTGATGGCGGCTGTACGGGCGAGGAGTGGTCACATCATATTGCAACAAGATAGTTCTTCCTTTTGCAGTATGAATCAGCGTGGTATTCACATCCCCCATCTCATAACTCTGCGCCGCTTCTTCGGAGGATGCGCCAAACACCTGTCCGGCATAAGCAGACAGACCGGCCTGACGCGAGGACATGGAAACCAGATACTCCATACGGTCTCCCCGATGAATATTCATCCATTGGCAGACAGGACCCAAGCCGTGAGTAGGATAAGGATTCCCCGTATGCTGCTGGCTGTAAAGCTTTATCCAGTGATTGTGATACCCACCCGCTTTTTCGTCTGCAAAATAATGCTTGCGCAAGTCATGGATGTATGCCCCCTCGGCATGAGTAATTTCGCCCAGCACCCCCTGCTGCACCATGTTTAATGTAGTCAGGGCAAATGCATCGTAACAACAGTTCTCCAGCATCATGCAGTGACGGCGGGTTTCTTCGGCTGTATCCACCAAACGCCAGCAATCGGCCACACTCATGGCGGCAGGAACCTCCAACGCCACGTGACGGCCCTGCTGCAAGGCATAAACGGCAATATCAGTATGAGTCAGCCAGTCCGTACAAATATAAATGAGGTCTATCTCCTTGCATTCGCACATCTTGCGCCACATCCCTTCTTCCGAATAGTTCTCGGCTTCGGGACGGCCGAACTCCCGTAAGATATGCTCTGCACGCTCTATATTCTCTTTCCGCAAATCACAAAGTGCTTTCACCTCAATGCCTTCCAGGTGCATATATCTCTCAAGTGCAAGAATGCCCCTGTTTCCTAATCCGACAAAACCGATCCGAACTACGGGGATGGCAGGGCAGGTTAAATTAAGTACGTTGGGTCGTTTCATGGACTGCTTTATTTTTCCGGCAAAGATAAAGAGAAAAATCGAGAGGCGGAGGACTGCCTGTGAATAATTTGCCGGTATACCGGTCTGATGTCTTTCCGTATCGGAACCTAACCTCTTTCAACAGCAAACATAAGCCTTTTTCTCCATACAACTAAGGTCTTTATTCCTATTATCTTCTATAGTCTTCCGATGCAGACCGTACAGTCCACTGTAGCAGACCGTACAGTCCATTACGTCAGACTCTACAGTCCATTGCAATGGACTGTAGAAGGTTTCAGTATAAAAGCCCTTAATCATCCGGAAGAAAACGCTTAGCCAAAGAGAAGACAGCACTTAAAAGCCGCTTTATAACCAGACAGTTCCCTTTCCCGGAAAAAGACAAAGAGGATGTGTCCGGGCCGAAGTGACAGCCACAGGACACATCCTCTGTTTTCGAATGAGAACAGTACAAACGGTGCTTAAATAATAGAAGTACGTTTGGTAAATTCTATAATTTCGGGAATATAACCGAATGCCAGACCGGTCACCGTGTCGGCACAACCATAATAAACGGCCACCCGTCCCGTTGCCGGATCATGCAAAGCCGCACAAGGGAAGCATACATTGGGCACATCACCCATGCATTCGTAAGGTTCACGCGGAGAGATAAGATAAGGTCCCGAACGGAATTTCACCTTCCAGGGCTCGTCCAAGTCAAGCAATGCCGATCCAAAGGCATAGACATAACCGTTGCAGGAGCGAAGCACACCGTGATAGAACAGCAACCAGCCCTCACTGGTTTCGATGGGAATGGGGCCGGCGCCAATCTTCAGGCACTGCCATGCACTTACTTCAAAAGGCGCGGGTGACATGACGTGACGATGGTGTCCCCAAAACTCCAAGTCGGGCGACTCGCTATAATAAATATCTCCGAAAGGAGTATGCCCGTTGTCACTGGGACGGCTCAACATGGCAAACTTACCATTGATCTTGCGGGGAAACAGCACGCCATTACGGTTGAAAGGCAGGAAAGCATTCTCCACCTGATGGAATGTCTTGAAATCCGTAGTCCATGCCACGCCGATGGTGGGCTGGCCCTTATATCCGTTACACCAGGTCACATAGTAACGGTCGTCGATAAAGCAGACACGCGGGTCATAACCGTACACCCATTCACCAATCTCAGGAATATCACACTGGAACTGCAACTTCTCCGGATTGATGTCCCAATGAACGGCGTCCTTGCTGAATCCCACATGAAGCGCCATCCGGCGGTTTGTATCATCACAACGGAACACTCCGGCATACCCTTCGCCGAAAGGTACTACCGCACTATTGAATATACTATTGGATGTAGGCAGCAAATCACGGGGAATGATGGGATTCGCGCTACATCTCCACATTACATTTTTACAACCTTCGGGACGTTCCTCCCACGGCATACCGGGCAACGGATTGCCCGCAATCTTCAATTCACTCATATTCTCTTTTTTGTTAGGTTAATAGTTTTTCTCTATTTCTTGTCTTCGTGCGTGAAGGGTACAAACCAAGTCATCAGGAATGCCGGAATGGCAGCCACCAGCACAAAGATGAAAAACAGTTTATAGCCCAGCCAGTCGCTGACATATCCGGACATCATACCGGGCAACATGACACCCAGGTTCATGATACCCGATGCAAAAGCATAATGCGCCATCTGATGAGGGCCGGCAGCCACCTGTTGCATCATGAACAAGGTAAGTCCCACAAAGCCGAAGCCATATCCGAAATACTCCAGCACAATGGCTCCGCCGATAAGAGGCGCACTCTGCGGTTGGAAAATGGCAAGCAGCGTGTAAGCCATAAAAGGCAGATTGAATACACAACACAAGGAGAACAAAGTCTTTTTCAATCCACGTGCGGAAATATAATATCCGCCCAGCAATGAACCGAGTACGAAAGCTGCCGCTCCGAAGGTTCCGTAATAAATGCCAATCTCCTGTTCTGTCAATCCCAAACCGCCCACATCACGACCGGCTTTCAGGAACAAAGGTACAATTTTCATCACAAACCCTTCGGCAAAACGATATAAAATAATAAAGCAGATGTAATAAACGATATGCTTTTTAGTAAAGAAGTTCCGGATGACATTCCATAACTCGGCCATACTCTGCGAAAAAGAGGTGACCGAATGGGCATGCTTGCCCGAAGGCAGCATACGGGTATGATAAAGTCCCAAAGCGAACATCACTCCTCCGAGGACAATCATAATGACCGTCCAGGAATAGAGTACCGCATCTTCGGCAGGACCTTCGTATTCATCTTTCAAGAAACCGGCCAGATAGACCAGCAGACCTGTACCGATAATCTTGGCTACGTTATAAAAAGCACCTTGCCAACCTATATACTTAGCCTGTTCCTGTGCATTCAACTCGTCCATATATACCCCGTCACAGGCCACATCGTGCGTTGCCCCGCTAAAGGCGACAATGGCGAACAAGGCGATAGTGATTGCAAAAAAGGACGGAAGATGAAGCGACAAGGCAATCAACCCGAAAGTGACTCCCGACACCATCTGAGTGAGGACGACAAAGAATTTCTTGGTACGGTACATCTCCAGCAACGGACTCCAAAGGGGTTTCAGTGTCCAGGGAAGCATGATAAGGGAAGTCCAGAAGGCTATCTTCGCATCACTGACTCCCAGACCTTTGTACATCAGTACAGCTACCATATTGAGGACAACAAAAGGGAGCCCCATACCAAAATAAGCGGTGGGAACCCAAAAAATAGGACTACGGCGTTTTTTAGAAACCAAACTATCGGTTGTTTTCATTCATTTCATTTAAAAGGTTCTATAATTCATTTATTTTCAATTCCTGTTTACAGCACGGTCACCTCATCTACAAAGAACCAGGACGGATGCCCCACTCCATAATGCCATGCAGGACATTCTTTGGTTCCGGTAATCTCTACTTTGATATAACGCATAGAAACCGGACGGGGACATTCGCTTCTGACTCCCGTAAACTTCACTTTGCCCGAACGTTCCTCGGGCAGATCGTGAACTTCCCAAAGCGTATACTTCTGTCCGTCCTCCGAATAGGAATACACCACTTTAAGCGGGCACAAAATCCATGCGCCAATTTGGTGCAGGAAGTCGGTCTCCACACTGCTGACCGGTTTCTTGTCTCCCAAATCAATAATGAAAGCGCCATCCTTACCTTCCCAGCCCACCCAGCTTTCCACAAAGGTAGAACCGCCAAATAATCCGTCAGTCAAGGCAGCCGCCATTTCCTTGTATTTGCCCGAAGGCTCGGACAAGAAACGCACCGACGCTCCCAACGCTTTACTTTCTTGCGCAGGAGGCATATAGCGTTTCCTGTATAATTCACAATAATCCACCGGTGAATTGCTCCGCTCATTCAAGGTAGGCACACGGAACTCCCGCACGCGTTGCTCAAATAAAGTAAGTTTACGGTCTATGTCCGCCAAATCCTTCCGGCTCTCGGTACGCGCTATCTCCAACGCCGAATACTGCAAAGGCAAACGGGTACGACGGACACGCTTTAAATAGACGGGCTTATCGGCTACCGCCTTCTCCGCCTCATCGAATAACCGGTCGTAACGCCGCATCAAAGCCGGTTTCAACATCCCATTTTTATGAGATACCGGAGAATCATAAATCCACAAACGCTGTCCGCTTCCTATCAATGCCCCTTCCATCATGCGCATGTAACTGTATAAAAAAGGAGCCGCTTCGCCGTAATACCCTTTCAGGAAACGGTGCGTCAACGAGTCCACATTCACTTCCGGATTCCACATCAGTTTGGAAACCAAGTAAGTACGCAGCTCGGCGAAATCTCCTCCCCTGCTACCCGCGATCTGAGAAAAATGCATTTTTGCATGATGCTGATGAAACAGACGGATATTGTCCTGCAAAATATGAAAATTTGGGAAAGGAGACAAATAATTATCAAAGTTTATTCCATAATCCCAAATAAAAAGTTGATCGGATATGCGCGACCATCCTTCCAGAGCCTTGACAAAATGCCGGCCGGAAGCGTTTTCCGTCAATGAGACTTCGCGGTCACAGTCTATGTCGCAAAGCATGA
>OLOO01001708.1_pt1 | contig 13627 bp, 5 predicted proteins | sample 1672621 | NCBI WGS metagenome assembly OLOO01 (sample SAMEA3136706, study PRJEB25190) | human gut metagenome | biome: human gut; feature: human-associated habitat; material: faeces | place: Austria | collected 2013 | reverse complement strand
ACGATCGGCACCTCGAGTTCTGACCGGAACCTCGTATAGCTGTAAAGGAATCCCGGCATCAGATAGTCGAAAATACTCCACAGCTCGCTGAGACGGTTCTCCACCGGTGTCCCGGTCAGTGCAAACCGGGTATCCGCCTGGATCTTTTTCACCGCTTTGGCTGCCTGTGTAGTATGATTCTTGATATATTGTGCTTCATCGATGATCTGGCAGCGAAACCGATAATTTTTATAGTGTTCAACATCCCTTCGCAGCAAATCATAGGATGTGATCAAAATATCCTCTTCGCCGGCCGTCTCCAGAAGCTGATGCCTTTGTGCTGCTGTTCCCACGATCATCTTTCCGGTCAGCTGTGGGGCAAACCGCTCCAGTTCACTGTTCCAGTTATATACAAGAGATGCAGGGGCTACGATCAGGGCATTTCTACGTATCTGTTTCTTTGTTTTTTCCGGATCTTTCTTTTCTTTCTCCGTTTCCAGAGTTTCCCTGTCTGTGAGTCCTTCCGTTTTCTGTATAGGTATCGTTTCCTGGCAATTCCCGTTTTTCTCCTTCTGCGCCATCTGCCGCCGTTCCTGATACTCCGAAAGCAGATAACAGATGACCTGCAATGTCTTTCCCAGACCCATATCATCTGCCAGGATTCCGCCAAATCCGTTGGCTCCCAGTGTCTTCAGCCACAGGAATCCGGTTTTCTGATAACCGCGCAGAATCGGTTCCAGTCCCTGCGGAATCTCAAAATCATTATCTTCCACCGTCTTCATATTACGGACCAGCGCACGGAAGTCTTTGTTTCTTACCGAAGAGATTTCCGGATTATCCCGCAGCTGTCCATCGATATACAGTGCCCGGTAAGTATCCACCGGAATCGTTTCCTCCATCAGCTGCCGATCCGTCAGCTGCAGTGTCTCCCGCATATCTGCCAGAACATCCAGACCACTGTCTTCCTTCTGAACAAAGCTTCCGTCCTTCAGGCGATAGTACTTTTTCTTCCTGTTGTAGCGGGAGAGAATATCGATCAGTTCTTCCTTCGACATCTCGCCTGCCGTCAGTTTCAGTTTCATCAGGCCACTGTCAATCGATACCCCTACGGAAACTTTGGGAGACGGGTGTATCTGCATGCCTTTGAGCGTATCGGAAATATAAACCTCCCCGATCGCCTGTAATGCAGGAATCCCTTCGTTCAAAAGATCATAGATCTTATCTTCATCGGTGATAACCATCGCCTGCTGTTTCTCATCGTAGGCTTCTCCGTACTGCCGGATCACTTCCCTTACCACCGCTTCTTTTTTCAGATCCCGCAAAGCTATATCCGTCGTTGCATACAGACTGTATCTTTTTTTTTCATACTGTACCTGTGGTTTGCAGGTGATCATATCGGTCTGCGGGGCATCCAGATAGATGGAAAATTCCGGAACGGCCACTCCATACTCCTGTTCGTCAAAGTTTTTTTTCGTACAGGTAAAGCACTGTTCCAGTGCCGGAAGCAGTTCCATACAAAACAGGGGAACGTCTGCCTTTTCCACAAAAATTTTTCGTTCCGGAATCTCTGCCATACATTCCATAAATTCCTCTACCGGCTGCATTCTTTCCCGCGGCTCCAGCAGAATCTGATCACAGACAAAAAATATATTGTATTTTTCCGCCCGTATTCCGGACAGCCGGTTGATACTGACTTCCACTCCGTCTTCTTTTCCTTCAATTTTCAGTGACCGTTCCGGAAGCAGATCCGAAACATGCCACAGCTTCTCATCCGTATAAAATACCGATGCCAAAATTTCCTTTTCTTTTATAATCTCCAGAAAATCTTCGGCTTCCGTCGCCGACAGATCGATATTTTTTTCTCTTGCATTTCCATAGGCTGCATAATACGTGTGATACCCGCCATAGCGATATTCATTTTTTTCAGCCCAGCGAATCAGAAAGGATACCAGCGGTCTGGAGGCTTCCTCAAAGGCATCCAGCGCATGAACAAACTGCAGATTTTTTCCGTACGATATATTTTCATGGTTCTCCACAGCTCTTGCAAATCCGAAAACGTCTTTCATCACATACAGCCGGTCAGCGCCAAGCTTAAAATTCACGCTGATCCCGGTATTATCCACAATCATATGCGGTTCCAGGCGTACTTTTCCACAGATATCCCCCTGAATCACGGGAAGGCTGCGGACAAGTGCTTCCTTTTGCAGAAGTTTCCGGATACTTCCGGTAGTTTTTCTCGCCATCCCTTTTCTCACACCCGGAATCTTCGACAGGCCGGTTCGTCCGACAGCACTTTTTCGTTCATAATAATACTTCAAAAGTACCGCCACACAGTGTTTACAGATCCCGTCATATTCCCAGAACGCCGGACAGCTACACTCAGACTCCTGCAGCTCCTCCCATATCGTATTCCATATCACAGATACATGGTAGACATTCTCACCGCTGCCTTCCACCTCTGCCTCAAGTACTACATTGTCATCATTTCCCTCTTCGTTCTCCATCTGAAAACGCAGAATCTTTCCTCTGTTATAGATCTGCAGTCCCCTGCTGTAGGACTGATTGCCGGCAAGATCCCTGACCTGTTCTCTGAATGTCATGTGCTGTTCCTTCCGTTCCTCTTATTTTGCAGGTTTTCCTGCATTTTTGACATTTTTTATTCATCATCGGAGGAACCATATAAAACGGGCCTGAACGCACTCTGCAAATTTGACATATTTAACACTCGTCGTCATGTTTTCGCACAAGTACAGATCCTGGCTTGCTATTCCTCACTGTGTAAATTACATTCGTAACTGCTCAGTACCCTCACGGTTTCGAGTCAAAGTCCATGAAACATCGACTTCGGTGATGCGATTTTGGCATATTCCCGCAAAACGTCTCGCAGAATCATGGATAGCTGAATAGTTACCTGTGTTCTATGATTGATTGTAATACGGAGAGGAGGATTGTACAATGAGAAAATTTTTGTTTTTCTTCAAAAAGGGTACTACCGGTAAAGCTTCTGGTAGTACCCTTCTCTGATTTACTTGATCATCGAGTCAACGATTGCACTTGTGTGCAATTTTTATTTTTGTGTGACAATTTCTCCATTTGCCCGTACGATCTGTACCGCTGTTTCTTCTGACAGCTCTGTCATCCAACTCATGCCCGGAAGTAATGTTGGAATGGAAATCTGCTCTCTTTTTTCTCCATTCACTGCAACCAGCTGATAACCCTTCACCGTGTAACACGGGAGATTGTCCCGGCAGGTTACTTTTACCTTTGTTCCTTCCTTTTCCAGAATGACCGGTGCACACTCTCTTGCCACTGTATGGTACGATAGTTTCGGATTACCACACAGATCTGTAGATCCGTGAACCCTCTGCCGCAGTTTCCCCTCCCCTTCTTCACCCATCTGGGTTCTGTAATCATTCAGACAGAAATATACGGTTCCTGCTATATTGGGGTACTTCCTGTAACAGGTCATCTTTTCCAGAAAAATCTCATTTCGTCTGGTATCGCCTCCTGCGAATGCCGGTTCACACAGACCAAACTCAGAAGGAACCAGCGGCTTGTCCGGATTCATCTTTACTACCTGATTCCACTCTTTATACTGATCAAGATCTCCATGCCAGGTTCCGATATAATCGTTGATCATCATAAAATCACCGTCTGTGGTTCCGTCTTTTGCCGGATTTTCATAAACGCGGTTCGTCACATAAGAAGCCTCCCGCTCGGGATCTATAATGTGCGCATAGGCAATTGCATCTTTGATATACTGAATCGTCTCGTCACACTGTCCGTCCAGCTCATTTCCCACGCCCCAGGCAATAATCGATGGATGATGTCTGTGATTTTCCACCATTTCTGCTATCTGCTGTTTAAAAATACGCAGCTGTTGTTCTCCGGCCTTTTCCGGTTCTTTTCCCCAGAAAGGAACTTCTTCCTGCACCAGCATTCCATGACGGTCACACCAGTCAAAGACCCAGTCGTCCTGCTGCCAGTGGAACCTGGTAAACACACAGTTGGTTCCCTTCAGGCATCGTAACATCTTTTCCAGCTGTTCCTTCGGCTCTGCCGCACCGTACATCGGGTCCGAACCAGGCATCCATTCCGTACCACAAACTCTTACCGGTTCTCCGTTCATGAAAAAACATTTCCCCTGTATATGAAAATCGCGGAATCCTATTACCTTTTCTTTCTGATCCAGTACTTCTCCATGTCTTTTCAGCGTCACAGTTACGGTATACAAAACAGGCGCATCAAAATGCCAGTAGTGAATGTTCTCCAGAATCATGTTTCCTGTCGTAATCCTGGTTGTTCCGTTCTCCATCCATCCTTCCCGTATCACTTTCTCCGTACCATCGCAGCCTTCTGCAATCTGCCACTCCAGCTGCAGATTCTCCATCTGTTCCGGCTGTCCGATCTCGGCCTCGATTCCAAAGATACCAAGACCTTCGTCTTGCCGCTCCTCCTTTGTCGTAATCACCGGCCGGGAAGTAACAGTCATTGTCTTAATATATGCTTTTCCGGTAACCCACAGTTCCACCGGTCGGATAATCCCTCCATCATTCGCCCAGTCAAAGCTTCGATTGACCGGCAGCATATCCGGGGAAAAGCGATTATCCGCTGAAACAGTAACTATATTGCTTCCGGCTTTCAGATACTTTGTAATGTCCACTGTAAATGGCGTATAGCCGGAATTTTTATGTTCTCCTGCTTTTTCTCCGTTCACGTACACAACTGCGTCATGATAGACGCTGTGAAAATACAACCGTACACATCCAGCAAGCCATGCTTCCGGAACTTCCAGTTCTTTCTGGTACCAGCCAATTCCCCAGTACTCTTCGGTTCCTTCTTCGATATTCCAGGTATGTGGAACCTGTACGGTATGTCCGTTTTCCAGACAATCCATGGTATCACCGACAGCAAACTTCCAGTCTGTAAGCATCTGTTTTTCTATTTTCATTTTCACAATTTCCTTTCTGATTCTTTCTCAAATGAAGTCAGCCCTTCACAGCTCCTGCTGCGATTCCCTGAATAAACGTTCTGGAACACAGACTGAAGATCACGATCATCGGAAGTACTGACAGACCAAGGGCACACATGATCGCTCCGTAATCACTTCGGAACGCATTGGACAGGTTATTTACCATCAACGGAATGGTAAACAGTTCCTGCTTATTGATCAAAATCAATGGTAATACATAGTTGTTCCAGGACCACAGAAATACCAGCGTAGCCAGTGTTACAAAACCTGATTTGATACATGGGATAACAATCTTAAAGAAAATCCCGGGTTCTGAGCAGCCATCCAGTCTGGCGGACTCCAGTAATTCATCCGGAATACCGTCACTGATAAACTGCATCATCAGAAATGCTCCCAAAGGGTGTGCTGCCCAGGTGAAAATCAATGGCAGTAAGGTATTGATCAGGTTTAATTTTCTCATCTCCAGCATATAACCGATCATGGAGATCTGTCCCGGAATCATCATGATTGCCATAACAAAAGCGAAAATAAATTTTTTACCTTTGAAATTGTATTTTGCAAGTGCAAAACCGATCATGGTAGATACCAGTACACTCAGAATTACAGATACTACGGATACCGTAATGGAATTAAAATATGCACTGAAATATCCTTTGGAAATTACCAGTTTCAGGTTGGTAAGAAAATAATCGCTAGGTAATATAGGAAGGCCTTTGAAAATATCTTCACTATAATACGTTCCCATAACAAATACGATATACAGTGGAAAGAACATGATCAGTGTCATCACGATCAGAATAATCTGCTTTATTACAGCAGCCGCTCTTTTTTTTGCTTTTTTCATGATTCTTTCTCTCCTCTCCCTGTAATCTTAAATCCAATAATAGAAAACAGCATAATAATCATAAATAACGAGTAGGCAATTGCAGATCCGTATCCAAGCTTGGAATCCAGATTGAATGCGTCATTATAGAATTTCCATACAACGGTCAGTGCTGTATTACCGGGACCTCCGGTCTGTGCGCCGCCAAGTGCTGCCCAGCCGCTGAATAACAGCTTCGGTTCTTCAAACATCTGCAGACCGCCGATCATGGAAGTGATAACCAGAAATACTGTGGTATGCCGCAGCATCGGAATCGTAATTCTTGTAAAGATTTTCAGATTGGATGCGCCATCCACAGCTGCTGCCTCGTATACTTCCATCGGCATGGATGTCATCGCTGCAAGATAAATCGTCATATAATAACCGAGATAGCGCCACACGATCATGATCACAATGATCACTTTGGAAGCAATCTCGCTGTTCAGCCAGTAAAACGGCTCATTCAATATTCCGATGGATGTCAGCAGTTTATTCACATACCCGGACTGCCAGTCAAACAGATAGGAAAAAATAAAACCGATTGCTACCGGAGTTGTGATATACGGGAAAAAGTTTACGGTCTGATACAGACGTTTTCCTCTGCTGATATCAAACAGCAGATAAGCCACTACCAGTCCCAGAAATACAGTGATCGGCGTAGAGAAAGCCATCAGGATCACTGTGTTTTTTAATGCTTTCCAGAAAAGCGGATCTTTTGTAAATAATGTGATATAGTTCTGTAAACCAACAAAAGTTTTCGTGCCGATTCCGTTCCAGTCAAAGAAGCTCAGCTGCAGCGAATAAAGCATCGGATATAAACTGAACAATGCGTATGCTGCAATAAACGGAAGGCAAAACAAATACGGCCATTTATTTTTCTTACCCATAGTATGATCCTCCATGTTTTTAATAGTAAGACAGGCTGCCGGAACAACCGGCAGCCTGTATCCTTTTCAACTGTTCTATTTGATTTCTGCCTCAGGAATTAATGTCAGTACTTCGGTTTTTAAGATCTCCATCGCTTCATCTGTTGTCATAGACGGATTCGCTGCCATCTGAGATACGGTATTTCCAATAGCAGATTTTACATTTGCTTCGTTTTTGGTCTGTACCTGTCCTACGGTGTTGATCGCGATATCGTTGATAAAGTAATCTGCCAGTTTCTGTCCACCGAAGAACTCATCATACTGTCCTTCTTCTGTGAAGAAATAAGAATTCTCATCCTCGTATGGAGCTGTGAATCCTGTCATAAAGCCAAACTGTTCATAAGCTTCTTTCACGCCGTCACCGGTGCAGTATACATCCTGAACATAATCCCATGCTGCATCTTTATGTTCGCTTCCGGAATAGATACTTACAGATGTTCCACCATAGGTAAATCCGTTTTCCGGTGCTTTTGTCAGACCCCAGTTTCCTGTTCCATCCGGATCATTGGTTGCTTCTTCCCATTTTGCAGCCCACGGTGCACATGGATAGAAGATAACTTCTCCTGCCGCAAAGCTGGAGTTGTATGCCGGTGTGCTTGCTTCCTGTTTTCCAAGAACACCTGCCTGATTGAATTTTGTTGCGATATCCAGTGCTTTTGTATAACGATCTGTAAGGTTAATCTTATTTCCATCAATATAATCGCTTACGGTCTGTGTACACAGAATGTTCTGGAATAATACGCTGATACCCGGCAGAGCTGTTACCTTTCCACCACTCTTTTCTTTTACCTGTGTTGCCACATCAAACATCTTATCCCAGTCAGAGATCATATCTGCGATCTCATCCGGATCATCGGTTCCCAGATATTCTTTTGCAAGATCACGACGATATGCAAAACCACTCGGGCAGATCTGCTGTTCTACACCGTACAGTTCTCCGTTTGGTCCGGAACCAAGGGAAGTAGCAAAATCAAACATATCTTCTTTCTTTACATTGTATGGATCCTTGGACAGATCTTCTGTGATACCAAGATCCCACACTTTACCACGATAACTCATCTCACTGAGAATAATGTCCGGCACACCGCTTCCGCTTGCCAGTGCACTCTGCAGTTTCTGCATATAATCAGCTGTAGAAACTACCAGTGTATCAAAATTAATATTTGGATGCTTCTCATGATACCACTCTGTCATATGGGTCAGATGTGCTTCATCCCAATCCCAGATAGTCAGTGTGATCTCTTCACCATCTCCACTGCTCTCTGTAGATGCACTCTCTTCTGTTTTGCTTCCTGTATCTGTTGATCCGCTTTCCGATGTACTGCCGCCACATCCACTGATGGATGGAACTACCATAATCGCTGCCAGTGCCAGTGCTAATACTTTTCTCTTCATATGCCTCTCCTTTTCTTTAAAACTTTCCGAATACACGCTTTTCTTGTGCATTTTCACTCTGTTTATTTGGTTAACCATTTGTTTTTTGTAACTATAGTATAATATCTCTTCTATGGAAACTAAATGCTGTATCTATTATTTTGATGGACTATTTTCCTCTATTGAGTATTTTCACTTCATTTTTTCTTTTCTCATGTATACAAAATCATGCAAATAAGGAGCCACCGTCTGGCAGCTTCTTATCCTTTTTTATCTGTATTATATTTTTATTTCACAAGCTCCCGGATCCCCTCCACTGAAATCTCTTCTTCCGGGACAAATGCTTCCGAATCCATATAACGATAAACGGCATCCAAAAGTGCCCGTCCTTCCGGGTATTCCTGCAGATTCTGCAGTCCCATGGAGGACACTATCAGTTTGCCTCCGCCGCACCGGAATTCCGCCAGCTGTGCCATCGGGCGCATATAGGCATAACTGTCCATCTCTGTCACGATCGCTTTCACAGAATGCGGGAATATGATCGCTCTCTGGGATGCCATCGGCCACCACTGCCAGTTGGTATGAAATTCTGTCGGAAAATGTCTGAATATCGGATGTTTCTCGTCGATCAGCTGGCCCATTCCGCCCTCCTGTGCCGCAAAAGTACCGACCGACCAGAAATCTGTAGTAAACTGTGTCCGGATCGACTGTGGCAGATGTTCTTTCTCCGCTTCCGGTGACAGATAGACTTTGCCGCCGTCTTTCAGGATCTGAACGGCTTTTTCATCCAGGACTTTTGTTTCATAAATCGTATCCGGGCAGACCGGGGTTGACAAAGGATATACCCATACCGGATACTGATTGCTGATACCGTCCTGTGTTACGGTAAGTTGCATGCCAATCGCCTGTTTCACAAAATCCAGCGGGATTTGGATCGTACCGGCATCCGTGATTCCTCCTGCCGGGCATTTTATTGCCGGAAGTTCTCCGCTTTTTTTCACACCGGATCCCTCCAGAGAATATGTCACAGTTCCCTGCATATCTGTTTTTCCATAGTTTGCGATCCGCACGACGGCTTCGAGTGTTTCCCCTGCTTCATATGTGTATTTGGGCAGTTCCACCAGCGGAAGCTGTGCACGGAAGAAGGAAGCAAAACGTTCCGGCTTCGCAAAAGCAAACGGTTTGGGTTCCATATGGGAATTGATCATTCCTACCAGTGCGGTGCCCTGTCCCGGAAAATCCTGCAGTCCGAGAAGCGAGATTCCTGACATATCTTCTGTACGCATTGCTGCTTCTACTTCTTCCCGGTATCCGATTCTTGAGATCTCGCCGGTTGCTTCCACATAGGTATCCCACCGATCCATCAGACCGAGTTTTTCCGCTTTTTCCCGAATCAGACGCAGATTCGCCGGATCAGAAATTCCATGGAATTTTTCCAGTTCACCAAAATCAGGCAGCACTTCGAACTGTCCCACTTCAAAACTGAATACCGGTTTGTGATATGTCTCCCGCAGATGTTTCATACTCTCAGCATAAGAAATTGCCGAAGACGGATATCTGTTATTGATGTATCCCTGTATGCCCGAATCTCCCGGCATCGCAGCAAAAGTTCCCCGCAGATCATCCGTAAAATATTTCTGTGAAGTATAAAAATCACTTTTCGCATCGCATCCGATTGTTCCGTAATGTGGGTTGGAGCCGTTTGCATACATGCGGGTGGTATCCAGGCTGTGCGCCAGTTCTATCATTTCATCCATGCGCTGATGTCCCGGTTCTCCTGTCCAGAGTTCATTGCCCAGGGTCATCATCACAAAGGATGGATGATTCGACAGCCACAGAATCGTCTGTCTCAGTTCTTTCTGATAATATCTATAACTGTCTTCTTCCTCGAACGCATTCTTCGGATTCCAGTGAGAAAGCTCCGGCTGCATCAGCATTCCCATCCGGTCTGCCGCTGTAAAAGCAGCCTCCGGCGGGATGTGAGAATGAAAACGCATACAGTTTACCCCATAAGACTGATACAGATGCAGAATCTTATCCCATTCTTCTACCGTCATCGGCGGATGCCCGGTTTCTGGGAATTCACAGCAGTTTGCCTCACTTCGCAGGAAAATTCTTCTGCTGTTTAATGCCAGATGCCCTTTTCCATCATCTCCGAAATCCCGGACACCAAAGGTTACCGTTTTGCAGTCGCCATCCTCAAGTTCTGCAGTTAATTCATATAGATTTCCTTCCCCTTCGTCCCATTTCTTTACATCAGCCCTCAATGGAAGGTCATTGAACATAATCGTGCGAACACCGGCAGATACGGTAACTTCCTGCTCCGCCACATCTTCCAGCGCCGGAGAGTTGAGTCTTAGAACCCCTTTATATGGAATGCTTCCATCTATCGTCACCTGAACATGTATCCTGTTTTTCTCCGGATATACTCTCACCGCAGACAGAAATACTTCTCTCTCCGTTCTCAGGCGTACATACCCCAGCACTCCGTTCCAGTTGGTCTGTGTCTCGTCCGTTGCCGCGGAAGAAAACACGATGGCATCGTGGGGCAGACCGGGATAACTGTTATCGGAGCGCAGCGTAATCCGGTGTTCACCGTCCAGCAGATCTGTCACCTCGAAAATATGCGGAGTGCTGATGGATGGTTCTATATAATCCGGAACCTCTTTCCCGTCGATCTCCAGCTTCAGGCACCTTGCTCTCTCGACTTCCAGAAATACTCTTTTTTCTTCTTCCGGAATATAGGAGAATATTCTGCTGATACGTGCCTCTCCCTCATATGTGTATTTTCTTGTATAACGGGTCGCGATGGGTGCATCCGGATCAAACCCATTCTCGGCATTGCCAAGATCTGCATCCGGATGCCACTGATTTGCTCCCAGATCTTTCCCCCCGATCTGATTCTCATCCAGTGTTCCCGGTACCTGCATCGGATATGTGGTTCCATCTTTTAATTTTGCTTCCCATTTCCCCGCCAATGACAAATATTCCATAAGATCTCTTCTCCTTTCATTTCTTTCACTCCCACAATACCTCTTCTGTAAACTTTTTATCTTCTCTGTGCCAGCGCTCCCTGGTAATCCCCCTGTTTTGCCAGAATCTGCGTCAGCAGTTCCTCTGCTTTTTCTTTCTCACCCAGTCCCAGATGTCCAAGCGCCCGCAGATAATTGCAATACTGTACATTACGCAGAGTCAGATCCTCCTGAAAAACTTCGATCTCCGGAAGGGATACCGCAAAGTAATCATATTCTACCTGATCGAACAGATGCTGCTCTCCAAAGGTTTGTAACTGATGGAAAGATTTCTTTGCCGCATGATCCAGTCCCAGTTCCTGATTGGCAAGTCCCTGATAGTAAATAAAATCCGATGGCTGATCGTTATAATACAGCACACTTCCCGGTTCCTGCGGACCGGATGCTGCCAGGCGGAAATATTCTTCCGCTTTCTTTGTATCACCAAGCTGACGGTATGCAAGTCCCATGTAATAATGTGTCTCATTATCCGGTACATTCGGCAGCTTTCCTTCCCCCAGATTCTCCGGATAGGAAAGCGTTGCTTCCAGAAGTTTGCGTGCTTCCTCCGGTTCCTTCTTTTCCAGTTTTTCCACAGCCAGATGGATCAGTGCATATTTGTACTGGGTGCTTACCTTTCCTTCGCCGCCTTCCCACGGGTGGAACTGACGGGAAGAAAGACCGTCCAGCGCTTCCTGATAGCGTCCCACGTCATTGAGCAGTGTCAGATAGCGAAGATAGAGATCATCTCTTCCAGCCGTAACTGCCGGATGTGCTTCCATCACTTCCAGTCGCTTTGCTACCGGAAGATTCATCCGTGCTGCCAGCTGATCGTATTCCAGCCAGATTCGCGGATATTCCGGATCCAGCGCACATGCTTTTTCCATAAGTTCTAGTGCTTTTTCAGAATCATTTTCTTTATTGTAACAGAAGATTGCCAGGTTTCTGTAAGCCGGTGACAGATCTTCTTTTTCTTTCGTTGCTGCTTCCCAGTGTCTTGCCGCCTGGGTATACTGCTTTTTATCATACAGCAGGTTGCCCAGATAATAGTGCGCCATAGGAGCCTTCGCCAGTCCCGCGATCGCACTTTCCAAAATCCGAATCTCTTCTACCCGGTTCGGGAAACAATAATCCGGACATGTTGCTTCCCCTTTTTCAAATGCTTCCGCAGCTTTCTCCTTTTCGCCCTGCTGTGCAGCAATATATCCCAGCATATACCGGCAGACCGGATCTTTCTCCGGGCAGGCTTCCAGAATATGAACCGCATCTTCGTACAGTCCCGCTTCGATATATTCCTGTGCCAGTTCTTTAAAATTATGGCTCTCTGTACGCATAGTCCTCAGCCACAGTTCTTCGGATCCGTCCGCCATCGCCTGTTCATACAGACATCCCTGCGATAACGGATCGATAGCCAAGCATTCCCTGACAAATCCTGCAGCATCCGCACCGAGTTTGCGCAGCAAAGCAGCTTTCAGTGTACGGCCATTCATATTGTGCCAGTTGCGGATCAGTGATTTTTCCACATATTCCAGTGCTTCCTCATAATCTCCCCTCCGGCATGCCAGTCTTGCCAGCCAGAAGAATCCTGCACTCTGTGTCTCCGCACTCCAGGTAGACTTATAAAACGCATCGAAGGCTTTCTGCTCCTGGCCATCTGCTGCCAGCGCCAGTCCCAGATTAAAATAACACTCTCCCTGATATGGATTCGGATTTTTCCAAGTCTGTTTTTTCACAGCTGCCCGGAAATACCGGATACTCTCTTTGACTCTTCCTCTGCGATACAGCAGCAATCCATATCCGTTGTTCAGACGGATATCCGTGCCATCCAGTTCCAGGCCATGCAGATAATAATCTGCCGGTTCTCTGGTGGCATGGCGGTACTGTTCCAGATGAGTAGCTGCCAGATACAGTTCCTCTGTCGTCTTCAGTTTTTCCGGTGCCGGAATCGCATCCGCGGGTTTCGGAACGGGTTCCAGTTTCGGTTTATACACTTTATAGGATACCAGAACCTGTGCCCCCTGCAGCACAGTCACCACGCAGTCTTCCAGATTTTCTCCCACGGAAAATTCTGCCGCAAAGCACTGTTTTGGTGACAGATCTACTGTATTTTCATACAAGATTGTTCCCTTCTGTTTCACCGTGATCCGTGTATCTTTGCGTACTCCTGTTGTATATACCTTCAGCACTGCTTTTCCATCTTCCGGCGCCGTCAGGCTGACCGCTGCTTCTTTTGTGGCATTTCCGACTCTTCCCACTCCTTTATACGGCATGAAATACTGCACAAAAGTCTTTTCTTCCTGTGGTTTCAGCCAGGTAAAGTCCGGCTGGTTGTCGGTAAAGACACCTGTCATCAGTTCAATATACGGTCCGTCTGTCTCTGTCAGGTTGCGATCCCAGCTGCGTCCAAAGTCTCCGTTTCCCCAGGTCCACTGTTTCTTACCCGGTGAGATGTGATGATCGGCCACATGGAGCAGACCTGCTTCCACACCCTCGTCATAATTAC
>OLOO01001700.1_pt1 | contig 13701 bp, 12 predicted proteins | sample 1672621 | NCBI WGS metagenome assembly OLOO01 (sample SAMEA3136706, study PRJEB25190) | human gut metagenome | biome: human gut; feature: human-associated habitat; material: faeces | place: Austria | collected 2013 | reverse complement strand
CGGTTCGTCGTACCGCCTGGTGTCCGCGTTGTCCGGGTCCCTGGTCCTGGACGTGTCGGGCGGTTCCGCGAAGAACGGCGCGAACGTGCAGGTGTGGTCGTCGAACGGGTACGCCGCTCAGAAGTGGACGTTCAAGGTAAAGTAATTAAAGCTTAATCGTAAGAGACTGAGTTTTATAGGAATGTAAAAGGGAAGGAAATTGTAAAATATTTCCTTCCCTTTTTTACGAAAAGAATAGACTAAGGGTTTAAAATGAAAATAGCTATTGCAGTTCCCGTATATCGTGCAACTTATGAGGGATTGTCCAAGCTTCTCGATTCCATTGATGATAACAATATCGTTGATTATGAAATTCTTCTTATTTTCGATGGAGAAAATGGTAACGAACAGATTCTTGAATCGGATCTTTTGACGAACAGCCATGTCAGATATATTGTGCAGAGGCATGCAGGAGTTTCCGCGGCCCGGAATCGCGCAATACAAGAGGTGAATGCTGATTGGCTCATGTTCTGTGATGCGGACGATTATCTCCTTCCGCATGCTATAGATTCTTTGGTTGAATGTGGAGAAAAAAACAAAGCTGAAATTGTTTTCAGTAATCATATTCGGCAATATGGTAAGAGAAAAGAAAAGTATTCCTACTTTAAAAAAGAAAAGATTTTCTCTAGAGAAGAAGCATTGGAATGCGTTAACGACATTCTTTCTGCAGGAAGTGATCAGGGTGCTGTATGGGGAAAAATATTTAATGTGTCTTTTTTGAAGAAAAGCAGAGTTGCTTTTAACACAGAACTTGTTAATGGCGAGGATCAGGAATATATGGTTCAACTTGCCTTTGAAAAACCTATAGTTGCATATTGCTCTGTATTTACATATGTTTATGTTGTGAATTCAAATTCGAGTGTTCATAGTTTTGATCCATTATACGTAAAGAAAACTCTTTTAACAATAAGTTCTATTGAGCATGTGATAGTGCAAAATGATCAGATGATGAATTACGTGAAATGTTTTACAAATTATCTATATGATAGAATAATTCTAATAATGATCAATTATGTGTTCAATCCTCATAACAACACTGTGGAACAAAAGTTGTTATTTTCGAACGTCTTTCAAAATGCGATTTTTAAAAACGTTTTAAATAAAAAAGAAAGCTTTAGTAGTTTAAAAAATAACCTCGGGCTGTCTCGTGCTATTCTAATTTTCGTGTTGCAGCGTAGAAATTTTATATTTTCAAAATTTATTATTTGGGTGCGGTCACTAATTCATGTTGTGAAACGATAGTTTTTTGATTAATGTATTTGCTGACAAGATTGCTAACAGTAGCGTTTATTATTTTTTTTGAAAAATTTTTAAGCAATCACTACTTTTGTTTGGGGGATACCTGCTGATACAGTCTGAGATTGTATCAGCAGGTATCAGAATGATATGGGAAGTAACGAGGAACTTATGGGGAAGAAGGATTCTTATACCCACAATTTTGATTCATCAGATTTGTGTGTGGCTGTCGCCATGCACAAACCGTATCGTGTTCCAGAGGATTCTATGTATATGCCTTTACAGGTAGGAAAGGCATTACATCCGGATTTGGATTTGGGTATCCAAACGGATGATATAGGTGACAATATTTCTTCTTTAAATTCCAGTTATTCTGAACTAACTGCTTTGTATTGGATCTGGAAGAACAACAGTGCTGAATATAAGGGGCTTGTCCATTACCGTCGTCATTTTGCCTCTTGTAGTAGAAAAAAAAGTAAAGATGATGTTTTCGATCAAATCGTCAAACATGATGAAGTTGACACTCTTCTGCAATCTGTAGATATAATCCTCCCTAAGAAAAGAAAATACTATATTGAAACGATGTATTCGCATTATGCGCATACATTACCGGTTGAACATTTGGATGTGACTCGCAAGATAATTAGAGAAAGAGTTCCTGAATATCTTCCTGCATTCGATAAGGTCATGAAAAACCGTAGCGGTCATATGTTCAATATGTTTATTATGCAGAAGGATAAGTTTAACGAGTACTGTGAATGGCTTTTCCCTATTCTTGATGAATTGACTAAGCGGATTGATTCGACTGGTTATAACGCATTTGACGCACGCTACCCAGGCAGAGTAAGTGAGTTGCTTCTAGATGTTTGGATTATAACAAAACAGTACTCCTATGTTGAATTGCCTGTCGTGAGTACTGAACCAGTAGATTGGCTAAAAAAAGGAACGAGTTTTTTACTTGCTAAGTTCCTTGGAAAAAAGTACTCAAAGAGTTTTTAACAAAGTGTTCTAAGTATAGTGGGATTCTGGAATGATTATATATTTGGCTATGATCTGTGCTTCCAGCATTATGTTTTTTTTGAGTGACAAAACTTCAGGCATACTTAGAAAGATCTGCGGTGGAATTGGCATTTTGATTCCAAGTATTATTGCGGGAATGCGATCCATGGCAACTGGCACAGATATACGTGTGTACGCCTTACCGATGTTTAAGGATGCTGCGACTTCATGGTCAAATATGTATTCTTCATGGGTCGTCAAAATGGATCAGCCGATTGGATATACCTTTTTTGCATGGTTGTTTGGAAATCTATTTTCAAGTATATCTATATTTTTATTCGTGTCAGAGCTTTTGGTCGTTTTACCTTTATATTGCGTACTTCGTAAAGAAGAGTCAAAAGTTTTCTGGGGTATGCTTTGTTATCAGGCATTTTTGTACCCATATTCATTGAATTGGATGAAACAATGTATTGCTGTTAGTATGATTGCGTACGCATATTCTTATTGCAAAAATAACGATTTTCTTCGTTTCTTTATAATTGTGTTTATTGCATATTTATTTCATCAGACGGCTATATTATTTGTTGTTATATTTTTCCTTTACAAATTCTGTGTACCTGAAGATTACAGAGAAAAAAGCGATCTTTTTTGGATAAAAATGTATGCAGCTACATTTCTTGCATTTTTGATTGTTTTTCTTTTCTCTTCAAGGATACTTCTGTTTGTGTCAAAATTAAAAGGATCATATGGTTACATTTTGGCTCACAGTGACAGCGGCACTTTTCTTATGCAGCCGTTGATAGCTACAATGTTTATGTGTTGTATTTATGTTTGTACTTACAACTTTAATAATAGGTATGAATTGTGCGATGTGAATGTTGTAAAAGACAAAAATGAAACTTTATTTTTGTTGTACCTAACGATTGTCGGCTTCTTAGGGCAAGAATTAAGCATGCTGGGTGACGGTATTAATAGAATATCTATATATCTTGTAGTGTTTTCTACTTTATTCTTAACGCATGTTTTTAATAAGGCTAAAAAAAACATATTATTATATATTTTTGAATTAATCACTATTGTCTATTTGTTTAGCTATTTCGTTCATTTTATTTCTTCTGGATATGGAGAAATATATCCTTATCAATTTATGGACTAAATGGAGTACGATATGTTTTCTATTATTATTCCTATATATAATACGGCCTCTTATATCAAGCGTTGTGTAGATAGTATTCTTCAACAAGAATACAGGGATTTTGAAGTCATACTTGTAGATGATGGTTCTACGGATGGTTCTGCAGAAATATGTGATCGCTTGGCGCAACGCGATTCTCGGATACTTGTCATTCATAAACAGAATGAAGGTGTGGCGGCTGCACGCAGAACAGGAGTGCTAGCCGCTAAGGGGGATTATACTCTTTTTGTGGATTCAGACGACTGGATTTCAGACGATATATTATTGGTTTTATCAAATTCGAGCATTGGAAAATACGATGTTGTGTATTTCGATTACACTGTTGCCGGTGCAAATGTTTCAACAAATGAGTTGAAACATAATTTTCCTGTTGATGGTCCAGTTGAAGCAGATACTGCGCTTGAACTCATGCTTGATGGAAAGATGCAATGGAATGTATGGCAAATCGCGGTTAAAACGAAGCTTCTAAAGAATATTGATCATCCGATTGGTATCAAGATCGGAGAAGATTTGTTTCTTATGTACCAGGTTTTGACTCACTCTTCATCGATACTTTTCTTACGTGAGCGCTTGTACTATTACTATCAGCGAGATGAATCGGCGGTGCATAATATACGTACGCCAAAACAATATGTAGAAAGTTTCAAAGATGTTTGGTATGTTATGGACTATATTTACAAAAATATAAGTTCTGGTTATCCACGTCTGATTTCTGACGCTTCTCTTTTTGAGTTCAATCAAGCTTACCTTAATTTAATCACTGCAAGTTCTCAATGTGAAATCAAAGAGCTCGGAGAAACAGTTGCTTTTCTTGAAAGAAAAACAACTTCATTATTTCGAAAGATCAAAAACAAGAAAATTAAAACTATTATTAAATACCTTTTAATTAGAAGCAAGATTTACTGTATAAAATCTGTCGCTACTTTTTTATTTAATAAAGTAAATATTTGATTGGTTGTCCTATGTTTTCAAAAGAAGCATTACTTAAAGCAACTCAGGTGGGTAATCGTTACGTCGTTTTGAAGCTTGCGCAAGTGATTGATGATCAGATGGTTCATCATGGAGTAAAAGATTTTTCAGCTCGAATTAACGAAAAACGATTTGATATATATCAAAAATGGCTTGAAGAAAGATATAGAAGTCAACTTTTAGATATGGATAGTTGGAGCTTTGACTGTCCAGAGTATGATTGGCATACGTCTCCATTGTGGTTCTGCTGGCTGCAAGGTAAAGAGAATATGCCATCATTACCTCAATTCAATTATGAGAATTTATTGAAAAAAGCTGGAAGTCATCCTGTAAAATTTATTGATTTTAACTCTCTAGAAGACTATATTGACATCCCTTCTGAAGTTAAAGAATTATTTTCTGCGGGAAAAATATCCGCAGCTTTTTACACTGATATTATTCGTTTTGCTTTGCTGAGTAAGTATGGCGGCGCATGGATTGATTCCACAGTCTTTTTAAAAGAACCTTTACCTGATTATATTTTTTCCCATACTGATTGGTGTGTAAAAGGCTTGGATGGCCGTTTCAAATACAAGAATGCCATTGTTGGAGCATTGGATTGGCAAAGTTATTTTGTGGCGGCGAGACCGGATTCTGTATTTTCTCATGCGATGTATGAACTTCTAGTTGATTATGCAATTGATATCGAATGTGTTTTTGAATATTTTACTGCGTTCTTTTTTGCAAAAATACTAAGAGAACGAATCGCCTTGGTGGATAAATCATATAGAAATATCCCTGTAAATAATGAAAGGTGTGAGCTACTGCAGGCGTGGATTGATGGCTACGGGCCGCTCGACAAAATGACTCTTGATGATTTTAAGAAATCTGGCACATTTGTGTATAAGATGTCACGTAGATCTTCTTTTTCTAAGCAAGAGCGCGTTTTTAGTCAGCTTCTTAATGATTAATTGCTTTCTTAAGGTGAATATGAAATATAATAGTGCAATTTTAACGATTACTGATGTTGATAACTATGGCAACAGATTGCAGAATTATGCTCTTCAGTCCTTACTAAGTCGATATGGGACTTGTACGACAATTACCATGCCCATTGGGATTAAGAAAAAGCTTCCCTATTGTTTGATAAAGGGCAGAGGGATTCTTTCTCTTTTCATTAAGCGTATATATTCTTATATGTTTAATGATGAACGCTCTGTTAAATTCAAGCGTTTCATAAAATGTTCTGAAATGACTGACAGCCTGATCAATCATGATTCGTTTTATTTATCATGTACGCATGATTTCTTCGCTATTCATGGAGAAACGTTTAAGACACTGGTGATTGGTTCTGATCAAGTTTGGAATTATCAATGGCTTACATCAAACGAATTAGAGCTTAGACTCGGTTCTTTTGCTTTTAACGAGCACGATGTGTTTAGTTATGCGGCAAGCTTTGGCGTATCTGATATTGATGATGAGGCCAAGAAGGTATTCCAAAAATATTTGCCACAGATGAAATCGATTTCGGTACGTGAAGACCGCGGAGCGGAAATAGTTAAAGAGATGACTCATCTGAATGCAACAGTCGTACTGGATCCCACGCTTATGCTTGCCTCAGACAAATGGATGAAAATCACTGAAGGTTTTGTACCCGATGATGATGAATATGTGCTTACGTATTTTCTTGGTCGTCCATCGGATGAGCAGGAGCGTGACATCCAAGCGTATGCGAAAGCACATGGATGTCGTGTGCGTCGCATTCTTGATTTGCGTGACAAAGAGACCTATGTTGCCGGTCCGCAGGATTTCGTGGAGCTGTTTTCCAAGGCACAATACGTGTTCACGGACTCGTATCACGCATGTTGTTTCTCGATACTGTTCCATAAGCAGTTCACGGTGTTCAACCGTGCTGGCATGACCGGCAAGTCGAGTATGAACTCGCGTATGGAGACCCTGTTCCGTCTGTTTGATCTGGATTCCGTGATGATGGATTCCGGTCTCGCGCCTGAGATCAACTATGTGAAGGTCGACCGGTTGCTGGAACAGCATCGCAGAGAGTCCCAGGCTTGGCTCGACATGGCAATGGAGGAGTAGTCGGCTATATGGCGAGTCAGAAGAAAGCCGGCGCACTGCTCGGCTATGCGAACATCTTGGTGAAGAACCTGGTCAATCTCATTTACGTGCCTCTGCTGCTGCATTTCTTGGGGCAGGGCGATTACGGCGTGTTCCAGATGACCAACAGCGTAGTGTTCGCATTGACGCTCCTGTCCGCGGGCTTCTATGGAAGCTACGTGCGATTCTACATGCGCGAACGAGCAGCGGGCTGCCCAGATGATGGTCCGGGAGTGCGCCGGTTGAACGGCATGTTCTTGCTTGTGTATCTCACGGTCGCGGTGTTGTGCCTAGTTGGCTGTGGAGCAATGGTTTTGAACGTGCATGCATTGTTCTCCGGTGGCTTGACATCGCAGGAAATCAATTTGGCTCGCGCATTGTTGATGATTATGGGTGTGAATATCACTGTGACAATGCTGTCCACACCGTTCGACTCGTACATCGTGGCGCATGAGCGGTTCGTGTTCCAGCAGTCTCGTCAGTTGTTCACCGCATTGGCGCAGCCGTTCCTTGCTGTATTGCTTTTGTGGCTTGGCATGGGTGCGGTAGGCGTGGCATGCGCCCAGTTGACTATTTCGACCATACTTCTCATATGGAATATCGCTTTTGCCACGCGCAAGCTAAACATGCGGTTCGCATTTCACGGTCTGGAATGGTCGTTATTTAAAGCTGTCGCAATATTTAGCTTCTGGATTTTTCTGAATCAGATTTTCGATTTGGTCAACAACAATGTGCCGAACTTTCTGTTGGGCGCAATGGCTAGTTCAACGGCAGTCGCAGTGTTTGCTATTGCTGTGCAGATTAGAAACATTTTCTTCTCCATGTCTACAACTATGTCGAATGTATTTACCCCCCAAATCAATCGTATAGTTGCAGAGTCCGATGACAATACAGTCCTGATCCAATTGATGACACGTGTCGGTCGTTACCAAATGGTCATCTTCTGGTACCTGTTTGGCGGGTTTATTGTACTTGGTCGTTATTTTGTGCATATTTGGGCAGGTGACGCGAATGCGGACGCTTATTGGCTCTGCCTGATTATGGTATTGCCAGTGATGGTTCCGCTCACCCAAAATACGGGTATTGAAATTCAACGTGCAAAGAATCGCCATAAGACTCGTAGTTTGATTTACATTCTTACATCCGTGATTGATATCGTGATTAGTGTGCTACTGATACCGTCTCTCGGCTATTGGGCCACGGCCATCGGTTACGTGGCGAGCATCGCGTTGGGCACAGGTCTATTCATGAACTGGTACTACCACACTCGTATTGGTCTGGACATGATTTATTTCTGGAAACACCAAGTGCCAACCATATTGCTGGCACTTGCAGTGGTTGCCGTATGCCTGCTAGGTGGCTTGGCGTTGCCAGTCTCCTCTATTCCGACGTTTTTGGTGTGGGGCATTATATATACGTTATTGTTTGGAGCAGGCGCAATGAAAGTGTCCCTAACTGCTAATGAGCGAGAGAAAATCGTTAATCGTCTTCATAGAAAGGCAACGAAATGAGCAATACAGTTGAACGGGTGATTCAATCACCTGACGAAGATGCGATAGGGGGTAAGGCTACATATTGCGTAGGCTGCGGTGCATGCGCATATCTAGATCCGTCCTTCAACATTGTCAAGAACATGGACGGATGCTATCAAGCTTCTGTACGGGGCTCCATTGCGAATGAAGATGCAGTCGACAACGCGTGTCCTTTCGCTAGTTTCATTAATGAGGATGTTCTTGGCGGTGAGCTTTTCTCTAAGCAGGATGGCGTGCGCCATGATCAGTATCTTGGCTATTGGCTCAATGCATATGTGGGGTATGTGTCTGCCGATGGTTGGCGTTCCCGCGGCAGCTCTGGAGGCATGGTTAGCTGGCTTGCATCTAAGATGCTTGAGGATGGACTCGTGGATGCGGTGATTCATGTTAAGGACGGTCCGGATCCGGAGCATATGTACACATACCAGGTGTCGCATAGTGTGGATGAGCTCAAGACGGGTGCAAAATCGAAGTACTATCCAATCGAAATGCGCGAAGTACTTTCTTACGTACGTGAACATGACGGTAAATATTTGTTCATCGGTATTCCTTGTTTTGTGAAAGCGATACGTCTGCTGCGCAGACAGGACGAAGTGCTTAACAAGCGTATTAGGTACTGCATTGGTTTGGTATGTGGGCACTTGAAGTCGGACTTTTTCGCGAAGAGCGAGGCATGGGAATCTGGTGTTCCCCTGGATGATATTGCTCGCGTGGATTTCCGACATAAGACCCCGGGCAGCCCTGCTTCTGATTATGCGGTTGAAGTCCGGCGGACTAGTGGGGAAGAGCCTGTCATCAGGCGTACTGCTGAACTCTCCACTACAAATTGGGGATTGGGTTATTTCAAGTACAATGCATGCGACTATTGTGACGATGTGCTTGCTGAAACCGCGGATGTGACGTTTGGCGATGCATGGATTCCGAAATATGTGAACGATGGTGAGGGCTGCAACGTCATCGTCGTGCGCAACCAGGATGTTCAGGATCTCTTCGACCGTCATCGTGACGAGCTTGTGTTGCATGATTCCGATTCCGCTGAGGTGTACCAGTCTCAAGCGGGTGGTTTCCGGCATCGTCGTCAGGGGCTTGCATACCGTTTGTATGTGCATAAACAGCGTGGTGAATGGACTCCGACCAAGCGCGTCAAGCCATCGTTGGATGGTATCAGTGATCGGCGTCAAAAGACCTATGCGATGCGTACTGTATTGAAGAATGAGAGCTTCGTCGCGTTCCGTGAGGCTGTCAAGGCGAATGATTTCAGTGAGTTCAGGAAGCACATGAAGCCGATTGAACGCTCGTATCGTTGCGTGAGTGTATCTCCAAAGAAGCGAATTGTTCGCATTTGCAAGAGAATCGTTAAGCGTATGTTGCCTACTGGGGCAGTATCCCGCATCAAAAATTTGATGGGGGGGGGCGTAGCTAATCGCGCTTACTTTGCCATACGCTCCTCTGCAATTTGTAATACAGAAGCGTGGCTAATACCAGTCCAGAATAATGGGCTTGGCTTTAGCCACGCTTTTTGCGTTTCTGGGTTTAGTGCAAGAAAACAACGTTATCTGCTTGCTGCCTGAGCAAAAAGGATTTCGAGAGGAGAAAAAAGTATGTCTGCAAAACAAATTATTAAGAGCATCGTGCCCAAATCCGCTTGGAAGAAGGCGCGCTCTATAAAAGATACGATAGAGGCCTCTAAGGCGAGACGAATTCAGCGTCAACGCTTTATGCGCTGGATTTCCCTTGATACTTCCACCGACAAGGCACGTGTTGAAACGCGCTTGGCGTTTGATATCCATAGGTTGGAAAAAGGTTTGAGCCATGTCAATTTCAGGCGTGGCTTTGGCAAGGGTGTATTGAGCGAGATTTCCAAGCGAATGGTTTTGCTGGAAAAGGCAGATAAAAATTACAAAAATAATCCTCTGTATCAGCAAGGATTGTCAGTACTGCATGAATACCAGCATCGTCATAATGACGTTAATTACGACCTTACCTCGGTAAAGGCGATGTTCCCCGAACATATTTGGGAATCTGCTTTAACTTATGAGCCGGATGCTTCAAGTGGAGCTGGCTCTTTTATCATGGATTCTTCTACTAAGACCGATAACCTTTCTAAGGGATTCGTTCAATTGGCGCAAAACAGGTATTCAGTACGAGAATATTCGGATAAGCCTGTTTCGCAGGAATTGCTTGATGAAGTGTACGAGGTGTCGATGAAGACTCCGTCTGTGTGCAATCGACAAGCTACACGTATATATCAGATTACTGATCCGGAGAAAATTAAAGCGGCCTTGAAAATTCAAGGTGGGTTCAAAGGATATGATATGCCTCCGGTATTATTGCTGGTCGCTTCTGACATCAGAGCGTTCATGAATTATGGGGAGCGCAATGAGCCGTTTGTGGATGGCGGCCTATTCTCGATGTCTCTGTTGTACGCATTGGAAGCATATGGTTTAGCGGCATGTCCTTTGAACGCGATGTTCAATTTGGCTCAGGATCGTCAGACCCGGGAACTTTTGAATATGCCTGACTATGAGTTTCCCGTGATGTACATCGCAGTAGGTAACTTCCCGGAGTCTGTGCCTGTATGCCGTTCGATTCGTCGTACGCCGGAAAGTATTGTCGCACGAGTCTGAGAAAATGTTGAACTGTAGCAATGGGACTGTTCACAAGAAGTCGCTTTGCTTGGAAAGAAGAGAAGTGACAGATATGAATAATTCAAAATCGATGTCGAAGAACGTCTGCAATAGCCAGCGCTCCGTTGCTATTGATTTTCTTCGAGTTATCGCTATCGTTGCTGTGGTTTGTGTGCATAACTTGCCTGTTCCGATTATTAGCGGGGGGGGTGGAGGATTTTTGTCTCTGCCGCAATTGGTTCGCTTTCTAAAATCGGTGTGCCGCTATTCCTGATTATTACAGGTTATCTTATGCTCGATAGGGATTATTCCGGTCCCAGGCTCAAACGATTTTTAAAACATAATTATCTGCCACTACTGGTCTCCTTTGAATCATGGGCTTGCGTCGCGATAATTGCGAAACTAGCGGCGGATCCTTCGGTCAGCAGCATTGTAGAAGGACTTCGTACAATGCTGCTGATTGGCGAACCTTTTATGATTCATTTTTGGTACATGCAGATGCTTCTTGGCATTTATCTGTTCATACCGATTCTTGCGTCTTTTATACGGTCTTCTGGGCAGAATGCTGACAAGTATATTCGCATGATAATTGTAGTAGGCGTTGTTTTTACTTTTGTGCTTCCAACGATACAATCAATCTATAACTGGCTGGGAGGCAATTCTAATTATGAAATGACACTAGGCGGATTCACCGGACGTGGAGCCCTCGGTATTCTTTACATGCTTCTGGGTTATGCAATTAAAAAAGATCTATTTAACAGTGGCAAACGTGCTGCTCGTATTCCGCTGGCATTGCTCTCTCTGGTTGTGCTATGGGGATTAAGTTCAATGGAGCTGAGTTTGACTAAGGAACTGTTCCTTGTCACTGCTGGATTCTTCCCAATCTCGTTTGCCGCCTTTGCTTTCGCCAACTGGATGATTCACGCATCGGTATGGCATCATTGCCCAGTATCTTTTGCTAAGGCTGTGCAGTACTTGGCTGGTTATGCTTTCGGGATTTATATGGTGCATCCACTGGCCCATGAGATACTGTCTAAGTTGATTCCGCAAGGAGCTCATTCCGCGCGGATTATGTCGCTTAATCCAATCACCATTTTTTTGGCTTCATCGTGCTGCTGTATTCTGTTGGCACGGATTGAGCCTTTCCGTAAGTGGCTTCTGTTGCAAAAATGAGTAAGAGCGTGCAAGACTTTAAACGTCGAACGGAGATGCAAGTCAAAGCAAGTGCTGATTCCGGAGAGTCATTTGAGTGTCTGTCCAATTGAAGTGTGATGTACGTTTTTATTTGACTATAAACAGATTAATAATTTCTTGACAATCTGATTCTGTCGCCGGTAGCATCCAATTGCTGCGGACTCGGAGACTGCGCTGTTCCCCCGCTTATCCTGTACTTGGCTGTTCTGACGACCTTGTTGACTTCGGAGTGAGTATTTGTAGTTTTCAAAGCCACCGTTATTGCCGGAGAAGGTCGATAACGCCCGTCTTCTTGCGCAGATTCGGTTGTGAGTTCCGATGAAAAGGACATGGCCCGGCTTTGGTACGATTTTCAGTCGCTTACACATGAAAACCGCGATTGGAAAGATAACGTCCGAATTCCTGCGCACTTTCGGTTTTGTTCTTCGTTGAGATGTTGAAGCGGGCATGGCCCGCGTCCTGTGTACGATTTTCAGTCGCCAAACAAAGAATCGCAATTGGAAAGCAGGACGCGCAGCCATGCCCGACAGCAACATCATACAGATCGACCAGAACCTGTTCGAGACCAAACTCGACCGGCTGGTCACCGAGAAGATGCCCCAGATCCTCAACGCCATGCTCGACGCCGAGGCCGACGAGATCACCGGGGCCGCCAGATACGAACGCAAGGAGGGGCGCAAGGCGTACAGGGCCGGCCACTACGAACGCACGCTCACGGCAAAGGCGGGCAGGCTCGAGCTCAGGGTGCCGAAACTCAAGGGCGCGGTCTTCGAATCCGCGGTCATCGAACGCTACCGCAGGCGGGAGTCCAGCGTCGAGGAGGCGTTGATGGAGATGTACCTGGCGGGAGTGAGCACCCGTCAGGTCGACGACATCAGCAAACTGCTGTGGGGTGACAGGATGCCATCCCAGACCCTTTCCGACAAGCTCAAGCGCGTGTATGACGACATCGACCGATGGCGCACCCGGCCATTGGAATCCGAATACCCGTACGTGTTCATGGACGGCGTGTGGCACAAGCGCTCCTGGGGCGGAAGCGTGGAGAACGTCAGCGTCCTCGTCGCCATCGGCGTCAACGCGGAGGGCCACCGCGAGGTCATCGGCGTGACGGAGGGCATGAGGGAGGACGCTGCCAGCTGGGAGCAGTTCATACGAAGCATGATCGAACGCGGTTTGAAGGGCGTGCGCCTCGTGGTCGGCGACCGGTGCGCGGGACTCGTCTCCACGGTGAACTCGATGCTTCCCCGGGCGAAGTACCAGCGGTGCATGGTGCACTTCATGCGCAACGTGCTCTCGAAGGTGCCGCCCAACCACCGGGATTGGGCGTCCGCGGCCCTGAAGGCGATATTCGCCATGGAGTCCCGCGAATCCGCCCTCGCCAAGGCCGGGACGGTCGCCGCGGAGATGGAGTCCAGGAAGCTCAAGGCGGCGGCCGGCTGCCTGCGCGAGGGCATCGGGGAGACGACCGCCTACCTTTTGCCGGAATTCCCGACGGAGCACCGCAGGAGGATCCGCACGAACAACATGATCGAACGGCTGAACCGGGAGATCCGGCGTCGCACGCGCGTCGTCGGCAGTTTCCCGGACGGCAACAGCGCGTTGATGCTCATCTGCGCCAGAACCAGGTACGTCACCGCGAACGAATGGAGCACGCGCCGCTACCTCGACATGTCCCGGCTCGATGACAACCTGCAGGAAGCGAACTGATCATCGTCCCATGGACGGGCACGACCCTAAGTGCGCAAACCTTCGGGCACTACCATTGGAAAGAAGGCCGGAAGCCATGTCCGATAAAATCATACAGTTCGACGACGCC
>OLOO01001638.1_pt1 | contig 14109 bp, 14 predicted proteins | sample 1672621 | NCBI WGS metagenome assembly OLOO01 (sample SAMEA3136706, study PRJEB25190) | human gut metagenome | biome: human gut; feature: human-associated habitat; material: faeces | place: Austria | collected 2013 | reverse complement strand
AGCCAAATAGCAGAAAAGCAAAAATTTGATATAAAAGAAAATGTGATGTCGGAGCGAGTAAAAATGCCGAGCAGGCATTTTCTACGAAGCGACTATCTTCACATTTTCTTTTATATTAAATTTCTGGTTTTCGTCTCTTTAGTCCATCAAATTCATATTTGGATTTATTAGTTCTTCAAATGTGATGTGGAAAAGTTCACAAAATGCTTGGATTTCGATATCTGTTACAAAACGTTGTTGTGTTTCGATTCTTGTAATTACATTTTTGTCAATATCATAACCTTTGAGCTGTAGTTCATGTGCAAGTGCTCTTTGTGATAAATGGTGTTTTTTTCTTAAAGCAATTAAGTTAGAGCCGATTAAATTCTTGTTGCCTGTTTCCGCAACTGGCTTTGGCATAATTTCTTACCTTCCTTTCAAATTTTGTTATGCGTAAGCGCATTATATGGTTTTATTTTACAAAATTTGATAATACCATGCGGTCGTAAAAGTGAGACAAATGCGGAAAAAGCGAAAAAAATGAGACAATATACAAGTACATTGTCCCATTGATATCAAGTTCTGGGCAAAATACTTTTTGACCCTACATCATTGATATATAAAAAAATCGTTTGTTGAAGTGAAATAGCAAAAGACAGAATGTTAGTATTCTACTGTTCTGTTGTTGCTGATGCTGCTTTATGTTCTTCATATGTCTTAGTGAAGATATTGGAGCCATCATTTTTCACTGTATTCATCTGGAAATATAAATAATCATTCTTCTGCGGATTCAAGACACCGTCAATAGCTTCTAAGCTTGGACTGCAGATTGGGCCAACCGGCAACCCCTTATATTTGTAAGTGTTATATGGAGAATCTACTTCTAAGTCTTTATACATAACTCTTGCAATGCCATACTGACCTTTTGTGATTGCGTATACTGCTGTAGAATCGAATTGCAGTTTCATCTTTTTATCGAGACGATTCTGAATAACTCCTGCAATGATTGGATATTCCTCTGGTAACTCTGTCTCCTTCTGTAACAGAGATGCACGAATTAATACTTCTTCTACAGACATACCAAGCTGAGCTGCTTTCTGTTGTCTTGTCGTATCAAACTTTTTATCAAACTCTTCGAGTATCTTAGCTACGAGCTGATCCCCTGTAATATTCTTTGACAAATAATACGTATCCGGATAAATATAACCCTGTAATTGATAAAATACTTTTGTTTTGTCTGGAAGAATATTTTTATACCTTGATGTATCCGCCGCTTTTGTTACAGCTGTAAGGAATTCCTGTGCAGTCATAATTCCTTCTTTTTCAAGTTTATCGGCTGTCATCTCAATCGTATATCCTTCCGGAATAGTAAATTTATTTTCCTTCTGACCATTCTGAGTAGCTAATTCTTTAATTACTTTGCTAAGACTCATTCCATCGTTTAAATCAAATGTTCCATAACGAAGCTTGCCTTTATAATCGGAGAAGTATAACTTTAATAAAAAGGCTGTTTTATAGCGGACAACACCTTTTTTCTTAAGAATCGCTCCCACATCTTTTGAGGTGCTTCCTTTTTTGATCGTTACTTCAATATCTTTTCCTGCTACAGACTTTTCCTGAAAATATTCTTTACCTATCGGATAAGATATAGCGGCACCTGCCACAAGAATCAATACCAGCAATCCCAGTATCACATTACGAATCGGATGCGACTTACGTTCCGGCTCTGCTTCTCCTGTCACTTTATAAAATGTTTCTTCAACAGCTTCTGCGTTCTGGCTTGTTATATTTTCATGTCTATGTTTGCGTTTGCTTTCGTTTGCTGCCTCCTGTGCATCATTCTCACTGTTGTTTTCATTCATTCTCTTAGAACATTCTTCTGGCTTTACAGAAGAATCAGTTGAAATCTGATCTGTCGATGCGGTATTCTCTTCCAACTTTTCCGCCTCTGTATTCTCTATGAAATGAACCTGTAGTTTACTGCACAGATTTTCCTTTTCTGTATTCTCTTCCTTTCGCATCATTACCCTCCAAAACAGAACTTCTTTACAAGTATTCCTTTCTTTTGTATGATAAATACAATAAGAAACACTAATATGTTAGAAAGGACTCTGTTATGTTTAATTTTTTTATTATTATGGACGAAAACCTGGGAAATACTATCGCCAGGCATTTTTCCTCAGAGTATCTTAACTATACCATAAATTTTATAATTTCTAAAGAGTTTCCTTCCTTCTCTGATTTCCCGGATTTTTCTCTTGTCTTGTGTGATCTTGATCAAAATATAGAACTTGCAAAAAAATATAATCTTCCAGCCATCGCATTTTCTCACGAAAATAATAAGCAGGAAACTCTGATGGGAACGCCCTGGATGATTTTAGATGCAGATGCACTCAGTCCGTTTTTTCTAAGAGAAGTATATTGCAGACATCATCATATTCCCCTGATGATAACTACAACCTCCCGCTGCACTATTCGTGAACTTACCGTCAAACAACTGCCTGAACTTTTATTGTTACAGAAAGAAAATAAAAATAATCCATCTGGCTGCTTCTTTCCACAAAATTGCTGCACAACTGTTGCTGCAGAGACTTTTCTTTTAGATTATATAAAAAATCAATATAGTTTTTATGGCTACGGAATCTATGGTATTTTCAAAAAAACCGACGACACCTTCCTTGGCATCGCCGGCTTTTCGCCGTTGGAAAATACGGAGGATTATTATGTTGAAATTGGATATTCTATATTAAAAGAATGGCAAAGACAGGGATTTGCATCAGAAGCTCTGCCTGCCCTGCTTCACTTTGAAAAAGAATATCTTCGTTTTACAGAAGTCATTACCAGAATTGAAAAGGAAAATATTGCTTCCATTCGACTGGCAAAGAAAAATCTTTTGCGAATCATAACGATTTGATTTGTGGATTTCGTCTACACGAAATCTACAAATTAGAATTTAAATGTTTCTTTTATTCCGAGCCATTTCTGATCTTTATCACTTAAAGTAAGTGGAGTTCCATCTTCTAAATGATAGCCTTCTCCAATTGGGAAACCAGGATATTCACCGACAAGTTTTGGCCATTTAATATTGATTTCGGGGTCGTTCCACGCTAAACCACCTTCATCACCTGGATGGTAGAAGTCCGTACATTTATAACAAAATTCTGCAGTGTCAGATAGAACAAGAAAGCCATGGGCAAATCCTTCCGGGATATAGAATTGTTTATTGTTTTCTGCAGAAAGGATTTCTCCGAACCATTTTCCATATGTTTCAGAGTGACTTCGCAGGTCAACAACGACATCAAAAACGGTACCCTTAATCACACGAACAAGCTTACCCTGTGGATGTTGTTTTTGAAAATGTAATCCACGAAGAACACCTTTAGAAGAAGAAGACTGATTATCCTGAACAAACTCCATTGTCAGTCCTGCTTCTGCCATATCATTTTTATTATATGTTTCCATAAAATAGCCACGAGAATCACCATGTACGGTAGGTTCAATAATACATAAACCTTCGATTCCTCCAACGTTCTTTTTTACTTTAATCTGTCCCAAGAGAGAGACCTCCTTTAATTTTTGTTACTGTATTCTAATTATTTGGTTATTTTAATTATTAAAATTCTTCATTTAAAATCTCAGTTAAATATCTTTGCAGCGCGTCTTTCCAGTCAGGAAGAGGTGTAAATCCTGCTTGTATAAGTTTGCTTTTATCGAGCCGGCTGTTAAATGGGCGGGCGGCTTTAGATGCACCGTATTCAGCGGTTGTAACGGGTGTTACAGTAATGTGATCTTCATCATATTCTGTATGACCGAGCGCGACTGCCTGACGAAAGATTTCTTTTGTAAAATCATACCAGCTAATATAGCCTCCTTCATTGGTGACATGGTAGTAGCCGTATTTTTCGCTTTCGGCCATATCAATAAGAAGTCTTGCCAGGTCAAAGGTGTAGGTTGGTGTTCCAATCTGGTCATTAACGACGGTAAGTTTGTCATGATTTTTGCCGACAGTGAGCATGGTCTTAATAAAGTTTTTGCCATTTCGACCGAATACCCATGCAATGCGGACAATAAAATATTTGTCTAAAGTGTTTGCGACTGCCTGTTCTCCAAGAAGTTTTGACTGACCATATATGTTTAATGGTCTATAATTCTTGCAGTCAGGCTGCCATGGAGTTGTCCCCTGTCCGTCAAAAACATAGTCAGTGCTTAAATAAATCATTTTACAGCCAAGTTTTTTGCAGGCAGAAGCAATGTACTGCGTGCCATCAACATTGATTTTTTTAACAGTGTCCTGTTTGTCTGTATCTTCTGCAAGATCAACAGCGGTCCATGCAGCGCAGTGAATAACAACATCAGGACAAGTCGTTTCTAAGATTTGATTTACGGCTTCTTTATTCGTAATATCTAATGAAATGTAAGGCATTTTTGTTACAGCGGTATTGTCCTGCACACCAGAATATTCCGGTGCGATATCAGAGCCAATCCCCTCATAACCGCGGGATGCAAGTTCGTTCATGACATCATGCCCTAACTGACCGCAAACGCCTGTTACGAAAAATTTCATATATAATTCCTCTTTCTTATATTTATAAAGTTAAATATGATAAAAATAACTGTTTGTAAATGCGCGTGAAAAATGAATTAACGGTTTTTGTACATTTTTTCATAGTAGTCTTGATATTCACCGGAAATAATAGTTTCCCACCATTCTTTATTATCAAGATACCACTGAATTGTCTTTTTTATACCATCGGCAAACTTAGTTTCCGGAAGCCAGCCAAGTTCATTATGAATTTTTGTAGGATCAATAGCGTAACGCATATCATGGCCTTTTCTGTCTGCAACGTAAGTGATGAGGCTTTCTGGTTTTCCAAGTTCTTTACAAATAATTTTTACAATATCGATATTTTTCATTTCGTTATGTCCACCGACATTATAAACTTCTCCGACACGTCCTTTATGGATAATTAAATCAATTGCACGACAGTGGTCTTCTACATAGAGCCAGTCTCGTACATTTTCCCCTTTTCCGTAAACAGGAAGAGGTTTGTCATTTAGCGCATTAGCGATCATAAGCGGAATCAGCTTTTCAGGAAAATGATAAGGTCCGTAATTGTTTGAGCAGCGGCTGATTGTCACAGGCAGTCCGTAAGTTCTATGATAAGCAAGAACTAATAAGTCTGCTCCTGCTTTAGAGCTACTGTATGGAGAGCTGGTATGAATCGGTGTTTCTTCTGTGAAGAAAAGATCCGGGCGGTCTAAAGGAAGATCGCCATAAACTTCATCGGTACTTACCTGATGATATCGTTTGATGCCGTATTTGCGGCAGGCATCCATAAGGACGGCAGTTCCTTTAATATTGGTATCTAAGAAAACTTCAGGATTTTCGATAGAACGATCAACATGGCTTTCAGCCGCAAAGTTTACTACCATGTCAGGATGCTCTTCCTCAAACAGTTTGTATACAGCTTCTCTGTCAGTAATGCTCTCTTTTACAAAGCGGAAGTTCGGATTATCCATTACCGGTTCTAATGTAGAGAGATTCCCTGCATAAGTCAGACAGTCTAAACAAATGATCCGGTAATCAGGATATTTGTTTAACATATGAAAAATAAAGTTGCTTCCAATAAATCCGGCACCGCCGGTTACAATAATAGTCATAAATAAATACTCCTTTTAAATAAATGATGTTAGAGTCAAAAGGGATTGCCCCTAACTTGATGTTACGAATTACTCCATAGCTAACGATGCTCCCGTAATTCTGAAACATCAAAATCTGTTGTATTTAATATAAATTTTCCTGATATTTTCCATCTAAAACATCTTTTAAATACTGACCGTATTCATTCTTTTTTAATACCTCATAAACTTTGAGAACTTCATCTTTAGAAATCCAACCATTTAAATAAGCGATTTCTTCAAGACAGGCAATCTTACGATGCTGATGCTGCTCCATTGTTTTTACAAAGTTTGTAGCATCAACAAGACTTTCATGTGTTCCAGTATCAAGCCAGGTAAATCCCTGTCCTAAAAGTTCAACATTTAATGAGTGATTTTCTAAATAAATACGATTTAAATCTGTAATTTCTAATTCACCTCTGGCACTTGGTTTCAGATTCTTTGCATATTCTACAACACGATTGTCATAGAAATACAGGCCAGTCACACAGTAATTACTCTTTGGATGTTCCGGTTTTTCTTCAATAGAAACAGCCTTTCCATTACGGTCAAATTCAACAATACCGAAACGTTCCGGATCATCAACATAATAACCAAAAACAGTTGCCCCATTACCCTGTTCTGCATTTTTGACAGCGGCACAAAGACGCTTTTTTAAACCATGTCCGGCAAAAATATTATCACCGAGAACCATAGCTACAGTATCATTTCCAATAAACTCCTCTCCGATAATAAATGCCTGTGCCAGTCCATCAGGGCTTGGCTGTACAGCATAAGACAGATTTACTCCGAACTGACTTCCGTCTTTTAATAATTCTTTAAAACGAGGGGTATCCTGTGGTGTGGAAATAATTAAGATATCTCGAATCCCCGCATTCATTAAAACAGACATCGGATAATAAATCATCGGCTTATCATAAATAGGAAGTAATTGTTTAGAAGTTACCATGGTAAGAGGATAGAGGCGTGTGCCAGAACCTCCTGCTAAAATAATACCTTTCATTATACATTCTCCTTCTCTTGTGTTATACGATACCATAATTATAAAAGATGCCCTAAGGGCACCTTCAAGTGTTTTTTTTTGCTATTTCATTCATTGGGGGAAACAGACGAAAAAAGAAATGAATTCAATAGTCTTTGGGAGGGAAAAGGGGGAGGGGACAGGAGTCTGCTACTTACTCTCTTCGCTATGATGAACCTTTTTTCAAGTTTCACTGATGATAAGATGATACTGCAATTTATCGCTGTACATGATACATTTATCATTATATTGTCGCAATACATCGTTTTTATCAATGTGTGTCATACGTTGCATGATGCACATCTCGCAGCAAGAGTACCTAATCTTCTGGATGATACATTTTCCGAGTAAGCAGTAGTCTTCTGCCCTCTTCCCCTTATCTCCCCCAAAGACTATTGAATTCATTCCTTCTGGAGCCAAAACACAGAAAATAAAAAGAATAGACTATAGCAAATGTAATGTGAGAGCAAGTAAAAATGCCGAACAGGCATTTTCTACGCAGTGATATCTTTACATTTGCTATAGTCTATTCTTTTTATTTTCGTCTGTTTTCTCTCAATGAATTAAATAGTAATAAAAATCCCGGCGTCTTTTGTAATAGTGAAGCCATCTTCTGTTTTTTTTCTTACATAATTTCGAAATTCTTTGTAGTGGTCAATGATATACTGGTTTTGATTGCCATGGCAGGACAGAACGTAAGATATTAAGGTTTCCGGTTCTGTAACATGGAGGGAGTCCTCATAGGATAACCATTTTATATTTTGAAAATATGGAGCAAGAAGATCTGCACCGTTTTCTTTTCCAAAACGTTCAAAAAGCCGGTCTGCTGAAAGAACAATGCGGTCATCGAATTCTGAGACAAGCTCATTGATTTCTTTCATGTGAGCTGCACCGTAGGTACTGCATACAAAGGTGCCTCCTGTTTTTAGTACGCGGGAAATTTCTTCAAAAACAGAGGTGAGATTTTTGCAGTAAAATAAAATATGATTGGCAATGACAAGATCAAAGCTGTTATCAGGATATGGAATCCGCTCGCAGTCAAAAACCTGGAAATCAAAGCGGGACGTTTTTACATTTGCATGAATGGCACGCCGGGTATCACGAAGCATTCCTTCTGAAATATCTGAAAGAACGACATGAAGCTGTTTTGGAATTTTTTCTTTATTTTCAAGCCATAAAGAACCATCACCGCAGCCAATCTCAAGAACGGTCGAATGTTCTGCCATGTGGCATTGATCAAAGATCCAGGGGAACCAGCCTTGTGTGTTCGTGCTGTATTTATTATGAAGCTGAATACGTGCGGAAATATTGGATGCATTCTGATACTGGTTTTTCATACTTTTTTCCATACCGGTAAGATGAATCAGCTTAAGCATCTGACTCCAGTTTACACTGTGTTCTTCTTCAATTGCTTTGGAGGTATCCTGAATCGCACGTTCTACCAGCTGGAGCTGTTCTATTTTATCTTGGACAAGTTTTCTTTGTAATTTCAAAGCATCTGCCATAAAATGATAGTCAGAATCGTTGATCGTCATTTCCCGGATATCATCAAGTGAAAATCCCAGATATTTTAATAGAAGAATCTGTTGCAGGCGGGCAAAATCTTCATCGGAATAGAAGCGCGCCCCATAAGGAGTCAGATAAGAAGGCTTTAAAATATTGTGGGCATCATAATACCGTAAGGTTTTCTTGGTGATATGAGCCATTTTTGCAAATTCTCCGGATGAATAAAAACCATCTTTTTTCATAAATAGCATCTCCTTAGTTTGGTGTGTTTTTAAAAGTATATCATGAGATATTTTGTCCTGCAATGTGTGGAATCTATGCTTTGTTTATCTTTTTACCGGGGTATTCCTGAAAGTTATGGTTAAAGACGTTGGAAACTGCTATAATTAAAAAGTATCGGTGTATTATCTTGAGAAGCATTCAAGGTATTAAAAATTCTACTTATCATTCCTTATATTTTGTGATAGAATAAAAAACTATGCGTAAAAATTTTAGACAAAATAAAAGGAGAGTTAAAAATGAATTCAGAGAATGCATTTAAAAAACTTGGACAGAAACTTATGAATGGCGAGATCACACCGGAAGAACATGTAAAAGAATATAATAAGCTTTTAAGAGAGATGGCAGAGAAATATGATTCTCAATGGCGTCCACATGAACATATCTAACATATAGGTATTCTTGGAGTTTTTTTGTGAAACGAAATACTAAAATCAAGTATTAAAATCAAGTACAAAAAGATTCTGAGAGTACCTATGTGGACAGGGGAGGTTTCTATAGGAAATATCTTATAGAGAAATTTGAATATGAAAAAAATTTTATTGGAAAAACTTTTAGGAAAATGCAGAGAACAAACTTATCAAAAACAGTATGAGTACATTATGAATCTGCTGGAGGAACAGAAGATTAAGCCGGTGAAGGCTTCCAGATTGAATGGAAAGAGTCCGGCTCTTTATCGTGAGTACTGGGTATTGGAAGAAAAGAAGGACTATAGCACTTATATTGAAGAATTAAGATATGAGATTGTTCCGGATATTTCTGTAGATTATTATTTAAGACATTTAGAAAGTTATGAAGCAGACAGGACAAGGGTGCTTGAGTTAAATCAATATTTGAAAAATAAAAAAAGACACTTCAGTTTAAAGTATCGGTAAATGAACGCAGTTTTGAAATCTGGGGACAGGAGAAGTTCTTATCTAGAGGACAGGGAAAGCGTATTTTGAATCGGTGTGGACTGGAGCTGTCTTTTTTTAATATTTACGAGACGACAGAACCGCTTGCATATTATTCACGTACAAGAAATATTCCGCAGAATTTGTTAATATTAGAAAATAAAGATACTTTTTTTAGTATGCGTCGTCATCGTGCAGTATATGCAGAAAGATATTTCGCATGAGCAATGCAGGAAGCTAGGGGATTTTATTGTAAATACAGTGTTGTCTAATGAGGGGCGGCCTATATATTTTGATGGATATCATTTTGAAAAAAATGCATATGAAAAAATGCAGATCAGTTATGTAGCAAATAAAATTGTTTATATAGAAAACGAAGTGAGGAGAACATCATATTATCTGACGGATGATGGATATAATCTGCTTTTATCAACTTTGGAAATAGAAGACAATATGAAGTTTAATATTCATGAAATTATTTTTCGGCTTCATCTGGAAAAGCAGAGTTATGATAAGGCAGTGGATGATATAAAAAACGTATTTAATCTAATGCGGATACAGTTTCAGAAAGTTCAGGAAGCCATGAGGCAGATCCGAAGAAATGCGTTAAATTATTCTGTAAAAGATTATGAAGAAATTTTATTAGGAAATTTAAATACGATTACAGATACAAAAAAGAAGTTTCAAAGTTATAGAGAGATGATTCAGATGCGTGTGAAAGATTTAGAGGAGGAAAATATTAATATACGCAAGTTAGATAAAAAAGAGAAGCAGGATTTAAATAATCTTAAGATTATTGAGAAATATCTGACAAGAGTTCTTGATGAGCATCAAAAGATTTTAAATAGTCATTTTGATTTGAAAATATTGTATACAGAGGAACTGGAACGCTTATCACAAGCAAGATTAATACAATGTTTTTTGATACGAAAAGATTTTTATGATAAGGTATTGCAAAAACCAGCTTCATTAGAAAATATGGATATGTTTTTCCGACCCCTTTTCAATAAAAATCCAGAGAAAATTTATAATTTGAACAAAGCATTTTCTTATGAGAAATCTGCCGGTATATCAGAGGATAAAAATATAGAGGAGGAACTGGATTTTGATGAGGGAGCTTTTCAAAAAGAAAAAAGTGAATGTATTCAGGAACAGCCGGGAGGATTTCAGCTTAATGAAATGCTTTTAAAATTGGTAGAAGAGATTCCTGAAAATAGTAAGATAAGATTGATTAAAGCAGAGCGGTTAGAAGAGGAAGAGGCGATTGTTTTTTCAGGGATAAGAGATGAGAAGAACCAATACAGATCCATACGATGTTCAAATGTTTTGATATATATAGGGTGTTGATCTGTACGGGATAACAGCGCAAAATAGGAGTAGAAACAATGGCATACACAATAGAAGATATTAAAAAGAGTCAGGAAATATTTTATTATCTTTTAGAGCATCATGAGCTTCGGGAAGAAGAGGGCGGATGTTATATAAGGCATACACAGAGGAAGCAAATGTCCAGAATATTGTAAAGTCACAGGGAGAAACCGCTTCTTTCATTAAGAAATGGTGGCGGTAAAACGGTTCTTGTTCAGATGATGACAGCCCCATTTGTTCACAGAGGAAAGCAAAAAACGAAGGATAGACCTTTTGAGAGTTATTTTACGACAGCAAAGCCTTCTTTTATTATTGTTGAGTGGCTACTTGACGGAGGAGTAGGCTATGTTCTTACAGGGCTGATGATTCGAAAAAATCAGGAGATAAGCGAAGAAAAGACAGATGCACTTGAAATAACGGATATAATCAGTGAATACAAAGAGCCTTGTATGTATGACATTTATCATTTGCCGGTGGTAGAGAAGAATGAAAATACAATGAAATTAAAAAGTTATTATTCCTGTAAAAAACTTTTTGAAGAGTATAAAAGAGATAGGAAAAATGCATTTTTTTGTTACGATATGAGTAGTACGGTACAGTCGAGACAATACTTTTACAAGCTGCAGGAGTACCAGATTAATTATAAAGAATGGGAAACGATCATAAGAAAAGTAAATGTAAAAGAGTCCGGTTTATCAGAATTGTTCAGTGATTGTCGGACGGAAAAAGAACTGGTAGAAAAATGGTTTTTAGAGGTCGTTGAAAGCAAGCTGAATAAGGATGAAAATCAGATTAAAAAATTTCAGGAAATTCTTCAGAAATATGCCGGAAAATATAAAAACATTAAGGAGCAGTTAAAAAGACGGGATACGATTCAAAAATTTAAAGAAGAAGCAGTGGGAATTCAGGCAGGAGCAGAAGAGTTTCTTTCTAGGGAACAGGAAAGGGAAGAGTAGGAGAAATTAATTGCTGCTTTTATAGAAGAATTAAATATACTATGTGAGAAAGCGGAAACGGAACAAAAAGCGCTGATACAGGAAAAAGAAAAACAGGAACAGGAGCTTGAACTTATAAAATACGAAGAATTATCCTGCGAATATCATGAGAAAAACAGAGAAAAAAGCAATCATGTAAGTAATCGTGAAATGATAGATTTAGAGAAGGAAAGTCTGTGTAGAAAATGTGAAAAAATACAGAAAAAAGTAAATATATTCTGTTGCGCGAAGCAGCAGGAAATGGTGGATGAAGACAGGCAGGAGTGGGAAATAAGAAAAGAAAAAGCCGCCATTGTCAGGGAACGAGAAGAAGATTTAGAGCCGGAAAGAAACAGAATTGGTGGATTACTATGCGATTATTATAGAAAACAGATAGAAGATAATAAAGAGCGGCAAATTAAGATAAGTAATCAAAAGATTCAGATAAAAGATGATGTGGCGCAGCAGAAAGAACGTTTAGAAAACTATCGGGAAGAAATAAAAAAGATTATAGAACAAAAAGGTGGCCTGCGAAGCCTGGTTAGAAATTATGACAATACGGAAATAAAGTACAATACACGTTACAAAGAAAATCTTTCAAGAAATATACTCGGAATTTATGAGCCGGGAATGCTTGAAATAAAACAGGAAACTTATGAACAGGAAGTAAAAAAATCACTTCAGGAAAATAAAAAAAGAAAGAAAAATTACAAAATACAAATGAAGAGATTTATAAAAAAGAAAGGATGTTAGAGGAAAAAAGGAACAGTATATTCAAAAAAACGTAGAAATAGAACAAACAATAGAAGAAAAGAACAGTTATGAACAGGAAATAGAAGAAAGAAAAGATATTCTGAAGTATCTGGAGCTGCCACAGGAAAAACTGTTTGCCAGAGAAGAGATTCTTCATAAAGCCTGGGAGAAAATAGAAGAGTTAAAAAAGCTTTCAGAGAAAAAGGGTGAAACATATACCTCATTTCCGATACCGATCATAGAAAGAGAACATCTTGAATCGATAGAGTTAGATTTGACAAAATCTTTTATAAAAATGAATGGTATCCATTTTTATATTTTGTTTAATGAGAATCTTCTTGATGAAGAAAAAATGCAGGAGATGATAACACAGAAACAAAAAGAAGCAGAAGCGGTTAAAGAAAGTATACAAATCTGCAAACAGGAATATGAAGATTATTTTCATCGTTTTGAGCAGATAAAAGGTCAGAAAATAACTGAAAAATTATGGGAAGATATTCAGAAAAAACTGCAAAAGCTTGAAAAAGAAAGCTATCAGGAGGTGCAGCAGGAAAAGAAATTCATTTTGAACAGGACTTTGAAAAAATGAATGCAAAAGAATTACGAGATTTTAAAAGAATCTTAATCAGAGATTATAACGATATAAATCGATCTGTTCAAAAATGCAGAGAAAATCTGGCACAGATATTAAACAAAGCTGCAAGGCAGGAAGCTTTTCAAGATGCAAGCTATAAAACACCATTAGAAAATATGCTGAAAATCTGTGATGATGCAGATAAAGTTTTACAACAGCTCAATGTTACGATAGCATCCTACGACTCTTTAATGAAACAACTGGAAGTAGATATTTCGATGGTTGAATCAGAAAAGAAAAATGTCACAGAACTTTTGCAGGATTATATTCAAAATATCCATAAAAATCTTGCACGGATAGGCAGTAACTCTACAATAAAAATCAGAGAAAAATCCTTGAAAATGTTAAAAATAACCTTGCCTGTCTGGGAAGATAACGAAAAATTATATAATCTTCGTCTCAGTGATTTTGTGGATGAAATCACTGAAGAAGGAATACACTTATTTGAAAACAATGAAAATGCGCAGGAATATATTGGAAGAAAAGTTACGAGTAAAAACTTATATGATACTGTAGTAGGGATTGGAAATGTACAGATTCAGCTTTATAAAATTGAAGAACAGAGAGAACGACAGATAAGCTGGAATCAGGTGGCAAGAAATTCAGGAGGAGAAGGATTCCTGTCGGCATTTGTTATTCTCTCAAGTCTGTTGGATTATATGAGGAAAGATGATTCTGATATATTCATGGATATGCATGAAGGAAAAGTACTCTTGATGGATAATCCATTCGCCCAGACCAATGCAGAACATCTTTTAAAACCATTAATGAATCTTGCCGAAAAAACGAATACACAATTAATTTGTCTTACCGGACTGGGCGGAGAATCTATTTATAATCGATTTGATAATATTTATGTATTGAATCTTATAGAAGCGCATCTGGGATATGGTATTATTTCTTTTTTCTGACTATCTAAATCTGTGGTTTAACAGCATGGAATGTGCCAGAAGGCTATGGTCTTCCGAAAAATTAAATTCTAAAGGATTGACACTCAAATTGTTATCTTTCCAACATAAATCA
>OLOO01001624.1_pt1 | contig 14177 bp, 9 predicted proteins | sample 1672621 | NCBI WGS metagenome assembly OLOO01 (sample SAMEA3136706, study PRJEB25190) | human gut metagenome | biome: human gut; feature: human-associated habitat; material: faeces | place: Austria | collected 2013 | reverse complement strand
GAACTCCGGGCTCCCGTTGAATGATTAGTAGGATCATATAAACCGCAACAAATCGCGCCGGGCAGGAAGTCTTGCCTGGGAATCTGTCTGTGCTGGGGAATTACTCGATCTCGAACTGGTCGCTCAGGCGCTGCTCAAACAGCTTGCTGACTTCCATCAGAGTCTCGTCATCCTCCACAACGTCCAGATATTCACCCTCGCTGTCCTCGCCCACGCTCAGGATGACCAGCTGTGCGTCCTCGTTGACATCCTCTTCATCCTCTGCGTATTCGACAACTGCAAGGTAATGCACGCCCTTATGGTCCAGTGCATCGATCACTTCAAACGTGACCTCATTGCCGTCCTCATCCTCAAGAGTCATCAGATCGGGCTGATATTCCTCTTCGGTGTTCGGGTTCTTGATCTCTTCTGCCATAAGATACGTTCTCCTGTCTATCCAAACCCAATCAAAGGGATGGTACTCAAATAAAATTACGCACACAGCCCGGGATCTGCTGCGTTCCCGCCGTCCCTTGCTGTGCTTATAGTGTAGCGTTTTTTTGCCTGCTCGTCAAGATGTTTTTCGCACAGAAAATGCACGACAAATTTTCACGCATTTCCCTCTCGCTTCCCGGGCAGAAATATGCTATACTGAATTCTGCGTATCTCCCGCGTGCGGGGGAACTGCTATCAGAATATGAACGGAGGGATCTGTTTATGAATAAGACCTGTGTCCGGCTGGCGGCGCTGCTGCTGGCCGTGAGTTTTGCACTGTCCGGCTGCAGCCTTGTGAAAAACATCGGCGGCAGCAGCGGAGCCGGAACAAAGACCATCACCCGCCCGGCGGTGGAATCGGCCGAGCTGCAGTTCACCCACCCGGCGGCGGGGGAACCTGTGGCTGTGTTCGATACCACGGCGGGTGTGTTCCGGGCGGTGCTCTTCCCGGAGCAGGCCCCGCAGGCCTATGATAACTTTGTGGGTCTGGTGCAGGCGGGCTACTATAACGGCCTGACCGTGACCCGTGTGGAGCAGGACTTTGTGGTGGAGGCCGGTCAGGGTGCTGACGGCAAGGGCACCACCATCTGGAATGGCAGCCGCTACCCGGCTGAGGCCACCGACAAACTCCACCATTATTCCGGTGCCCTCTGCATGGCGGCAGACTCCTCCGGCAAGTGCGCCAGCGTCTTTTATATCATGTCCACTCTGCCCGGCGGGGATTCCATCACCCAGGAACTCACCGACCAGATGAACAGTGCAGGCTACCGCGCTGAGGTCGTTTCGGCCTATCAGACCGCCGGCGGCGCACCCTACCTCGACTACACCGATACCGTGCTGGGCCAGGTGTACGAGGGGATGGACGTGGTGGACACCATCGCTCAGGCCGCCGTGGATGAGAACCAGAAGCCCACGGAAACGATCACCATCAACAGCGTCAGCATTGAGACATATCAGGCGCAGTAACAACTGAAAATGACAAAACCGGCTTTCCTGTGGCAGCAGGAAAGCCGGTTTTGTGCTGAATGGAGAGAATGGGGATATATCGGTCAGCGGGAAAGGCCGCTGACCCCACTGGCAATGACACCGCCGTCCATGACGATGTCCGTGCCGGTGAGATAACCGAGCCGTTCGTCCAGCAACAGGGCATACAGCGCGGCGATCTCTTCTGGTCTGCCGTTCCGCTTGAGGGCGGAATGGGCGGTAAAGGTCTGGGCTTCGGCGCTTTCCAACTGGCCCATGGGGGTATCAAAGTTGCCGGGGGTCACACTGAGGCAGCGCACCCCTTTGGCACCAAAGCGGGCGGCATCGGTTTTGGCAAACCAGATGACGAAATGCTTGCTGATGGAGTAGGCCACACCGGTGCGGGCGTTTTTGGGCATCAGGTTGATGCGGGCCATCATCTTTTTCAAAAATTTTTCCCGGTCGGTGCGGGCGAGGGGATAACTGTGTTTTGGCATGATGAATCCGGGGGCCAGATAGGCGCTCATGCTGGAAGTATCGATGACACAGCCGCCCGGGGCCATGACCGGGTAAAAGGCATCATTGATGTTGACTGTGCCCAGCGCGTTGGCGCGCAGGATGGCTTCCGGGCTGCCCATGTGGGGACTCATGCCAGCAATGTGGAGCAGAGCTTTCACCTGCCCGCGTTCCACGGCGTGCCGTGCCAGCTTTTCGCAGCTGGAACGGTCAGAGAGGTCACAGGCAAAGGCTTCGGCTTCGTGTCCGGCTTCGGTCAGCTCGGCCACGGCGCTCTCCAGTTTTGCGGCAGTGCGGCCTACCAAAATTACATGATATCCGGCTTCACAGACCAGTTTGGCCGTGGCGCGGCCCATGCCGCTGCCGCCGCCGGTAATCACACAGACAGGTTTCATGGTGTACCTCCTCAGTGAATCTTACCGGTGGCTTTGAGCCAGGCGGCGGTGTCGTGGAGTGTTTCGGCGTAGGGACGGGGTGCAAAGCCCAGCTCGTTCTTGGCCTTGGAACAGTCAAAGGTGTTATTGCGCTCCAGGTTGTAGACCGCAAATTCGGTCAGCACGGGCTTTGTGCCCTTTTTTACGGCCGATTTTTCCATCTGCTTTGCGGCAAGGTGGGCGAGGGAAAGGGGAAGGTAGAACTTACAGCCCTTGCAGCCGGTATCCTCTTTAAGCATCCGGCACATTTCCTTCAGGGTGACTTCATCATTGCTCAGGATGTAGCATTCACCTTTGCGGCCCTTGTCGGCGGCGGCAATGGTGCCTGCGGCCAGGTCACGCACATCCACCATGTTGAAGCTGCCCGCCATGCCGATGGGCATTTCACCGTTCAGGATCTGGGTCAGGGTGCGGGTGGTCTGGCCGATGGCCGGGTCGTTGGGGCCGATGATGCCGCTGGGGTGGACAACGCAGGCGTTCAGGCCCGCGTGGGCGGCATCCAGTACCTTCTGGGTGGCCATGGCCTTGCTGCGGCTGTACCAGCCTACTACCTTTTCCTCTTCATAGGGGACGAACTGGTTCACTTCCCGGATGGGCTGCCCAGCGGGCAGCTCAGGGATAGCACCGGTGGAGGAAACGTACACGAACTTCCTGCATTCCGGGTGGTGCTTGGCGGCGGCAAGCATATTCTCGGTGCCGCCCACATTGACGGCGATCAGCTTCTCGCTGTAACCCGGGTCGATGGTGACCATGCTGGCACAGTGGATGCAGACGCTCTGGCTGCCCTCGGGGATGTTGAAGAAGGCTTCGCAGTCCTTGGCGCTGCACAGATCGCCCTCAAAAACCTCGACCTCAGCGGGCAGATACTTGCGGGCGGGGTCGCCCTTGAGGACGAAGGCCCGGATGTGCTCGCCCCGTTCGATCAGCTGAGTGCAGATGTTGATGCCCAGGAAACCGGCCGCGCCGGTCAGCAGATAAATGGTGTTGATGTTCATATTCATTTCCTCCCGCTTTTCTCTCAAAGTGTACGATACGTTTTACAGCATTGCGGCCAGACCCAGACCCATGCTGTCGAACCCCTCAGAGACAGCCAGATAGGCATCCATCGTGTCCTCGTCGATACGGACGGGAGAAGAGATGTTCCGGTTTTTGAGGCTGTTCAGAGTGGCAGCGAGTGCCAGACCGATGCCGTAGTTTGCACCGCCTTCAGTCAGGGTGTAGTAAGCGTCCAGCGCAGTCTCGTCCAGGGTGGAAGCGGTCATGTTCTTGCGGTTCATCATGGTAAGTGTCCTCCGTTTTATGTTTGAATGTTTGTTGTTTGTTCTGTTGTGGAGCTCCGTGCTCCCTTGCGATGGCTAAAGGATACCCGACCAAGGTAAACGCAAGGTGAATATTTCTGTTTATCTTTTGTTTATCTTTGGGTGTATAATAGAGCCATACCATAGAAAGTGAGGAGAACGCCATGCTGAAAATTCTGGTTGCGGAAGATGACGTGAGCACCAACAAGCTGCTCTGCGCCATTTTAAAGATCAACGGCTATGAAGCGATCCCAGCCTTCAACGGCGAAGCGGCGCTGGACATCATCGACCACCAGCACATTGACCTGCTGCTGTGCGATGTGATGATGCCTAAAATGGATGGCTTTGCCCTGACCCAGGCCATCCGGGATGGCGGCAGCATGATGCCCATCCTGATGCTGACGGCCAAGGCCCTGCCTGAGGACAAGCACACCGGTTTTCTGGTGGGTACGGACGACTACATGACCAAGCCGCCGGATAAGACCGAGCTGCTGCTCCGCATCAAGGCCCTGCTCCGCCGGGCCCGCATCGTGGACGAGCATAAGATCACGGTGGGGGATGTGGTGGTGGATATGGACAGCCGCACCGTGCGGCGGGGGATGGAGGTGCAGACCCTGCCGCCCAAGGAGTTTGAACTGCTGTACAAGCTGCTGGCCTACCCGGAGCGAACCTTTACCCGGATGGAGCTGCTGGACGAGATCTGGGGCATCGACAGCGAGAGCGATGACAAGACCGTGAATGTCCACATCAACCGCCTGCGCAACCGTTTTTATGATTGGCCGGAGTTTGAGATCCAGACCGTACGGGGTTTGGGGTACCGTGCTGTAAAGAAAGTGTGAGGATGATGAAAAAAATCGCGGAACGGATGCGCGGCTGCATCGAGACGCTGAGCCTGTCGGCCCTGCTGGTCATCAACCTGTCTTTTATGGTGTTGCTGATGCTGGGGCTCTGTACGGTGCTGGTCCTGGCTGGTGTGGACGAGGGATTTCTCTATCACGATGGACAGGTCGAGCTCGGTGGTGCACTGGCCTTTGTCTATACCGTCTGCATCCTGATCGCTGTGAGCATGGTGGTGATGATACGGATGGTCTTTATCCACCCATTGCAGCGGAACATTGAGGCTATGAAAAAATTGGCAAATGGGGACTTTACCGTGCGTGTAAATCACGCGGAACACGGCTACGTGCCCCGGGAGATGGTCGAGTTTGAGCAGAGCTTCAACAAGGCAGCGGAGGAGCTGGGCGGCACTGAGATCCTGCGGAAAGATTTTATCAACAACTTCTCCCACGAGTTCAAAACGCCCATCGTCAGTATCAGCGGTTTTGCCGACCTGCTGCTGGAAGAGCAGCTGCCGCCCGAGGACCAGAAGGAATACCTGACCATCATCCGGGACGAGAGCAGGCGGCTGGCCGACCTGGCAACGAATATCTTGACCCTGAACCGGGTGGAGAGCCAGACGATCCTGACCGACAAAGCAGCCTTCCCGCTGGATGAACAGCTGCGCCAGAGCGTGCTGGTGACCCAGCAGAAGTGGCGGCAGAAGGAGCTGGATTTTGATGCCGACCTTGTCCCGGCAGAGTATACCGGCAGCGAGGGGCTGCTGAAAGAGGTTTGGCTCAACCTGCTGGACAACGCCGCCAAGTTCAGCCCTGAGGGCGGCACCGTGGCCGTGAACCTGCGCAAAGCAAAAAGCGCCCTGATGGTCTCTGTGACCGATCAGGGCGAGGGGATGAGCGCCGACACGCAGGCGCACATCTTTGAACAATTCTATCAGGGCGACACCAGCCACACCACCCAGGGCAACGGTCTGGGCCTTGCCATGGTGAAAAAAGTGCTGGAGCTCCACGGCGGCAGTATCCAGGTGAACAGTGCCCCCGGGCAGGGCAGCTGCTTTACCGTGACACTACCCATATAAACGAAAAAGAGGCGCTGAAAAGCGTCTCTTTTTGCTTCCGGTTCAAATTTCGCCGGGGTGCTCCTTGCGCCAGGCGAGGTAATCTTCCAGAATGACCGTGGCGCTGACGGAATCCAGAATGGCCTTGCGGTGAGCACCAAAAGTCCCCACCTCGTCCAGGATGTCGGCGGCTTCACAGGTGGACTGCCGCTCGTCCCACATCCGCACGGGCAGGCCGCTCCAGATCTGCAAAGTCTTGCCCAGCTTGCGGCTCTTCTCGGCGCGCTCGCCCTCGGTGCCGTCCATGTTGAGCGGCAGGCCCACCACAATGAGCTCTGCCTTCTGCTCCTGGGCAATGCGGCAGACCTCGGCGGCCACCTTGGGCCGGGCCTTCAGGGTGATCTGCGGGGTGATGGGCGTGGTCAGGAACTCGGTGGGGTCGCAGACCGCAAGCCCCGTGCGGCTGGCACCGTAATCAACTGCTAGAATCTTCATGGGGAGAGCCCCTCCTGTTTTGCTGTTTTTCCTCAGTTTACCACAGAATAGATTTTTCTTCAATTTTGCGGTACAATAAACTCAATTATTATCCATTGCGCAGGGCTGACCCGATATGCCAAAGGCTCTCCCTTCGGGAGAGCTGGCAAAGCCGCAGGCTTTGACTGAGAGGGTGAGCTCGTTATAGAAAGTGAGAAAACAATGTTACAGCTACTTCTGGGCGGTTCCGGCAGCGGAAAAACAACACTGCTGTACCAGCGCATCCGCGCCCGAGCCGAAAAAGGGAAAAAAAGCATCCTGCTGGTGCCGGAACAATTCACTTCCAGCACCGAGGGCCGCATCTACCGTGAGCTGGGGGATGCCCTGTCCGGCATGGTGGAGAGTTTTTCTTTTACCAGTCTGGCAGAAAAGATCCTTTCCACCGAGGGCGGTGCGGCGGTGCAGACCCTCTCTGACGCAGGCCGTGCCGTGCTGGTGCGCCGGGCGCTGGAGGAGCTGCAGGACAATGTCCACTATTATCACCGCCACCGGCGCAGTGCGGCCTTTTGCCAGATGGCGGCTCAGACCATCGACGAGCTGAAGAGCGCGGGCCTTTCAGGCCGGCAGCTGGCACAGCTGGCCGGTGCCTGCGGAGCCGAGAGCGGTAAGCTCAGTGAGCTGGCCCTCATCTTTCAGGGCTACGAGACCCTGCTGGCCCGTAGCGGCATGGACCCCTCTGACCGGCTGGAGCTGGCCGGAGCCCGGCTGGAGGAAGCGCTGGCCCGGCACAGCCTGCCGGAGTTTCTGCGGGACCGGGCGGTGTTCATTGATGAGTTCGATACCTTCAACGCGCCCAAAAAGCGGCTGCTGGGGGCCATGCTGGCGGCGCTGCCCAGCGTAACGGTGGCCCTCTGCGATGATGGAGCCCCCTTGCTGCCCGGTGACCTGAGCCTGTTCTCCGGGGCCAAGCAGGTGGCGGCGCAGCTGCGCCAGCTGGCCCGGAAAAATGGGGCGGAGGTGGCCGTTCCGCAGCTGTTGCGCAAAGACCTGCGCCACCGGAACGCCCCGGACCTTGCCGCAGTGGCAGAGCTGCTGGAAACCGGCAGCTGCACCGCGGATGCCCCGGCGGGCGAGGTGCGGCTTTTTGCCGCGCCCAGCCGGGAGGAGGAGGCCCGTGCCGCTGCCGGTGCCATCCGGCGGCTGATGCGGCAGGGCGTGCGGTGCGGAAAGATCGCTGTGGTCTGCCGCGATATCGCCAAGTATCGTGCCGCTGTCCGGTATGAATTCCGGATGGCAGAGATCCCCCTGTACTGCGATGAACCCACTACCCCGGAATTCAGCGCCCCGGCCACGGCGGTGCGGGCCCTGCTGGAGATCGCCCGGGGAGCCGACCTGACCGAGAACCTGACCACCCTTGCCAAGACCGGCCTGTGTGCTCTGAGCGAGGAGCAGGTCTGCGCGCTGGAAAACTATGCCTACACCTGGGCCCCCACGGCGGCGGCCTGGCGGGAGAAGTTCGAGCGCAGCCCCAAGGGCTTTGGGGAACAGGAGCTGACCGAAGAGGACCTCCGCAACCGGGAGCGGGCAGAACATGCCCGTGCCCTGCTCGTGGGGGCAGTGGATGCATTCCGGGCCAAGGTGCGCGGGGTCAATGCCGAGGCCATCAGCCGGGCGGTGTATTTCTGCCTGAAAACGCTGGGGGCTGAGGAACAGCAGGCTGCTCAGGTAAAGGCCATCCGCGCGGGCCGGGGCATCCCGGCGGCGGAGGAAGCCGCCCGGGAGTGGAACGTGGTCATGGGGCTGCTGAACGAGATGGCTCATCTGCTGGGGGAGCAGACCGTGACCGTGGCCGAATACGAGGACCTGTTCGGGCTGCTGCTCCGCTCGTCCGACCTGGGGCACATCCCCCAGACCCTGGATGCGGTGGTGCTGGCCAGCGCAGGCAAGATGCGTCTGGATGCGCCGGACTATGTGTTTGTGCTGGGGCTGGCCGAGGGGGAATTCCCGGCCGCGCCCGGCGAGGTGGGTCTGTTGACCCACGCCGACCGCGATGCCCTGATGGCGCAGGAGATCGACCTGCCCGACTGCTTTGAGAACCGTGTGGTGCGTGAGCAGGTCTGCTTCTACAAGGCCCTGACCGCTCCTGCAAAGGGGCTGTGGCTCAGCTGGCCCAAGGGGCAGGGGCAGACCCTCTGCGCTGCGCTGGAACCCCTCGTGGAAGCGCTGGCCCCTGCTGCCCCGGAGCTGGAACTGACCGACCTTGCGGCCACTCCTGCAGATGGGCTGGACTGTCTGGGCGGCGGCTGGCCCCTGACGGAGACCGAGCGTGCCAGCCTGACAGAAGCTCTGCACACCCCAGGCGAGACCGAGCAGCAGGGCCTTGCCCTGCTGCGCCGGATGGCCGACACGGCCCCCCGGCAGGTGCATGACCTGCCTGCGCTGGAAGCGCTGCTGGGGCGGAAACTGCGCATTTCGCCCAGTCAGCTGGAAAAATATTATACCTGCCGCTACGGCTACTTTTTGCAGTATGTGCTGGGGCTCAGGCCCCGCCGCCGGGCCGAGCTTTCCGCCGACCAGAGCGGTACCCTGATGCACTGGGTGCTGCAGATGGCGCTGGACCCTCACCCCGGCCCGGACAACCCCATGGCGGCACTGCAGCCCTTTATGGAGCTGGACGATGAGGCCATGGCGAGCCTTGCCGCGCTGCTGGTGGACGAGTACGCCAAGCGCTATCTGCCCGAGAATACCGCCCGCTTTGCCTATCTGCTCTCCCGCCTGAAAAAGAGCATGACAAGCCTGCTGCTCTACCTGCGGGATGAGCAGCGGCAGTCCAGCTTCAAGCCCGTGGCCTGTGAGCTGAAGATCGGCCGGGGCGAGGATGCCGTGCCTGCCCAGGTGTATCACCTGTCGGACGGACGCACCGTCCAGCTGGTGGGCACCGTGGACCGTGCCGACGAGTGGGTGGAGGAGGACGGCACCCGCTGGGTGCGGGTGGTGGACTACAAGACCGGCACCAAAAAGCTGGACCTGAAGGAGGTCTACTGCGGTCTGGACTGCCAGATGCTGCTCTACCTGTTCAGCCTGACCCGGGATAAAAGCGGCCGCTTTACGGGGGCGGAACCGGCGGGTGTGCTCTATCTGCTGGCCGACCCGGCCCCCGAGACCACCACCCGCGAAAAGGCGGCCCACAGTGTGGAATACAAGCTGGACGGTCTGGTGCGGGACGAGCAGAAGCTGTTCGATGCTATGGATGCCGACGAGACCGGCAGATACCTGCCCTTCTCCTATTACAAAGGCGCGCCCAGCCCCTACCAGAAGGACAAGCGGGCAGACATCGCCAAGCTGAACCGCATCCAGCTGCATCTGGGTGATCTTGTGACCCGGATGGGCCAGCAGCTCTATGAGGGGCAGATCGCCGCCGAGCCGCTGGTCACGGGCCGGAGTCCATGCCAGTGGTGTGATTACGGATTTGTCTGCTGCCACGAGACCGGCATCGGGGAGCGGGCGCTGGAGGCCCCCGCAAAGCCCTTTGAGGCTCCCGGGCAGCCCGAAGAAGGAGAGGAGGAACAGGCATGAGTGAACCCAAGTGGACCCCCGCCCAGCAGGCCGCCATCGAGGACCGGGGCGGCGCGCTGCTGGTGAGCGCGGCGGCGGGCAGCGGCAAAACGGCTGTTCTGACCGAGCGGGCTGTCCGGCTCATCACCGACCCGGAGCATCCCGTGGATGCGGACCGTCTGCTCATCGTCACCTTTACCAATGCGGCGGCGGCAGAGCTGCGGGCCCGCATCGGGCAGGCGCTTCTGAAGCGCAGCCAGGCGGAACCCGGCAATGGCGCGCTGCGCCGCCAGCGGATGCTGCTGCAGCGCGCGCCCATCTGCACCATCGATGCCTTCTGTCTGGACCTGCTGCGCAAGCACTTTCAGGCGCTGGATATCCCGCCGGACTTTTCCCCCGCAGACCCCGGCAGTGTGGAGCTCCTGCGGGCCTCTGCCCTGAGCGAGACGCTGGAAAATGCCTACCGCGACCCGGATTTCTGCGCCTTTGCCGACCTCTACGGCAAGGGCCGCACCGACCGTGCGGCGGGCGAGACGATCCTGCATGTCTACGATTTCCTGCGCGCCCTGCCCGATTACGACAAAAAGCTGGACGAATTTCTGGCTCCGTGGCAGGAGGAAAATGGCTTTGCCGCCACCTGCTGGCATGATCTGCTGCTGGCCGAAGCTGCCCGCAGTGCCAGGGCAGCAGGAGAACTGTTCCGCGCCGCGCTGGCTGACTGCCCGGGCGACCGGGAGCAGGAGCTGGCCGATGCCGAGGAAAAGAAAACGCCCTCTGCCCGGGAAAAGGCAAAGAATGCCGTGCTGGAAAAATATACCGATGCACAGGAACGGCTGGACAAGGCTGCCGCCCTGCTGGGCAGGGTGGAAAAGCTGGCTGTGGCGGGGGAATGGACTCCGCTTTACGATCTGCTGACCCCCTATGTGCTGGGCATGGAGGAGCTGCCCGGCCTGAAAGGGATGAAAAAGCGGCTGAACGGCGAACACAAAAAAGTCATCCGCACACGCGCCGATGAGGGCGCGGCCCTGTTTGCGCAGATCCTTGAGCTGATCCCCTGCAGTGAGGAGGAAGCTGAGGCAGACCGCAGGGCCGCGGAGCCCCGCCTGCGGGCCCTGTTCGCGGCGGTGCGGGATTTCGATGCCCGGTTTTCGGCCAAAAAGCGGGACCGGAAGCTGCTGGAGTTCAGCGACTTTGAGCATCAGGCCCTCCGCCTGCTCCGTGACCCGGACGGCACTCCCACTGCGCTGTGCGGGGTCATCCGGCAGAACTATGCCGCCGTGATGGTGGATGAATATCAGGACACCAACGCCCTGCAGGATGCCTTGTACCGGTGCCTTGCATCCCCGGCGGGGGACGACCTCTTCCTGGTGGGAGATCTGAAGCAGAGCATCTACCGCTTCCGGCAGGCAGACCCCAGCATCTTCCGGGAAAAGCTGGACAGCTGGCCCGCCCTGCCCGGCGGCGCAGCGCGGCCCCGCCCGGCAGAAGGTATCCCCGGCACCGATGCCATGCTGGCGCTGGATGCCAACTTCCGCTCGGCTCCGCAGGTGGTGGAAGGGATCAATTTCCTGTTCGAGCGGCTCATGTCCCCGGAACTCGGTGACACGGCCTACGGCGACGGCCAGCGGCTGGTCTGCGGGGCACCCGGGGAATACACGGGCAGCGTGGAGGCGCATTTCCTGCCCGATGACACCGCCGAAACGGACGCGGGCTGGATCGCCCGGCGCATCGAGGAGATGGTGCAGAGCGGCGAGCCGGTGCGGGACGGCAGTGCCACCCGCCCGGTGCAGTACGAGGACTGCTGCATCCTGCTGGCGGCGCGCATTGATTTTCCGGCCTATGTGGAAGCGTTGACCGCCCGGGGTATCCCGGTGTATGCGGATGCCCGCGAAAACCTGCTGGATGCCCCCCACATCCGGCCCCTCATCGCCCTGCTGAAGGTCATTGACAACCCGGCGCAGGATATTTATCTTGCCGCTGCCATGCTGGGCCCGCTGTTCGGTTTCACCGATGACGACCTTGTCCGCCTGCGGGCCAGAGCCGAAGAGATCCAGAAGCAGCAGGGGGAAAACGCCCCCCAGCGCATCAGTCTCTACGGCGCGCTGCTGCTCACCGTGAACAGCGGGGAGGACACCCCTTTTACCGGAAAAGTCCGGGCGTTCTATGCCCGGCTGACCGAGCTGCGCCGGATGGCCCGCAGTGCCCCGGCAGAACAGCTGCTGGAGGAGATCTTTGCTTCCACCGGCTACCTTGCCGCACTGGGCGTGATGGAAAACGGTGCCCGCCGCCGGGAGGATGCCCGGCGGTTTGCTTCCTTCTGTGCCGGGGCTGGCTCCGGCGGCATCTCGGCGCTGGTGCGGGCCATTGACGCTGCGGCGCTGGCAGGCTCCACGGGGCAGGATACCGTGCCCGGCGGCTCCCGCCCCGGCTGTGTGACCGTGATGACCATCCACCGCTCCAAGGGGCTGCAGTTCCCGGTGGTGTTCGTGGCCGACACGGCCCGTCGCTTCAATGCCGCCGATACCCGCCAGCCGGTGCTCCTGCATCGGATGTATGGGGCGGGCCTGCGCCTGCGCCCCGAGGAGGGCGAGGGCGCGTACAAGACGGCGGCTTATACGGCGCTCTCCAATGTCCACGCCGCCGAGATGCGCAGTGAGCAGATGCGTCTGCTCTATGTGGCGCTGACCCGCGCGCAGGATAAGCTCATCCTGACCGTGCCGCTGGGCATCGGAAAGACCTCCAACCCCTTTACCAGAGCGGCGGCCTTCCTTGAAGCCGGGGCGGGGCAGACGCTCTGCCGGCAGGCAAACAGCTTTGCCGACTGGCTCCGCGCGGCCCTGCTCGTCCACCCCAACGGCGGCCCTCTGCGCCGGCTGGCTGAGGATCTGGAACTGCCCTTTGCGGATACCGGGAGCACCGTTATCCTGACGGTGCAGCAGGCGCTGCCCGAGGGCGTGAAGCCGCCCGACCCGGAACTGGAGGAAAGGCCGCTGGCCCAGGCAGACCCGGCTCTGACCGAGGCACTGCGGCAGGGCTTTGCCTGGCAGTACCCTGCGGCGGAGCTGGCCAGAGTGCCCGCCAAGGTCAGCGTGACCGGCATCGTCCACAAGGCAGAGCAGACCACGCTGGAGCGCCCGGGCTTTCTGGCAAAGGACGGCCTGACCGCCGCCGAGATGGGCACGGCCCTCCACGCCTTCCTGGAGCACGCCGATTTTGCGGCTCTTGCAGCGGCAAAACAGGCAGGCACGCTGGAAACGGCGATCCCTGCCGAGCGTGACCGGCAGGTGGAAGCAAAGCTCACCGCGCCCGAAATTGCAGAGAAGCTGGATGCAGGGCGCATCCGCCGCTTTGTGGAGAGCGAAGCCTTTGCGCGCATCTGTGCCGCGGATGAGGTGCTGCGGGAGCTGGACTTTATCACGGCCCTGCCTGCCGCCGAGGTGCTGACCGCTCAGGGCACTGCCCCCGCCGACAGCGCTGCCGTGGCACAGGCAAAGGTGCTGGTGCAGGGCATCGCTGACCTGGTGCTGGTGTTCCCGGATCACCTGGAGCTGCTGGATTACAAGACGGACCGCCGAAAATCCGAGGATGACTTCCTTGCCGCCTATCGCGCCCAGCTTGACCTCTATGCCCTTGCCATCAGCAAGCGCTTTGCCCCAAAACCGGTGACCTATAAGGGCATCTACTCGCTGGAACTGGGAAAACTGATCGAGGTCAAGTGATGCTCTGTCCAACCTCTCCGTCATTGCTGGCGCGCGTTAGCGCGACTGAGAGATTTGATCCGTCTCAGAATATTTTTCCCTGAAATCGCGTAAAAGTGCTTGACAGGGCTTTGTGGGTGTGGTAAACTGTTCCGGTAAAGAAAGCAGCTACGGCCTGTGCCGCGCTCGCCTTGTGGGGTCGGAATCCCCGGGCTATACCCAAACACGGTTCGATTCTTTGAACGAACTGCGCTTTTGTGTGAAATTTCGCGCGGCTGTCCTGCAAATGGGCGGCCGCGTTTTCTATGCCAAATATTGCAACACTATGGATTATTGTTTGGAGGTGCATTCATTATCGCTACCGCTGGAAAGTCGAAGGAACTGGAGATCAACGGTCAGATCCGTGATCGTGAAGTTCGCCTGATCGGTGCCGATGGCGAGCAGAAGGGCGTTGTGTCCATTCAGGTGGCCATGCGCGCTGCAGAAGAAGCCGGGCTCGATCTGGTCAAGATCGCACCGCAGGCTACCCCGCCTGTGTGCAAGGTGCTGGATTACGGCAAATACCGTTTTGAACAGCAGAAGAAGGAGAAGGAAGCCAAGAAGAACCAGAAAGTGGTCGAGGTCAAGGAGACCCGCCTTTCGCTCAATATTGACACCAACGACTTCAACACCAAGCTGAACCAGACTGCCAAGTTCCTGGCCGCTGGTCACAAGGTGAAGGCTTCGATCCGCTTCCGCGGCCGTGAGATGGCGCACAGTGCTCTGGGTGCTGACGTGCTGAAACGCTTTGCCGAGGCTCTGCCCCAGGCAAGCATGGATAAGCCGCCGGTGCTCGAGGGCCGCACGATGTCCATTCTGCTGATCCCGAAAC
>OLOO01001623.1_pt1 | contig 14186 bp, 17 predicted proteins | sample 1672621 | NCBI WGS metagenome assembly OLOO01 (sample SAMEA3136706, study PRJEB25190) | human gut metagenome | biome: human gut; feature: human-associated habitat; material: faeces | place: Austria | collected 2013 | reverse complement strand
AACCGTCTTTCGTATATAGGGGACTTTTGAAGTCCCCTATAAGCGGATCATGCCGTATTTCGTCTCGAAGTACGAAATGACCGCGTCTTCCTGCTCCCATGTGCCGTCATACAGTGCAAGTCCCGGAAATACCCGCAGACCCTGCTCCAGCAGGTCGGCAGATTCCGCGCACAGGCACAGCGGACGCGAGATCATATAGCGGGATTCCTCCAGTGTGACAACATCCTCTTCGGTTTCGAGCAGCAGCTTGAACGCACCCGAATCATCCTCGGCTTCGATGAGATCCTCATCCAGATGCGGACCGCACTCGATCTCATCCGAAATGTCGATGGTCGGAGCGATAAAATGCGCATGCTTGCCGTCCGGCGCACAGATAAAATCATCGTGATCGCGCGGCAGCGTTTTGCACGCCACCTGATTGCCGCGCAGCGCTGCGACAAATGCTTCCGTAATGTCGGGCATAATGACCTCGGTGTTGTACAGTGTGGTTTGAGACAGCCAGTCCGCGTGCATGCACACGCCGAGCGACAGCCGCGCATACGGCGCCGCGATTTCGAGCGCCTGCGTCAGCGATTCGGGATCGTGTGCGCTGATCAGCACAGTCGTAACGCCAATGCGCTGCAGCACACCGATAGCCGCCCGCACATCCGTGCCGTCCGGCAGATGGCCTTCATCGTCCTCCACATGTAGCTCCGCAATTACCGTTCGGCCGCACAGATCGCCCAGAGCCAGCACAGCGGCACGCAGCGCCGGAAACGTCGGCGCGCCATGCAGATAATAGAACGCCGCATCATCGTGCAGCACAGGACGGAAGACCTCCTTGCACTGCTCAATATAGTGCATGGTGATCGGGCGTTCGCAGTGCTCCGCATCGGGTTCGGGCGGACACTCGAGCGCCAGGCCGACCGGCAGCGGCGCCAGCTCTTCAGCCCATGCATCACACAGTTCGGCATTCGGTGCAAGCGCGCCTGCAAACTTCTCGGGCGCGGTATGATACAGCGAAATTGCCGCCGGATCGTTCAGCAAAAGCTGCGGTTTATGCTCGGATTGACATAAAGGAATATCCAAGGTTGTTCTTCCTCCTAAGAAGATGAAAAATGTTCATATTTCAGTTGATAAAGTTTACTTTTTCGTCCAGCTGCCGTCACTCTTAACGGTATACTGCTGCGGTTTTGCCGCCGCCAGCCTGCACATTTCAAGTGCGCTCTGCAGCTGATCGTCCACCAGATAGGTCTGGCCGTTCAGCGCGGTAACCGCTTCGTCCAGTGCGCTCAGCATCTCCGGAGACGCATACAGCGCCGCAGGCAGATCGTAAGCCGCCCGGAAGGACGCTACCGCGTCCGCTACGTCGCCGTCATACCTGCCGGTTGCTTCGGTGAGCAGTCCCAGCAGCGACAGGCGCTCGGTCATGGCGTAAACCGCGTCCGAGCTGTCGCCAAAACGCAGGGTTGTGCTCGTATCGAGCGATTTGAGATTCTTGGTATTGACCGTAACCTTGCGGTTTTCCAGCTGGATATCCGGCGTCAGGCCGACACCTTCCCAGCAGCCCTGCTTAGGCAGCTCGAGTTCCAGCGTGGTGATGACCAGCTTGTCGCCGTTTACCAGATCAATGTGGAACTGCCCCTGTCCCTTGCCGTAGGTCTTGCTGCCGATGAGCGTCGCCGAGCCGGTATCCTGCAGGCTGCCTGCCAGCAGCTCCGCCGCGGAAGCCGTGCCGCCGTCCACCAGAACGACAATCTTGTTAAGCGGCAGCGCGTTGCCGGTCGAATAGGTCTGCTCCAGACCGCCCATATCATCGCGGTAGCGCACGCCGGCAAGCTCTGCATCCTTGACCGGTGTCATAACATTGGCCATTTTGAGCGCCGCGTCGATCAGGCCGCCGCCGTTGCCGCGCAGGTCGAGAATGACCGCACGGGTGTTCTTGGACGGCAGGCTGTCCCAAATCTCCGAAAACGCCGACCAGTCGTTCTGCGAGCCGATGGCGCTGACCTTGATGTACTCCACACCGTCCGCCATCGTCTTGTTGGAAACATACACGCGGTTGACCTGACGGCGCTCACAGGTAACGGTAATGTCCCGTCCGTAGCGGCGCACGGTCAGCTTGACCGACGTGCCTTCCTCGCCGCGCAGCTTAGATGCTACATCGGCATTTTTCAGCTTGGTTGCGTCCTCACCGTTGATTTTCACGATAAGATCGCCAATCTGCAGGCCGGCTTCCTCCGCCGCTGAATAACGCATGACCTCAGCGATCTGTACGCCGTTTTCTGTCTCCTGCAGGCCGACACCGATGCCGACAAAGCCCTCAAGCGTCGAAAAGCCCTGCGAATACTCCTCGCTCGACAGATACATGGAATGCGTATCGAGCAGCGAGAGAATGTCGTTTAGCACGTCATACATCTCATCCGGATGCTTTTCCAGATATTTATTGATATAGTTCTGCAGAACGTACGGATCATGCTCCGCCTTTAGGCCGAAAGCATCAATGAGCGCCCAAACGCCGTCAAACCACGTTTCGCTCTGTCCGTCCTGCGTGATCGCACCGGCGGAGGCGGTCATCATTGCCGCCGTCATCGCCAGTGCCGCTATTCTTTTCGCTAATTTTTTCATGTGGGTCTCCTCGCGTGAATAACGCGGTTCGATTGAGAGTATGCGAATTACATGGATTCCGGTGCGTCTACGCCGATGAGCTTCAGCACGTTCTCAATGGTCTGCTTTGCCGCCAGACACAGGGTCAGACGCGCATCGCGGACAGCCGGCTCGGCATCCTTGATGCGGCAGGCGTTGTAGAAATGATGGAACTGCTGCGCCAGTGCAACGGCGTACTTGTTGAGACGCGACGGATCGCGGCTGACAGCGGACTGCACGATCTCCTCGGGCAGCAGAGCAACCTGCTTGATGAGCTGACGCTCATCTGCGCCGATCAGCACAGACAGGTCGGTCTTGCCGGTATCCGGCAGCGCGATGCCGCTCTCCTGTGCGTTCTTGAGCACAGAGCAGATACGCGCGTGCGCGTACTGCACATAGTACAGCGGGTTATCGGAATCCTGCTTGATAGCAAGGTCAAGGTCGAACTCCATCTGGGTCTCAGCGGCGCGGCTGTTGAAGAAGAAACGCGCTGCATCGACCGGAATCTCGTCGAGCAGGTCGGTCAGCGTCAGGCTCTTGCCGGTACGCTTGGACATGCGGACAACCTCGCCGCCCTGCATCATGCGGACAAGCTGCATGAGCACGATCTCCAGGCGGTGCGAGCCGTCCAGACCGAGTGCATCCAGAGCGCACTGCAGACGCTTTACATGGCCGTGATGGTCAGCGCCCCAGATGTTGATAACACGGTCGAAGCCGCGCTTCTCGAACTTGTTGCGATGGTAAGCGATATCGGCCGCAAAGTAGGTATAGAAACCGTTTGCACGGCGCAGAACGTCGTCCTTGTCGCAGCCGAAGTCGGTCGAACGGAGCCACAGTGCGCCGTCCTCGGTCTCGTAGGTTGCGCCCTTGGCGGTCAGCATGTCGATGGTCTCCTTGACGTAGCCGCTCTCGTGCAGAGTGGACTCACGGAACCATACGTCGTAGTTGATCTTGTAACGCTTGAGGTCGCGCTCCATGCGGGCAATGTTGGTCGGCAGACCGTAGCCCTCGATAATGGCAAAGCGCTCCTCCGGGGTCTTTTCGAGCAGGCTGTCGCCGTACTGCTCTACCAGATCATGCGCCAGCGCCTTAATGTCGTCGCCCTGATACCAGGAAGCGTCAAACTCGATGGCGTCCTCGCCGCGGATCTCCTGGATATAGCGGCCTTCGACCGAGTGCGCGAACTTGTCTACCTGATTGCCTGCATCGTTGATGTAGAACTCACGGGTAACGTCGTTGCCGGACCAGTCCAGAACCGAGGACAGGCAGTCGCCCAGAACACCGCCGCGTGCATTACCCATGTGCATCGGGCCGGTCGGGTTGGCGGAAACGAACTCTACCATGACCTTTTCCGGCTTTTTGCTCTCGGTACGGCCGTAATTCTCACCCATGGCGAATACACCGCGGACAGCCTGCTCGTACCAGCCCTGATTCAGCGTGAAATTCATAAAGCCGGGGCCTGCGATGGTCACGGTGTCAAAGCAGCTGCCCTCGAGGTCGAGGTTGGCTACGATGCTCTCCGCGATCTTGCGCGGCGCCATATGCAGCGGCTTTGCGCACTGCATGGCAAAGGTGGATGCCCAGTCGCCGTTGGAGGAATCCTTCGGGGTCTCTACCGCAACCGGAGGAATGGTGCCCTCAGGCAGCTCGCCTGCGGCTACAGCCTTGCGGTACGCCGCTTCTACAACGCGGGTTGCTTCGGCGCGTGCGATCTCATATGCGTTCATGTGTACACTCCTATATCTAAAATCTCTTATTTTTACTTTGTTAAACGACCTGAATGTTCGGTTTAGTCGATACCGTCATCTCAAAGTGGTGTTCTCCCATGAGAGAGTTGTCCACCTCGACCGTGTAGTCGATGATGAGGTGTCCGCCGTCCTCGCCGATGGTGTTGTGCACCCGCGAGGTGTGGGTGGCGATAGCCATTTCGCTGCCGACCGGCGTCTGATACAGACCGACATGGCGCTCGTCCTCAGCGAACAGCATGTGCGAGGGAAACGTACCCGTGCGGATGAGGGCAACCGTTTTGCCGTCCAGTTTGACGGTGGTCTTGGTGCCTTCGAGTCCGGTCAGCTCACTTTCCTCGTATGCGATGTAATATTTTCCGCCGCGCTCGTACAGCGTGGCAGCGGTTTGCAGGTCGATGTTCTCCTCGTCACAGCCCGCAAACTGCTGCTGGGAGGAAATCGTCAGCCAAACGTCCTTCTTCATATTTCTATGCTCCTTAGCCGTAAAACAGCTTTAATAACGGGAAATATCCACAAGCTCCGCACCGACATCGACCTTTTCCTGCAGGAACAGCTCGGCGAGCTGGTTAAAGCCCTGCGGATCGTCCGAAACGAAATACTGTGTAGTACCCGTGCCCTCATTCGGGTCAAACTGCGTGGAAGCGAGGTTTGCCGCCTCGGCGCCCGAGTCTATGAGCGTCACATCCGGACCCATAAAGTCGCCGATGACCTCCTCGAGCAGCGGATAGTGCGTGCATCCGAGGATGAGCGTATCCACACCTGCGTCCTTCAGCGGCGTGAGATATTCCTTCACTACAGTCTCGATGACCACATCGCCGCGGTGCACGCGGCCGTTCTCGACCAGTGGCACGAACAGCGGACACGCCTGCGTGAACAGGTCGAGCGTGCCGTCCTTTTTGTGCAGATACTTCTCGTATGCACCCGAACGGATGGTGGCCGCCGTGCCGATCACGCCGACTCTGCCGGTCTGCGTCATGGTCATGGCGCGGCGGCAGGCAGGCTCGACCGTGCCGATGATTGGGATGTCGTTCTCCTTGGAAAGCAGGTCAAGCGCGATAGCGGACACGGTGTTGCAGGCAATGATGATGGATTTCAGGTCAAACTGGCGCAGAAACGCCACATCCTGCCGGGCATACTTGGTGATGGTATCGCGGCCGCGCGTACCGTACGGCACACGGCCGGTATCGCCGAAATAGATGATATTTTCCTGCGGCATCAGGGCGTGCAGACGGCGCACGGCGGTCAGGCCGCCCAAGCCGGAGTCAAATACGCCAATCGCACGCTTATCCATTGTGCTCCTCCAGTGCCAGAGAGATCAGGCGGTCGAGCAGCTCGGCATAGCCGATGCCCTCGTAATCAAACAGCTTGGGGTACATGCTGATCGAGGTAAAGCCCGGAATCGCGTTCAGCTCGTTGAAAACGACCTCGCCGCTGTCGTGGGTGACAAAGAAGTCTACGCGCGACAGGCCGCGGCAGCCGAGTGCGGTATAAACGCGGACAGCGTCCTGACGGACGGTCGCAATCTGCTCCTCGGTGATGTGCGCCGGAATGTACAGACGCGAGCTTTCGTCCTTGTACTTGGCGTCAAAGGTGTAGAACTCCTGCGTCGGAGCGATCTCGCCGACCGTGGAGGCCTGCGGTTCGAGGTTGCCGAGCACCGCGCACTCGACCTCGTGACCGTCGATGAACTCCTCGACGAGCACCTTGGTATCCAGCTTAAATGCTTCGGTCAGGCCCTCGGCCAGCTCGAGCAGATTGTTCGCCTTGGCAACACCCACGGACGAGCCCTGCGAGCACGGCTTGACGAATACCGGGAACGCGCCCAGCGTTTCCGCTGCCGCGGCGACAACCGCCTCGGCATTGCGCTCAAAGTCATATCTCAGCGCCAGATAGTACCGCGCCTGACGGACGCCGGTGCCCTCAACGACCTTTTTGGTCAGTGCCTTATCCATCGTGTTCGCGCTTGCAGCTACGCCGCAGCCGACGTACGGAATGCCGGCCAGCTCGAGCAGACCCTGCATCGTGCCGTCCTCGCCGCCGACGCCGTGCAGCACCGGAAATACGCAGTCCAAACGGACAATCTCGATTTCTCCCTCACGAAGCAGCACCATGCCATGCATGCCGCGGTCGGGTGCCAGAACGACCTTGACCTTGCCGGTCATACGCTCCCACGCACCGCTCTCTACGCGGTCCGGATCGCAGTCCGGGCAGTAGAACCACTCGCCGTCGCGGGTGATGCCGACCGGATAGATTTCATATTTATCTTTATTCAGGTTTCGCAAAATAGAAGCGGCAGACAGGCACGAGATATCGTGCTCACTCGAAATACCGCCGAATAATACAGCCAGTTTCATTTATCAGATTCGCCCTTTCGTTCGTTTCCTCTGCCCATACTTATACAGATATCATTATACGCTATCTTTTCCGCGAATACAATGTGAAAACAGTGTTTTTCCTGCACTGATCCCACAAAATTTACAATTCCTTCATAGTTATTTTTGATATACCTGTTGACGGGCTATATTATATTCCATATAATATTATTAGAAACACAGGAGAGGAGGATTCCATATGTCCTATCCCATCTCGTCCTCCCTGCTGGACGGCATCGTGCTTGCCGTAGTCGAGCGAGAGAGCACCTACGGCTACCGTATCACGCAGGACGTACAAAAGGTACTGGATATTTCCGAATCTACGCTGTATCCGGTACTTCGGCGGCTGATGAAGGACGGCTGCCTGACCACCTACGATCAAGCCTATGCGGGCCGCAACCGACGCTACTATCAGATCACCGAGCACGGCAGAGCCGCTCTGCGGCAGCACCGCATCGACTGGCAGAACTACCGCAGCGGGATCGACACGATCTTTTTTGGAGGGGTGAACGAATGAACAGAGCAGATTACATGGCAGCGCTGCGGCGTGCGCTTTCGGTTTTGCCGGAGGAGGAACGCGCGAACGCTCTGCGCTATTACGAAGAATATTTTGATGACGCAGGCCCGGAAAACGAGGCGAAGGCCATCGAGGAACTCGGCGAGCCGGCAAAAGTTGCGGCGCAGATCCTGGCGGACTACCGCGAACTGACCGCTGTACCGCATGCACAGCCGATAAAAGAGAAGCGCCGCTGGCGCGGTATCAGTCCGCTGCTGCTGATTGTGCTGGTGCTGCTCGCCATCCCGATTGGATTGCCGCTCGTATTCGGCGCAGGTGCAACCGTGCTTGGCGTGCTTCTGGCGATCGTTGCGACCGTGCTCGCGGTGATTTTCGCTGTACTGCTCATTCTGTACGGCATTCCGCTTGCGCTGATTTGCGGCGGAGCCGTCATTGCCCTGCTGTCCTGCACACTGTGGGCGACACCGGCGAACGCGCTCGTCACACTCGGCAACGGACTGGCTGCCTTTGCCGCCGGTATCCTGCTCGGACTGCTGTCCATCAAGCTGAGTATTCTGTTTGTGCCGCCGGTGTTCCGCGCCTTTGTCGCCGTGCTGCGTGCGCCGTTTAACTGGATTCGCAACAGATGCCGCCGTACAGGAGGTGGAAATGTATGAAAAAGCTCATTATTGCCTGCGCTGCCGTGCTGGTGCTCGGACTCGGACTGACAACGGTCGGTCATGTGCTCGGCGGACAGTTTTACAGCGTGTACTATAATGGTGCGCTGCATCCGTTCAGCGATGCCGCACAAAATTTTTCCGATAAGTTTGTGAACATCAACGACCACCTTGTCACCGCCGATGACGATGATGACAGCGATTTTGACACTGACTGGGTGCAGGATTACCTCGAAACCCGCCGGAATGCCATCGAAGGTTACAGCCTGCCCAAGCAGTCGCTCGACCATATCACCAGTATCGACCTGACGCTCAAGGGCGGCGATTTTGAGATACTGTATGTATCCGGCGCGGGCACGGACTTTACGCTGGACGGCGATTACAGCGTTGCGACCAGCTCTTTTACCCAAAACGGCAAATGGACAGCAAACATCTGGGCGAACAGCGGCACTGTCACCCTCATTATCCCGCGGGACAGCACATCGTTCCGTGAGATAGACATTGCCTGCACGCAGTCCGCAAACCTGTTCATCGAGGATAACCTCAGCGCAGACAGCATCAAGCTCTCCACGCAGGACGGCACGCTGACGACCAACGGGCTGTATGCACAGAACATCAGTCTTCACACCAACACCGGAAACATTTCGGCATCCCTGCTGGAATCCAATCTGAGCCGGTGCCATATACAGGCGCACACAAACGGCGGTCCGGTCACGCTGAACGGCACTTCTCTGGTGCAGCTCAACGAGGACGGCAGCGGCACGGCGCTGTATGACAACCGCTACGATACCGAAACGCAGTCCTATCGGCTCGACTTCCCGCTCGACCTGAACGCGACCGTCGGCGGCAGCGGCCGCATCGACCTGCTGAGTAAATACGAGGTCGGCCTTGTTCCTCAAGATACACAGGGTCAAGATGTAACTTGACGAAACCCGCAAAACAACGTATGATAAAAGAAAAGGAGACTTTACGATGAATGGCAAGAAATTGTATCGCAGTGAATCCAACCGCATGCTGTGCGGTGTCTGTGCCGGCATCGCGGAATATTTTGATCTCGACCCGACTTTGATCCGTCTGGCATGGGCGCTTGTGTGCTTCCTCGGCGGTTCGGGTATCCTGGCGTATATCGTCGCCGCGATCATCATTCCGTCCGAGAGCACGCGCAATAACAATATGATGTGACCCATCGCCGTTTCTCCGGAAAAGAGAGGAAGTACTCGCTATGAGCGAAAATCAGCAGCCGCTGGACGAAGAACAGGCGGTTTCCGATGTGCAGGAGCAGGAAACCCTGCCTGTCGCAGCCGAAGATACCCTGCCCGCTGCGCAGGACGAAAACGCGCCTGCCATCCTTGACGCAGAACCCGAAGAGGAAGAAGAAGATATTGATCCTGCCGATGTGAAGATCTTCGGCATGAAGCGCCATGTGTTCCAGCTGACCTGTCTGGGCGCCGCTGTCGGCTATATCCTGTGCGGACTGGTCGGTATTCTCGGTGAGAAGATGCAGGGTACCGGTCTGGGCGATATTCTGGCGAAATCCCCGAGCGCAACCGTCTGGGCGGTCGCTGTAGCCGCTGTCGGCTACTTTATTGGCTCGCGTCTGGAGAAAAAGCGCGAAGCTGCTCTTGCGGACGAACAGGCCGCACTTGAGCAGCCCAATGATACAAACGCATAATTTTCCTTTTGGAGCTGTCCGGAAAGAGAGTCTGTTGATACAGGCTCTCTTTTCGCGTTTGCGCGTAAAATAATTGAAAATTGAGAATGGAAAATAGAGAATTGACCCGACGGTTTACCGTTTCCCATTGAATTTGTGAATGAATTGCCATCGCATACCCTATTGATGTACCAGTTTCAAATTACGTTCATTGTCCATTCTCCATTTTCAATTCTCCATTTCACACATCGGTAAATCCAAACCGAAAAGTAAAAAGAACCCCGAAGGGTTCTTTTTACCGCTCATCGCTGTTCATTTTATCGAGTATCTTTTTATCCCGCTTATCCTGCGGCTGAAACTGTGCAAACAGGTCGGGCCGATCCTTTTTCGTGCGGCGCAGGCTCATTTCGCGTCTCCATGCTTCAATATTGGCATGGTGCCCGGAGAGCAGCACCTCCGGCACTTCTCTGCCGCGCCAGTTTTCCGGACGGGTGTACTGCGGATGCTCGAGCAGGCCGTCCCAGTGGCTTTCCGCCGTGAACGCTTCCTCGTCCGGCAGAACGCCCGGCACCATGCGGCATACTGCGTCCGCAACTGCCATCGCGGGGATCTCCCCGCCGGTCAGCACAAAGTCACCGATGGAAATCTCCTCGTCCACGCACTCGTCGATAAAGCGCTGGTCAATGCCCTCATAATGGCCGCAGACCAGAATAAAGTGCTCCTTTGCGAGCAGCTCACGCGCTTTCTGCTGATTAAACGGCTGTCCCTGTGCAGAGAGGAACACCGTGTGCACATGCTCGCCGGCACTCAGCGCCTGATGGCACAGATACAGCGGCTCAGCCAGCATGACCTGTCCGCGTCCGCCGCCATAGGGCGCGTCATCCGCCTTGTGGTGCTTGTCGAGCGCATAATCGCGGATGTTGGTTGCCTTGACCTCGACAACACCCTTGTCCTGTGCGCGTCCGATGATGCTTTCGCGCATAACCGCGTTGATCATCTCCGGAAACAGCGTCATAATGTCGATTTTCATTCGATCAGGCCCTCGATGCTCTCAACGTAGATCACGCCGGCTTCCATATCGATCTCCTTGAGGAACGGCTTGATGGCCGGAATGTAGATCAGACGGCCGTCCTCACTGGCAATTTCGTACATATCATGCGCCGGATTACTGGTCAGTACGTCACGGATGCGGCCGATTACGCGGTCAACGCGAAGATCGAACACCTTGAAGCCCAGAATATCCTGAATGAACACGAGATCCTCGGGCAGCTCTACGTCCTCGCGGTCAAGGTGGAGCACCTTGTTTCGCATCGCCTCGGCGGCCTCGACCGTGTTAATACCTTTGATGTGCATGAGCACAACATTCTTGTGAACCTGCGCCTTTTCGACGGTCACAGGCGTTTTTTCGTCCAGATAGAGCGTGTCAAAGTCACACAGCACCTCAGGGCTGTCGCACCAGCTCTGCACCTTCAGGTCGCCGCGCACGCCGTGCGTGCCGACGATCTTGCCGGCCTCTAAAAATTTCTTCGGCATATTCGTTCTTTCCTCCTGCCTGTGAGCGTTTTTATTCCTGCGATGTTTGATTGATGGTGATTCGTTTATCTGTCGGGGATTTCACCGTCTGCGGACGGGGCGCGCAATTCTTTAGCCCGTTACTACGCACGGCACCTGCGAATTTAGGCATTCACCACCACTGAACTGCGTAGGTGCCTTCCAACACAACACGTTAAGAGTTTGTGCGGCACTGTTATGCCGCACCCAGCGCTGATTAACCCGCCTGTGTAGCAGTCCGGTATCTGGCACTGCAAAACGGTTGAGAAAGACACGGAAGGAAAAATCCTCTGCCGCTCCTTTGCAAGTCTCGACTCTGCAAATTTCGCCGTGCCCTCTAAGGGAAAAGGAGAGATTCACAAGAGGGTGGAAAACCGCAGGTTGTCTACCCTCTTGTGCGCCCGCGGCGCGCAGCCGCAGCGTCCTCGCCGCCCGCAGGCGGCGCCACTCCCCGCTGAGGTTCAGCGAAAAACACCCCGCCCGTTAGGGACGAACACGCTTACGCAGTTCGTACCCCCCGCTGGATCGGTGCAGATAAAAACAAAAAATCGCCGCGCTGCGGCGATTTTCGGAAAAAGCCAGCGCCTGACGGCACCGGCTCTTCATTCAAGTTGAAGTGATTAACACTTCGGCGCGATCCGCGCAGGCTCAGTCGAGAATATCAACTGTGACGCGCTTGTTCTCGCGATTGCCTGCCGCTTTCATGAGTGTGCGGATTTCCTTTGCGATGCGGCCGTGGCGACCGATAACGCGACCCATATCTCCCGGTGCTACACGCAGCGAGTAGGTAATGTTATCGCCGTCGATCTCCTCAGTAATGGCAATCGCAGCCGGATCGGAAACCAGATTTTCGACTATATAAGTCAGTAACTCTTTCATTTCGACGACCTCACTCAATTCAGCACACCGGCCTTCTTCAGGATACCGCGAACGGTATCGGTCGGCTGAGCGCCGTTCTTGATCCACTCCTGAGCGCGGTCAGCGTTTACGTTGACAACAGCCGGCTCTGCCAGCGGATTGTAAGTGCCGATCTCCTCGATGAAACGACCGTCACGCGGGTAACGGGAATCAGCGACAACGATGCGGTAGAACGGAGTCTTCTTAGCGCCCATGCGACGCAGTCTGATCTTTACCATTGAAATTTCACCTCCTGTTATAGAAATTTATCTATTGTAAATTTACTTTACAAACGAATAGCGATTAAAACGGCAGCTTGAAGTTGCCCAGTCCCGGGAAGCCGCGGCGCTTTTTGCCCTTGCTGCGTGCCATGCTGGTAAGCTGCTTGGTCATCTTCTGCATGGCCTCAAACTGCTTGAGCAGCTTGTTGACCTGCTCGACCGACAGTCCGCAGCCGTTTGCAATGCGCTTCTTGCGGGAGTAGTTGATGATGGAGGGATTATCTCTCTCCTTCGGGGTCATAGACTGGATGATGGCTTCGGTATGCGCCATCTGCTTTTCGTCGATCTTTGCACCGGCGAGGGCTTTTGCGTCCACACCCGGCAGCATGCCGAGCATTTCCTCCATCGAGCCCATGTTTTTCATTTTCTGCAGCTGATCGTAAAAATCGGTCAGCGTCAGCTTGCCAGCCATCATCTTCTTGGCGGTTTCGGCTGCCTGCTTCTGATCGAAGGACTCCTGCGCCTTTTCGATCAGCGTCAGCACATCGCCCATGCCGAGAATGCGGCTTGCCATACGGTCCGGGTGGAACGGCTCGATATCGCCGAGCTTCTCGCCCGTGCCGATGAACTTGATCGGCTTGCCGGTAACGGCCTTGACCGAAAGCGCTGCACCGCCGCGTGCGTCGCCGTCCATCTTGCTCATGAGCACACCGTCGATGCCGAGAGCCTCGTCAAAGGTCTGTGCGACCGTTACGGCGTCCTGACCGGTCATTGCGTCCACCACAAGGATGATCTCGGTGGGCTTGACCGTTGCTTTGATGTTTTTCAGCTCGTCCATCAGCTTTTCGTCGATGTGCAGGCGGCCTGCGGTATCGAGGAAAACCAGATCATAACCGTTCTTACGGGCAAAGTCGATGCCGTGCTTTGCGATCTCGACCGGATCGCCCTGACCTTCGTCAAAAACGGGGATGTTAAGCTGCTTGCCAACTACCTTTAACTGTTCGATAGCCGCCGGACGGTAAACGTCACAGGCTACGAGCAGCGGTCGGCGCTGCTGCTGCTTGCGAAGCAGAGCGGCCAGCTTTGCGCAGTTGGTGGTTTTGCCGGCGCCCTGCAGACCGGCCATCATCACGATGGTGGGCGGGTTCGGCGATATGGTCAAACGAGTGGTCTGGCCGCCCAAGAGCGAAACCAGCTCCTCGTTTACGATCTTGATGACCTGCTGGGTCGGAGACAGGCTTTCGAGGATCTCCGCGTCCGTTGCCTTTTCGGTAACAGTCTTGATGAAGTCCTTTGCGACCTTGAAGTTGACGTCCGCCTCGAGCAGTGCCATGCGGATTTCCTTCATTGCGTCCTTGATATCGGACTCGGTCAGCCTTCCCTTGCTGCGCAGGTGCTTAAAAGCAGATGAAATTTTTTCGGTAAGCCCTTCAAATGCCATGTTAAGCCTCCTGCCTGAGCTGTTCGAGCAGTGCCGTCATGCGGGAAACGATCTCGTCCGCCTCGGCACTATGCAGTTGTGCGGCGTTCAATTCATGCAGCTGCTCAACCTCGTGCTGAAGTTCCTCTGCGCACCGCTCGGTGTCGCCGTATCTGGCCACCAGACCGAGCTTGTCCTCCATCTCATGAAGGGCGTGCTCCGCTCGCTTGATGCTGTCGCGCACACCCTGACGGGTGATGCCAGCGTGCTCGGCGATCTCGGAAAGCGAAAGATCTTCATTGTAATACAGATCAAACAGCTCGCGCTGCTTCTCGGTGAGGGTCTCGCCGTAGAAGTCAAACAGCAGGCTCATTTCAAGCGGTGTTGCCTTCATGGTGATCCTCCCTGCGAAGTGTAAAGTGTTTTGCCTTTACATCGAACGTGATTATTCTATCCTATATCGGCTCTTTTGTCAAGAGGAAACTTTTCATATTGTAAAGATTTTTTCGTTCCGGTTGCATCATCGGG
>OLOO01001616.1_pt1 | contig 14252 bp, 3 predicted proteins | sample 1672621 | NCBI WGS metagenome assembly OLOO01 (sample SAMEA3136706, study PRJEB25190) | human gut metagenome | biome: human gut; feature: human-associated habitat; material: faeces | place: Austria | collected 2013 | reverse complement strand
TACAAAAGTAGCGGACAGCGATATTGCAAAAAATGAAACGCTTCCGGCAGGCTTTACTGCAACTGTAACAGATAAGGATAATGCTACAACAACAATTCAAAATGTCGGTGTTTATACAATAGCAATTTCTATTGATAATGCCGGAACTTATGCAAACGGTTATAAAATCGGTGTACAGGATTCAACATTTGAAGTAACATCAGCAAAACTTACAGTAAATGTAGATCCTGATACTCAAAAACAAAAAGCAGGTTCATCTCGTAAGGACCCTGTTGTCACTGTAGTTGATGCTTCAGGCAATGCAGTCGGAAAAAGCGAATATGACATTAAGTATTACACATGGACCGACGCAGGTGCTACTCCTGACGGAAATATTCAGAAGAGTGAATTAAGTGAAGTTACTGACATTACAAAGGTTGGTAAGTATGTAGTTGCTGTTGAATTAAAAGCTAATTCAAACTATGTTATTGATTCGGTTAAGTCAACAACAACAGAAGCGGTATTACTTTATGATGGTAAGACAACAGGCTATGCTGAATATACAGATGCCAAAGTTGGCGGAAACATTGTTTATGAAGTACTTGCAAATGACCCTTCGATTAAAGAAATAAAAGCTAATTCTGTCAAGGGTTCAACAGTTGATTCAACTGCATTACCGTTTAAGGATAGCCAGTATAAGAATGATGTAGCATTTGATAATGCTGAAACTCCTGCAATTAAGGATTATTATGTAAGAGTTCCGGATGTTGATGCTGATAGCATTCAGTTTAATGTAACACTTACAAATCCTGATACTACAACAATAACAGCATCAGACGGTACAACTCTTACACCTACAAAGAATGGTGACGGTACATACACAATTAAGGCTCCTCTTACAAATAAGGGACAAACTGAAAATACTATCACTATTACAACAAAAGCAGGTACAGATAATGATGCACCGACTCTAAAATATACATTCCATGTTCAACAACTTGTGGCACCAAAAATCACTTTGAACTATGGTAACTCACCGGTTGGTGAAATTATGAAAGCGGATAATATTTCAGTTTCTAATAAATTAGTGGCAGTTGCTGATTTTGAAAAAAATAATAAATATTCTACAAATGCAGATTACTTGCCAGCAGGTAAGACAGCAGGAATGTTATATTCTCCGTTAGCATGGGGTGGTTCAGTAGATCCTACAGTGAATTTGGATAGAGATGCTACAGCATTATTCAGTTTTGAGTATGATGATTTTATTGATCCTGGATTTGTTGCGGTTGACTCTTTAGGCAATAGTGTTGATCCGACAGATGTAAGAAGAAGTATAACAGTTACGGTTTTGCCGGGACAAAGCATTATAGTACCGGACAAAGATAAGAAAACAAATACATTCTCTGATACTAAAGAAAATCCGATAGCAAATGATTTATTTACATATGCTAATATAACTGGTGATGCGACGAAGGTAATTCAACCTGATGTATATGAGTTGACATATTCTTTTTATGATAATGCCTTAGCTAAAACAATCACTAATACAAGAAAAGTTGTTATTTTACCTTTGATGGGAGATACAACTCTTGATGGACAGATAAGTGTCGGTGACTTGGTACCTATTAAAAACTATACAGCAAACAACTTTACGTTTGTTGACAGCACAGTAAAGACATCTACATACAACCTTGGTATATACAGAGTTATGGATACAACAAGTGATACACAGATAAGTGTCGGTGACTTGGTACCTATTAAAAACCATACAGCTAATGTTCAAATTAACACATATTATTCAACGTTCACAAAATAAAAAATATATAAAAGAAAGGTGAAGAACAATGAAATTTAAGACAAAAGGAATATCGCTATTGCTTTCGATAGCGATGTTACTAAGTATGTTCCCTGCAACATCGTTTGCATTAAATTTGGGTAATACCGAATTTATAAAACCGGGAACAACGGAGGCAAATATGCCTGAAATGAAAACGGTAGCAGTAAAGGTTAATTCTGCCGATAATGGATATGATATTATCTCAGGCACTGATGGTAAATTAACTACACCGCTTGAAAAAGACGATACTATTATTGTTGCAATTCAAGCTAACAATTTTGATCAATTTGTGCAGAATAGTTTTGGTGTACAAGAATTGAGTGTTGCTCTTGTATATGATACAAGATATTTGGAGCCTACTTCAACAACAAATAAGAAGTATATAACAGCGTCAAAAAACTTTTTGGCAAAAGATGAAACAAATTTTATGAATCAAGAGATTGATGGTATGTACATGGTTGATACTTCAACAGCCAAATATGCACAAGATTTGGCATCAGGAGAAACATCAATTTTAGATTCAAACACAAGTAATTTGAAAAAGGCTGTACTTTATGTGACATGCACACCTAACAGTGCAACTGATGTAAATGAACAACTAGGTGTAATTACAGCAGGTCAACTTATTAACTTTGTTGAATTTAAAGTAAAAGAAGTACCTGATGCTGGTTCAAAAGGTGTTGCTATAACAGAATCAAGTAATCTATGTTTGGTAATGCAAAATACTGGTATCTTCAATAAGACATGGGGTGGTATTGACGGTTTACAGGAATACATGAAGATTAATAATTCACTTAATCTATTCCCTGCAGGAGCAGCTAAGAAGACAGGTATTTCTGTTAAATCAGGTACATTTAAGAGTACTCAATATGTAGGTGCAACATTTGATTCAGGTGTTACAATGCAATTCGATTACAACGATGGTTCACACGAAGACCTTGGTACAAGTGATACTGTTACATATAAGTATGGTGCAGCAGGTATTACAGCAGCAGACGATGCAGGCTTGACTGCTATTCCTGCAACACTAACAAGTGATGTAAACGGTAAGCACATATATGCAATCGTTGGTAACTACATATGTGACCTTGGTGCATTAACAGTTAGCGACGTTAAGACTACAAAGGTTGAAGTAGTAAGCGGAGCTCCTACAACTGCTTATGACGGTACAGCAATTAACTTCAAGGATTTGGTTGCTAAAATAACAAAGAATAATGGCGACGCAGTTACTGATATTAAATTCACAAACTATGAAAATGTCAGTAATGGCTTGGCAATTTACAAATCTAATGCTGCTGGTACCGTTAATGATCAGGTAACAGCTGCTGACAAATATACTCACGGCGACAACTACTTTGTAGTAGCAACAACAGACAAAGCAATTAAGAGTGCAACATTTAATGTAGTATCAGATTATGATTTGATTACACTTTCAACATCAACAAACAACAAGATTAAGAGCTCATACAATGCTGGTGATGCATTTGACCCATCTGGTCTTGTTATAGGTGCTAAGAAAGCATCTGAATCAGCGGCTACTGACGTTAAATATGCTGACTTTAATACAAAATTAGGTAGCAACAAGTGGTTGGTTGTAGTTGCTGTAGATGATACAGCTGCAAAGTCTGCAACAGCATCAACAACAACTGTTACAAAAGAAATGATTGACAATAAAAATAAGATTTTTGTTGTTTACACAAATCAAAAAGGTGAGAAACAAGCACTTCAAGTTGCTACACTTGGTGCAAAGAAGATTAAGAGTGCAACAATTAGCGGTGGAAAGACAGATTACACATATGGCGATAAGCTTAAGACAGATGACCTTGAGTTGAATGTTACATATGATGATAACTCAACAGGCAAAATCTCATATGCTGATTTGGCAGCAGCCGGTATTACAGTTAAAATCGGTGAAACAGTAGTTAATGCTGACACTGTTATCACACTTGATATGAAAGATAAGACAGTTGACTTTATCTATGACGGTAAAACACTTACTTCATCAGCTAAGATTACTGTAGCTGCAAAGACAGTTTACTACACAGTATCAGACGCAACAATTACAAAGGTATATGATGGCGGATTAACTATTCCTGCAGATCAAACACTACCTACAATTTCAATTAAGGATTCAGCTACAGCATTTGTAGGTACTGACTCATACACAGTTACAGGTACATTTGCATATACAGATAAAAATGTAGGCACAGATAAGAAGATTAAACTAACAACTACACTACCGGAAACAAACGGTAAGTACACATTTGCACCGGATACAGATAAGATTAATGCTGACGGTACACTTAAGACAGCTGCAACAATTACAGCAAAGGCTCTTACAGTTACTGCTGATGCTATAAAAGTTCCTGCAGTTAAGGCTAACCCTAATGCTACAGCTGATGTAACTGATGATAGCTCATTGGTACTAACTAAGAATAATTCATCTATAGTTGATGGAGATAACGTAACACTTCCATTTACATATAAATATGCAGCTAATGATGTAAAGACACCGGGTACTCCTGATGTAACAGTTACAGAAAAGGCTCTTACAGGTACAGATGCAGCTAACTATTCATTCACTCCTGCAACAGTAAATGTTAAGGGTAGCGTAACTCAAGACGCTATGTCAGATATCGAAATTTCAGGTCCTACAAAGGTAACATACATATATCCTGAGTTGACACCTGACTTTGGCGGTTTGGTAGTTAATGCAGTATATGGTACAGGTGCTTCAGCAACAAAGGCTCATGTTACAAACTACAAGCTATTGGATAAAGACGGTAACGAATTTGATAAGACTGCAAAGCTTCCTTATGGAGATACAGTAATAACAGTATCATACACAGAAGGCGTAGCAACAAAGACTAAGACAATTACTCTAACAGCAAAGAAAAAACCAATCAAACTTTCAGACATCACATTTGAGGCATCAAAAGCATATGGTGATAATAATGTAAATGCATCAGCAACATTACCAACAGATGCTATTGTAGCTACTGATGCTGATAAGGTTAAGCTAACATTTAAAGCTGAATTTGCTACACCTGAACAAGTTGGTGACGCTCAAAAGGTAACATTCTCAGACTTTAAGTTCGCTAAGGTCGGAGAAGGTGAAGAAGATGTATCAGGCAACTATGTATTGGTTAAAGATGACGGTAAAACAGAAATAGATGCAAATACGACAGTTGAAGGAACAGGTAAGATTACTCAAGGTACACAAGTGGCTCCTGTAGCTCCAACAGTAAGTGTTAACCAAAAGACAAACAACATTGTTGTAGCAGGTCCTTTGGGTGATAATATTGAATATTCAATTAACGGAACAGATTGGCAGACAGGAACAACATTTACAGGTCTTGAAAATGGTAAGGCATATACTGTTTCTGCAAGATATAAGGCTACAGAAACACTTGCAGCATCTCCTGCATCAACAGCAGACGCTACAACATACAAGAACCACCTTGTAGTTTACAAAGTAAATACTTCAACAAGCCCACTTGCTGAAATCTATACAAACGAGACATCAGCAACAAGTGATAACGATATTAATACAAAGATTCTTACAGCTAAGCCAAGCAAGTTCAAGGCATACTTCACAGATCTTGCAGGTAAGACAGCTATTACATATCCATTCACACTTTCAACAGAAACTACACTTTATATGTCTCAAACAGCCGGCGGCGGTGGCGGCGGCGGACGCAGCGTATCAATTAAACTTGATAAGGATACTGTTTCCGGTGTTGTAGGTGATAAGATTAAAGTTACAGCTACTGTAACAGGCTCAACAGCTAAACCAACATGGACATCATCAAATGAAGATGTAGCAACTGTTGACGAAAACGGTAACATCACATTGGTTGGTAAGGGTACAGCAACTGTTAAGGTTAAGGTTAACGGCGTAGTTAAGAATATTCCTGTAACTGTTAAAGAAGCTACAGCAACACCAACACCTGTACCAACAGTTAAGCCGACAGAAGCACCTGTAATCAACACAGAATATACAAAGCCATACGCTTCAGGTTATGATGACGGTTCATTCCTACCAAATAACAACATCACAAGAGGCGAACTTGCAGCTATGATTGCAAGACTAAGCTATGGTGACGATCTACCTGACGGTATGTATCAAGCATCATTCCCTGACGTTGATTCAGACGCTTGGTTCAACAAGTACATTGGTTATCTTGAAGATAAGGATGTATTAAGCGGTTATGAAGACGGTACATTCAGACCTATGGATACAATCACAAGAGGCGAAATCAGTGCAGTTATCGCAAGAGCTCAAAGATATGATTTGATTTCATACAATGGCATCTTCACAGATGTAACTGAAAATGATTGGGCTAAGGATTACATTGAAACTCTTGCTGACAAGAATATCGTTTCAGGTTATGAAGACGGTACATTCGGTCCATATTCACCGCTAACAAGAGCTGAAGCTGTTGCAATTATCAACAGAGTTCTTGTAGAATCAACACCAATCGTAACATTTACTCCTAATGACATTGCAGGTCACTGGGCAGAGGCAGACATTCTTCTTGCAGTAAATGAAAGAATGGTTGGCGCAAATGCAGTAGTTCCTACAGTAAAACCGGAAGAAACAGCAGCTCCTGAAGAAACTGTTGCTCCTGAAACAACAGTAACTCCTGAAGCAACTGTTGCTCCTGAAAAGACAACAGCTCCTGAAGCAACTCCTGCTGCTTAATAAATATCGAATTATAATAAATGCGATAAATAAAGCAATGTAATGACACAGGGCGGTTATCGCCCTGTGTTATTGCATTTCCAATGGCATTGTCCGTATCTTTGGACAATGCTTTCGGAAATGCAATAACAATTAAAATAATAAGCTGTGTAATTGATTTAACTGAAAAGAGGTGTAATAAATGAAAAAAATATCTGCATTTTTGATTATAATGATAGCAATGCTTATGGCAGGTGTATGTGCTCATGCGGCTGACTTTAGCGTAGATACAACGTCGCTTCCTATGGGTGAGGCATATAAGCCGTACTCAGCACAAATAACAATGAGCGGCGGAAGCAATGACGGATATAGTTTTGAATTTATATCGGGTTTTAAACCAACAGGTCTTACTGTCAACGAGGACGGTTCAATAACGGGTACTCCGACAAGTGCCGGATATTATGCTAATATGAATATCCGTATAAGTAATGTAGACGGTACATACAGAGATGTTACATTTAAGATTAATATAAGAGCGAGATCTATCAAGATTAATGTAACTGCTCCCAAGAATATTATATATGACGGAAACAGTTATACAGCGACAGTTAAATGTTATGATTTGAACGGTGGCGAACTGACAGACGCTGTACCGATTATAAGATATGGTAAAGATAATCTTTCGTCTGTAACAGATGCCGGAACATATTATATTGATGTTTATGTATCGGGTTGTATCATATCGGAACGTGAGGGTGATACGCATATTCAAATTGAACGTCAAGGTGCGTCAATTTCATTAAGCGGTGACAAAGAATATCAATATGACCAATTACCTCACCCGCTTACGGCAGCTGACGTAACGGTAACACCGCCTGCGGCAGGATATGTTATTGAGTATAGCAGAAACGGCGGTGAATACACAACCGATGTGCCTGTTTCAAGCGGTATATATACTGCAAGGGTGCATACAACAAACCCTAACTATGAAACGGTATATGACGAATGTACAATTAAAATCATAGGTGAAAATGTAAACTTTACGGTAACAAATACATCATTTACATATGACGGAAACAGTCATAAGGCAACTGTTTCTTCTGATCCCGCAGATGTTGGATATAAAGTTACATATACTAATTCAAAGGGTGAAACTGTAGAAAATCCGACCGATGCAGATGTTTATACGATAAAAATTACACTTGATAATGATATAGTGTATTCAATCGGAAATGATTATGATAATAAACTTACAATAAGTCCGCAATCGGGTCACTTTACAACGGATGAAAGCTGGGTATATGACGGAAAGACGCACAAACCGAGTATGACGGTTGACGCACCGTATGATGACAGTAAATATACAATAACATACCGTAAGCAAGGTACAGAAACTGACTTGACTGAAATTACGGATGTCGGTGTATATGATATAATAATTACTTTCCCGAACGGCAACTATATTGCAGATGAAACATCATCGAAAACAATAACGGTTACGCCGAAAACAGTTAATTTTACGGTTACAGACAATGTAGTTGATTATGACGGTAACGAACATACCGCAAAGGTTACACCGACTGAAGCTTTGGCATCGGATTTGTATTCCGTAAAATACGTTAAACGTGATACAGAAACAAAACTTAACAGTGTTACAAATGCAGGTGTGTATGATATAGTAATTGAACTTGCAAACAGCAACTATACTTTAGACAATTCTTTCAGTGCAACAATGACTGTTAATGTTACATATACATTTAATTTGGGTAATTCACCGGCTGCTATGATTTATAAGGATACGACGCATGATGCGGAATGGCAGAAAGAAGCGTTGGATTACCTAAAGGCAAATCACAAATTCAGTGAAAACTATTTGCCGAAGGACTGCAGTGCCGATATTACATATAATCCTATAAATAACATTGATGCAGACGGTAACAAATATACTGTAATAACAAGCGGTCTTGATAAATTTGTTGATCCGGGCGTGAATATAAATGACGGTTCGACATCTGATACTATAAAAGGAACGGTCAGTGCCGTATCCGGAGTAGAAGGCTTGTATAAGGTTACATATCAAATCAACGATTCAACTATGGAGAGATATTTGTTAGTTGTGGACAGAAGAATAGGTGATGTCAACAGTGACGGCGCAGTAAACGGTATTGATGCAAATAATCTTGTTGGTAAGGATGCTGATGCGAACGGCGTAAAACAAGCGCGTATTTGGGATGTAAACAAGGATGGCAGGATTGACAATAATGATGTTAATGCAATCAGAAACAGATTCTCTGTAAGATTGGAAGCTTATTATCCTTGGTTATAATTTGACATTGGAGTTATGATGAAACAATTTTGGAGTTGATTTGTCATAACTCTTTTTTGTTAAAAATATTGAAAAACGGTGTTAAAAACAGTCGTTTTCAGTGTATAATATTGACAATTTCAAGTGCTTTGTGGTATTATAAAATATATAATAAGGATAACTATACATTGTTAAGATATATGAAAAGAGGAATTAAAATGAAAAGAAAAGCGGTTTCTATAATATTGGCTTTATCAATGCTTTTACCGACATTGAATTTTGCGGTGTCGGCTGATGAAATCAAAACAGAAATCAATTCGGAGCAGACTGAGGTTTTGGCAACTTCATCTCCGAATGAAAAAAGTACGGAAGAAAATATAGCGGCTACAAACGTACCGTTGGATAATTCAACGGATACTGTAAATATAAATAAAAATGATGTTGCACCTATGACAGACGGAACAGATCTAAGTTCAGATTTACAAAACGGTGATGTGACAATTAATACAAACGGTACATATTATATCGGTTCTGTTGATGTTACAAATATTGTGACGGTAAAAACAGGTGTAAAGGCGGATTTGACGGTTGAAAATGTAACGATGACGTCTGCAACAAGTTCGCCTATTATAATTGAATCCGGTGCAGTTGTTAATTTGCACATAAACGGCACAAATACCGTTATTGCTAAAAAAAGCGGTAAGGCAGGTATTAATGTGGCAGCAAATAGTATAGAGTCGGATTATTCGATTTTGACTGTTGACGGTGATGGTATTCTTAATGTAACAGGTACTGCACAAGCATCGGGAATCGGTGCGAATCTAAAGCAATTACATGGTAAAATTATAATAAACGGCGGTACTATTAATGCTGTCGGAGGAATGAAAGGTACAGCTATAGGCGGAGGTATAAGAACATCTGGTAATGTCAGCGGATGTACAATAGAAATAAACGGCGGTATCATAAATGCAAGTGCAGGACGATACGGAACAGCCATAGGCGGTGTGGAGCGTCAGTCTAATGCGGAGATTATCGTAAATGGCGGATATATTAAAGCAACAGCCGGTGATTCGGTGACTTATTCCATAGGACCGGGAAGAATGACTCCCACAACAGAACAATTTGGTGTAAATAATATATACATAAACGGCGGCAGTGTAGATGGTACGTTCAGAAGCACAGATTATGACAAAGTTCAAGATAAGGATGGAAATAAACTTAAACAAGTAGTTCTGACAATGCCGGATGCAGTTGAAATGGCAAATAAAGAAGTTACTGTCGGCTCATGGAAAACAGTAACAGACAGCGAAGCAAAGCTGTATGTATATGTAACAGAAGGTACAACAGGCTATGCCGTAACATATGCCGGTAAAATATATCGTACAGACGATATAGAAAACCAAACAACACTGACAGAATATTCGGGTTCAGACTGTACATGTACAGATGCAAATTCATCAATTAAATTATCTGTACCTGATGAAATAACTGTAAATAAAATTGTCGGACAGACAAAAATCAAATTAACAACTGATTTTGAAAAATCAAGTGACTGTACTTATCCTACTCATATTCTTAATTGTACATATACATTAACAACAGCTGACGAAAATGAAACAGCAATAAGCAGTGATTTGGCAGAAGTTGTGGACGGATATATAGTTGCACATTATAAGCAGGGAACTCATAAAATTCGTGTTAAGGTAACAGCAACTTTAAATGGATATATTTTTAATAATTCAAAAGATATTTCTTTGACGGGTGATGATAAATCGCAGTTTGATATTTCAAAAGGAAATATCAAAATAACAAAAAACAATGATAATAATGATATGGTAACAGTTACGGTTGGTACAACAAGCTATGATATTCCAAAGAATATGGAAATATATATAGTTCAATCAACAAGTCAAACAAGTAATGTAATTGAAGTGGTACAGGGTGCAAATCCTACCATTGTTTTAGATAATATTAATATTTTATCTCGTTCATCTATAAACAATGCATTGACGATAGGTGACGATGTTGAGCTGACCCTTAGACTGAAAGGCACAAATAAAATTGAGTCACAATCTGTAAATCTTGCGGCGGTAAGAGGTATAACGGCTACTTCAAAACTTATTGTTGAAGATTCGGGTGATAATGACGGTGTTATAACATTTAAGTCTGCAAACGGCGCCGGTATAGGCGATATGAAGCAATTTACTGTAAACAGCGGTACTGTATATGCTTATGGCGGAAATGGCGGTGCCGGTATCGGAGGCGGTAAGGACGGTTCGGGTATCAACGTACTTATCAACGGCGGTAATGTTTACGCATATGCCGATGATGATTCTGAAAGTAATGCGGCAGGTATCGGAGGCGGTACAGGCAGTGCATCTGGAACAAGCGGCCGAGGCGGAAATGTCATTGTAAACGGCGGTTATGTTAAAGCTGTCGGTAACGGCTCAGGTTACGGCATCGGTAACGGTGGAAATAAGACTCCGTACGGCACTATTACAATCAATGGCGGAAGTGTAGACGCAACTCTCGGAACAACACCAAATAATGACCCATCATTTGATGCGTTTAATAATTCCGGAACAATTCCTGCAACTAAGTATAATCAGTATTTGGTAGAAACAACGGTTGACGGAATAACAGATGAGCAAGATGTTGAATACTCACTTGTTTCTGATAATGATACAGGTGCAGAAAAGAAAATAAAAACACGTACAGACAAAAACGGTAAGTTGTATTTGTATGCAAATGCCGGAAATCAATGGATTCGTGTATATAAAAACGGTACAACATATTACAGATATTGAAAAGTTGATTCGATGTCAAAGAATACATTTAATTGTACAAACAATACAGAGATAAGTGTTTCTTCTTTCAAAATTCCGGGTCAAATCGGGGATACTGTTATAGATAATGAGAACAGAGTAATCTCTGTAAAAGTACCTTATAACATCATATTGAAAAATATTACACCTAACATAGAATTTATCGGTGCATTTACTCAAAAAGATGCAATGAAATTTAATAATACAACATCAGCAACGTATAAAATAACGGGTAACGATAAGAGTGAAGTGACGTATACTGTAAATCTTACTTTGGATTCAGAACATACCGAAAAGCAAGCAGATGTTTATGATGTTTCAAATGGCAGTGTTTATGTAACTGATCTTTATGTAACCTATGGCGGTGTACAATATAAAACCAACGATTTAGGATATGTAATAATGGGAACATCAACAGAAAATATAGTTAACCTTGATTCGGCAACGAAACTTCCGCCTGTTACATTGAAGAATCTTGACATAAAAATGTCTAATTCTGCTACTCCGATAAATATTATGGGAAATGTTGATATAACAATAGACGGTAACTGTACATTAAGATCAATGATGGGTAATGCCATTTCTGTAAAAAATTCATATTCAAACAATCCACAGCCTACTATAAAATCAACAGAAACAAATCCACTTGCCAATCTGCTTGATGTTCAAGGCGGAATAGGTGCAAATGCAGTAAATACCGAGGCGAATACGAAGCTGACAATAACAGGTGTACCGACAAATCTTACGGCTGTTACCGGAACTGCAGTTGGTGGTGACGGTGAATTTATTACAGACAGCAAGACATATATTAATATTGCCGAAAACAGTACATCAACAGTTAAAAATGCGAACGGAGATAATCTTTATCAAGTAAAAGCAACATTGAATGGTGCAAAGGGAACAGAAAATATTTGTACATATGAAGATACAGATTATTATATTGGCGACGACCATATATTGTGCTTAATGGTTCCTAACGGTTCATATAATATGAGTGTAGGCTATAGCGAAGATGATTATTCAGGTACAATAGAAGTTGACAGTGCAATGGCAGAAGGAATTTTATATTCCGTATATGTAGAGTCGGTTACTTATGACAGCTCGCAAAAAGACAATAAAGGCGGTAAAGTTGACTTTACTGTTAAAGGTGTGTCAATTATAGGCAACGTTAAAATAAGAGTAAAGAGCCTGGAGGATATTCCTCTTGTTTTGGAAAGTGACGTTATTAAAGACTCAGACGGCAATTATGTTGCGTCGATAACTCTTCCGGAAAACCAAAGTGCAGAAAAACCTGTTGTCTATGAAGTATATTATGATGTTAAGAATAAAGAAACAAAACTTAAAAATAACTTAATAGTCGATTATGATAAAAGTGTGTGCAGTATAACGAATTTTGAAATAGACGGTCAGCTTGGTCAAAGTACAATTTATGAATCGGAAGACAGTCATACAATCACGGTCTATATGCCATATGATCATGAGTATCAAGATTATTATACGCCTTCAAAACTTACATATATCGGCGGAAGAATTTCAAATGACCAAGGTAAACCGATACAATATACTGTTGATATAAACGGCTATGCGAGAACAAAATATACGGTAACTGCTCAAGACGGTACAACGACTGCCGATTATATGATTAAGATATATAAAGAGGCAACTCCGGTGATTACATCTCTGAGCCTTAGAAACCCAACATCAAGTGCGGCTTCTACCGTTACGGTAAAAATAATAGGACGTGCATTGAGCAGTATAAAGAATGCGGAAAACGAGAATAACAGAAAGGTATATATTTATTCTGATGACGGACTTGATCCTGTCGAGGCAACATATGACCTTGTAAACGGTGTTGATACATATACGGCAGAAATCAATATTCCTGAAAATACAAGCGATACAGAGGATAAAATATATACATTAAAAGCTAAAATCGGCGATACCGAACAAACAAGTGTTAATTCAACTATACGAGTCCCGAGAAAAGAGCGCGGACTTATCGGTATAAATGATTTTACAATCAATAATCAAATAGGCGATACAAAAATATCGGGCGAACAAGGTAAAAATATAAGCATTACAATGCCTTTTGACGCGGATATTACATCATTGCTGCCGAATGTTGAGCTTGAAGATATGTATGCGACATATTCGCCGGCTACAGAGCAGGACTTTACATCTGATGTAGTTTATACGGTTACAGCGGAGGATAAGGTTACAACTAAGGATTATACTGTTCATGTTGAAAAACAGGCAGCACCTCAAGTGAACAGCATAACGTTTGAAGACCCTAAACAAAACTCGGAAAGCAGAGTACAGGTTCGGATTAACGGTGATAATCTTGATAATGCGGCAAATGCACTAAACCATGAAAAAACAATTACCGTAAGTGCAAAACTTGTAAGCGGCGAATCTGAAGGAAGCGGTATATCAACTGCAATCGCACAGGTTGACGAAACCGGTAATTACATTGCTACGCTTAATGTTCCGAAGAATGATAATGATACAAAGAGAGTTTATGAATTATCTGTAAGTGCTTGCGGTGAAAAACAGGATTTGTCTGGAAATACAACGCTTACCGTTCCGGAAAGAAAGTCGAACAGAAAAGAATTGACAGATTTT
>OLOO01001603.1_pt1 | contig 14401 bp, 10 predicted proteins | sample 1672621 | NCBI WGS metagenome assembly OLOO01 (sample SAMEA3136706, study PRJEB25190) | human gut metagenome | biome: human gut; feature: human-associated habitat; material: faeces | place: Austria | collected 2013 | reverse complement strand
AGTCACGCACAATGTCGAAGCCGGCCAGATATGCGCCCAGAACGAAGCCGGTGTGGGCACCGTTCAGGATGCGGACCTTGCGCTTCTTGTAGGGGGTGACATCGGGCACGACCATGACGTTGACGCCGGCCTTCTTGAACGGCAGCTTGTCCTCCAGACCTGCGGGGCCCTCGATGACCCAGACGCCGAACACTTCGCCGACGTCCAGCACGGTATCATGGTAGCCGTTGGCCTCTTCCAGCGCAGCCAGCTCCTTCGGGTCACGGATGCGGCCCGGAACGATGCGGTCCACCAAGGTGGAGCAGAAGGTATTGGCGTTGTTCATCCAGTCGATGAAGGCAGCGTCCAGGTTCCAGTCCTTGGCGTAGTTGTTGCAGCACTTCTGCAGCTCCTTGCCGTTGTTGTCGATCAGCTCGCAGCTCAGGATGACCAGGCCCTTGTCGGCAGCGCCGTTGAAGGCCTTGTAGCGCTCATACAGCACACGGGTCAGCTTTGCAGGGAAGCTGTTGGGGGGCACCTGGTCGAACGCGCTGTCGCCCTGGGTGTAAGCAATGCCGGCCTCGGTGGTGTTGGATACAACGGTCTCCAGCTTTTCGGAGCGGGCCAGAGCCAGCACTTCGTCCCACTTGCCGTCCACATAGGGGCACACACAGTCGGACACGCAGGAGATCACGCGCTTGGCATCGACCTTCTGGCCCTTCTCGCTGCCGCGCAGGTACAGGGTGTACAGGCCCTCCTGCTCGTTGATCCAGTCCGCCATCTGGGGGAAGTTGCCAATGGGCTGCACCAGCTTGACCTTGCCGTTGTAGCCAGCCTTCTCATTGGCGATATCATAGAAATAATCCACGAAAGCACGCAGGAAGTTGCCTTCGCCGAACTGCATGACCTTGACGGGGGCATCCTTGAGGATGTAGCCGTTGTAGCCAGTCTCAGCCAGAACCTTGTAGTTCAAAGTTTCCATCTCTGTGTTCTCCTTTTTGCATCGTCGCTTAGCATATCATGCAGAGGTCCACACGCCCCTGTCTCATACCCCTATTTTATGCTGTTGTATACAAATAAGTCAAGTGGTTTGTGTATCTTTTTTAGAGCAAAAAGGGCGGTTTTGCGTATTTCCAGCGGATTTCACAATTCCATAGGATAAATTTTGGCACTTTTTCAGTTGTATACAACTTCATTTTTCGGTATACTAGGGGCAAGGCAGCCTGTCACAGCTGACAGGCGCACCGATGCATATAGGTTTGTCTATTATTTCACAAACAATCGTTCATTCACCGATCAAAAAAGGAGTTAACGACCCATGAAAGCATTTATGGATAAGGACTTCATGCTCCAGTCTGCCACCGCGCAGCACCTGTACCACGACTACGCAGCCGGCATGCCCATCTGCGACTACCACTGCCACATCCCGCCCCGCGAGATCTACGAGAACCGCCGCTTCGACAACATCGCTCAGGTGTGGCTGGGCGGCCGCAACCCGGACGGCAGCTACTTCGGCGATCATTATAAGTGGCGCGTGATGCGTTCCAACGGCGTGCCCGAAGAGTACATCACCGGCGACAAGCCCGACCGCGAGCGTTTCCAGAAGTTTGCCGAGGCCCTGCCCATGGCCATCGGCAACCCGATGTACCACTGGACCAACCTGGAGCTGCATGTGTTCTTCGGTTATGACGGCGTGCTGAACGGCGACACCGCCGAGGAAGTGTGGAACCTGTGCAACGACAAGCTGCAGCATGATCCCAAGCTGACCGTGCGCGGCCTGATCGAGCAGAGCAACGTGGCCTTCATCGGCACCACCGATGACCCCATCGACGACCTGTACTGGCACAAGAAGATCAAGGAAGATCCCACCATCAAGTTCACCGTGGCGCCTTCCTTCCGCCCCGACAAGGCCCTCAACATCAACAAGCCCGGCTTCGCTGAGTACATGGGCAAGCTGGCTGCCGTTGTGGGCAAGGAAAAGCTGGCCTGCATCAACTGCGTGACCGATGCCCTGACCAAGCGCATCGAGTTCTTTGCCGAGATGGGCTGCCGTGCTTCCGACCACGGCCTGGACTACATCCCCTACCGTGAGGCCACCAAGGAAGAGGTCAACGCCATTTACCAGAAGGTGATGGCCGGCGAGAGCTGCACCGTGGAAGAGGCTGAGAAGTACCAGACCTACATCCTGATCCACCTGGGCAAGCAGTATCACCGTCTGGGCATCGCTATGCAGATCCACTACAACTGCCTGCGCGGCGTGAACCGCAAGATGAACGCCCTGCTGGGCCCCGACACCGGCTTTGACATGATCAACACCACCACCTGCGGCGGCCAGATCGCAAGCCTGCTCAGCGCCCTGAACGACACCGACGAGTGCCCCAAGACCATCATCTACAGCCTGAACCCCGCCGACAACGAGCAGATCGGCACCATCCTGGGCTGCTTCCAGAGCAGCGAGGTTCCCGGCAAGATCCAGCACGGTTCTGCCTGGTGGTTCAACGACCAGAAGATCGGCATGGAGAACCAGATGAAGAGCCTGGCCAACCTGGGCCTGCTGGGCAACTTCGTGGGCATGCTCACCGACAGCCGCAGCTTCCTGAGCTACACCCGCCACGACTACTTCCGCCGCATCCTGTGCAACCTGATCGGTCAGTGGGTCGAGGATGGCGAGTATCCCAACGATGAGAAGGCTCTGGAGAAGATCGTCAAGGGCATCTGCTTCGACAACGCAAAGCGTTACTTCGCCCTGTAAGCACTTCTCCCATTTCCTGAACGGAACCGAAAGCGCCGCCCGCAGAGAGCATTCCCTGCGGGCGGCGCTTTTGTTGCTTATTGAATTTTACAGGGCAGCCAGGGTCTTGGCAACATTGTAGCCAAAGGTGACACAACGGCTGTGGCTGAGACAGTTTTCATTGTGGGGATAGGTACCAGAGAACATGCTGCCGGACACATTGCCGATGGCGTACAGGCCCGCAATGGGCTGTGCCTCGGTGTTCAGCACCTCACTCTTATCCGTGATCTGCAGGCCGCCGCAAGTGCACAGGGCAGACGCCATCTCTTTGGTTGCATAGAAGGGCGCGGTGTCGATCTTGTGCATCATCTTGCCAGGGAAATGGAAATCGGTGTCCTCACCGGCATCGCACATCTCGTTCCAGTGGTTGATGGTCGCCACAAAGGCATCAGCGGGCACGCCCATCTTCTCTGCAAGTTCCTCCAGCGTATCAGCCTTCAGTGCCTTGTCGCTGGTAGCAGCGCCAGCCCAGACCTCCTTGGGGCCGTAGCAGCTGGAGGACGGCGTCCAGATACTGGTGACGATGTCCATCACGTTTGCGTCTACAATGTAGTAATTGTATGCGCCCGGCTGTGCCTGAATGGCGTTTGCCAGATGGTTATAGGCCTCGTACTCAGCCGTAAAACGCACGCCCCGCTTATTCACCCGCAGATACGGCATCAGCTGCTCAGGATCCAACATCAGCGGGTGCGGATATTCGTCCTCCATTGCACCAATGGCTTTTGCCATCTCGTGGCCGTCACCGGTGTTGGTCTTGGTGCCGTTCATCCAGTGGCCCAGTGCCAGGTCACGCGGGCGGCAGCAGGCAGCCAGTTTTTCCGGGTTGAACTCATAGCCGCCGGTGGCCAGAACGACGCCCTTAGCGGTCAGATACTTCACATAACCGTTCTCCCCCTTGACGATAGCACCCACGACCTTTGCGCCCTCGGTCACCAGCTGGACGACCGGGGTGTTGAACAGCACTTCCGCACCGGCAGCAGTGATTTTTTCCTGCAGCTTTGCGGCGATCTCATCGGCTGCCATCGGGATGTTGAGGGAGGTGTTCCAGCTGCGGGACAGGCTCAGCTCATCATAGGCAGCGGTGAACTCCGGGAAATCACCGGCGTTGAAGGTCAGAGAATAGTTTTCCACCGGGATCTCCAGCTGATCCAATAACCAGTCAACAGCTTCGTCGCAGGTATCGATCCACTTCTGATACACAGTCTGCTCACCGCGGTACGCACAGTTGACCATGGCATCATCCAGCCACTGCTTGGTATCAAATTCCACGCCGAACTTCTGGTGCACACGGTCGTGGAAAGCGCCCATGGTGGCACTGCGCCAGGTGGGCGAAGCGCCCTTCTCCACGGCGACTGTTTTCAGGCCCTGCTCCGCGCAGGCAAGGGCGGCAGCCATACCGGCAGGCCCCTGACCACAGACCAGTACATCCACGTTGACGGTCTCTTTGATCTCGCTGTCCGCGATGGGGTCTGCCACAAAAGCGATCTCGCCCTGACCGGCAGCTGTGGCACCGCCCAGGTTTTCCTCACAGGCAGGGAAACCGCTCTTCACTTCTGCAGCAGCCGGAGCTTCGGCAGGCGCTTCGACGGCCACACCCATTGCTTGCTGGATGCAGGAAGCAGCTGCCTCCCGCACGGCACCCGAAGTGTAGGTCGCACCGGAAACGCCGTCGATCTCTGCGCTCTGGGCCTCCATCAGAGCCTTCTGGAAATCCTCAGCCGAGTTGCGGGCCAGGTCGATGGTCTCGTTGGCGGTGTCCACCGTCACGTCGGTAATAGCATTCTCGGTAAAGGTCATGCTGACCGTCACCTCACCCATACCGGTAGCCTTGGCGGTATAAGTGCCCGGCGTATAAACAGCAGCGCTCGAAGCGGCAGCCGAAGAGGAACTTGCCGAATTCCCGCAGGCAGTCAATGCACCTGCAGTCACACCGCTCATAGCAGCCGCGGCGGCCAGCTTCAAAAAACCGGAACGAGAGATCTTTTTCATCGTATTGTACTTCCTTTCTCTTCCCAACAGCTTATCCGCTCTTGTGTCGTATGCACAAAAGCATTATACTATGTATAGTTTAGTCTGTTGTTAAGATTTTGGCAAACATCAATCATTTTACCCGTTCCAAATTTCAGTTGTAGGCAGGTCTTTATGGATTACAAACAGCTACAGTTCTTTCTTGCCGTGTGCGAAGCACAAAGTTTCCGGAATGCTGCCGCCAGATGTTACGTCAGCCAGCAGGCGATCAGTAAGTCGCTTTCCAACCTGGAGCAAGAGCTTGGTGTTCAATTATTCGTGCGGAATCAAAACGGCGTGTCCCTTACCGAAGCCGGTCAGCAGCTTGAAAAACTGGCACGGCCGCATCTGAACCAGCGGGACGAAATTTTACGGCAGATGCGCAGCTTTCACTCCAAGCAGCAGCTTCACATCGGATATTTCATGGGATTCCTGCAGGAGCTCCCTCCGCATTTCTTCCCGCAATTCCAGGAATTCCATCCAGAAGTCCAGCTGCATTACCACAGTTATACCGATACCGAACACAGCCGCTGTTATCGTAATTACGACTGTGACCTTGTCATCACAACTTCGCCCTTGACCAGCAGCGACTTCATTGAATTGGCTCATTCAGAAAGTTCCATTGGCGTGATCCTGTCCTGCGATCATTCCCTCGCAAAAAAGAACGTTCTGACTACAGAGGATCTGAAAACCGTTCCGCTTATTACATTGAACACGGAAAATCGCTCACAGGCCCGTCTGCTGGAATGCCTGCAAGCAAAAGGCCTGACGATTGACAGCTTTCTGGGCGATGCCGATGGAGAACTTGCTTCCGATCTTCTGCAAAAAGGCTTTGTTTCTTTTTATGCCGGCAAAGAAAGCTCTCTGGCCGAAAATGAGTGTTTTCGGCCTTTGTCGGACCTGCAGCTCCAATGGGAATTTTTCATTTATGGCAAACGCAGCCACCGTATCACCTCCTTGCAGCGTGAACTCATTCAGCAGATCCTGTCCGCAGTTTCTCCCCATTGAACAACCAGCGCCGCCCGCAGAGAGCATTCCCTGCGGGCGGCGCTTTTGTTTTATCCGTTTTCCGGTTCCACCCGGACCTGAAAGCAGAACACCAGCTGCAGTGCCGCCTCCCCACCATTCAGGCAGTAGAGGAAGGCTCCCTGTTCCGGGCAGAACCGGTAGTGGTGGGCCGCTGCATAGTCGAGCACCGGCTGCAGCTGACCGCCCCGGAGGGTGCCGTCGGTCTCCGCTTCCAGGAAGCTGCTCAGGTAGGTGCCGCCGGGCATCCGGCGAGCCTGCGGCGGCAAGGGCAGCTTCAGACGCTTCAGGTCCTCGGTGTAGGCTCCCAGCTCCATCGTATAAGGCACCTGCTGCGTCGGCTGTTCCAGATACGCCGGGTCGATGCGGATGCCGGTGAACAAAGCATCCGCGTGTTCCATCCACCGTCGGCACACGCTGTCCGCCGGTTCCAGCTCCAGCGGCACGAACCAGCACTCCGAACGCAGGGTCAATTCCTGCACCTGCTGCGGCTGGTTGGAGAACAGCACATAGTGTCCCAGTGTGGACATGAGCTGCTTCTTGCGCTGCTCCAGCTCCCGGATGGCTTCCTCCAGTGCACGGATCTCCTGCTTCATGTTCCGCAGCGCACCGGCCTGCCCATCCTCCGCATAAAAGGACGCAATGGTCTCCAGCCCCAGATTCGCGCCCCGCAGCTTGCGCACAAACATCAGCTCATAGAGGTTGCAGGCCGAATAATCAAAGTACCCGTTGGCAAGCCTTGCCGGGTGCAGCAGGCCTTTTTGCCGGTACATGCGGATGGTTTCCGGGTTGACGCCGGACAGGTGCGCCAGTTCGTGGATTTTCATAGATATTCCGTCACCTTTTTGTCACCATTTCTGTATTGACCATGTATTTGCTACAGGGTTTATAATTATACCACATCGTTTGTGAAAACACAATCAATGTGCCGCGAAAGAAGAAGTACCAAACACAGAAGAACGAAAAAGAATGGAGAACACATCATGGCAAACATCTCTCGCCGCAACTTCATGAAGGTTGCTGCCGGTGCCGCCGGCATCGCCGGTCTGGGCCTGCTGAACGGCTGTTCCAAGACCGAAGCCCCCGCCTCCTCCGCTGCTGCCTCTGCGGCCGGGTCCGCCGCCGAAGTCACCACCACCCCCGCTGCCGCCGCTCCGGCGACCGACAAACTCTACACCGCCTCCATCAACCCCCAGCTGGACGAGAGCGAGTTCCGCTCCAACACCAAGGAGCTGACCACCCTGTTCAGCCCCCTGACCATCGGCTCTATGGAAATTTCCAACCGCATGGTCAAATCCGCTGCCGGTTCCGCCACCTATCTGGCCGGTCTGACCGATGAGCTGCTCACCTACTACGTCAACCTGGCCAAGGGCGGCGTGGCCCTGATCTATGTGGAGACCATCGCAGCGCTGGAGGTACCGGAAGGCGCCTCCTACGACGCCGACACCCTGGCCTTTGGCCAGAAGCTGGTGGACGAGTGCCACAAGTACGGTGCCAAGATGGGTTACCAGATGTCCGGCTTCGGCATGGGCGAGAATGACATGACCATTGATGACATCCATGCCAAGCAGGCACACTTTGTGGAGGTCGCCAAGGGTCTGCAGCAGATGGGCTTTGACTGCGTGGAACTGAACTGCGCCGGCTTCAATATGCCCGCACACTTCCTGTCCCGCTTCCACAACACCCGCACCGACGAGTACGGCATCGGCTCCATCGAAAACCGTGCCCGCTTCATCACCGAGATCATCGAGGGTGTGAAAAAGGAGTGCGGCCCGGACTTCAACATGCAGATCCTGATCAACTGCATCGAAGAGAACGACAACATCTCCAACAACCCCACCATGATGACGCTGGATTCTGCCGTCACCACCCCGCACACCCTGGCCATGACCATGGAAGAAGGCATTGCCGCCGCCAAGCTGTTCGAGCAGGCCGGCTGCGACTCCATGCACCTGCGTCTGGGACCCCTGGGCCACCACGTTGCCCAGTTCGGTGCCGACCTGTACTTCATCCTGAACGGCATCGAGGGCTGCACCGGTTTCGGCACCCAGTACGACTTCAGCAAGAACTGGCAGGGCATGCTGATCGGCAACACCAGCGGCTGCGGCATCGGCCTGAACGTTGCTGCCGAGTATAAAAAGGCATTGTCTATTCCCTGCGGCGTGGTCACCTACAACGATCCCGCCCACGCACCCGACTTCTTCGAGCAGGCTCTGGAGGACGGCAAGGCCGACTTCTTCCTGATGACCCGCCCCCTGACCGTGGACATGGAGTACGTCAACAAGCTCAAGGAAGGCCGCATTGACGAGATCGCACCCTGCACCCGCTGCCTGCACTGCCACATCGGCAGCAACGAGGCCAACGCACAGATGGCCTACTGCCGTGTGAACGCCCTGACCCAGCGCGTAATGCGCGAGGGCGGTCCCGCTACCTACGAGCTGGAGCCTGCAGCCACCCCCAAGAAGGTCATGGTCATCGGCGGCGGCCCCGCCGGCATGGAGGCTGCCCGCATCGCAGCTGCCCGCGGCCACAACGTGACCCTGTACGAGAAGCGCGGCGCCCTGGGCTTCATGCTGGACTTTGCTGCTTCCGTCAAGGGCCCCCATGAGAATCTGGCCGACCTGAAGAACTACCTGATCCGTCAGCTGGAGCTGAACGGTGTGGAAGTCAAGACCGGCACCGAGGTCACCCAGGAGCTCATCCACTCCGAAGCACCGGATGCCGTCATCCTGGCCGCCGGCGGCCTGCGCGACACCCTGACCGTGGACGGTGACGGCAGCGCCCCCGTGGTGGAGATGGACAACTTCATGTTCACCGAGATGGGCGACAACGTGATCGTTTACGGCTCTAACGCGCAGGCCTTTGACGCCGCCCTGTGGCTGACCGTGCACAAGAAGAACGTGACCATCGTCACCCCGAACCCGGCCTCCGAGTTCGACATGCAGCAGTCCCAGCACGCCATGCGCATGATGACCACCGCCCTGTACGCTCTGGGCGTGAAGTCCTATCCGCAGTCCGCCATCAAGACGGTCAGCGGCAATGTGGCCACCCTCACGCTGGACAGCGGTGTGGAGATGAACATCAAGTGCGATGCCATCGTCAACGGTGCCGACATGCTGCCCAACACCAGTCTGGTGGACGGCATCGACTGCAAGGAAGTGTACACCATCGGCGACTGCGCCAATCCCTTCAACATCGCTCTGGCCATCCGCGGCGGCAACGACGCCGGCCGTGCGGTCTGATGCAGCCTGAACCCCTGACCCCATAAAAACCAGTGCCGCCCGCAGAGAGCATTCCCTGCGGGCGGCGTTTTTGCATCCGGGTGCGTGCACCCATCAAAAATGCCCCGTGGGCGGTCACCCACGGGGCATTCTGCGTTCTTGTCTTACTGGGCCTGGCTCAGGCAGTCGTTCATGGCAGTGAACACGGCCTCGCTGGTCATGGTCGCGCCGGAAACAGCATCCACGCCGTTGGTGGAACCAGCCTTGGTCAGGGCATCTGCCAGGGTCTCAGCGGCAGCACCGCCCAGCTCCGGGGTCTCGCCGGAAGCATCAATGGCCACCTCGCTCACCTTGCCGCCGGAAACGGTCACGGTGACGTTCACATCGCTCAGGCAGCCCTTGGCGCTGGAGGTGTAGGTGCCGTCCTTCAGGTTGGATGCTGCATTGCCTGCCTGTGCAAGGCAATCGTCCATTGCGGTAAAGACGGCGTTGCTGGTCATGGTAGCACCGGCCACGGCATCCACGCCGTTGGTGGAACCGGCCTTGGTCAGCTCGTCAGCCAGCGTCTCAGCAGCCTTGCCGCCCAGGTCCGGGGTCTCGCCGGAAGCGTCGATGGCCACATTGGTCACCTTGCCGCCGGTCACGGTAACGGTCACAGCGACTTCGCTCAGGCAGCCCTGTGCGCTGGACGTGTAGGTGCCGTCGGTCAGGTTGGCGGCGTTGTCGGCAGCGGGCACGGTGCCGGTGTTCTTGATGTACAGGCTCAGCACCACTGCCATGATGACAGTGACGATGGCCATGATGACGATGTTGCGGGTCATTGTCTTTTTCATAAAAAATCAGATGCTCCTTTTGACTTGACGGGTTGCTTTTTTCACTTTGCAGGTTTGAAGCTGTCGCGCAGGGTGACCACACGGTTGTACACGCCGGGGTTCTTGCTGTCCGGGGTGAAGAAGCCGGTGCGCACGAACTGGAACTTGTCGCCGGGCTTGGCGTCCTTCAGGCTCTCTTCCAGCTTGCAGCCGGTGCGGGCCACAACGCTCTCCGGGTTCAGGTAGTCCTTGTAGTCGCTGCCCTCGGGGATGGCGTTCATGTTGGCCTCGGTGAACAGCTTGTCGTACAGGCGCACCTCAGCGTCGATGCAGTGGGCAGCGCTGACCCAATGGATCGTGCCCTTGACCTTGCGGCCGTCGGCGGGGTTGCCGTTGCCGGTCTCCAGGTCGGCGGTGCAGTGGATGGCCGCGATGCTGCCGTCCGGGTTCTTGTCCACGCCGGTGCACTTGACGATGTAGGCACCCATCAGGCGGACTTCCCCGCCGAGGGTCAGGCGCTTGAACTTGGGAGGCGGCACCTCGGCAAAGTCCTCGTTCTCGATCCACAGCTCGCGGGTAAAGGCCACCTTGCGGGTGGTGGTGTCGTTGGCCTCGCGGTTGGGATTGTTGGCCACGTCAAAGTACTCGGTCTTGTCCTCCGGGTAGTTGTCCACGATCAGCTTGACCGGGTCCAGCACGGCGATGCGGCGCTGGGCGGTCAGGTCCAGCTCGCTGCGGATGCAGGCCTCCAGCTGGCGCATGTCGATCAGGTTGTCGGACTTGGAGATGCCGGCCTCCCGCACAAAGGTGAAAATGGAGGAGGGGGTGTAGCCGCGGCGGCGCAGGCCGCACAGGGTGGGCATGCGGGGATCGTCCCAGCCGTCCACGATGCCCATTTCCACCAGCTCACGCAGGTAGCGCTTGCTCATGACCGTGTTGGTCATGTTCAGGCGGGCAAACTCGCGCTGCTTGGGGAAGGCGGTGCCAAAGATGTTCTCAATGACCCAGTTGTACAGCGGGCGGTGGTTCTCGAACTCCAGGCTGCACATGCTGTGGGTGATGCCCTCGATGGCGTCCTGGATGGGGTGGGCAAAGTCGTACATCGGGTAGATGCACCACTTGTTGCCCTGCCGATGATGCTCGGCGTACTTGATGCGGTAGATGGCCGGGTCGCGCAGGTTCATGTTGGGGCTGGCCAGGTCGATCTTGGCACGCAGGGTCTTTTCGCCCTCCTTGAACTCCCCGGCACGCATGCGGCGGAACAGGTCCAGGTTCTCCTCCGGGGTGCGGTCGCGGTACGGAGACGGACGGGACGGCTTGCCGGCATCGGCACCGCGGTACTCGCGCATCTCCTCACGGCTCAGGTCGTCCACATAGGCCTTGTCCTCTTTGATGAGCTTTTCGGCGTACTCGTAACACTGGTCAAAGTAGTCGCTGCCGTAGAAGATGCCGCCGTTGGGGTCGGCACCCAGCCAGTGCAGGTCCTCGATGATGCTGTTGACGTACTCCTCGCCTTCGCGGGCGGGGTTGGTGTCATCCAGACGCAGGTTGAACTTGCCGCCGTACTGGTTGGCAATGGACCAGTTGATGTAGATGGCCTTGGCACTGCCGATGTGCAGATAGCCGTTGGGCTCGGGCGGGAAGCGGGTATGGATCTCGCGGATCTTGCCCTCGGCAAGGTCGGCATCAATGATATCCGTCAGAAAGTTTTTATCAGCCATGAAGTTTCCCCCTGTCAGGGCAGCAGTGTGCCCTCTTCTCATATATGGTATATAATACACCATTTCCGTGATTTCTTCAAGAGAAAGCATCAAAAGGCGCTTTCTGCCGGCATTTTTGGCAACTTTGGCCGCATCCCTTGACAGTATCGGTGAAGGAGAGTATATTTTTGCGTGGTGCACGGTCAATTTTGCATCATTTCATATAGGAGGAACCCCATGAACAGTTTAAAAGAAGCCTTCAGCATGCAGAATCTGCTGAAGAATTTAAATTTCTTCGGCGAGCTCAACCTCGGCCTGATCCTCACCGCCGTGGGCATCGTCTATTTCAAGAACCCCAACCATTTCGCCTTTGGCGGCACATCCGGCCTGTCCATCCTGCTGGCCGACCTGTTCCCCAAGATCAATGTGGGCGGCTTTATGTGGATCATCAACCTGGTGCTGGTGGTGCTGGGGTTCGTGTTCCTCGGCGTAAAGTGCATGGGCTGGACCATCTATTCGTCCTTTGCCCTGTCCTTTTTCGTGTCGGTGTGCGAGTGGCTGTACCCCTCGGGTGTGTCCATGAGCGGCGATGCCATGCTGGACCTGGTGTTTGCGGTGTTCCTGCCCGCGCTGGGTGCGGCCATCGTGTTTGACATCGGTGCATCCACCGGCGGCACCGACATTGTGGCCCTGATCCTGGCCAAATATACCTCCATGGAGATCGGCAAGGCCCTGATGGCCAGCGACATCCTCATCGTGCTGGCCGCCGCCTGGCGCTTCGGCATGGGCACCGGCCTGTACTGCATCCTGGGCCTGATCGGCAAGAGTTTTGTGGTGGACGGTGCCATTGAAAACATCCGCCTGCGCAAGGTGTGCACCATCATGACGTCCAACCCCCAGCCCATTCTGGACTTCATCATCAAGGAGATGAACCGTTCTGCCACGGTGGAAAAGGCCTACGGTGCCTACACCCACCACGAGCTCAGCGTGCTGGTCACCGTGCTCACCCGTCGGCAGGCTCTGCAGCTGCGCAACTTCCTGCGTGAGAACGACCCCCACAGCTTCATCACCATCGTCAATTCCAGCGAGATCATCGGCAAGGGCTTCCGCTCCTTCAACTGATCCGCAGGGAACCGAAACCGGGAGTTTTTTATGCAGTATTATGCCGCCCCCATGGAGGGGCTTACCGACCGGGTCTGGCGTCAGGCCCAGCAGAAGTGGTTCGGGCCGGAAGGCACCGCTCACCGCTACTACGCACCCTTCCTCTCCCCGCCGGAGAACCGGGTGCTCATCAAAAAGAAGATGGCGGAGCTTGCCCCCGCCGCAAACCCCGGTGCGCCGGTGATCCCGCAGCTGCTGGCCAAGGACGGCGAGCTGGCTGCCTGGATGATCGGTGAGCTGCGTGCCCTGGGTTACACCGAAGTGAACCTGAACCTCGGCTGCCCCTCCGGCACCGTGACCGCCAAGGGCAAAGGCTCCGGCATGCTGCGGGACCCCGCCGTGCTGGACGCCTTTCTGGATGCAGTATTCTCCCATGCGGAAGGACCTATTTCGGTCAAGACCCGGCTGGGCGTCAGCAGCCCGGACGAGTTTGCCGCCATTCTGGACATCTATGACCGTTACCCCATCTGTGAACTGACCATCCACCCCCGCGTGATGCGGCAGCTGTACCGTGGCCAGGCCGACCGGGCCGCCTTTGCCGAAGCGCTGCCCCGGTGCACCATGCCGGTGTGCTACAACGGTGACGTGACCACCCCGGAGGAGCTGCACGCACTGGAAACACAGTTCCCGCAGCTGTCCGGCATCATGATCGGGCGGGGCTTCATCGCAGACCCGGCCCTGCTGCGGCGGGCCCGCGGCGGGACCGGTGCCTCCCGCGAGGAACTGCGGGGCTATCTGGACGACCTGTACCACGGCTACACCGAGCTGTTCGGCAGCGCCGGCTGTGCCGTGAGCCGCATGAAGGCCCACTGGTTCTACCTCATCCACCGCTTTGCCGGGTCGGAAAAGCTGGAAAAGCAGCTGCGCAAGGCCCGGGAGCCCTGGGAGTACGAGGTGCTGGTGAACCAGATCTTCACCCTGCCCATGCTCTGAGCTTTTGCACGGGACAAGCAGGCGGGGGAGTTTCTCCGTCGAACGTCCTGGAGGTGGGGCCCCGGCGCGCAGCGTTGGGGCGGGACTGGAGTCCCGGGCTGTTCGCGGAGAAAGCTCCCCCGCCTGCCCACATCCACCAATAAACAAAAAACTCCGCCGCCCTTGTACGGGCAGCGGAGCTGAAAAAGCCGGAAACGTCAAACGTTGAGATAATTGCGCAGCATGGCCTGCAGCAGATCATCGCGATCCACCTTGCGGATCAACGCGCGGGCGTTCTTATAGGTCGTGATGTAGGTAGGGTCTTCCGACAGGATATAGCCCACCAGCTGGTTGACCGGATTGTAGCCTTTTTCCTTTAATGCATCGTACACCTGCTGTACGATCTCGTGGATCTCATAGTCCTTGCGATCGTGGATCGAAAAAATAGTAGTTGCTTCGCCCACGGAATACACCCCCTTCGGATGAACTATAATTCATTGTACACGAAATGCGCCGAAACTTCAAGACGAACCCGGTGGATTTGCACATATTGCCCAGAATTTCCAGTTACTTTCATGCAACATGAAAAAAGCCGCCGCCCAAAATGCGCGGCAGAAAGGAGCCCTGCATGATCTTTGGCATCGGCTGCGACGTCTGCGCCCTCGATCATCTGGAAAAAAGCCTCTCCGGCCCCCATGCCGCCGCCTTTGTGCGGCGGGTGTACGGCCCGGCGGAATGCACAGCGCTGGCGCTGGACACACCCCTGCCCGCCGGGCGCAGCGGTGCCCACCG
>OLOO01001587.1_pt1 | contig 14534 bp, 16 predicted proteins | sample 1672621 | NCBI WGS metagenome assembly OLOO01 (sample SAMEA3136706, study PRJEB25190) | human gut metagenome | biome: human gut; feature: human-associated habitat; material: faeces | place: Austria | collected 2013 | reverse complement strand
AGCCGAGTTCACGCGGGTCTTCAAATGCCGCCATATTCACTTCCTGTCTATCGAGGCGCTTGGGGCACGCCTGCTGATACATTAACAATAGTATAGACTCTCACATCGGCGGGAGGCTATATCAAGGTCAGGATTTACGGTCCGATATCAATTGAAGTCACCGATGGGGACGTTCGCGACCGCTCACGCTTTTGCAGATGTGATGGCAGCAATACCGAGGAAGAGCTTCGCACATTCGACCAGAATCGCCTTAAAGTGCCTTCTGATAAAGGTCGGGCGCTCTCGCGGGAAACCTTCTCCCTCCGAGAATCTCCGGACCTCGAACTTCACTTCCCTACTCCGCGTTCTCAAGCAGAACGAGCGTATCCGTGGCAGTGACGACCTTCAGGTTCAGGCTCTTCTCATACCAGTGCGCCGAATCTTTCGAGATGATGTAGTAGTCGAAGCCGTTGGAGGTGAGGTAGGACAGCTTTGCCTTTTTTGATTGCATGCCATCTACGTAATCGCGATAGGGGGAAGTGACTCCCATGACACCTTTCTCATCCCAGAGTTCGGGACGTAGGTCGAAGGGGACTTTCATCCCCTTCCATTCCAGGTAGTTGTAGATGACTGGATCCTCTGCGTATACGACGGGGTCGTAGAAGTCATCTTCGCCAATCTCTTTCACTAGGGAATCCGCAGAGCGCTCGGAGGACACCCAGCAGGACTGCCCGCCGTTCGTAGCGCAGACATAGCAGTTCGCGGCTAACGGTCCGATTACAGCAAGGAGGGCTATCAGAGCGATGGATTTCGCCGTCTCCGGCGATTTCAAGGGTGACGGATCCTCCGTTTTCGGAAGCATGCTCGCAAAGGCGAGGGCACATGCGATCGAAAAGGTCCAGACGTTTCGCCAATGGAGCATCGTTGCGATGAAGGTGGCGAGGACGATTATGAGTATAGACAAGTCTATGCGCTTATGGCAGAAGGCCGCCGCCAACGCCGTAGGAATGATGCCGGCGGCGAAGAAGATTACGCAGAAGCCTTTGGTTGCCTCGAAGGCTGGTTTCATCTCGGAAATCACGTTGCCGTAAGATGCAGCCCCCATCGACGTTATCACGTAGCGGGCGCCATCGACTCCGTAGGGATTCGCAAAGGATGCGACTAGCATCGCGACCAAGGCGAGGCTGAGGGGGAAGATTTCGCTGAGCATCTCCTCGGGGGTGACGGTTTTGAATTTGGCGAGATCGTCGGGCAGCAGGAAGCAGCCGGCAAGGAAGACATCGAGGAGCCACATGGCAGACTGCATGTTGACGTGCAGCACCGTGATTGCGGGCAGGGCGATAAGGTAGCGCCAGTCGCCGGTTCGCCGCCAGCGGGTGCAGACGCCGATTGTCAGGCACATGCATACCATCGACCATGCCGTAGGGCGGACTGAGATGTAGATTCCCGCCCCGAAAAGGGCTAAGCCTATACAGAATAGCAGGCGCGGCATAGTGAGGCGTTTATCGCCGAATCCTCGAATTGCAAAGGCGATTGAGAGGGCGACGAGTACCGCCAGAATAGCCTGATAGAGTATCGTACCGGCGTATCCCGCCAGGGTATATGAACCGTAAAGCAGCACATCGTGCAACCACTGCTGGACGACAATCGGCCTGTAGGACGAAAAGGACCACGGGTTCGCGTACGGGATACCATGCTCAACGATTTCCCTTCCCGTGGCGAGCAGGAACCAGCCATCGGAGTCATACGATCCGTTTCCCTGCATGAGAAAGCCTGCAGTTGATATGATGCAGGCGAGCAGGATGAGCAGCAAGCGGTCTCGCTTCCTGGTTTGCACGAACGGCAGCAGGAAGACGCGCAGAACGGGTATGCGGAACGGCCAAGCGAGCGGGGCTTCACTTTCAGTTGTCATTCTGCTCCTCCTCTAGGGGCATTCGGACAATCTGGACACCCGAACCGCGGCGACAGCGAATGGAGGAGCCATCCTCGAAGTGGACGATCGGGGCGTGACCGGTCGCGGTGGATTCGATTTCGATTGAGTTGACATAGAGCTTCGCGCCGTCGGGCAGGCGCAGCTTCATGTCTGGGATGATGACGATGCCGTCATCGGTCTGAGGCAGCTCGATCAGGCCGCGATCGATGGCCTCGAGAAGCGTCGAGGCTGCCTTGGCATTCGCCTGCGCCTCCTGATCCTCGTAATAGAACTGGCTGCGAAGCTCTCCATAGGCCGCGAGGAAATCGTCGATTGCCTCCTCGAGCTCTGCCGTGTCTCCATGCTTGCGAAGTCTGGCAATGGCCTCGCTCACCTTGACCGCCGACTTCATCGGAACCACTCCGATCCGAGTCCAGCAACCTCTTGCATTCGTGTCTCTTCGCGCTTCTGCAAAACCTGTCATCTCCTGTCAGGACGAGCGGAGAGACGAGTCGAGTCATACCGAGTCAGTCATATGTAATCAAGTTGGGAATAGCTGGCCGCGCCTCGCGCGGTCGGGCGGTATATTCGTCTCTCCTGTTTCATGGCGCTTGGGGTTACGCCAATACGCTCAAAATATCATGAATGAGGCCGCCGTGGCAAATGTCAGACATCAAACACGGAGTTCTCACCATCGTCGAAGGCATCATCGTCGTCTTCCACGGCGAAATGCTTCCCGAGGGATGAGTCAGCGGTCGAATCGGAAGGGTCGGAGGGATAGTCTGGATCCTCCGCGACGGCCGGGTCGATGAGCTCTGCTCCTACCTTCTTCTCGTCGTTCTTTGCCTCCTCCTTCTGAATCTCCATGTAGGCTGCAAGAGGGTATCCGATAAGGTTGCAGATTGCCTTATCGGACATCGATGGGTTAGCTCTCTTCATATACTTGAATACAAACACTGCCTGAGAATTCGTTGAGGAAACATTGCTGTCCGTGTAGGTGAGTACGCGCTGGGCCTCAAACCTCGCCCCGTTGATGAGCCAATCGCCCGAACCCTGACGCCAAAGGACATTCGCCGTCCCGTTCGCGCGCTGCACGATGATGCGGGAAATCTGCTTGATGCCCTCTCGGGAACAGAGAGGTACAGAAGTGCCCAAGCGGCGTGATGCGGACGTGAGGCAGACGGGGTTTCCCATCGAATCCGTGAGTCCATCAATTTTGATAGACTGCCCTTGAGGTGTCGCATCATACCAATAGAAGTCCAGCCTCAAGCCAACCTTATCCACGAGATCAAGTCGTAAGTCGAGCTCAGTCAAGACGTTTCGGGCCGTCCTGTCACCAGCACTCATGGCATTGGTTGTCGTGAAAGCGCTCGTATCGAACTCTTTCATACGGCCATTCTTGTATTCGATGGCGATTATCATATTCACTCCTTAGTGATGTTTGGTTTTCTGGATCTCGGTCGCATCTTCCTGACGCTGAGAATTACCGGAATTTGAAGAAGTGCCCGTTGGATTGTTCGCAGCGAGGCCACCATGGCCCTTCTCATCGCGCATGTCGGCCATCGCATCAAGAATCTCCTCTTCGGTCATCTTCTTACGGCGGCCGTCGCCAGCCGAGGAAGCCTTGGGGTATTCGATGCCAAGCGAGCTGGCAAGGGAAGACGGATACTCGATGCTGGAGCCGCGGTTCGCCTGATTGCGCGGGGCGGCATCATTTTGCTCAATGGTCGACTTCAGGCGTCCCATGAGTTCCGCACCCTCGCGGGTGCAGGGCGTTGCCGCCTTGGCGATTGCCATCGCTGCAGAGCGCTCATCATCGGTCATCCAGCGTTCACGGCCCGGTAGGTTGTGGGCTCGTTGGCGGCGGCTGGCATACTTCTCGGCCATCGTCTGTTCTATCGATGTCGCTGAGTACTGTTTGCCCAACGTCGATCCCTTGACTTTTCTGGACGTAGGGTCGCTCGGGTGATGGTAGACAAGATCGCCCTCGCGGTTGTAGTTGACCTTGATGCCGAGCTCGCCTAGTTTTGAGGCGAAATCGACGGGACCCTTGGAAACTCGCATAGCGACGTCCACTCGATCGCGGATGTCGTCCTTCCAAGACCAGCCCTCTCGAGTCCCGATTTGCCGCTCCGCCATGGTGTCCGAATCGCCAAAACCACGCGGGACTACCAAGCGCATCGCTCGGCCGTCTTCAGTCCTCATGGTCGTATATGAAAGGCCGGCAACCTCATCGGGTTTGGTCGGGTTAGACTTGCCGACCTTTGCCCGCCGGCTGGCATTCTGGTTGTCTGCGTATGTCTCGGGAATCAATTTCTCGATCGGAAGGCGCTCATCCAGCTGTTCCTGCATCGCTTCGCCGTAGTCATCGATTTGGGCGCCCCTCACCTCGTTTGCGAGCACGTTGTCGAGCGCCGCCATGGCGCGATCGAGCCTCTTACCGCGAGAGACCTTTAATCCCTTTGCATCCATCTCGGCCTGAGTGTAGGACTTGCCGTCGGTGGCGAAGGCGTGCCAACCGCGCTCAAGTGACATCGTTTGGAGGTCAGCCCGCATCGCCTGGACGACCTTTGTCGTGAGCAGGCCGGAGATTCTGCGCTTGGTTTCGAGCTCGGTGTTGTTGATGACGATATGCGCGTGCAGGATGCCTTGCTTGCCGTCGGCCTCACGGGCCGTGTTGTCATCGTGATAGGCGATGGCGACCTCGAATCGGCCGATACCCTCCCCTTCCGGGCCTCTAGAGTCAAACCATTTGGAAGCCCATTCGTTCACGAAATCGCGGAAGTCATCGAGTTCCACGCCGTTGTCCTTTTCGTCGAGCGAGATGATCATGTGCTCGTAAGTGCGGACCTTGGCGTCCTTTTTGACTGGCTTATCGTTGCCGAAAATCTCTCGGGTCCTATCCATGACCTTTGCCCAGTCCCGTCCCTTCCAGTCACGGTCGGTCAGGTTGAGGAAGTCCTTGTCCAGAGCTCGGTCATTCTTAAAAAGATAGTAGCGGATCCACTTGACTGAGCTGTGACCGGAGAGCGGCTTCATGTAGGTCATGAGTTGCCCCCTTCCTCGATTCGGTCAGGACGGGTCTGCCCATGCTTCTTGCCGCGGATACGGCGGCGGCGCTCGGGTTCGTATTTATTGATAGGGGCCCCAGATTGGGAGAGACCCATAGCGGTCAGGTTGACGGATGGCGTGTCGGACAGGGACTCGACATCGGCTGCAAGGGTCTTGAGGCGTTCGTAGATTGCCTTGTTCTGTCTCGAGAGGCGTTCGTAGAGTTCGGTGATCTCGACTCGTTCATCTTGCGAGAGGGCGCGATGGTTGCCGTACTTCTTGAGGATTCGGTTTAGGGCGCGAACCGCCTGGTTATAGTTCACGCCGATGGCGCGGACCTCGTTGGAGATCGATTCGAGCATGCTGTCGGTAATCGCCTGGACTGTCAAACTATTCGTTTGGTCGGCGGGCTGCGTGAGAGCGAGGTCTGGACCGAGCGGACGGGTGAGCGATTCGGTGCCCGGCGTGGCGCGGCGGATGGATGTCAGGTCGAGCGTCACTGGGAGGGCGACCAGGGTTCGGAGGTAGTCGCTTCGGCTGGCGTTGAGGGCGTCGGCTCGGGCGTCGAGGGCGGTCAGGTCGGCAATCGGGAGACGGACTGTTATGCGGCGGGTGGCGGGCTGGCCGGTCGAAATGTCCGACATTTCGGCGGCGTGTTGTTCGGATTGCATCCAGGCAGGCGGTTCGTAGGGTTGCGCGGCGGGTGGTACTCGGAGCGGCGTGCCGTCGGACATTTGGGATTCGCCGGGGGTAATGTCTGACAAATTGGCGGCTTGTTCTTCTTGCTTTACTTCATCTGGCGTAATGTCTGACATTTCGGATCTCCTTGCATACGGCCGATGTCGAGCTTCGCGAGCGGCCGTCCCCCACGCACGTGTCAGGCATTTTTAATGTCTGACAATGTCTGACAGGTCTGTCAGACATTTTGCGTGGGGTAAGCGAGCGGAGCGAAGCGCTTACAGGCCACTAGTGGCCCCAGCTGCGGCTTTGCCGCAGGTTCAATGTCTGACATTTCTAATGTCTGACGTTGAACGAAGCTGGCGTGCAAAATGGCCTTATGGGTAGTTTGGGGCACGTTTTTCGGCAGGTCAGGGTGTTGCCGCTGCGGCATTCACAATTGACAAGGCCGTTTTGCACCTGCCGCCTGTCCTGCGGACAGGCGGCCGCGCCGCAGGGTGATTCGACTCAGCTCAGGGTGATCTTCTGCCGCGCGATTGATTATTCCGATACCTGTGACGTGGTTTTGTGAAGTCGGGAAATGTCTGACAGGTCGCTATCGGTCGATGGGTCAATGTCCGACAATTCCCCATCTGTGGAACGCAAATGTCTGACAGACTATAGTGATCCAAATGAATGTCCGACAAAGCAACAGGTGAGAAATAGTGTTTTTCATCGAAAATGAATTGATAGCAAACTATTTGTAAGGGAAAACTTATTGCGGCGATTTAATCTGAGCGATGATTCGGTTGTCTTTCGGATGCGAAATATAAAAGTGCAAATGCCTCGCGCTGTAATTGGAAAGCCGTTGACCGTTTTCCGTGCAACCTGAAATGGAAGTGCGGGCTGCTTTCAATCGCTACCGATTGACAATTCGAAAGCCCGTTTCGGCGTTTTGCAAAGTGCAATCGGCCGTAAAAATCAGATAGAGAACGGCAGAATTGAAACGAAAATTACCTTTGCAGGTCTGCCGACTTGTATTCAAATAGGTATCAGTCGGAAGTCGTTGCGGTAAATATACCGTCAGATGTAAGGGAAACCGACCGCGCTAAATACTTTTTATTGCACGGCGCTAAAGTTAATTTCAGTCAATCCATGCCGTCGCCTGCACCTCTCGAAAATAAGAATGAAAACAAATAGCGATACGGCACAGCGCCACTAAAGACGCTGTGGAAGTTCTACCAATTGCTAAATTCTTGCTTGGAATAATCCCTGTAGCCTTAAATTGAAAACTGAATCGAGCGCACAATAGGCATTAGGATCACTTTGGATTCGTAAAATCAGTCGGCAAACAAGTAAACGAAACTGAATCCTTAGGCGTTCTGCTTCGTCTTTTTGGACATGATCAGTATCTAAACTGAGCATCTAAATGGCAATAGCAAAAGGCAATCCGTGTGAAAGGATGATTAGATTCCGTTTGATTCGTAGAAATCAAACGGGCTGAATTGCCAAAATATCTTTTCAAATTGCGTGTCACGATTCTTCAGTTGAGACTGTCCTTCTATTTGAAAGAAGGATGAGAATAATAACAAGCAGTGATACTGCGGAGTGCCATTAAAGGCACTCCGCATGCCATTCAATTTGATTCCGATTTGATTTTGAATGTTGTCGTGACGATGATTTGGAGTCGTGACATATTCCGATTCGTAAGACGCTCGGTCCTAAAACAACTTGAACGCTCTGCGAGTATGAATATGTAAAATTAAATTGAGTACGTTGTAAATGCTTTTGAGTATGGGGGGACATCTTATCAAGAATGTCACTGAGCATATTAGAAATCAGTTTTGAAGGTGGACTAAGCTGACTAACATCGGTAAAACCATTTGCACGGCAATCGGTAAGACTTTAGTCGATAGTCGGAAATCAGACAATCGCAGCGATGATAAACGCTGTCGACGTACGTTTAGGAAGAGCCGAGCTATCTTTTGACGAAATGTTCGGCAAGGAAAATGTCGCACCTCTGTCGCAGTTGTGTCGCACCTCGAACGGTTTAGCATCAGGGAAATAACTTGCATAATAGCGCTATGCACTTTTTTGGAGTCATGGTAAACGACTTCGGCTCCAGAATTCGTTACTGAAATCAAGTAACGAAAAGGACCAATCCGAGTTGAATTGGTCCTTTAACATGGCGCTGAAAACACTTCGGGAACAAGAGCTTTCAAAGATCTATAGGAAAAACCGGTCGTCCTCTTCTTCTTTTTCAGACTGTTGGTCGAGCTCAAAATCTGCCCTGTAATCGCCGCGAATAACGCGGATGGCAATCAAAGCGATTGTAAACGTAACGATAACGAAAACATAAATGGCCTCGAACATAAACAGCTTCTGGAATAGATAGACCGCCGCCAGCGCTTCAGCCTTTGCCGCAGATGCCATCCATTCGTTCTTGATGACCTCGAAGAAAATAATCGATGCAACCGAAAAGACGAGAGATCCAATCGATACGCCACTGAGTAGTTTACACAGAATACTCGTACGCACCGCGCCTGAAATCTCTGTGATTATCCTTTCAAAACGAGTGCGGATATTCTCGGCGAATTGCTTTCGCTTCTCGAGTCGCTCTTGCTTCTTTTTGAGGACGTTCTCGTCCTTGATTCGCCTGGCCTCGAGTCGTTCGGCCTTCTTCTTTGCTGCCGTCTCGAGGCGGCGTTTTTCCTCGAGACGCCTATGTTCAGCTTCGATTCGGTCGGCAATCTTGCAATATTCATCGTATGAGACGATCTTCAAATCACTTGTACCGGGATGTTGCAGACCAGGGCGGCAATCCGCATGCGCTTCGCCGCACGAAAAAAGTTCCGTACGGGAGCATCCATGTTCACAATGGCAGCACGGGGAATAAAGCCCGTCGCAGTTACGTTTCTCAAGTTCGGATTCAACAATTGCTCTGAGGTTCAAGTTTTCCGTCTTCATGCGCTTCATCAGTATCTACTCCACCTTGCCGTGGTCGATGCAATACGGAGCGATTCGGTAACCATTGGGTGCCTCTTTGGATCCAGCCTTGTCCTTGTATTTGATAATAAGGACGCGATGTCCGACCAAATCTCGCCCCCAGATCTTTTTTACAGCGGCCTTATGGCTGGAGTCCACACGCTCAGAACGAACCCACTCCTCCTCTTCCCCGTTATCTGCCGAGAACTTAATCAGATAGCGTTCGAGGATTCCTCGAATTCAATCGAGTTAATAGTCGCCGCGATTCGCACTGAATTACCAATCAAATTCGGCAATGATCGCTCGGCGGTGAGACGATTCATTTTCAGCATCTCCTGAGCGACGGCAAGCTCCAAGTTGTCGTACTTTCGTCCGCTCAAGAGTAAGGCAAAATATGCCATGCGAATAGTTGCCGGGTCGAATTGGGTGTCGTTATCCATCTGTCCTCCTAATGTGGGAATTGATTTCTACATCTTGGAACAGCTTGAATATATTCAAAATGACTTGCCGCAGCGGCAATGAAGGTGGCTATCCGATTGCAATTGCGCAGCAATTCATCGCTGTTTGCTGCACGAGATTACTTCGTCGCATCTAGAATATTTCCAGATTGGCTATAATCGAAATAGACTATCGTATATCTGAAAGAGGTTTTCAGTGCTTGAACGGATTGGTTCGTCCGACGCTATTCGCTATATGGTGCAAGATTGCGGTATGACGCTGCAGGATGCATCCGTTAAAACTGGCAAGCAGAAGGGCAGTCTGTCAACGCGCCTGCACAACAATACGCGATTCACCATCGATGAATTCGTCAAGATCTGCGATGCATGCGGCTGGCAGCTCGTACTTAAACGCGGAAACAAACAGTTCGACCTGCGCGGGATTGATGAAAACAAACCGCGTGAGGACGTGAAAGCGCGGCGCTAGGATTGACCGTCAATCCGTTTCTTCCAATAATTGCATCGGTTCGAATGGGCAGTTTCGAATTCATGGCCATCCCTGCGATGGCATAGGTACTCAACCGTAGTGTCTTCAGGACGGTGTAAATCATCTCTAACGTTACCGTTGCAAGTACAGTAGAGGCAGTTCGCGCATTTGCGTTTGGCCTTTTCAGATTGCTCCAATGTGCGCTGTTCCGCACGAATCATTCCATCACTTATCGGCATGGCTATATCACTTTCCATTCATCTGTTAACCCTGGTCTATCGGCATGCTTCGCCTGCGCCCAATTCCTTGTGTTTCGACTAACCAGTCCCGTTGGAACGGCTCTAGACATATGCGAAATCGACAACAGTTTTACCGTCGCTCATGATTTGCTTTGAAGCCGCCAGGGCTGCAAGGTTATCGATTCGGTCTTGCTTGGACAGTGTCCCCAAACGGGTCATGGGATGGTATGGCATCGGGTTGGGCTTTCTTGCCAGCAACTCGGCGGCGCGAGTATCAACCGCGTCGGCGTAATCATCCAGGAAGTCCCATGCCTCGTCTACCGGCAGCATCGTTTCGCGCTTGGGATTCTTCCAATCTTTGACCGATCGACCCGTAATGCCGAGCGCCATCGCAATCTCGGAAGTCGGTACTCCCGAGATATCCGACCAAGCAGCGAACTCAGCCTTCGGATCGATATCGGGGAAGTCGTCTAGGTGTTGCTCAATCCACTCGTCGTCGCGGCACGCGTAAACAAACGAACACTCCATATCCTTCGCCTCGAGTTGGCCGGCAACGAGGTGACTCGCGAGATTGTAGAGACCTACCGGCTCGGTATCGGGCAGATCTTCATCACGATTCCAGCGAAGGATGTGTCGACCGAACTTCTCGTGGGACTCATTTGCATCGTTCAGACATTGCATCGTGAGGTCACCGAGTTTTTCGGTTTGGTCGTATACCCAGTCAAAGGCATCCTTGACTGGAACACAGTCGAGTTCGGGGTCGAGCCATTTGCGGACGCTGGACACGCGGATACCAAGGGCTCGGGCAAGATCTTCTGGCTTGAGCCATAAGTTATCGAGCTGAGATTGCATTGAACATTTGAAGTCGAACATGATTGATCCTTCCTGTAGCGGGGTTGCATGACTCTTTGCAGCCATGCATCTTGTCTTATTCTACCAGTACCGTAGAGAACCAACTCCATTCAAATAGGCGCTAATAACCAATAGCCATATGAAAGAAATGGACGGGGAATGCGGCGCCCTCCCCTATTCAGTGTCGGTTTCTAAGCACAGGATGCGATACGGTCACCCTGACCGAAACCGTAACCATCCTGCCTGCCGGCATCGCCAATCGACTTGTCGGAGGAAACTGTAATGGGTTGGTGCTTCATTTTCTTGAGGTTCAGCTCCTTGTCCATATAACGGGTAACGCTCTCTGGCACCACGATCGCCAGAGCCATGGTCTCGTCCTGCTCAAGCTGCTCGCGATAGGAGTTCTCGAGGCCCTCGATGAAGCCAAGGCAATAGCTGTTCTTCACGCCGGCACGGCGGCCGATTTTGGTTCCATACTCCTCGGCACGCCTGTCGCAGAACTTCTTGAAGCAGTTCTCGATCGCATGCTTGGTGGCGCGGAAGCATCCGGACGCAACAACGGCATCCTGGCTTTCACCGACGAAGACGAAACGGGTGCCGGTTACGGGGCGGCAACCGGCCCAATAGTCATAGGTGCCATGGCTCGACTGCATGTAGTAGCGGCAACGGTAGTTCTTGGCGATAACGCACGCGAGAACCTTGACCCACTCTGGGACGCGCTTGCCGAGTTCCTCGGCGGACTCGTTGACCTCGGGGGCATCATCGGTAAGATCGATGTCCTCGAGAGTCATGTTGTTCGCGGCGAGGAGGCGCTGGAGGGCAAGGGATGCCGCCTTGGCTTCTCCCTCGGAGGTCGCGCCGTCAATCATGGCGAGAATCTTCTTGAGCTTGGAATCAATGGGGTTCATTGGGTATCTCCCTTCCGGTTTGCGGAACGCCATTCGTTCCGCTTGTTGGCATATATTATAGTGAATATGATGCAGGATACAAGATCTAGCTGGTAAAATGGCATGAATAAAGGCGATCTTGCGACCGCCTTTGAGTGGCGAGCTAAGCCCCGAAAATGGGCCAATTGTCGATGTTCTCGGTATCATAGCCCGTATATACGTCGTAATCGTCGGTCGCGTAATACTCGAAGATATCGGAATATCCGAACCTATCCATATCCGACTTAATCCAGTCCATGATCTCAATCGGACAGGGAATATGCTTAGCCTTGATAACCATGCTATAGTCCAGGCAGCAATCTTCGGCAAAGCCGACCACGATGAAATAAACCCCATTGTAGGTAGTCGGCTCGGCTAAATTGCCATGCAGATACAGGCCGCGAGCGCCCTTCTTTCGCTGCTCGGATAAATAGCTCTCCGCCTCGTTCCAGTCCAAGAACTGGAAGCCGTTGATCTGCTCGCCTTTACCGTTGACCAAAGTGATCATGGGGTATCTCCCTTCGGGTCTGCGGGACGAATTTCATCCCGCTTGTTGACATATAGTATAGTTGAATATGGGACAGGATGCAAGATCTAGCTAGGTAAATGGCGTGAAAAAGGCAATCGTTCGGCCGCTCTTTCATGCTATTGCTCCCGATCCACCAAGGAAGACAGCACGACCTTTCGAGCCTCGCCTTTCAACTCCCTTTTGGCTATAGCTCGGAAGTCCTCGGTATAGTCGGGGTCACCCTCCCCTCGCCACTCGTCCGGCACCTCTCATGCCAAGCGCTTTCGTATTCATCCGATGTGCAATCATCCACGTAGGAATAGAAGCCATTCGTATCCTTCAATGCACGCATGGTCTCATTGAGATCTGCATCTTCTGCCAGATTCAGTTCAAAGAACCACGTCCTGGTCTCGGTGTACATCACGGTCTTCTTCATTTTCGATTCCTCTCAGTCGGCTGTATAGTTCTTTACGTTTGAGGCGTGTCCTCAACTAATGCAATTACATTAGTTCTCAAATGCAATTGCATTAGTTTCGGTGAGTATGGCGATTAGAAAGGAATACTCAAGCTAGCCTAACTCAGCAATCACGTTTCATGCAATTACACCCAATCGCGTCTAGCAGTCTTAGATGGCCCCTTGTTGCCGGTTCGCCCTTCGGCAAGTTGAATAGCATGAAAATCGGGGCGGCATCCTCACCGCCCCGCGCGTACTAGCAATACACGGGCTTGACGTTCCATTTCCAGGAAACGGCGCCGCCGTAATAGCAGTCCTTTCCTCCTAAATAAACGTCAACATCCTGCCCGCAATCATCGATATAGGACGCAAGACCCGATTCATCGACTAGGGTATGGATCCTGCAAAGCATGGACTCACGGGCATCCTCGTACTCCTCAAAGAGCTCGACCGGCGTGAGTTTGGCATCCTCGACATGAACGCCGACTACCGCCCAGTTGTATGCAGTCATAGGATATCTCCTTTCGGGTTTGCGGAACGCCTATCGTTCCGCTTGCTGCATATAGTATAGTTGAATATGATGCAAGATACAAGATCAGATAAGGAAAATAGCATGAAAAGGGCATCGGATAAACCGATGCCCTTTGGCTGACATTAGTTGTCAAACATATCGCGGTAGTCCGCATCGCTCCACTCGCCTATCGAATCGTCGGTCTCGCCATCCGTCTCGACCTCGGTGCTAAGGGAATACTCGCTCCCATTCTCGAAGTCATTCCAGAAGCAGTCGGTGTCGATTATCCGGCCCAAGCGCTCTAGGGCATCGTTCTCGTCCTCGGCCTCGACAACGAACAGACCTTCCCTGTGCTCGGTAACCTTAATCGTAAACTTCTTCACGGGGTATCTCCCTTCCGGTTTGCGGAACGCCATTCGTTCCGCTTATTAACATATAGTATAGTTGAATAACGAGCAGGATGCAAGATCTAATTGGGAGACCGGCATGAAAAAAGGCGATCTCGCGACCGCCTTTAATACGAAATGAAGCTATTCCAGACCCCAAGCGCGCTTCTCACCGAACTTTTCGAGCACCTTCTCGGCCAAGTCATCCCTTACGTAATCGAGTACGTCGCGGATCTCCGAATCATGATATCCAGGCTGCTGGCTGGTCTGATACTCGTAGCACTGGATGCAGCCGTACTTCTCGCCAAGGGTGAAAGGCTTCCCGTCCTGCTTCTGCGTGAGCTTGAACTCATGGGCGCGGATATGCTTGCCTTGGTGCTCGCTGACGGCAGCGTAGTTGGCATCGAGGAGCATCTGTCCGACAATCTCACCGCAAGTCGCGGGGTTGTACTTGATGCCCGTCTTTTCGTCCTTCAAGCCAGCGGGCTCGAAGTCGCAGTCTGCCATTGCGGCAACGATTGCGGAAATCGTAAGATCGGAAACGACGTAGCAGCTCATATGAGTACCTCCAAAAGGGTTTGCGGGACGCCTATCGTTCCGCTTGATGACATATAGTATAGTTGAATATAGACTGAAATTCAAGATTTATCTTGGAAAACGGGACGAAATAAAGCGGCATGGAAGCCATTGATCAAAGTGCGATCTATTCGCTTTCGCGCAGCGATTTCAAAACTATGTCACGGGCCTCCCCCTCGAGTTCCCTATCTGCTACCCTTCGAAAATAGTCGGTAGCATGATCGCCGCACGTACGCTTTTCGTCTGCTGAAACTTCATCCCAGACGCTCTCATATTCATCCTCGGCGCGGTCAGTCAGATAATAATTAAAACCCTCGGTTCCAACCAATGCAGATAGAGCCTTCTCGACCTGCGCCCCATCGTCAATATCGAGTTCGAAGTACCAAGAACGAGTTTCAGTGAACTTAAAGACTTTCTTCATGGCTGTTTCCTTTCCGATATCAGGTGTTCATGGAGTTGAATGAGCATCCACTAAACCTGATGCACTTTAAAACTCCTGTAGCTGCCATAGGTCAATTAGGGTGTCCAAGAAGGCGATTTGTTCTTCCAGAATATCCAAGTCATGCTCCACCTT
>OLOO01001573.1_pt1 | contig 14680 bp, 10 predicted proteins | sample 1672621 | NCBI WGS metagenome assembly OLOO01 (sample SAMEA3136706, study PRJEB25190) | human gut metagenome | biome: human gut; feature: human-associated habitat; material: faeces | place: Austria | collected 2013 | reverse complement strand
TGAGATGGTCGATGTCAATATAGGCGCAGGTGAAGGGGTCGCCTTTGCGCCAGAGCTGCTCGACGTGACGGTCGAGTCCGCCGCGGTTGCCCAAGTTGGTGAGCTGATCGATATAGGCGTTGCACTCAAGCAGCTGGCGCTCTTGTTGCAGGATGGCATGCGTCTTTTGCAGTTGCTCACCAACGGCGCGTAGCTCAGCAGGCAGCGCGGAAACATCGAGTTCGGCGGTCGAGACACCATTCGCAAGTCGCTGAAGATAGGCAATAATCGATTGCTCGCCCAAGCGGTATGACTCGTTCATGATGAATAACCTCCTTGGGCAGAACAACGGTTTGTATCATATCCCCAATCCGGTTTGAATTGGGGATATAAGTTAGCTAATGGAGACAAATGCCCCCTTCGGCGGTGGCGTTTTGCGCGCGAGCGTATCAGTTGTTATTGCCACCATCGAGCAATGTCTCAAAATCATTCGCCGGCATGGGGCGGTAGTAGAGGAAGCCCTGAGCGTAGCGGGCGCCCATCTGTCGTAGCATGTTCGCCTGCTCATTTGTCTCGACGCCTTCGACCACGACGGGCAGATGGAGCGACTGCGCCATATCGAGCATTGATGTAATGATTTGCGCGCTGCGGCCTTGATCTCCGTCGGCGGGAACAAACGTGCGGTCAAGCTTGATAACGTCGACGTTGACGTTCTTGAGCATCGCGAGCGTGGACTGGCCGGTGCCAAAGTCGTCCATATAGGTTGAGAAGCCGCGGGTGTGCAGGTCGGCAGTCAGTTTATCCACGGCCTCGGATTCTCCCGTATAGGCTGTCTCGGTGATCTCGATGCGCATGAGTTCGGGCGGTAGGTTGTATTGGGCGGCAAGTGCTCCCATATGTTCGGCAACGTCGCAGGCAAGGATATCCACGCGCGACACATTGAGCGAGATCGGAACCACGCGAAGCCCCCGGTCGATGCGCTCGCGCAGCCACGAGGCGACGCCCTGCCAAATGTACTTGTCGAGCGTCACTACAAAGCCGCTTTCCTCGAGTGCGGGGATAAACGTTACAGGCGAAATGAGGGAACCGTCCTTGCCAATCCAGCGCGTGAGCGCCTCGGCGCCAACGATCTCGCCAGTTTCCATGTCGACCTGGGGCTGCAGGTAGTAGGTAATGCGGCCGTTTGAGAACGCATACTGGAATTCGGTCAGCGTGCGGTGGAACGCGGTTTCGTGCTCGTACTCCTCGGGGCGGAAAATGGCGACGCGCTCCTTAAAGTCGTTTTTTGCGCGCCGATTGGTAAACATGGCCTTGGCCTGCGCGTCGATGGTGATTTCCTCGTTGGGGTCGATGGGGCAAACGCCCATGGACGGCCAGAAACCCACGCCGTCGTCATGCTTGGCCACGGCGGCGCGAACGCGGTTATAGATTTGATGGACGGTGTCGTGCTCAAAGGGGATGAGAATGCAAAAGTCGTCTTGGCCCCAGTATCCTGCGACGCCCATCTCGGCATTCTCGATGTCCTTGAGGACCGTGCCCACATCGGCGAGTACGCGGTCGCCCTCGGCCTGTCCGTGCCATTCGTTGAACAGTCGCATGTGTCCCATGTCGACGGTGGCGATGCACCAAGCGCCGCCGTGTCTTGTCTTAAGAAATGCGTTGGCACGCCGCATAAACTCACTGGGTCGATAGAGGCCCGTGAGCGTATCGATGCGTTCGGCGACGGCGCTTTTACGCTCAATCTCGGGTATGGGGAGGCTGTCGTTGGGGGCAAGCCCGCCGGCGGCGCGAAGACGACGGTCGAGTTCGCCTAAAACAGCGGTCGCTTGATTGATTAAGCGCTCGTAAAAGGCCGGGACGACAAGACAGACGGGGGTAATGGTGTCGTTCGCGATTCGAACAGGAGCGAAAACGGCCTCTTTAAGATGATGGGTCAGTTGCTCGAATGCCTCGTGGTCCAGATCGTTGCTGAGCACGACGAACTGGGCGTTTCGCGAGCGGAAGACGCGACTTCTGCCGCGGGTGATCGATAACATGCGGCCTGCGTATTCGGCGAGCATGTTGTCGACAGCCTCGGCCCCGTAGAGCTCGTTGAACTTTGCCGTGCCACAAACGCGGACCGCTATAAGCCCCGTCTCGCAACGGTCGCGACGGCAGGCATCGATAGCGTTGATCAGCATACGCTGCGTTCCGAGGCCCGTGGCGGCGTCGACGGTCTCGGCGAGTGAGTGGTTAACAAGTTCGCCGACATAGAGCGAGGGGGTATTTCCGTCGCCGTCGATGCGAAACCCGCGAGCGCGGCAGAGGACGTAGTCGCCCGCGGCATTGCGCATGCGGTACTGCATGACGCGGCGGTGTTTGGAGCCATTATAGATTTGGTCGATGTCGTTGATGTAGGCCTCAAGGTCATCGGGGTGGACGCGCGTTTTCCAGTAATCGTGGCAGTTGTCTACATGCTCAGAAGGAAGACCGAGATCGCGCAGGGCACCTTGTGACCAAAGGGTGCGATGTTTGTCCAAGTTCTCGATAAAGCAATAACGGCCTTCGTTGAGCATCGAAAAGGCGTCAAAAACGCGATCGCTTATTTCGAAGTCGTCGGTGTGGACTTGCGCGATATTGCGTCGATCAAGATGCATGGCATGGCGTAGCTTGTAGTCGTACATGCGATGGTCGGCATCGAGTGTCATGCGATTGGAGACTTCACCCAGGGCGGGGTCGGCGTGCGACACTCCGTAGCTAAACGAGTGAGGCATCTCGGAATCGTTGTTTTTGAGCAGGACCGTTCGGCAGTGTTCCAGGCGCTCGGCGAGGTCGTCCTCGGTCGCAATCGTAGACAGGATGGCAAACTCGTCGCCGCCTATGCGAAACGCCGCCTCGTCCACCTTCATATACAGCTTGAGATAGAGGCTTACCTGCAAGATATAGCGGTTGCCCTCGTCATGCCCGAAGACGTCGTTGCAGTGCTTAAGGTTATCGATGTCGATAAACGCCATGGTCACGGGCAGTTCCTGCTCCCAGATTTCCTCTAGGGAACGGGCAAAGCCGCCGCGGTTGCCAAGTCCGGTGAGCTGGTCGGTAAAGGCCGTCCTAATCAGATCATCCTGACGCTCGAGAAGGTCACGGACGGTCTTTTCGAGCGTTTCGGTGTAATTGCTGACGGTGTCCATGTTGTAAGCGGCTTTCTGAGGTCGGGGCGGATGGCGTCGGGCGAGCTCGTAGTGTACACGCGTCGTTGCTCGGCGCCTTGCGTGTATCCAGGCCCCCGCCTTGCTGCGTTGTTGAGTTACTTTGCCGGCTAATGTTCGCTGTTGATAACAGCTGAGTAGCGCAAACAACAATACACAATTATATATGGGTGTCCATGCTGTGGGCGGCTACTATTCGCCAAGCGGTAGCGCGACGATGCGATGTTCGATGAAAATGCGACTGAGTCGATATATGTTGACGGGTATACTTGTCCCGTTTTAAAACGCAGGAACGGAGATGGTCACATGGCACAGCCGGATACGACGCGCACGGTGGGGCTTGCGCTCGAGGGAGGCGGCTACCGCGGTATGTATACGGCGGGCGTGCTCGACGTTTGGATGGAGCACGGTTTGACCTGCGACCATATGGTGGGTGTCTCGGCGGGCGCGGCGTTTGGCTACAACTTTAAATCGCGGCAGATTGGGCGCGCCATTCGCTACAACAAGGCCTATTGTGCCGACAAGCGCTATGCGAGCGTGACAAGCTGGCTGCGAACCGGTGACATGTTCAATGCCGATTTTGCCTATCATGAGGTGCCTATCGAGCGCGATCCCATCGACTTGGAAGCGTATCGCGCCTGCCCCATGCGATTTACGTGCGTGTGTACCGATATCGAGACGGGCAAGGCTGTCTATCACGATTTGCCGTATGGCGACGAGCGCGATATCGAGTGGATCCGGGCGTCGTCTGCTATTCCTGTGGCGACGCGTCCCGTTGCTATTGGCGGGCATAAGTATCTGGATGGTGGCGTGGCTGATTCTATCCCCAGCGCATGGCTGTTTGCGCAGGGGTATGACCGCAATATCGTGGTGCTCACGCAGCCGGCGGGCTTTGTGAAGCAGCCTAACAGCGTGATGCCCATGCTGCGGCGCGTGTTCCGTCACTACCCGGAGTTTGTTGCAGCGCTTGAGCATCGGCATGAGGTCTACAATGCCACGCTCGATGACCTGGCGCGTCGCGAGGCCGCTGGCGAGATCTTTGTGGTGCGGCCGAGTGAATCGGTGAAGGTGCCGTCGCTGTGCCGCGAACCGGATGAGCTCGAGCGCATCTACCAGGTCGGCCGCCACGATGCGGAGGCGTCTTTGTCCGCGCTGGAAACGTATCTGGCAGGGTAGAGGCTGTGGCGGAAAGCGCATCCCAGAATGGACGTCCAAACTGGGATGCGCTTTCCGCTATTGAAGATATGAGGTTGCGAATCAGCTGCTCGGCCTATGCCTATGCCTGCTGCCAGGTGTCGACAAGTTCCTTGGCTGCGGCGTGGGGGTCGTCGGCACTGCAGACGGCGCTCACCACAAAGAAGCCGTCGACGCCGGTTGCCTTAAGCTGCGGCAAGTCGGCCGTCTTAACGCCGCCGCCCACCACGATGGGCACGGGGCTTGCCATGTGGAGTGCGGCCAGGTCCTCAAAGCTCTTGGTGATGATGGAGCCATCGGCCGCGCGTCCGCAGTCGCGCTTGGTCTCGGTCTCGTGGAGCGGGCCGATGCCCAGGTAGTCGACCAGACTCATGTCGGCGGTCTTGACGTACTCGAGCATCTCCTCGCAGCGGGCCGAAAGGCCCACGATGGCATCGGGGCCCAGCAGCTTGCGACAGACCTCGACGGGAATATCGCTCTGACCCACGTGCACGCCGTCGACAGCAATACCCTGCTCGCGCGCGGCAAGCACACAATCCAGACGGTCGTCGATCAGCAGGGCGACCTGACCGGTCTTGCCGGCCTGTGCGATTGCCTGCGCGGCATCGCCCGTCAGCGCGATGATCTCGCGGGCGCTTGCCACCTTGGAGCGCACCTGGATGCAGGTAAAGCCGGCGTCGAGTGCCTGGGCCACCACATCGCCCACGGGGCGCCCGAGCGTGTTTTCGGGGCCGAGTACCAGATAGGCCGAGATATCAAGGTTGTCGCGGATGCTCATCGTGCTTCCTCCTGTTTCTTGATCTGTGCTTCCATGCGCTCGAGTTTGCCGGTCATGGTGTCGGTAAATCCGGGTCGAATATCTGCCTTGAGCACGACTTCGGTCCGGATGCCCTTGCTCGCCAGCACAAAGGTTGCGTCGCGCACGACCTGCATGACCTCGTCCCAGTCGCCCTCGATCTCGGTGAACATCGAGCTGGTGCGGTTGGGAAGGCCACTCTCGCGAATGACGCGCACGACCTCGGCGACCTCGGCGGACAGCTCATCGCCGGTGCCGCACGGGGCGATGGCCACGGCGACGAGCGTGTTCATGCCGGCATTGGTTGCGGGCTCGGACATGGCTTATGCCTCCTCGAGCTCGAGTTGGTTATCGGCGATGTCTTGGGCGGTCGCGCGGTAGAGCTCATCGATAAAGGCGACCTTAAAGCTTGCCGGGGCATCGGCGACAGCGGCGGCACGCGTGCCGGCAACGTTGTAGACGGCGGTGCCACAGATGGCTGCCGTAAACGGATCGGCAGCGCAGGCGTACACAGCCAGCACGCCGCCCTGCGAGCAGCCACAACCGGTGATCTTTGACATGAGCGGGCTGCCGCCGTGGGACTTGGCCACGGTTGTGCCGTCGGTGATTAGGTCGACTTCGCCCGAGACCACTACGGCGCCGCCAGTGTAGCGGGCGAGCGCCACGGCGGCATCGCGGGCGGCATCGACCGTGTCGGTGGTGTCGACACCGCGCACGCGGCTCAGATCGGCTGCCTCGCCCTCAAGACCCCACAGGCCGGCAAGCGCGATGATCTCGGAGGCGTTGCCGCGCACGATGGCGGGCTTGTACTGCTTGAGCTCGTTTACCAGCTGGGTGCGCAGGCTGCCGATGCCCAGGCCCACCGGGTCGAGCACCCAGGGCTTGCCGGCGTCGTGTGCCGCCTTGGCCGCGCGGGGAATCGTCTGCTCGTAGATGGGGAAGAGCGTGCCCATGTTGAGATAGATGGCACCGCCGCCGGCAACGAGTGCCTCGCCCTCGTCGGGCAGATAGACCATGGCGGCCGAACCGCCCACGGCGAGCTGTGCGTTGGCGACAAAGTCGATCGTCACCGTGTTGGTGATGGAGCCGGCCATCGGATTGGTGGCACGAATCTCATCCACGGCCTTAACCACATTTTGCTTAAGCTGTTCCGAATCAATCACTGCACATGCCTCCTTGGCATAGAAAAGGGGCGCTGTGCATAGACAGCGCCCCTGTAAAGGCGGCATGCTCCCTACGCCAGCATTAACTGACAGGTTCAAAGGATTGGGCCCCATGCCCTCTCAGCCTTGTGGCTTGCACCGCCGGCACTCCCGCATCGAATCTGTTGTTCCCTATACTAACGCACCTGCCAAAAAGGGACAGGTTTATTTTGGCAGGTCGTTACAATAGGTAGGACCGATACGAATGGGGGCCTTATGATTAAACTTGTGCTGACCGATATGGACGATACGCTGATTCCAGCCGGGCATGACGGCGCCAGCGACTACGTCATCGAGGGCATTCATGCCATGCAGGCGGCGGGTCTGCACTTTGGCCCGGTTTCGGGTCGCCAGCCGTCCGCGATGGGCTGGATGTTCAAAAATCGTTCCGAGTGTTTTTCGACTGGCGCGTTCTGTAACGGCCAGGTGATGTTTGTCGACGGCGAGGTTGTTGCCTCCCGTGCGAGCGACAACGGTGCCCTCATGCGCCTTGCCGACTATCTTGAGCAAGAGACCGACGATACCTATCTGAAGGTCTACAGCCTGGGCGATGACTTTTGGGGTAACGATGCCTATTGCGTGACGAGTGACCCCGAGCGCGTTCGTCGCGCCATGGAGTCGGGCGGCAACGCATGGCTCAAAGGCGAAGAAGCCCCGTGCCGTCCCGTCGTCGATGACGCGCCGGTGTTCAAGGCGAATATCTGGAGCGCCCGTTCGCGTGAGGAGCTCGCGGAGCTACGCGAGCGCGTTGCCGCTGAGGTGCCGGAACTCTCGCTTGTGTTTCCCAACAACCGAGTGCGCCTGTTCGACATTCTTCCAGCCGGTTGGGACAAGGGTTGCGCTGCGCTGGAGTTGGCGCGCGCTTTGGGTCTGACGCCCGATGAGGTGGCCGTATTTGGCGATTCCGATAACGATTTGCCCATGATCGATGCCGTTCCCAACTCCGTTGCAGTCGCCAATGCCAACGAGGCTGTCACGGCTGCCGCGCGCTGGCATATCGGCGCTGCGGCAGACGATGCGGTTGCCGGGGCTCTGCATCAGATTGCCGCCTGCGCCGCGACGGGGGAGATGCCGTCGTTTATGCGTCAGATGGACGCGACGGGTTTCGACGTCACGAACGTCTAGGGAGAAAGCCATGAAGCTCCAGCAGCTCAGATATGTCGTCAAAGTTGCCGAATGCGGCAGCATCACCGAGGCCTCGCGCCGGCTCTTTGTGTCGCAGCCTTCGATTACCGCATCGATTCGCGATCTCGAAAACGAGATGGGTGTGCGCATCTTTGAGCGCACTAACAAGGGTGTCGTTGTATCCGAGGAAGGCGAGACCTTCTTGGGCTACGCGCGACAGGTGCTTGACCAGGCCGATCTGCTCGAAGGTAAGTACAAGGGCGCATCCGAGCAGGTGCCGCATTTTAGTGTGAGCTGTCAGCATTATTCCTTTGCCGTCAACGCGTTTGTCGATGTGATCCGTGAGTTCGATGCCGCGCGCTACGACTTTACCCTGCGCGAGGAGCAGACTCACGAGATTATCGAGGACGTCGCGCATATGAAAAGCGAGCTGGGCATCCTGTATCTGTCGGAGCACAATCGCGAGGTCATCGAGCGCATGCTCGCCGCCAACGAGCTCGTATTCGAGGGGCTCTTCTGCGCCGCGCCGCATGTCTTTGTATGCGCCGACCATCCACTGGCGGACCGCGCCAGCGTAACGCTCGAGGACTTGGAAGACTATCCGTTCCTGTCCTACGAGCAGGGCAGCTACAACTCGTTTTACTATTCCGAGGAACTGACCTCGACCTTTGAGCGTCGCAAGAATATCCGCGTACGTGATCGTGCGACACTGTTCAACCTGGCTATGGGCCTTAACGGCTATACGGTGTGTTCGGGTGTGATCAGCCATGAACTTAACGGCCCCGGTATTATCTCGATTCTGCTCGATGTGGACGAGTACATGGAGATCGGCATCATCACGCGCAAGAACACGACGCTCACGCGCTACGGCCAAGCCTATATCGACGCGATCCGTCAGCATATCTAGGCTGCTGTGCTCTGCGCGGGTCAAATCTCTTTATGGCAGTCCAGTTTGATATAGGAAGCATCTATATCAAACTGTCATAAACGTATATTTTACGATGGCCATATAAGCGCTCATACTCTGTCTCGGTAAAGCAACCAATGCAAAGGGAGATATCTATGAGCACTTCGATTCAACCGAACGCGCCGTTTCGCGCCGATATCGTCGGCAGTTTTCTTCGTCCCCAGGCCGTGAAGGACGCCCGTGCCGCCTACGCCGCGGGCAAACTCGACGCCGTCGGTCTTAAGGCCGTCGAGGATGAGGCCATTCGCGACCTGGTGGACAAGCAGAAGGCCGCCGGCCTGCAGGTGATTACCGATGGCGAGTTTCGCCGCAGCTACTGGCACCTCGACTTTATGTGGGGGCTGAACGGCGTCGAGCGTCGCACCTCACGTACGGGCTATATGTTCCACGACGAGGAGACCACGGCCGATACCGCCGTGGTGACCGGCCCCATCAGCGGCGAGAACCACCCCTTCGTCGAGCACTTTAAGTTTGTCAAGGCACTTGAGGGCGAGGGCCACGTTGCACGCCAGACCATCCCGGCGCCGATCCAGACGTTCTCTGAGGTCACGCTCGATCGCTGCGACGGCCAGCAGGAGAGCCTGCGTGCCGTCTATAAGACCGATGAGGAACTTGCCGACGCCATTGCAGCCGCTTATCGCGCGGTGATCGCCGACTTGTACGCAGCAGGCTGCCGCAACATCCAGTTTGATGACTGCACCTGGGGCATCTATTGCGATACCGACTTTGTCGCCAAAACCGGCATGAGCCCGGTCGACCTGCAAAAGGTAAGCGAGCTGGGCGTGGCGCTCAACAATGCCGCCATTGAGGGCAAGCCTGACGACCTAGTTATCAATACGCACGTTTGCCGCGGCAACTATCACTCGACCTATGCCTTTGAGGGCGGCTACGATCCTATCGCACCCTACCTGTTCGCACACGAGAACGTTGATGCGTTCTATCTTGAGTTCGACACGCCCCGTGCCGGTGGTTTTGGGCCGCTGAAGTATGTTGCCCCCGGCAAGAAGGTCGTGTTGGGCCTGGTAACCACCAAGGCCGCTGAGCTCGAGGACGAGGATGTTATCGTCGAGCGCATCCGCGAAGCCGCAAAGTACGTGCCGCTCGAGAACCTGTACCTGTCACCCCAGTGTGGCTTTGCCAGCTGCGAGATTGGCAACAAGCTGACCGAGGACGAGCAATGGGCAAAGATCGCGCTGGTCAAGCGTATTGCCGAGCGCGTTTGGAAATAGCGGTAACGTTCGCAGGTGACGGCGCGTGCGAGACATGGCGTATCGCGTACAATGGTTCGGATCGTATCGTTCGGGCAGGTTATCCGATATGCCCGATCGCCCTTCCATTCGAAAGGACATCCATGTCCCAGTCCTCGGCGCCCGCTGTCACCGATGCCATCTACGACGCATCGTCGCTCGGCCGCCCGCGCATGTTCCTGCTCGGCCTACAGCACCTGTTTGCCATGTTTGGCGCCACCGTGCTGGTGCCCGTGCTCACCGGTCTCTCGGTTTCGGCGACGCTTTTGTTTGCCGGCTTGGGCACGCTGCTGTTCCACTTCTTGTCGCGCGGTAAGGTGCCGGCATTTTTGGGCTCATCGTTTGCCTTTATCGCAGGCTATGCCGCAATCGCGCCCAACGGCGAGGCCGAGCTATTGCCCTACGCCTGTCTGGGCGTAGCTTGTGCTGGCCTGCTCTATCCGGTGCTGGCGGCCCTGTTCCGCGCCTTTGGCGCCAAGCGCGTCATGCGCTTCTTCCCGCCGGTGGTGACTGGCCCTATCGTCATTTCCATCGGTCTGATCCTGGCAAGCTCCGCCATTGCCAACTGCCAGACCAATTGGCTCGTCGCCGTTATCGCCGTGGCAGTGATCGTCATCTGCAACATCTGGGGCCGCGGCATGGTCAAGATTGTGCCGATCCTGCTGGGCGTTGCGGTGAGCTATGCCGTTGCGACTGCGCTGGGCGAGGTCGACTTTTCTGGCGTCGCAGCCGCTCCCTGGGTTGGTTTGCCCATCGTGTGGGATAACACCGTGTTTGCGCTCTTTGGGCCGCAGTTCGATAGCGGTCTTGCCACGACGGCCATCATCACCATCATGCCGCTGGCCTTTGCGACCATGATCGAGCATATCGGTGACATCTCCGCTATCGGCTCCACTTGCGAGCGTAACTACATCGCCGACCCCGGCCTGCATCGCACGCTGCTCGGCGATGGTCTCGCCACGATTCTGGCGTCGTTCTTTGGCGCTCCGGCCAACACCACGTATGGCGAGAACACCGGCGTGCTTGCCCTGACGCGCGTGTTCGACCCGCGCGTGATTCGCATTGCCGCGTGCTGCGCCATCGTGCTTTCGTTCTGCCCTAAGTTCGCGGCTGTCATTGCGGCCATGCCGGCGTGTGTAATCGGCGGCGTGTCGCTCGTACTCTATGGCATGATCAGCGCGGTGGGCGTTCGCAACCTCATCGAGAACCAGGTCGATTTCCAGAACAACCGCAACGTGCTGGTGGCCGCTCTGTTGCTCGTGCTATCGCTCGGCATTGCCTATAGCACTGCCGGTGCCATCGTGCTGGAGCTGGGCGGCGTGACGATTTCGCTCTCCGGCCTTGCCGTGGGCTCGCTGGTGGGCATCGTGCTCAACGCGATTTTGCCCGGCAATGATTTTGAGTTTGATGTCTCCGAGCTCGAGGAGGCTGCTGAGTAGCAGCTGCGTTCAGCTAAAACAAAATAAATGGCGCCCGCGCGTACGCGTGGGCGCCATTTTTAATGTGTCAGTATCCAGTGGATGCCGCGGGCCATGCGTAAGTCGGTTTGGGCAAAGTGATTGCCGGGGTTGAGCTCCAGCGTTGTTGGAATGCCGCGCTCGACGAGCAACGCTTCCATCGCGCGTGTGTCGTCGAGTACATGCCGCATCATGCGGTTGGGCGTCTTGGTTTCCTTTTTGCCGAGTGACAGGTAGACGGCTTGCGGGCTGCCGGCAAAAGGGGCCGTGCTGGCACGGTCGACAAAGTCGGGAAACCATAGCGACCCCGATGCGCTCGCGGCGCGGTCAAAGGCGTCGGTTTGCCAGAGGGACCAGAGTGCGAAGAGGCCCGCTAGCGAATAACCGGCAATGCCGCGCCAGGTGGGCGGCTGAGGAAGCGACGACTCCACCTGGGGGATTATCTGATTCAGCAGCTCATCAAGAAAACCGGCAGCTTGGCCTCCGAAAGGCTCGGCATCGCGTACGGTCCCGTCGCATGCCCAAGGGCTCAGCTCGCGATTCCAATCGAGCCCGCCAATGGCGACAAGGGTGAATGGTGGACAGTCGAGCTCTCGGCAACACTTATAAACCTCGCTGCCGTCGCCCACGACCACAGGAAGGTAGATGACAGGCGCGCTTTCCGTATGATTCGAATAAACGGTTATCTGCTTTTGATGCGCTTCCATGACGGGCTTCTCTCAGTGTTGTGATATCGGCAGCCCCAATTGTCGCACGCCAGCGTATGCCGGTTGGGCTAGACCAAAGACAATCTCGTGCATCCCCTGCGGACGCATATGGAAAACGCCACCGCCGGAGGGGAGCTCGGCGGTGGCGTTGTTAAACGGTGCTGGGGCTCGGGGCCTTCGCGGGAGCTGCCATGTGCGCAGAGGCGTCTAAGAACGCTTGCGGCTCGCCATGGTGCCTGCGGCGATAGCGGCTGTTCCCGCAAGGACGGTTGCCACGATGGCCGCACCCGAGGTGTCGCCGGTTGCCGCGAGCACGCCGGTAGTCTTGGCTTTCGTGGTTGAAGCCGCAACGGCCTTGGTCGGCTTTGAGCCCTCAGGCTTGGGGTTCTGCTTGGACTCCGCGGGCTTGCTTTCTGCGGGCTTGGTCTCGTCGGGCTTGGGGTCTTCCGGCTTGGCTACCTCGGGAGGTGCGATGGTCGTACTTTTGGCGAATGCTTTGATATAGAGGGAGTCGACCGTGGCGTCGCCCGTGCCGATGGCTTGGCCTGCCTCGTAGATGCCGTCACGGAGCTTGCGATAGTCAATGACCTTGCCGCCTTCGGGCGTCTGGATGGCGGCGTTCTCAATCTTGATGGTGCCGATTGTCTTGCCGTCAGCGCTCATGGCACGGGCAAAGATTGCCGCTGTATCTCCTTCGGCCGTTACCTTGCTGCGGATGATCGAGATGACTGCGGGTGTGACGCCCTCGCTGGTCTGGGCGATGATGCCGATGTTCTCGCCTTGGGGTTCGCGCCTCGTCTCGCCATCTTGGTTTTCGCTGTAGGGGATGGGGCCGTCGCCGTTCTCGACATAGCGGGCTATGGCCTTGACAACGGAGTCGCTGATGTAGATGTGGCCGCCCTTCTCGTTGGGTCGATCGTTTCTGGTGGAGAATGCAGCCGAAACCTCGCCTTCCGCAAACGCGTCCACGGTGGAGCCGTTCTTGACGACGATGTCGTCCTGGTAGGTGAAGAGGGCATTGGCGCCACCGTATCTGCCTTTACTTGCACGGACCGTCACGTTTGCATGATCGAGGGTGATGCCCTTGTGGGCATAGACGCCATATTCAACACCGTTTACGTTGAGGGAGGCGTTTGTGGCTGCGAGGCTGCCCTTGGCCTCGACGGCAGCGTCTTTCTCGGAGCTTGCCTCGACCGTCCCGCCACCCTTGATGGTGAGGTTCTTGTCGGCTCCAATACCCTTGTCCTTGGTAGCCCTGGCGGTGACGGCTCCGCTGTCGTCAATCGTGATATTGCCGTTTGCCCTGATGCCATCCGATGCACCCGTGGCGTTGACGTTGCCCGAACCTTTGATAGCGAGATCACCTCCGGCATTGATGGCATCAAACCCAGTGCTCGTGGCGTTGACGGATCCGGCTCCGTCGATGTTGATATTACCCGTGGAGAGGATAGCGTCCTCAGTAGATGTCACGCTGAGCGTGCCGCCCTCGTCGCCTTGGATATTGAGCTCGGCATTCTCGTTAGTGCCATGAGAAACGTTGATGCTTTCGATCCATTCGGCAGTGACGATGTTGGTTCCCGAGTAATTCACGTTGAGCTTGCCTGCGGCCTGGATCTCGCCGCCGTTATAGTTGTTGAGCTTCAAGTCGTCGGCGCCGTCCCACGACCAGGTACCGGCCTCGTCGCTCGCCGCGGTGTTGTACTTGTTGCCGCCGACCTTGACCCATTCCGCTGCGAGCGAGACGCTCGGCATGAGCAGCGAGCTCACCGTGAGCGCGCACACGGCGCCCGCGACGATGCGGCGCGTCACGCGGCGCCAGCTGCCGTGCGCGAGTCCTATGCGACGGCGAACGTCGGGTTCGGCAACATGGGTTCCGGCGGTAGTGTCATTGCGTTTGGGGGTCGTGAACAAGGCTGCCATGGTTGCTCCCGTTCTCATAGGGCCTATACGACTAGATTCAGCGTATCTGCTGGATGTTGCCGGCGGTAGTGCCGTTTGGAGGGCAAAATGGCCAAAATGGGGGAGAAATAGGCCGCACGCCGGCGCAGGGACCGGCGCTAAAAGAAAAGCGCGGGGCCGCATGGCGACTCCGCGCTTTATTGTTCAGCTTTTGCAGCCTTGCCCTTACGCTACGAAGAAGTAGACGAGGAAGGCAAGGGCCGCGATCCACCCGTCCCGTGCGAAAAAGTGTTTACGAGCGCTTGCGGCTCACCACGGCGCCCGCGGCGATGGCGGCTGTTCCCGCAAGGGCGGCTGCCACGATGGCTGCGCTCGAGGCGTCGCCGGTTGCTGCGAGTTTGCCGGCGATCTTGGCTCCCGTGGCTGCAACTGCAACGGTCTTGGTCGTCTTCGTGCCCTCGGACTTGGAACCCTCGGGCTTGGTCTCGCCTGGCTTCTCCTCGGGTTTGATCTCCTCGGGAGGCGCGATGACCGTGCTCTTGGCGACAGCTTCGTTATAGGGGGAGTCGATCACAGCGTCGCCCGTGCCGATGGTTTGACCTGCCTCGTAGGAGATGCTGGGGCCGTACTCTTCTTCGTAGCGATAGTTAATGATCTTGCCGCCTGCGGGCGTCTGGATGGGAGCGCCTTCGATCTTGATGGTGCCGATCGCCTTGCCATCCTCGCTTATGGCAAGAGCGAAGATTGCCGCCGTGTCTCCCTCGGCCGTGAGCTTGCTGCGGACGATCGAGATACTCGCGGGCGCGATGCCCTCGTAGGTCTGGGCGAAGATACCGATGTTCAGACCCCTAGGCTCAGGGATGACCCCGCCGCTTTGGTCGTTGCTGTAGTGATCGGGGCCGTCGCTACCGGACTCGACATA
>OLOO01001567.1_pt1 | contig 14741 bp, 11 predicted proteins | sample 1672621 | NCBI WGS metagenome assembly OLOO01 (sample SAMEA3136706, study PRJEB25190) | human gut metagenome | biome: human gut; feature: human-associated habitat; material: faeces | place: Austria | collected 2013 | reverse complement strand
CCGCGGTATCGCGGCGAAGCGTGAGCTCATAACCACGCAGGCGAATCTCCATGGGGTCGCCCATGGGGGCGTACTTCATCATGGTCACTTCGGTACCGGGCGTTAGGCCCATGTCGAGAATATGCTGATGCAGTGCCACGTCGTCCGACGCCACAGACGCGATGATCGCGTCCTTACCGATTTCCAGCTCGTCGAGCTTCACGTAAGGTCCCCTCAGATAGAGCAAAAGCGGGCAAACCCCAGGGAGTCTGACCCGCTCGGTTAGCTTTCAAGCGAAAACTCTAGCGCGTTATCTACGCGGTTGCAAACACTGAGGTATGCAAATGGGATAAATCAAACAATGGTTTTTCCAGCGTTTACTAGTGACAGCAGTGATGTCCCTCGCCATGCTCATGGCCATGGCCACCGCATCCGCAGCCCTCATGGCCGTGACCGTGCTCGTGGCCGTGGCCACCGCAGCCGCACGTGGCGCCCTCGGCCTGCGTGACCTCGCCCGCAAGGAAGGCATTCACGATGTCGTCGCAGTCGCCCGCCGCACCGGGATAGATATCGATGCCGGTCTGAGCGAGGGCATTAACAGCCCCGCCGCCGATGCCACCGCAGATAAGCACGTCAACGCCGCCTGCTGCAAGCACGCCGGCAAGAGCGCCATGACCAGCACCATTCGAGCCTACTACCTGCGATGATACAACCTTACCACCCTCAACGTCATAGAGCTTAAACTGCTCCGTGCGACCAAAGTGCTGGAAAATCTTACCGTCTTCGTAGGTTACCGCAATCCTCATACTGTTCTCCTTCTTGTGCGACCAAGCGTTTGCGTCAGGTTGCGGAGCGGGATCGTACGCAACGTTTCCACCCGTGATGACAAGACGACGACCGTTGACCAGAGCATCTGCGACCTTGGTATGAGCGCGGCTGCAAATCATGGCGATCGTGGTACGCGCAACGCCCATGCGCTCAGCGGCTTCTGCCTGGCTCAGTTGCTCCAGGTCAACCAGACGCAGCGCTTCCAGCTCGTCGATGGCAAGAACAACGTCTACGCCGGCTGCCGTCCCGTCGGGAGTAAACCCTAGGTATTCGGGCCGCATACCCACGTGCCTTGTTTTTTCGCGCCGTCCTGCCATAGCCTTCTCCATTCCTGACATATGTCATAAATAAGCATACGCCGAACGCCATCGATTGCAAGCTATTTTTGACATATGACATAAATTGGTTTGAGCTAAGCAGTGCATACTGTTGCTTTTCTATATGGGATACGCCCCTGCCTCCTTTGGGTATCTCTCCATCAGCATTAAGCAACGTCACTACCGATTGGAGTCCCATGCCAGCAAACCACGAGCTTGAGCTTTACGTCATGACCGGGTGCCCCTATTGCATCAAGGTCAAGAACTTCCTTGCAAGCAACGGCATCTCTATCCCCCAGCGTAATATCACAACCGACCGCGCCGCCGAGCAGCACCTGATTGCCGTGGGCGGAAAGCGCCAGGTACCGTGCCTCTTCATCGATGGCAAACCACTCTACGAATCGAGCGACATCATCACCTGGGTCCAAAAGAACATGCTGTAACAAAATCGCAGGCGCGCTCCATACAAGGAACGCGCCTGCGATTGCTATCCATGAAAACGGGCGACGCCGGCAAGAGGCTCTTCGCTAAAGACCCGCTCGGCAGCCGCTTCATACTCCGCGGCTTTACGTGCCTTGCGAACAAGCCGGTGAACCGCCAGCGGATCTGCGAAGGCGCACTTGGCGTAGAACCACCACTCCTTCATGCGAAAGACCGCGTTGCCGCCCATCTCGGCTTCATAGGCGCGGTAGAGCTCATCGTGAAAATGCTTGAGCTCCGTGAGTGTCATCGCCGGGCCTCCCTGCGCCATACGAGTCAGCGCAGGATTCGCAAGCAGTCCCCTACCGATCATCACATGGCGCGTCTGCGGATAGGCCGCCACGAGTGCGTCCATATCGTCCACGTCAAAGATGTCACCGTTATACGCCACGGGAAACGGCGCGCGCTCGAGCGTCTTGCCGTAGAGCTCCTGCCGAGGTATGCCTTTGTAAAAGTCGGCACGCACACGCGGGTGCACAATGAGCTCGGCCAGCGGGCAGCGGCAATACAGGTCCAAGATATCCTGGTACTCCGCATCGCTCTCAAAGCCCACGCGCGTCTTGACCGAAACGCCCAGAGCAGACCTGCTGCAAATGTCCTGCAAAAAGAGCTCGAGCTCGCCCAGGTCGCGCAAAAAGCCGGAGCCCTTTCCTTTGCCTACAACTGTGCCAGAGGGACAGCCCAGGTTGAGATTGACCTCGTGGTAGCCCATATCGGCCAAAACCTGGGTTGCCCCCACAAACTCGTCAGCATTTTTGCTCATCAGTTGGGGGATAACAGTGAGCCCCTGGTTGTTCGCCGGGTCAAGCTCCTTGAAGGCTTTTCCTCCAAAGGTCTTGCCTACGCGAGGAGGCGGTAAAAACGGCGTGTAGTAACGATCGAGCGCACCGAAGCACTCCGCATGCACGCGGCGAAACACATAACCCGTAAGCCCCTCCATGGGAGCCAGCGACAATATCACGTACGGTATCCCTCTCGATTCAGATGCTCTTTTGACCGAATCATCTTACGGCATTGCCAGGTGATATCCAATTGAGCAGCCGAATCCCATATCCGTTAGAGGAAGAGCTGGGGATCCTTCTCCACGGAGCACGCGCTCTCAATCCTCGCGGCGATAGCGCCGGCAATCTCTTGATTCACGACGCGAGCATGCTTGGGGCACACGGCGGCACAGCCGATGCAAAGGTCCTCATCTGCCATACCGCGCGGCAATGCGCCAATTGCCCCAACGGGACATACCTGAGCACAAGCACGGCATGCCGAGCATGCCGGAGTCGGCTGGGGAACCAACTTACCAGCGCCGGGCTCTTTGTAGGGCTTATTACCGGGGACCTCAACGTCGCCGGTAGCGCCGTTTTGAACCTTCTCGAGAATCTGCTGCGCGAACGAATGAAGCATCCCAATCTGATCCGGACCAGGCTCGCCCGTGGCGAACTGATGTGCCAAAGAGTGCTCGGCGATACCAGCCACACCGGCAACCACCGTATAGCCAAGAGCAACGGCGCTGTCCTCGAGCTCAAGCAGGGCATCGTCAAAATCGCGATTGCCGTAAACGATCGTCACGACCGCCTTTGCGCCATTGCTAGCCACCTTGGCAAGACGCTCCAAGACGAGAGCGGGCACACGGCCGGCAAAGCACGGCGCGGCGATAACGGCAAGGGCGTCGGCGTCAACACAGAGATCGGCCTTCTCCATCGCAGGGTCGGACAGATCGATCTGGGTGATTGAGCTCCCATCCTTCGCCAACTCTTCTGCAAGAGCATCGGCGACCTTCTGAGTTCCGCCTGTCGGGCTGAATACGATCTTTACTACGTTCATGTCGGTCAATCCTCTCCTTTTAGGATGTGCGATCCGGCAGACGCGTACCTCGGTCCCTCAGCGAAAATGCGACTTGCTGCCTCAACCGTGCTCACTGCGAGCACACTGTTCATTGTCTTCGCCAAAACAAGGAAATGGCAAGGACATATAGGGGAACGGGTGATATCTCATCGCATAGAATCGCGGCAACGCAAGAAAGGGGCCTCGATGCTCGGAAAATCATTCTTCAACCCATTCTCCGCACTGTTGCTCGCACGCCCGGCCTGGAGCATCGCCTAACGGCACGGTGGCCGCGCGACATCGCCGCTCGGCCGGCGCGCTTATTCGGAGCGTAGGGCCTCTACCGGGTCCTTTTTCGATGCACTTCGAGCAGGTAGCAGGCCGGCAACCACGGTGAGCACTACCGAAATCGCAATCAGCACGAGTGCGTCTTGGACGGGCAGACTCATAAGGTTGGGCACCTGTTTGGCCGCAAGCGCCCAAGCATTAACCGGGAAGCTCACGACGACCACCACCGCGATGGCAAAAACGCCAGCGATAAGGCCTTCGATAAAGGTCTCGGCATTGAATACGTTGGCCACGTTGCGCTTTGACGCGCCGATCGCGCGCAGGATGCCAATCTCCTTTTTGCGCTCGAGCACGCTGATGTAGGTGATGATGCCGATCATGATGGAGCTCACCACCAAGCTGATGCTCACAAAAGCGATAAGCACCAAGCTGATGGTGTTCACGATGTCGGTCACCGAGCCCATGATGATGCCCATGTAGTCGGTGTAGGAAATCACCCGGTCCTCGTGGCCCGCGGCCTTTGCCCGCTCGTTGTAATCGTCGATATGCGCAAGCACGCGCTCCTTCGCCTCAAAGTCGCGCGGAAAGATCTTGATGGAGATGGGATTATCCTCGTCGGCGTACCCCAACGTGGTGAGATTGTTGTCATAGGTGAGCTTCGAGGCCTTAGCGTAGTTCATCATCAAGGAGCTCAAGTCCTCGGCATCCATATTGAAATGTATGGCGTTTGCAAAAGCTGCGGCATCCACATGGAAGGCGTTTGCCAGATTGGGGATGTTGGACGACATCTGCGTCGCCATCTGGTCCATAAGGCCTGCAGCCCCGACTTTGAGCTGGGACGAAACCGTGGCCGCAATCTCGTCGCTTATCTCTTGCATAATCTGCCCCATGGCTTGCTGGAAATAGGGCGCAAGCTGGTTTTGCACGTAATCGGTCATTGCTTGCTGTAAGCGCTCGGCCAAAGCGTCTCCGCCCAGCGCCTTGAGCTGAGCGAGGTATTGCTGTGCCGTCGTGTCCTGCTCAAGATAAGCCGTGAATGCGCCCGCGAGTTTCGATGCGTCTTTAAGATCGTCGGGCGAGAGGGCACGAAATTGCTCCGATTGCATAAAGCCTGTAAAGAGCTGATTGGCGATAGTGCCCGCCTGCTCCATTTGCTCGGGCGTGAGCTCCAGGCCATCAAAGATACCCGAGAGGTCGGGCGTGGGCGCCTTGGCCATGATGTCGGTGAAATCGATGTTTTGGCCTATGCCAGAAAGGTCGATGTTGAGCCCAGAGAGATCAACAGTGGAAAGATCCACGCCGGCGGCCGCACCGGCGAGCGCGGACGCATCGAAAGAGAATGCACTTTTGAGCGCGGCCTCGTCGACCGAGAACATGCTGCCCAGGTCCACACCCTGCTTGGCCTCGCCCTGCAGCTCGTCGAAGGTCTTGCCGGTAAAGACATCGGTATCGGGATGCGCAAGTTGCTCCTGGACAATCTGAGAATTGGCAGCACGGTCCATAAGCTGGAGCGTCAAGGCGTGCGTGTAGGCGATGCCCGGGCTAAGCGCAGAGGAATTGGCCGTCTCGTTAGGCTTGACCACGCCAACAATGCGCAGGTCAATGCCAGAGTCAACCTTGCTCGCCATGAAGTTGGCGTCGTCAGACATATCGGTCCAAGTGCCCGCTTCGGCATTCTTGCGATAGACATCGGAGGGCGAAAGAATCTTGAACGTGGTGGAAAGTGCGTCCTCGTAGGTGAAATCGACATCGGTATCCGGTGTTTCCACCTCGCCGTCTGCCGACATGGCGCTCGCAACAAGGTCGTTGAGCTGGTCGATGTCCAGGGCACCGATGCTGTAGAGCGTGTAGTCGCCCACGGTGCCACGGCTCGAAAGCACAAGCACCGCCTCGTTGACAGACGTGGGCCAGTGTCCCGCCACAACGTCATATTGCGAATCGAGAAGACGTTGGTCGTCGATCATCTCGTTAAAGACATCCGTGCCCATGGAGCTCATGCTAGCCGTAGCCGCCGAGCTGGCGCCGCCGCTCATCGCAGCAGTCATGGCATTGGGCACGAGCTTTACAGGCGATTCGTCACCCGTGCCCGCACGGTAGACGATAGGAGTCACGCCGTAGTTGTACTGGATCGCATTGACGTCCTCGTCGATGCCATCGCCGCCGTTGTCCAGCCATTTTTTGAGACTCGACATGTCGTTGGATTTGACACTCGCAAACATGTCTTTGACAGCCGTGACCACGGGGATCTTGTCGGTTTTCTTAAAGGTGCCGTCGGCGTTTTGAGCGCCAGCATCGTTCGAGGTGGCGGAGCCGTGGCCGTCCATCATGGCGGAAAGGTCGTAATCCTGACGGGAGATCGTGAGCGGGTAGCTCGAAAGTGTATCCTCTTCGACCTTCTTGATGTAATTGTTCACGCCGTTCGAGAGCGCCAAGATCGCCGCGATACCGATAATGCCAATCGAGCCCGCAAAGGCCGTCATGGCCGTACGGCCCTTTTTGGTCATGAGGTTACGTGCCGAAAGCCCCAGCGCCGTGAGGAAGCTCATGGACGTCTTGCGCGTGGGTTTTGCCTCGCGACGCTGTGCCTTAGCCACGTCAAAGGGGTCGGAATCGTGCGTGATCTTGCCGTCGGCAAGATTTACGATGCGCGTGGCGTACCGGTACGCAAGCTCCGGGTTGTGCGTGACCATGATGACCAGACGGTCGCGCGCAACCTCCTTGAGCAGGTCCATGACCTGCACGGATGTGGCGGAGTCAAGGGCGCCGGTCGGCTCGTCAGCAAGGACGATCTCAGGGTCGTTGATCAGGGCGCGGGCGATGGCCACGCGCTGCATCTGTCCGCCCGAAAGCTGGCTCGGACGCCTGTTAACGTGCTCGCCCAGACCCACTTTCTCCAACGCCTCGCGCGCACGCTGGCGGCGCTCGGCATGCCCCACGCCCGTGAGCGTGAGCGCCAGCTCGACGTTTTCCAAGATGGTCTGATGCGGAATGAGGTTATAGCTTTGGAACACAAAGCCAATGCGGTTATTGCGGTAAGTATCCCAATCGCGATCGCAGAAGTCCTTGGTCGAAATGCCATCGATGAGCAAATCGCCCGAGTCAAAGTGGTCGAGGCCGCCGATAACGTTGAGCATCGTGGTTTTGCCCGAACCCGAGGGACCGAGAATGGCCACAAACTCGTTATCGCGAAACGCCAAGCTCACGCTATCCAGGGCAACCTGCATAAACGACTGGGTGACATACTTCTTGCTGATGTCCTTGAGCTCCAGCATGGATGGGCTTTCCTCCCTGTGCGCGGGCAAGCCCAACGGCTCATCCCTACTGTCTTTATTCAATGCGGTTTCAATGGTATCCCCATTTTGTCTGCGGCACCAACAAGAGAATGGCCTGCCCTCTGGAACAATTCCAAAGGGTAAGCCTCTTGTTCAAGATATGAGGAAGGAACGCACTTAGTCGATTTCTCAAGATGAGTGGCGGAAACTCGCTCATTTTTGGAGCGTTTTCCTCCCCTAAACGTATGCGGAACCGCCACTCATTCGAAAACGATAGAAAAGCCGCCGATCATTTAAGACGTTGTTGCCGAATTGCGCGCCCTGATATTTCTTTGCGTAGCAAGGGAGAGCTCAGCAAGCGTGTCTTGCTCGTACGGCCCCATCAGCAGACCATGCTCGGCAATCTAAACATCGCCATTTATCTGTTTTTGGATCGATGCCGCACGCCTTCGCGCCATCCGCAGCAGCGCGCTATTCTACCGTTCCGGAGAATCGAAGCTAACCCTGGCCTGCCAGCTGCGCAAACCAGCCTTCGAGGGCGGCCACTGGTACGCCGTCATCGTGGACCAACACGGCCAGCAGGTGCCCGAGGGATATCTGGGCACCATTGATTCGGACAACGAGACCACCCGCGCCTCCGACGGAGCCGATCACTACAGCATCCACGGCTTTCTTGAATACGCCCGAGGGTTGCAAAAGTAGGCCTGAGCCTCAGCCGGCACAAACCGTAGGCGCGAAACAGGGCCACAAACCCCGTTCGCGCCTACGGCATCATGACAGCCGCAAAAGCGACATCGGCGCGCCTGCCTCACAGCGTGCCTTCGTCCGGCAACTCCCATGCCCACTCGTCCGGCACATCGCCATCGCCAAAAAGGATGGCGTCTTCCCGGGAGAAAAACTCGCCCAGCTCCTCCTCGGAAATCTTGATTCTCTCGGCCTCACTTTGCGCAATAGCGTCAAGAAGATCTTGATAGCATGGATGATTCTCGAGTCGATAGGCGGCATCGAGCACACCGCGCTCGCCGCGGCAAAACAGCCACCAGCTGCCACGCGGAGTCTCCAGCAGAGTCGTGGGAGTCTTGCCCGCACGCGTGGAAAAATAGCGCGCCGTCCGCTCGTCCTGGAACGCAAGGACGATCTGTCGGTCACAATTGCCGATGATGGAATTGGCGGCCGCCTCGCCATAACGCGCTTCAAGCTGGCTTACCGTCTGGCAAATCACGGTGCAGCTGATTTCGCGGCTGCGAATGACGGAAAGTACGTCGTCAAAGCCGGGCAGCGTGAGGTTTGCGAAATCATCGAGCATGAATCGCACGGGTACGGGCAGGCGACCTCCCTCACATGAGGCGTCCGCGAAGTCGCACAGGCTCGAAAACGCCTGGCGTATAAACAGACTCGTGAGCGGGGCCAGGCTGCGATCCATGTCGTCCATCGTCACAAAGAGCACGCGACGCTCGCGCCCCAGGTCGCGAAAATCAATCTGTTCGGGCTTGCGAAACGATGCGAGCGCTCCGTCAAATGTGAGCGGCATCAGGTTCGCGGCGATAATACCCATGATGCTCGAATGCATCTTCTCGGCCCGGGCTGTGCTCCGTGCGCGGCGAAAGAGCAAAACAGCATAGCTCTCTGGGTCCTGCCGGCGAAGGTCGCAAAACAGCTGCTCGATGTTGCCCTCGCAGGCCTGTTCGAAAACACTCACAACCGATGCCATGTTCCATTCGCGATCGGGCAGTGCCTCAAAAACGTAGGCGATGTAGCTTGCAACGTAATTGGCAGCCACACTCGCCCAAAACGGGTCGTCACCCATCTCGTCGCGGGGAAAGAGCGCACTCGCAATGCCGATGATGTCCTGCGCAAGCGGACGGCCCCGCCGCCAACGCACATGATGAAGCGGATCGTAGCCAACCGTCCCTTCCATCGTGGTGAAGTCGAGACAGTCGACCGTATAGCCGTGGTTACTCAGATACGGCGCCATCTCGTGGAAGAGCCGCCCTTTGGAGTCGAGCACAACATAGGACCCGTGACACTGCAGCAGGTTCGGTTTGAGGAAGTTGCGCGTCTTGCCCGCGCCGGAGCAGCCCAGCACGAGGACGTTGTTGTTAAGTCCGGTCGCCCATGAGTCCATGCTCTCGGTGCGCTCGGATGTGAGGAGAAGCTCGCCCGCATAGGCGGCGCGAGGATTCATGGTTTTAGCGATCATGATTACTCGCTTTCTGCGCGATGTGTTCGCGCTGGTAGATGTAGGTAATACAGGATTTAACGAGCATCAGAGCCTCGTGATGATGCGATCTGCAAGGCCCGCCTCCACGACTTCTTTCGCCTCGAAATAGGTGTCGGAGGCCGTAAGTTCAAAGACACGCTCAAGCGGCATACCGCTATGGCGTGCGATCACGCCGGCAGTGATGTCGCGGATACGCATGAGGTCGTCGGCGCGGGCCTTGACGGAAAGCGCGCTGCCTCCTGCCCCGCCGCTGATAAGCGGGTCGTGAATCATAACGCGACTGTGCGGCAGGACCTCTCGCTCGTCTCCTGCAATGAACAGCAGCGCCCCCATGCTTGCCGCCATGCCCAGGCAAACGGTGCGGATGGTGCAGGTCACGGCCTGCATGACGTTATAGAGCGCAAGGCCGCTTTGCACCTCGCCACCCGGGCTGTTGATGTAGAGCGTCACGGGTGCTTCTGGGTCCTGATGCTGCAGGTAAAGCAGGCCGCGTATAACGGCAGCGCACGACTCCGCGTCCACAGATGTCATGAGTTCAAGTTCGCGCCGGCTCAGCATTTCGTCTCTGATGTCGAGGCGATTGAGGCCCTCCGCCGTCTCGCGGATGATTTGAGGTTGGTAGATGATGGTGTGCTCGCCCATATTGAGCTCCTTCCCGGGTGAGACGCAATAACCAAAAGCGCAGCAGCAGCTGGCGTGCAAAGACAGCGGCCAAGAACGGCAGCCGCATACGCCAGAGCTCTCGCTATGAGGTTGTACTTAAATGAATCCGGCAGCAGGCACAAACGCCGCCGGCAACTCCTAAAGGCGCCAAGCGCCCTTTGTACCAGGAGGCGGGTCTCTCGACCCCGGGTGTTTCACACTCTAGCATCCGGCCCGGACACGAACAAGCCCACAAAAAGAAACGCCTCCAGGAGGCAAACTCCTTGAGGCGTTTTTGAGGCACATGACCTCGTAGTTTTATGTGGCGAATCGACCTTAGCCTTAGCAGTAATCCTTATGGGTGCAGATACTGCCCGCGTGCGCGGGTCTTGGGACCGCGCTGGATTGCGCCCTTAGGGCAGCTATGCAGGCAGCGCAGGCAGGCCGCGCACTCGAGCTTGTTCCATGTGGGCACATCACCCAAGAAAACGCAGAGCGCACAAAGGCTCGCCACGCCCTGCCGTGCACGCAAGGCCATCGAAGTCGACGATTTTTGCCAAGCGTGACAGTTTGGTAAAACGTCTTGCGCAGTACGCGCGGCATGATGCAATTCGCCTATACTGCTTCGAATAGAAACAGCCCGATGCGACATTGCATCGATAGACTAAGGAGACTTCTTATGGCTTGTTTTGTTGTTGGAGGCGGCGAGGCCGTTGCCGTTACTGCCGTTCGTTCCATCGTCAAGAAAAAGGAGATGGAGCGCGGTATCGTCGATGAGGACGGCAATCAGCTCACCGACGCTGCCGAAACCGGCATCTGCTGGACCCGCAAGCTCGGATGGCTGTGCAACATGCTGTGGGGTGGCGTTATCCTGCTGTGCATCGAGCATATCTGGCATGGCGAGGTCGTGCCCTTCCCGCCGTTCCTGACCGCCATGTACAACGCGGCCGATACCTCCGCCATGCTCCACGAGATGGCAACCGTCGGCGTGGGCATGTGCGTCATGGTCACCGTATGCTGGGCCATCGTCACCGTCGTGGCCGACGCCATGGTCAAGCGCTCCGCACACGCGGTTGCAACCGAGGCCTAATATGACGCTCATCATCACGCTTCTTGCCGCCGCCATCGCCACCATCGCGTGGTATGTTGCCGGCCCCAACAGCCAGATGAAAATCGGCGTCCTTGCCCTCATGTACTGGGGTGCGGGCCTTATGTGGACGGTAGACGGCATTGCCAGCCTTCTTGAGGGCGAAGCCTTTATCGAGATCGCCGACCACGCCGCGATGCTCGATGACGCCCTGTTGGGCCTCGTTATCGTGACGACCGGCCTTATCGCCTGGGCGCTTTACCTGCTCGTCAAAGACCCCAAGGGCATGGTCCGCAAGTCATTGGCCGCATAACACCGCGCCAACGCACCACAACGCGAACGCGTAACACTCCCGGTAGAAGCATCTACCGGGAGTGTTTTCTTTGCCTATCGAAGCCGAACAGCACTCCGTCGCGCCTATTTCCTCGCACCGCGCAGCGCCAAGAACAGCAACACGCAGGCCGCCGCCTCGAGAACCAGCGCATACATGACAATCGCCGCCTGACCATGAGCATACAAGGCGCCCGTCACGCCTGCGCCCACAAACGAGCCCACGCCCATGAAAACCGAGAGCATTCCGTACGACGTTGCGCGCTTGCAGCCCGGCACCATATCGGCAACCGCAGCGCGCATAGTTGATTCCTGAATGCCCAGGCTCGCGCCCCACAAAACCACACCCGCAATCACCGAGACAAGGCTGTTTCCAAACGCAAAGAGCGGAACGATTGCGCTCACCACCGGCAGAACGAACAGCACGCGCACGCCCACCTTGTCGTAAATCGAGCCCGTTATCAGCGCAAACACGCCGTCAACACCCATAGCCACCGCATAGAGCACGGCAACCGTCGGTGCCGAGACGATTTGGGCAGAAACCATGTGGAACGACATGACGCCAAACGTTCCCACGCCAGCCAAGACCAAGCCGCAAAAACCCGTGTAGATCCAAAACAGACGAGGGAGCTTGATAGGCTCCGCTGCCGAGACCTTCGATGCACTCACAGCATCGTCCTCGGCCGAATCGGCCTCGTCGTCTTCCTCAAACACCTCAGGCCGCGGAACGCGATAGCGCAGATACAGCAGCACCCCGATGGCACCAAGACCGGGTATGAACATCACACCGAGCGCAGGGCCGTACGCGTTATGCGTCGCCTGCAAAATCGCCGCTGCGATAAGCGGACCCGCCACGGCGCCCACTTGGTCGAGTGCCTCATGAAACGCAAATCCTTTACCGCGGCCTACACGAGAGGCCGCATGCGAAAGCATGGCATCGCGCGAAGGTGTGCGCAGCGACTTACCGAAGCGCTCGAACACGATAAGAAACGATACAACCAACACGCTTCCCGCAAATCCCATGGCGGGAACAGCGAGACCCGTTGCCGCATAGCCCAAAAGAGCAAATGTCCAATAGCGGCCGGAACGATCGGCAGCCGGCCCGCTTGCCAAACGTCCCGCCAGCGAAGTTGCCTCGCCCAGACCCGAAACCAAGCCAACAACCGCCGCCGTAGCGCCTACCGAATACAGCAACGGACCTTGAACCGAAAGCGCGGCCTCGTACACAATGTCCATCAGCATGCTCACAATGCCAAAGCCCAGGATAAATCCCATGGGGCTTGCCGCGCCCACCTTTGTCTTCCCCACCATGCGATGACCCTCTAATCCTCAACCGGCAACGTCACTCAATAAAAAAAGGGGGAACAAAGCCCTTAAGGACTTTGTTCCCCTTCTGCACTAGAGCAACCCTGCAAGTAAAAACACGGTGTGCACGACAAAGGCGATAATCCAGGCAACCGTTACCTGTAAGGCAAAAACCGCCGCAGCATAACGCCCGCCCAGCTCGGAACGCACGGTGCTAATGGCTGCCACACAGGGCGGATAGAGCAGGACAAACACCAGGAACACGTATGCAATGGGTGCCGTGAACATGCCCGAGAGCGCCGCCGCAGACGTGGAGCCCAGCAGCACCGTAAGCGTCGAGATGACGCTCTCTTTAGCGACAAGGCCACACACAAGCGCCGTCGAGGTGCGCCAGTCACCAAAGCCGAGCGGCGCGAACACGGGCGCTATAAGCCCGCCCAGGACCGCGAGCATACTTTGAGACTGATCGGTCACCATATTGAAGCGGATGTCGAACGTCTGCAGGAACCAGATCACGACCGAAGCCGCAAAGATGATGGTAAACGCCTTGGTGATAAAACCCTTGGCCTTGTCCCATGCAAGCAACAGCGTAGTCTTTGCGCTGGGCATGCGGTAGTTGGGAAGCTCCATGATAAAGGGCACGGGTTCGCCCTTAAATGCTGTGTGGTTGAGAATCGTGGCGACAATCATGCCCACCAGAATGCCCAAGATGTAGAGCGAGACCATAGCGGGCACAGTTGCCTGCGGGAAAAACGCAGCGCAGAGCAGGCCGTAGACGGGAAGCTTTGCCGAGCAGCTCATGAACGGCGTGAGCATGACCGTCATTTTGCGGTCGTGATCGGAAGGCAAGGTGCGCGTGGACATGATGGCAGGCACGCTACAGCCAAAGCCCACAAGCATGGGCACAAAGCTGCGACCCGAAAGGCCAAAGCGGCGCAAAATCTTATCCATCACAAACGCGACGCGTGCCATATAGCCCGAGTCCTCGAGAATCGAAAGCAGCAAGAACAGCACGACGATGATGGGCAAGAACGAAAGTACGCTGCCCACGCCGGTGAGCACGCCGTCAACCACAAGCGAGCGGACCACAGGATTGGTGCCAAACGCCGTAAGGCCTGCATCTGTCGCACCAATCACCATCGAGACCAGCTGCTCGAGCAGGCCTTGCAGCGCCGCGCCGATAACACCAAAGGTGAGCCAAAAGACAAGGCCCATGATGAGGATGAACATTGGGATGGCGGTGAAGCGTCCCGTAAGCACACGGTCGATGGCAACGGAGCGCTTGTGCTCGCGGCTCTCATGCGGTTTGACCACGCAGGTGGCGCACACATCCTCGATAAAGGTAAAGCGCATATCGGCAAGAGCGCACAGGCGATCGCTGCCCGACTCCTCCTCCATTTGGCTAATGATGTGCTCGATGGCATCGAGCTCATTTTGGTCGAGATTCAGGGCCTCGATAACCAGTGCGTCGCCTTCGACGAGCTTGGTCGCCGCAAAGCGCAGCGGGATAGCCGCAGCCTTGGCATGGTCCTCAATCAGGTTTGCAATACCGTGGATGCAACGATGGAGCGCGCCGCCATCGGGGCTGTCGGCCGCGCTCGAACAAAAGTCGATGCGCCCCGGCCGCTCGCCGTAGCGGGCAATGTGCATGGCGTGCTCCACTAGCTCGCTGATACCTTCGTTCTTTGCCGCCGAGATGGGAACCACAGGCACGCCAAGCTCGCGTTCGAGCAGGTTAACGTCGATGGTGCCGCCGTTGGCCGTGACCTCGTCCATCATGTTAAGAGCGATGACCATGGGTCGATCGAGCTCCATAAGCTGGAGCGTGAGGTAGAGGTTGCGCTCGATATTGGTAGCGTCGATGATGTCGATCACCGCATCGGGCCGCGAATCGAGAATAAACTGACGGCTTACGACCTCCTCTCCCGTATACGGAGAGAGCGAGTAGATGCCGGGCAGATCGGTGACCGTCGCCTCGGGGTGGTTGCGGATCTGGCCATCTTTACAATCGACCGTCACGCCTGGGAAATTGCCCACATGCTGGTTGGAGCCCGTAAGGCAGTTGAACAGCGTTGTCTTGCCGCAGTTCTGGTTGCCAGCAAGGGCAAAGGTGATAGGTGAGCCTTCGGGCACCGCCTTCTTTGTACGGCGCGGATGGTACCCCTCGCCCAAAG
>OLOO01001566.1_pt1 | contig 14755 bp, 2 predicted proteins | sample 1672621 | NCBI WGS metagenome assembly OLOO01 (sample SAMEA3136706, study PRJEB25190) | human gut metagenome | biome: human gut; feature: human-associated habitat; material: faeces | place: Austria | collected 2013 | reverse complement strand
TTGCATGTGTTAAGCACGCCGCCAGCGTTCATCCTGAGCCAGGATCAAACTCTCTAAATAAATGTTTGTTCCAGGTCAAAATCAACTCTTGGCTAATTTATCCCTTTTACTGTTTTTAAGGATCTTTCGATCGTTCGTTTTTATGATTTTAAAAAGAACTTTCGAGGAATGTGTTTCACTGTTCAGTTATCAAAGATCATTTTTCGCATTGCCGTTTGTCTCAAACAGCTTTGCTATTATATCATGTTGTTTCCTGCTTGTCAAGAAGTTTTTTCAACTTTTTTTGAAGCTGTTTTCGTTTCTCTCTTGCAGCAACTCTGATATCTTATCACATCCAACCGGCTGTTGTCAAGAACTTTTTTCATCTCTTTTTCACAACTTTTTTTGTCAGACGCAACTCGCATATACTATCACGAGTCTTTTTAGATGTCAAGAACTTTTTTCATCTCTTTTTCATCCAACGCAGAAGGAGGGATTTGAACCCTCGCACGGCGCAAACCGTCTATACCCTTAGCAGGGGCACCTCTTCAGCCACTTGAGTACTTCTGCACGTCACCAATCACTCGGTGAGCAAAATAAATTATACTAAAAGTCATACTGTTTGTCAACTACAATTTTTACTTTTTTCTGCTTTTTCTTTTACTTTTCGAAAAGTTCCTGAATCACCTGATCCTCTTTGACTTTTCCCTCTTTTATCCACTGACTGTCTTCTTTCTCTTCTAGGTACTTGTTGGCAGCCTGTATTTGCAGATACCGCTCAATGGATGCTTTTGCTGTCTCATAGTCTATTGTTCCGTTTTCTTCGCGTTCTATGCACTTTATTATGCAGTACATGCCATTTTCTTCGTAGGGCTGACATACTTCCCCTGTCTGCATCTGTGACGCGATTTGCCAGCGATTGGCGTAGACTCCGCTTGCGCCTTCCTGCGTATCGAGTGAAGTCAGTTCCAGATTCTGCGTTTCTGCGTTGGCATACTGTCTGACTGCAGCCTCTGCATCCTGCTCGTTCGTCAGTGTCTGATAGATTGCCTGCGCCTCCTGTTCCGCATTTTCATCACTGGAAGGGATCTCTGTGTAAAGAATGTTTACACCAACCTCATAAGTGAAATCCTCGATATGTTCCTGGTAGTATTCGCTGCATGATTCATCTGTAACCGCAGCATTTTCTTTTACCCACTGATTGACCACATCGGTTTTCAGATTTGAATACCAGTATTTATAATATTCTTCGTCTTTGTATTCCTTCAGCCCGTAGTCGGAATTGCTTTTTTCCTCTTTCTGTTCCATCAGTTCCTGATAGGTATAGTCTTCTGTTACCTTCAGATCTTTTGCAGCCTCTTTTACCGCATAGTTTTCCTTTAACTGTTCCAGGATCTTTTCTTCCAGCTGTTTTGCCGGTGTTTCCCCATCTTTTTCTGTCGTCCAAAAGTCCTTGCTGTTTACTTCTTCTGTAGAGTATTTCATATAGATCTGGTTACAGTTTTCCTGTGCCAGCATCTCATACTCTTCCCGGCTTACCGGGTTGTCGTCTATATAGAGTACCGTGTTATTATCCTGTTCCTTCCCACATGCTGTAAAAAACAGCATGGCAGTGAGAGCCATACCGGTTCTCACTGCCATGAGGAAGGCTTTATTTTTCAAAAAAGCCATAAAAACTCCTATCTGTTTCTTTTCCGTCTTGCAATTACCAGTCCTGCAAATACGATTATAGCACACAATACTCCAATTACATAGATTGCAATCTGTGTAGTATCACCTGTTTTTGCGTTTCTGATTGCACTTGTCTGTCCGGATGTTATTTTATTTCCGCCATTTGCGGATGTTGTGGTTTTATTGCCAGTATTTTTGTTATCCGTTGTCGGCCGAATCATATTTACCTTTTTCAGACCGTCCAGAGCCTGTGCCAGTGACTTATATGCCGCGCTGATTTCTTCTTCTGTTGCATTTTTATCAGCAAGAACTTTATTTACCGCTGCCTGTGCATCTTTCAGTGCTTTCCAGGTGGCTGTTGTGTAGTCTTTTTCTCCTTTTTCCAGACTCTGATCATACAGTTTCTGTAAGTCTGATCTGTCGACTTTTTCCGGTGTAGGAACAGGTTTCTGCAATGCATCCAGCGCTGCTTTCAGCTGTAATGCTGCTTTGTCCACTTCTTCCTGTTCTGCATCGTCCTTGTCATAGATTACTTTTACTGCTGTCAGAACATCCTGCAGTTCCTTATAGCTTTCTGCCGTATAGTCATCTGCGGATATTGCTTCTGCATTTTTAATCAGTTTGCCAAGTTCTGTCTTGTCTGCCGGTGTCGGATCAACCGTTTTTTCTGTCAGTCCGTCAACAGCTGCTTTCAGTGCTTCTGTTGCTGCCTGTACCATTTCTTCGGTTGCACCTTCGTTATCCAGCACTACTTTTGCACTTTCCAGTGCGGTTTCAAAAGCTTTCCAGCTTTCGTCTGTATAATTGCCCTGTTCTTTCTGGCTGTTTTCATCATACAGTTTCTGCAGTTCGCTCTTATCTGCCTGTACCGGTTCCGGAGCTTTTTCTGTCAATCCTTTGACTGCTTCCTCCAGAGCTGTGGTTGCTGCTGCTACCTGCTCTGCGGTTGCATCTGCGTTATCCAGTACCGCTTTTGCTGCTTCTAATGCTGTGGTAAAGATATTCCAGCTGTCATCTGTATAGTTACCCTGTTCTTTTCCACTGTTTTCATCGTACAGTTTCTGCAGTTCACTCTTGTCTACCGGTTCCGGCTGAGGTTCTGCTTCTTTGTATTCGTTTGCTCCGATATCGATCTTTCCATCGGTCAGTTTTGTTCCATAGTAATCTCTGGATGGTTTTTCATTTGTATTTGCAACCAATTCAGATTTTACGCTGTCTGGCTGTACTGCCGGTGCATCTTCATGTGCTGCTCCTGCATCGATGGCCGGAGAACCTGCCTGCAGTTTAAAGCCTTCTGCTGTTCCCAGTGTTGTTTTTCCGTTTTCCCATGTTCCTTTTATATAATCTTTTACATTTACAAACAGCGGGTCTGCTACAACAGTAGTATCATCATTTACTGTTGCGGTATAAACATCCTGTGCGCCACCGTAAACCAGGTTGTGGCTGTAGGTTACGCCGTCTGTCTTCACGCTGTCTGCTTTTGCAGGTCCATAGAAAATGTTGTTGCTTACAGTTACATCTTTTACAACGCTTCCTTCCCAGTTAGAGGTCGGAGTCAGTGCTACAGAGTAATTGCTGTCTGCCCAGTACATGGTGTTGTTGTAAATCTGTACGCCGTTGGAACCGTATTTTCCTCCGCCAAGACGGATCATCGGTGCGCCGTCATACAGACCGTCATTTACGCTGACATTGTATCTTGCAATATTGTTTACAGTTGCTCCAGGTCCCGGACAAAGCATCAGGAATCCACCATAGTTATCATGGCTGTAGTTGTACTCATACAGACAGTTCTGTAAACCATAGTCAAAGTCAAATGCCATACTGTCGTTGGTTCCTGAGATTCCCAGGTTCCATCCTGCTTTACTTGTGTTGCATGCTTCGTTGTAACGGAAGGTTACATTATCTGCATCCCATGCCCACAGTGCTGCATGGTTCGGGTTACCGGAATAATTCCAGTTGGTGTCTGCGGAGTTATCAATCAGGTTGTATTCCACGATTGCTTCTGATGTATTGATCGGTACAATACCATCACCTGCTACATCGTGTACATAGTTGCTGTTGATCACAACGTTGCTGCTGCCGATCCATTTGCTGTTTCCTGCGTTCTGGTATCCGGTATCGCTGCTTGTTCCGCCAACCAGAGTACGGCTTGCCCATACGCTTTCCATGTAGATTGCTTCATGGCTTACTCTGTATACTTCGTTTCCTTCAATGGTAAGGTTGCTGTATTTGGATTCTACCGTACCGGTATGATTGCTTCCGGATCCGGTTACTACAACGATCAGTCCGCCGGCTGCTTTGTCTGCGCCGCCTGCCATCTTACCGTTGACATCATGAATCTTGTTGTTTCTTACTGTAACATTTGCAAGGTCTCCCTTGTCCTGGTTTTCCACTACCAGACCGGATAACAGTTTGCTGCTCTGTGTATAGTCACCGCTTACAGAACTATCCCAGTTGGTAATTTCCAGATTTTCCACAACAATGTTTTCACTGTTGTAGATATGTACTGCTGCAAGTTCTTCTTTGCTGTCTGCATCCCACGGTGCGCCCTGTCCGTTGATCACCGGTTTTTCGCCTTCACCGTAGCTTCCGATCACGATCGGGTTTTCTGCTGTTCCTTCAGCATTTCTTACTTCCAGCTGTTCACCGTTCCATACGCAGCCTGCTTTCAGGAGGATACTTCCGCCTTCTGTCATTTTACGGATGGAGGATGCTTTTGTTAAAGTCTTCCATGCAGTTTCCGGTGTTGTTCCATCGTTTACATCGTTACCGTTTTCGGCATCTACATAATAAGTAGCATTTCCATCCGGATCATTTACCGGGATCAGAGCTTCTTTTGCTTCTTCCAGTTTCTTGATCATCAGACGGATCTCTCTCTGTTTTGTTGCTTCTGTTGCATTTTTCTTAAATGCTTTTGCTTCTTCTACAACAGCCTGGAATTCTGCCCAGGATGCTTCTTTGTAGTCTGCTGCCTGCAGGCTGTCTGCATCTTCTACTGCTTTGTCAAATGCCGTCCAGTCCAGATCGGAAGATACCGGTGTCAGTACCAGATTGTCCAGATAACCCTGGATACCGTTGTCTGCCCAGGTATATACATCCAGTGTCGTTACATCAGATGGTGTGGTAAAGCGGATCTCAAAAGGTGTCCACTCCGTTGCTCCCGGTTTTACTGCTGCTGCCAGTTTGCTGTCGGTATCGGTTGTATCGGTATAGCTGCTGTCTGTTGCTGCCACACAGTAGATTTCTTTTCCGGCTACTCTTGCACCTGCCCAGTAGCATCCGCTGCCGCTCACTTTGATACTTCCGGTTAATACATATTCCGTATCCGGTTCTACGCTGATCGGGTAATTTGTTTTGTCGTTGGAACTTCCATCTCCCCAGGAGTTTTTATTTCCATTATCATGCAGATAATGTGTTCCGTCCGGAGCTTCGCTGTCTTCTTCAATGGCTGCACCATTTCCCAGAGACCAGCCTTCGGTTCCGTTTTCAAAGCTTCCGTTTGTCAGAAGATTTTTTACTTCCGGCGCTTTTGCTTCGGTATCGATAATACCGATCCAGCTTAATACAGGATCACTGCCGGAGTTTTTGCTGATGGTTACCAGAATATGATCAGAACCTTCCGGAACGGTCACTGCAACTTCGTTTCTGTCCTGTGTCTTGCTGGAAGAAAGGCTTGCATTTCCGGTTCCCAGTTCGGTCTTGTTACCGTCAGCATCTACAGAAGATACGGTTACTTTGATTCCTCTGGTGCTGCTCCACCATTCATTGAAACCGGTAGAAACTACATAGTTTCCAGGATCCAGTTCGAAGCCGTACTCAATGGTATGACCGCTGGTTGCCCACCAGCCGGTATTAAAGAAGTCGCCGCTTCCTTTGGAACCCATATCTTCAGAGCTGCTTCCGCCGGATGCTCCCGGTGTGCTTGTGTAACCCCAGTTTACATCGACATCTTTTCCGTATTTCTGGTCAGATACCGTATTTTTCAGATTATTTGCAGCTGCTGCGAATTTTTCAAATACAGAAGAGGTATTATCCCCATTTGTATAACAGTCCGCAAAATAAGTCAGTCCTTTTGGACAGCAGAATACTTTGGTTGTAATTTCTCTGTTCAGATCTGCAAGTGTTCCTGTAACAGTAACTTCACCCAGCGGATATTCTCCAAGGCTGTCTGCATCATTGATGATCCAGGTTACTGTCTGGTTATTATATGCCTTTCCGCCAATCTCAACATTGATTGTGGACGGGAGTGCGCTTTGCAGTTTGCTGACGCTTTCTGCGGTCTCTGGCAGTTTCGTTGTTACATTGATATTTCCTTTGCCTTCGAGTTCATCCAACGTCCAGTTGCTGTAATTTTTCAGCATGATGGTATCACCTGATCCGAATTCGATCGGGAGCCATACATATCTGGAATCGCTCAGGTCTTTTCCGTTATCCGGATTGTACCAACGGTCTCCCATGTAGATGAATTTTCCGTTTTCCGCATCTACCGGAATGACACAGGTACTCTGGGTATCAAAAGTTGTTTTGGAGGTATCTCCGACGCACGGATCTCCCATCCGTTTCCATGGTCCTAACGGGCTGTCTGCAACAGAGTATGCTGCCTGGTTTGGTGCCCATCCGGTACAGCCGGAAGTGATCAGATAATATTTTCCACGATACTTGAACATCGCCGGACCTTCTCTGGAATCGGTACTGCTGATGCAAAAGTCCTCTCCCAGTTTCATCTCGGAAGCGTCTTTTGCAAGTCCTGTGTATTCATCGTTCAGTTTTGCGATATACATAACCGCATTACCTTCGGAAGAGTACATTACATATGCAGTTCCATCATCATCTTTAAACAAGTTCATGTCACGGACATGTCCGCTTACGGAGTCAAATCCATGGTTACTGTAATCTCCGGTAAGCATATAACTTCCCAGCAGTTTGTATGGTCCGTTGACCGAATCAGCGATCGCGATACCTGCTTTTGCTTTTGCATAGTTGGAACCGCTTCCGCTTGCATACGGACTTGTTCCGTCTGCATGGAACCAGATCACATATTTTCCTGTTTTCTCGTTATACAGCATCTTTGGACGTTCCATGACGCAACCTTCTGCCCACAGGTCCACATAGATATCTTTCTTCTCTGCTTCTGTCAGATCTCCGTACAGATTCTTGAAGTAATCATCTGTCTCGAACTGTTCGTAGTTGTCCATGGTTCTTAAGACAACGCCTTCGTCTTTCCAGTTGTAGAGATCTTTGGATGAATACAGATGAACACCCGGCATCGGACGGTATCCGTTGGTACGGTCCTCACCCAGCCAGTAATAGGTATCACCGATCTTCTGTACCTGACCACCGTGAGCCTGAATGGCTTCGCCATTGTCATCATAGATTCTGGCTGCATCGGTTCCGGTAATGGATGTATAAGTTTCAATATGAGTTTCTACCAGTGCATCAAAGGCAGTCTCGATGGCTTCTTTTGCAGCTTTGATCGCATCGGTATCGGTAGATTTTTCATCTACCAGTTTCTGTGCATCTGCAATCGCCTGATCAAATGCTTCTTTGGTTGCTTTCTTATAGGTTTTTCCCTCTGTTTTTTCTGTGTAATTTTTGATTACATTTGCCAGAACTTCCAGCTGATCTGCTTCACCGGTTTCTGTTTTTACCACGATGTAATTCAGAACCGGGTCATCGCTTGTGGAAGATCTGCTTGTACTCTGTACAAAGACATTCAGGGTTCCGTCGGTTACCGTTACTTCATATTCTTTTTCGAAATCTTTGGCGGTAAGTCCGGACTCTACTTTCTTTCCTTCCAGAATGATATCTTCTGTTTTGGTTCCCCACTTGCTCCATGGGTTATCGATACCTACGGTAACTTTGTAATCACCTTCCGGTACTTCAAACTGATATTCGATTCCGGATTTTCCTGCTTCATAGGTGATCTTGTCTGACTGATAACGGTAAGATCCTTTCAGTGTGGTATCTCCGCCGCGGGCTGTTGCAGAGTAAGTTGCATCCTCTACATAGCCCCAGTTATATCCTGTGGAAGCATCTGTATCATATGCTTGATCCACATTTCCCTGATATAAACCACGTTTGGATCCTGACGGTGTTACGGATGTGTCAGAAGATCCGCAGTTCGCCAGATAGATCACGCCGTCATTTGCTGCAATTTCTGCATCTGTAAAAGTCTTTTTCTCCACAGACGCTTCCTGTGTTGTAACAGAATTTTCCTCTGTCTGCACCACTGTTTCCGGTGCAACGGTTTCTTCCGGTGCTGTTTCTGCAGCAGGGGAACTTTCCCCTGCTGTCTCAGAAACAACTTCCTGATTTTGCGTTTGCAGATCCGGCAGATATTCTCCACCGGCTTCTGCTGCAAATGCTGAAACGGACTGTGCCACCATAGCGGCACTTAAAAATCCGGCATAAATCGCTTTTTTACTGCGTGTCATTTTGCTCTTTTTCATACTTTGCTTACCTTTCTTTATTTTTCAAAGCTTCCTTTTTTCTCCAAGCAAGCACTGCAACCAGCATTGCTGCCAGCATTACACCGGCTGTAGCTGCGATCGGTGTACGGTCTGCTGTTTTTGCTGCATTGGATGTTGTTGTTCCTGTTCCGTTCTGTGAACTTCCCGGCTTGGTTGTAGTTCCCTGGCTGCTGCCCGATGTCTGTGTGCTCTTTGTCACCATACCCTTAACTGCATCATTCAGATTGCTGTATGCTTTGCTGACTTCTTCCTGGGTCGGTGCTTCTGCTTCCAGAACTGTCTTTGCAGCTTCGAGAGCTGTGGTAAATGCTTTGTAGCTTGCATCGGTGTAATTACCCTGTTTCATATCCTTGTACTGTTCATACAGTCTGGACAGGTTTGTTTTATCTACCTTTGTAGATGGTGTTGGTGTCGGTTCCGGATCAACAGTCTTCTCTGTCAGTCCGTCAACAGCTGCTTTCAGTGCTTCTGCTGCTGCCTGTACCATTTTCTCGGTTGCATTTGCATTATCCAGCACTGCCTTTGCACTTTCCAGTGCGGTTTCAAAAACTTTCCAGCTTTCATCTGTATAATTGCCCTGCTCTTTTCCGCTGTTTGCATCATACAGTTTCTGCAGTTCACTCTTATCTACAGGTTCCGGCTCTTTCTCTGTCAGTCCTTTGACTGCTTCTTCCAGAGCGGTGGTTGCTGCTGCTACCTGTTCTTCGGTTGCTGCTTCGTTATCCAGCACTGCTTTCGCTGCTTCTAATGCTGTGGTAAAGGACTTCCAGCTTTCGTCTGTGTAGTTACCCTGTTCTTTTCCACTGTTTGCATCGTACAGTTTCTGCAGACCACTCTTGTCTACCGGTACTGGTTCCGGCTCTTTCTCTGTCAGTCCTTTGACTGCTTCTTCCAGAACTGTGATTGCTGCTGCTACCTGTTCTTCGGTTGCATCTTCGTTATCCAGTACTGCTTTTGCTGCCTCTAATGCTGTAGTAAAGGACTTCCAGCTTTCATCTGTGTAGTTACCCTGTTCTTTTCCACTGTTTGCATCGTACAGGTTCTGCAGTTCACTCTTATCTACAGGTTCTGGTTCCGGTGCTTCCTGACCGCTTACGCTGATCCAGCTTACGATCGGATCATCGCTTGCAGCTTTCTTGATGGTGATGGTTACCACTGCCTGTTTTTCCAGTGTAATGGTTCCCTGTGCATAAGACTCTGCACTCTTAACCGCATCGAAATCACACAGTTTGGTTTCGTTTTCTCCGTTTACGCTGTAATATACATCCATTTCACGGTTCATGTTCCACCATCCGGTGTTTCCAAGCATTACGGTATGCTCTCCTGCCGGAAGTGTGAACTGGTAAGTGATGTTCTTATTGGAACGTGCCCACCATCCGCCGGTGTACGGGTTGCTTACGCTGGACTGGCTGAATCCTTTGATATCTCCGGAATCGCCTACCACGCTGGTGTAACCCCAGGTATTGTCATCCGTTTTTGCCTGATCTGCTGCATCTGCATTCTTCAGTCCCGGTACGGCTGCTTTTACTTTTTCCCAGGTGGAAGATCCTGTGTTGTTACAGTCAACCATGTATTCCAGATCTTTTGGCAGCAGCTGAACTTCTGCTGTTGCTGTCTTTCCGTTTGCTGTTGTTCCTGTTACTGTTACATAGCTGTATGGATTTCCTTCAAAGCTTACGCCGTCCAGATTCCAGGTAACTGCTGTCTCTGCACCGCCAACGGTTACAGTTTCCGGCAGTACCGGTGTTCCGTCGATCGCATAGGTATCTACTTTGTCCGGTGTTCCGTATGCTGCCATAACAGCCTGATACTCTGCTTTTGTGATACGGATCGGTGTGCCGTGTCTTGCTCTTGACGGCATCTTATAAGTTCCGGCTTCCGGTTTTGTAAATACGCCGCTTTCCAGATCTGTGGTCAGTAACGGATAGTATCCGCCGCCGCCAAAATCATCTACCAGCAGGCACCAGGTATTTGTATCTGCATCATCGCTGTTCAGCTTGAAGATGGTCGGTCCCTCTACATACTGATTGCCATTCAGGCTTTCTGATGCAATCTGTGCGTAGGTTCCAAGTACCTGATTACTCTTCTCTAAGAAAATAGTTTTTGTCTTTGCACCAAGTGAGTTGGTGGAACCACCCTCATTCTTGGTGAAACGGTAGTACGTTCCGTTTTCTTCGATCATGGTTGTATCGATGCTGGACTGATCGTAATCGATCCACAGCTGTGGTTCTGTGAAGCTGTAGAAATCACGGGTCTTTGCATAATACAGTCTCTGTTTGGTATCTTTGTTCGGTGTTCTGGATGCCCAGTATACAACATATTCTCCGGTCTGCGGATCATAGGTCGCTTCCGGTGCCCAGGTGCATCCTGCTTCGATCTTGGCAGATACTTCTACCATTCTCTGTTCGGACCAGTTTACAAGGTCTGTGGATTCCCAGATCATCAGGCTCTGGCTTCCACTGTTCTGTGCTGCATCCCATCCGTTTCCGCCATTGATCTTCAGGTCTGTGGCGATCAGATAGAATTTATCTCCTTCCGGTGAACGGATGATAAACGGATCACGGACACCTTTTTCTCCCATGGTGGAAGTAAGGATCGGATTGTTATCATTCAGATCAGACCAGTTCAGACCATCCTGGCTGGATGCGAAGTAGATCTGTTCTCCATCGGAATATCCTTCGCCTGCAAAGTATGCGAAGAAGTAATCGGTGTAATCGTCATCCTGGATAGCTGCTGCTTTCGCTTTTACCTGAATAACGATTTCTTTTGTAAGGGTTTCTCCTTTATAGGAGAGTGTTGCTGTCATGGTTACGGTTGTATCTTCCTGCGGTCTTGTTACCGTACCTGCAGGTGTCGGATCGTATCCTTCATTTTCATGAGATGCCACATCCACAATTTCCGGATGATCGGTTGCCCAGGTGATGGTCACACCGCTTTCTGTGGTTTCCGGAAGGGTAATGTTTCCGCGTACATCATCTTTGTTTGGAATATCCAGTTCATCATATGCTTTCTGTAGCGTGGAGCCGATATTTTCTCCCGGTGCTTTTACAGCAAATTCTGTACTCTTTCCGTCTCCGTAGGAAACAGTGATTGTCACATTGACATCTTCTGCCGGAGGTGTTACTTTTCCGTTCTGAGCGATTGCATCGTTTTCCGGAACATTCCATGTCAGATCATATCCGTCCATACTGGTCGGGAATGCAAGATCGGTAACAACTTCATCTGTAGAGGAATTGCCATTTAACATTGCTGTCTGGATATCTGCCAGAAGCATGTTGGTTTTTTCTGTCTCATCCGGAGTTTCTGCCTGTACCTGGTCAACAGTCAGTGCAGTATTCCAGATTCTGATATCGGATACATTTGCTTTCAGAAGCGGATCTCCGTTATATAAGGATTTTCCGATATATCCCAGTTCTCCTTCTGACGGCATAGCGTCTGTGACGTCTTTGCCATGTGTTTTCTCAGATACCAGTACGCCATCCATGTACATGGACAGTTTGGTTCCATCAGAGGTTATGGTTACGGTTGTATAACCTGCACCCGGTTTTTCTGCCGGTGCATCCATTCTTACTTCACCATTGGAGCTGATTGCTGCCAGAACGTTTCCTTTATAGTTATTCTGGTCGGAATTTACACCGACGAACACATAATGATCTACGTTCGGCCAGCTTGCTACGGTACGTCCGAAGCACCACAGCCAGTGGTTTGCCTGTGTCTGTGTACTAAAGGTTGCCTGAACAGTAAACTGTCCGTCTGCACCTACCAGTCCTGCCGGGATATCTGCATATCCGTCTTTGTTAAAGTGAAGAACGCTTTCCTCTCCGTAAGTAGCAACGCTTGCTTCTGTAATATCATGAAGGGTTGCATCGTTTCCTTTTCCGGATACGTCTGTCAGTTTGCCATCTGCTACGGACATGTCATAATGTGCTGTCAGATTCTTTGTTGTGGTATGTAACAGACGATATACTTTCAGTTCTGACAGGTTACAGTTACCATTTGCTCCGACTGCGTATTTGATGTATCTGCAGGTCGGTGCTTCATTTACATTAAAGTCTGTGTAATATACGATGGTATCTTTTCCCTCGGAAGGAGTCTCTTCGATGGTATATAATTCCGTCCAGTTTTCTCCGTCTTCGGATCCGTAGATGGTTGCTCCCACACAACGACCTGCATAGCCGCTACGAGGTGCATAGGCGATGGCACCAATCTCTGTCATTTCTTTCAGATCCAGTGTTACATAACCATTGCTTACGCCATCAAAGAATGTGCTGTACTTACCATCTACTACATTGGCAGCGATATTGGTTGTGCTGTTGTTCCACGGTGTACTGCTGCTTACCTGATCTTTCTCTACAGTAACCTGTTCTACTTCCGGAACTTCTTCCTGGGTAGCATCTTTGATTCCGCTTACGCCTTCAATAATATAAGTAGTAATAGAATTTGCTTTCAGGGTAGCTGTGAAGTTTCTGTTTTCTGTATCCGTTACAATGTCATCCTGGCTGCTGACATCTGCCCAGTGTTCTCCACTGTCCAGAGATCCGCTGGTACGGATGGCTGTCACTTTATCACCCATGGTGTTAAATCCGGACAGATCAAATTTCCATGTCTTGTCTGCATCGGAAGTGTTCATTGCTACTACAACAGCTTTGTTTTCATCCGGATCGTATGCAGCAAGTGTGGTTCCTTTGCTGGTTCCGATAATGGTGTAACCAGGACGGATATATCTTGAGAACTGTCCGTATGCGTAATATTTCATACTCAGGGCAATTTCTTCGTTATCATGGTCTGCTGCTGCAAGCCCCCAGTATCCGTTGGAAGATTTTGATTTCCATTTACTTTCCAGAGCATCCATGGAAAGGTAGTCATTGTTGCTTCCTTTGTTTACCCATGCCTGTCCGGTTTCGCTGCTGTCTGCATGCATATCAATAGCATTCCACAGGATCCATGCGGAACTTTCCAGTCCGTTTACATCGGTCATCATACGCTGTGCAAGACCAAGTGCTGCGGTCATCTCTCCTGCATTGGTTCCTGCAGTATAAGCACCGTCAACTTCTGACATCCACAGGTTCTTTCCTGCATTCTGTGCAGTTTCTTTTAATCCTTCTCTGTTGGATCCGCTGTATGTATGCGTATCGATTCGGCTGATTACATTCTTTGCTTCATCGGAAAGATTATTATAAGAAGAAATCTGTGTATCAATGCTTGTCTCATCGGTACCGCTGATGATCATGTTGATGCCTTTGTTTTTCAGTTCTTTGTTCAGGGCAACCAGGATTCTTGACTGGGATTCTCCCTGGTCAAAATGGCATCCTTCCTGTTTGTTGCTGTTTGCGCCCCAGTAGTTGGTATATGGCTCATTCATCGGATCAACACTCTGGAAATTGATCACACCTTCGTTGTCCCAGTGTTCGATGACGTCTGCCATGTATGCGGCAAATGCATTTACAGAATCTGCTCTCAGGTTATCTTTGCTGGAATCGGTATTTCCTGAAGAGCATCCGCTTACTGTCATAAAATATGGTGGTGAGTTGGAAAATGCTTCTGCGATAAAGTCCTGTCCGCTGGCTTTTGCTGCCGCTTTCAGTACATTCATCTGATTTTTATCTGCATCCCAGTCATAGTTCCATGCATATCCGCAGCTTTCATCTGCTCTTGCAAAATTCTCAGTGTACCAGGACAGATCATGTTTGGATGTATCGATTTTCGTCACATCCGTTGCATATCCCGGAACACCTGCATCAGAACGTACAATATGTTCTGCATGTTTGAATTCATCAGTATCCGGAACCACGCCTTCGTCACCGGCTTTCACTACTGCCATCTTTACAAAATCCAGTGTCCAGTCAGATTTTCCTGCCACACGGATGGTATTTTCTCCTGCCTGCAGTTTTACGTTGCTGAAGGTTACTGCGAACAGCATGCAGTGGCTTCCGTTGTTGGTTCCTTCTGCAATCAGACTGTTGTTTACCGTAGCTGCATCTGCTACATATTCATCTTCTGCAGCTGCCTGTACAGCAACCTGTGTGATTTCTTCCTGGCTCTCTACAGCCTCTTCGGCAACTTCTGCCTCAGCGTCTGCGGTTTCCTCTACATCCGCAGCCTGTGTATCAGCTTCCTGTGCGTCTTCCTCGTTCTGCACCTCTGCTGCCGGCTGTTCTTCCTGTACCACACTCTGTGCTGTGGTGCTTCCTGCGGTAACTCCCAGTGCAACATCTCTGCTGTTTGTTCCTTCCAGTGTCATCAGGACTTTTACGGTATAAGCACCGCTCTCGTCTACATTTACCTGATATTTCAGGTTGTCACCGGATCCTGCTGTATCGGACAGTTTGTTGATCCATCCGAGTTTGGTAAAGCTTCCTACTTTTTCTCCTTTGGTAAATCCAAAGTCCGCATCCGATTTGGAATAGGTCATATCCGCCATTTTCGAATATGTCTCCGCTTTTCCGCTGCTTCCTGCATAACTGTAGGTTCCTGCTGTCAGATCATAGAATTTTGCTTTTTCATTGACCGGCACTTTCTCTGTGGTGGTTTCTCCTGTATCATCTCCACCGCCTACGTTGTAACGACCGATGTTCATATCCAGTCCCTCCGGACTGAAGAAAAGCTTTGCAGCTTCCTCTGTCAGTTTGTCGCTG
>OLOO01001564.1_pt1 | contig 14755 bp, 13 predicted proteins | sample 1672621 | NCBI WGS metagenome assembly OLOO01 (sample SAMEA3136706, study PRJEB25190) | human gut metagenome | biome: human gut; feature: human-associated habitat; material: faeces | place: Austria | collected 2013 | reverse complement strand
AAAGAGCTGTAACGCTCAAGGTAGTAGTAAATACTATCTATTCGTTACAGCCCCTAAGCATATTATAATCCTTTTTCAGTTAATTCTCTTGCAACATCATCTTTGATAGTTACGCCTTCTTCTTCAAGTCTTGCAATAGTATCTGCAAACTGAGGAAGGTATTTCTTATGGGCGATTAATAATTCATCCATAATACGTTTCGCTTTAGCACCCGCTACAATCTGTGGATTGATTGTGAAAGCCTGTAATAAAGTTCCATAATCACCTGTTACAGCAGCTTCTTCAACACATAATTCCATGTTCTTCATGCACTGTACCCATCCTCTTTCTGCTGGTTCTAATGGACCAAAAGCGATTGGACGTGCACCAGTACTTCCAATATAAGAAGATACTTCTACGGCACAATCAACTGGAAGATCAGGTACTGCACCATTATTTTTAGTAGTTACAACGATATGACTTAACTTATTTCCATAAATAGATGCAATTGTTTCACAAGCTGCATCACTGTAATGTGCACCACCACGTTTTGCAAGCTGTTCTGGCTTATGATCTAAGTTAGGATCCTTATATAATTCAAATAATTCATGTTCAGTCTTCTGTACCTGCTGACCTCTTGTTCCAACATTTGGATCATTGTATTCCTTTAAACCGTGTGCTAACATTTCTTCTTCACGATAGTAATATCTATGATATCCACAAGGAATCATATTCATACGTAATAACTGTTCTTTAAAGAATGGGATATCATGAATATTCGCTGGAATACCCATATCTTTACCTTCATACATTGCATTGATGATGTCTTTAGTCACTTCATGACCATGTTCATCATATACTTTATGCCAATGGAAATGGTTTAAACCTGCAAACTTGTAAGTTAACTGATCCAATGTTTTTCCAATTGTTTTTGGTTCATCCATCATAGCACCTACTGGTACGTTACATAAACCAATAACCTTATCCCACTTACCATATTTCATAACTGATTCAGTCACCATTCCACTTGGGTTAGTGAAGTTGATTAACCATGCATCAGGACATAATTCCTTCATATCTTCTACGATGCTTAAGATAACTGGAATAGTACGTAATGCCTTAAACATACCTCCCGCACCATTTGTTTCCTGTCCTAACATTCCATAAGAAAATGGAATTCTTTCATCCTTGATACGTGCATTTAATAAACCTACTCTGAACTGTGTAGTAACAAAGTCAGCTCCTGGTAATGCTTCTCTACGGTCTAATGTAAGATGTACTTTTACATCATAAGGAGATGCATCCCACATTCTCTGTGCCATTTCTCCTACGATTTCAAGTTTTTCTTTACCATCTTCGATATCGCATAGCCAGATTTCTCTGATTGGTAATTCATCATATCTCTTGATGAACCCTTCCATTAATTCTGGTGTATAGCTGCTACCTCCACCAATAGTAACGATTTTTACGCCTTCTTTATTCATTGTTGCGTTCCTCCTTCGACAACACCATTATACGTAAAAAGAATAAGGAAAACATTAAAATGTAAGCGAAAACAACAGTGTTCTCTTTTTGTTCCTTATTTCTAAGGTTTTTAGGGAACACTGTTCTATTTGATGATTGGGTTATCTGTTTTTCTACCATGGTCTGTAAATATGTTTTCACATTCCATAGAAGTCACTGTTTTATTTTCTAAATGTTCATCATAGTCGGTATTAAAATAACCTGCATAAAGAACATCAAGTAGATAAAGTAAAGAAAGATTAAAAGAGAATGTACCTAAATTATCAATTAATTTTTCTCTTGTGGATACATATAAACAGCAGTCTGACTGACTAGAAAGAGAGTTAGTCCCATAAGTTGTAATAGTGATAAAAGATAGTTTTCTTTCAATTAATTTATGACAAATAAAGAGGCATTTTGATGTTTCACCAGAATAGCTAATGAGAATAAATAATGTATTGCTGCTACAATAACATGCTTCATAAAAAGCTTCATCCATGCTATCAAAAATATCTACCTTCTTACCAATTTTCATCATCTTTTCTTTAAAGGTATACGAAATTCCCTTCTGTGCACCTGATACGACAATCGCAATATGTTCCTTCTTTTCGATACGATTGATGGCTTCCTGAAGTGTATCATGATTCAGTAAAGAAATCGTATCCTGCAACGTTTCATCATAAAGTAATCCTATTTTATTCGCAATCACTATATTCTTATCATTTTGGGAGAATGGTCTATTACTATTTATTTCCTGAAAGTGTGTGGATAAGTATCGTATTTCTTCTAAATACTGTTTCTTGAAGTCATTAAATCCTTCAAATCCTAATTTCTGTACAAAACGTACAACTGACGATGGGGCTAAAAATACTTCCTTTGCGACTGTTCTTACTGTCTCATTTTCTAGTTGTATGCCCTGACTTATCAAGTACTGTCCTAATCTTTTTTCATTAGGATTCATTGGACTCTTTTCTAATGCTTCTCTTATTAACATAGTTCTTTAAAAGGTATGAATGGCTCAGTCGTTTTGTCTAATCTCTTTTCTAGATAAACTACATCTAGCCACTGATCAAACTTATAGCCACATTGATGGAAATGAGCGGCTTCTTTAAAACCATATTTTTCATGAAAAGCGATACTTGCATCATTTGGATAAGTGATGCATCCATAAAGATTCGTAATATTCATTCTTATAAGATAGTCAATCAAAGCATTATAAAGAAGATGGCCTATTCCTTTATGACGCTTTCTATCATCGATATAAATAGATAATTCTGCCGAATGATCATAGGCACGACGATCATACAATGTCCCTGCATAGGCGTATCCTATCACTTCTCCCTCTTCTACTGCGACTAGGTATGGATATTTTTCTAAAGTATGACTGATACGATCTGCCATTTCTTTAACTGTCGGTGGTTCTAATTCAAATGTGATAGTTGTGTTAAGGACATAAGGTGCATAAATTTTCTGGATAGACTCTGCATCCTCTACTGTTGCGATTCTAATAGTAATCATCATTTTCCTCCTTATTATTTATCAATTCTATAATATTTTCAAAAAATTATAAAGTCTAAAACAGTCTATTTAAGAGTTTTTGTGAAAGCAATTTTGTGTCTGATAATCAGTATTTTTCTTTAATTAATTACTGATTTTCAAAAATGAATTCTAGTTAAAGATTACGTTAAGATTAAATTTTTATATTGACATTCAAACAAAGTATGTTTTATAGTTAGTACTGCAAGCGAACGAATCAGTTCTTATGCAAAATATATGCCTCTGATTAAAAACCTACGGACAGGCAGGGGCAGTTGCCGAAGGTGGTTAGGAGCCACATTATTGATTGCGTTAAAAGCGCAAATTTTATGAGTTGATTACTTTACAATCGTCGCTTAGAAATAAGCACATCATCTTATAGAACGGTCAATATAGTACGTGACATTATATTTATGCATAGGAAGTAGGCATTCTCTGCTGATTTCGCATAGAAAAAAAGTACCATGTATCACATTTTTTTACACGTTTGACAGATGATGAATAATCATCTGTCTTTTTTTATGTTTAGACATGATGAGGAAAGGGAGATTATGGACTTAAAGAGACAAGCGAGTGCACCGCTTTATGAAGCGATTGAGACATTTAGAAAGAAAAGAATCGTACCTTTTGATGTTCCTGGACACAAGAGAGGAAGAGGAAATCCTGAACTTGTGGATTTACTAGGAGAAAGATGCGTAGGGATTGATGTGAATTCAATGAAACCACTTGATAACCTCTGTCATCCTGTTTCAGTGATTAAAGAGGCACAAGAATTAACTGCCGAAGCATTTGGTGCTGAACATGCATTTTTTATGGTGGGAGGCACAACACAGGCAGTACAGAATATGGTTTTATCTGTCTGTAAAGCAGGTGATGAAATTATTGTACCTAGAAATGTGCATAAGAGTGTAATTAATGCACTCATCTTATGTGGTGCAACTCCTGTTTATCTCAATACTGAGATCAATGCGAAACTAGGAATCGTACTTGGAGTCACTGTTGAACAGGTAGAAAAAACAATACAGGCACATCCTAAGGCTGTTGCAGTATTAGTCAATAATCCTACCTACTATGGCATATGTTCAGATATAAAGGGTATCTGTGATGTAACGCATCGTTACGGATTAAAGGTTCTTGCCGATGAAGCGCATGGTACACATCTTTATTTTGGTGATAATCTTCCTATGAATGCTATGAAAGCTGGGGCTGATATGGCTGCGATATCCATGCATAAGTCAGGAGGATCATTAACGCAGAGTTCTATTCTTCTTACAAGTAACGGCATGAATGCAGAACATGTACAATCAATCATCAATATCACTCAGACTACAAGTGCGTCTTATCTTTTAATGACAAGTCTTGACTTGTCTAGAAGAAATCTTGCCTTACGTGGAAGACAATCATTCGCAAAGGTAAGTGAATGGGCACAGTATGCAAGAGATGAAATCAATTCAATTGGTGGTTATTATGCCTATGGTAAAGAGCTGATTAATGGAAGTACGGTATATGATTTTGATGTCACAAAGCTTTGTGTCTATACAAGAGATATTGGTCTAGATGGTATTGAGGTGTATGACATCTTAAGAGATGAGTATGATATCCAGATAGAGTTTGGGGATATTGGTAATATTATGGCCTATATCTCTATTGGGGATAGAATTCAGGATATTGAAAGACTTGTAGGCGCTTTAGCTGAAATTAGTCGTCTGTATTCAAAGGAAGAAAAACGTTTTGAGGTAGATAGCCAGATGCTTCTCCCTCATGTTGCGGTTTCACCACAGGTTGCATTCTATGCCGATAAGGTCAATATACCCATCCGTGATGCAGCAGGATGTATATCAGGTGAGTTTGTCATGGCTTATCCACCTGGTATTCCAATTCTTTCTCCAGGAGAAGAGATTACTGATGAGATTATTGATTATATCCAGTATTCAGTGGAAAAAGGATGTTCAATGCAGGGGATGGAAGATCCTACATTAGAAACATTAAATGTATTAAAAATGTAAGGGAGATAAATGAAGATGGAATTTTGGTTTTCAGAACTTCACTCACCTCATGTGAAGTTTGATATCCGTGTTGAAAAACAGTTATTCTCAGGTGAGAGTGATTATCAGAGAATTGATGTATTTCAATCACCAGAGTTTGGAAAGTTCCTAACACTTAATGGGAGTGTTATATTTTCGGAACAAGATTGTTTTATCTACAATGAAATGGTTGTTCATGTACCTATGTCCGTTCATCCCGATGTAAGAAATGTCCTTATTGTTGGTGGTGGCGATGGTGGTGTTTCAATGGAGTTGTTACAGTATGACAATATTGAACGTATTGACATAGTGGAACAGGATGACATGTTTGTGGATGTATGTAAGGAATATTTTCCACAAACAGCAGCTGGATTAGATGATGATAGAGTTCATATTTATTATTCAGATGCATTAAGGTTCTTACGTTCCAAAAAGGATATGTATGACCTGATTATTAATGATGCGACTGACCCTTTTGGTGCAAGTGAAGGGTTATTTACAAGAGAATTTTATGGAAACTGCTTTAAGGCACTTAAAGAAGACGGCATACTGGTTTACCAGCATGGAAGTCCCTTCTATGATGAAGATGAAGAAGCCTGCAGAACGATGCATAAAAAAGTATTCCATACATTCCCAATAAGTAGAGTATATCAGGCACATATTCCTACAAGTCCATCAGGATATTGGCTATTTGGTTTTGCATCAAAGAAATATCATCCACTTACAGATTTTAAACCACTTGAGTGGAAAAAAAGAAAGATACATACAGAATATTACACTACTAATCTTCATACAGGAGCATTTATGTTACCTAAGTATGTAGAAAATTTATTAGAACAGGAGGAAGAAAGATGAGTAGAGTTTTAATTATTGGTTGTGGAGGGGTTGCTTCAGTTGCCATCCACAAATGTTGTCAGAACAGTGTTGTATTTGAAGAAATTATGATTGCGAGTAGAACAGTGAGTAAATGTGAAAAGCTTGCTGAAGAATTAAAGGACAAGACTAGCACAAAAATTACAACTGCACAGGTAGATGCAGATAATACTGATGAAGTGATTGCACTTATTAAAGAGTATCAGCCAGATGCTGTATTAAATCTTGCTTTACCTTATCAGGATTTAACAATCATGGATGCATGTTTGGCTTGTAAGGTACCATATATCGATACTGCGAACTATGAAGCTGAAGATACAAATGATCCTAAATGGCGTGCTATTTATGAAAAGAGATGTGAAGAATTAGGATTCTCTGCTTATTTTGATTACTCTTGGCAGTGGGCTTATATGGACCGTTTTAAGGAAGCAGGTATTACTGGTCTATTAGGTACTGGTTTTGATCCAGGTGTGACGAGTGTGTTTGCCGCTTATGCAAAGAAACATTACTTTGATGAAATTCATACAATTGATATTCTAGACTGTAATGGTGGTGATCATGGTTATCCATTTGCGACTAACTTCAATCCTGAAGTTAACTTAAGAGAAGTATCTGCACCAGGTTCTTACTGGGAAGATGGAAAATGGGTAGAAATTCCAGCTATGTCAATTAAGAGAGAATATAACTTTGATGAAGTAGGAGAAAAGGATATGTATCTTCTTCATCATGAAGAAATTGAAGCATTAGGTAAGAATATGCCTGAAGTAAAAAGAATTCGTTTCTTTATGACATTTGGGGAAAGCTATTTAACACATATGAAATGTTTAGAGAATGTTGGTATGCTTTCTACAACACCTGTTGAATTCAATGGACAGCAGATTGTACCTATTCAGTTCTTAAAAGAATTATTACCCGATCCATCTACTTTAGGTCCTCGTACTGTTGGTAAGACGAATATCGGTTGTATCTTTACTGGTATTAAGGATGGTAAGGAAAGAAGTATTTATATCTACAATGTATGTGATCATCAGGAATGCTTTAAGGAAGTTGGTTCTCAGGCAGTATCTTATACAACAGGCGTGCCTGCAATGATTGGTACTATGCTTGTATTACAGGGATTATGGAATAAGCCAGGTGTTTATACAACTGATGAATTTGATCCAGATCCATATATGGATGCTTTAAATAAATGGGGACTTCCTTGGAAGGTAGTAGAAAATCCTACTTTAGTGGATTAGTTATGAAGATCAATGAACTACCTACGCCTTGTTTTGTGATTGATGAAACAAAGCTTATACATAATTTAGAAATACTAAAAGAAGTAGAAGAACGTACTGGTGCAAAGATTTTACTGGCTCAGAAATGTTTTTCATGCTTTGAAGAATATCCACTTATAGGAAAATATATAAGTGGTACAACAGCAAGTGGTCTTTATGAAGCAAGACTTGGAAAAGAAGAAATGGGTTTGGAGAATCATGTATATTCTCCTGCCTATCGTTCCCAGGATATAGAAGAACTTGCAGAAATATGTGATCATATTGTATTTAACTCTAAAGCACAGCTTAAAAAATATGCAGAAGTTGTGAAAGGTACATCTATTGGTGTACGTATTAATCCAGAATGTTCTACGCAGGTTGGACATGCAATTTATGATCCTTGTGCACCTGGTTCTAGAATGGGAATTCGTGCATGTGATTTTGATGATGAGATTGCAGAAATGGTGGATGGACTTCATTTCCATACGCTATGTGAACAGAATTCTGATGATTTAGAAACTACATTGAAGGCTGTGGAAGAGAAGTTCTCTAAATGGCTTCCACAAATGAAACGGCTGAATATGGGTGGAGGACATCATATTACAAGAGATGATTATGATGTTGAACGATTGATTCAATGTATTAATCATATGCAGGAAACTTATGATTTACAGGTTTATTTAGAGCCTGGTGAAGCCGTTGCCTTAAATGCGGGATATAACGTGACTGAAGTATTGGATATTGTAGAGAATAATGGAAAGATTCTGATTCTTGATACCTCTGCTGCCTGTCACATGCCCGATGTATTAGAGATGCCTTATCGTCCCCCACTCAAAGAAAGTGGATTACCAAATGAACTCGCCTATACATATCGCCTTTCTTGTAATACATGTCTAGCTGGTGATGTGATTGGTGAATATTCATTTGATCATGAAATAAAGATTGGGGATAAGCTTTATTTTGAAGATATGGCTATTTATTCCATGGTTAAAACAAATACATTTAATGGGATTCCCCTCCCTTCTATTGCAGTTATGGATCAAAATGGGGAGTGTCGCATCATAAAGGAGTTTGGTTATGAAGATTTTAAAAACAGATTGTCTTAGTGATGGATTTCGCATGCCTGGAGAATTTGAAAAGCAGGATGGTTGTTTGATGATTTATCCATGGCGTCCTGGCTCTTGGAATTATAATGCGAAGTATGCAAGAGATGTATTTGTAGAGATTGCACATATTCTTGGGGCATATGAAGACGTGTATATGATTGTACGTTCTGAAGATATGAACGAAGCTGTCACAAGACTTAATCATCCTCATATTCACATTATAGAAGCAAGTAGTAATGATGCATGGGCAAGAGATACTGGACCTACTTTTGTGATTAATGACAAAGGTGAGAGAAGAGGTATCAGCTGGGAATTTAATGCCTGGGGTGGAAGTTATGATGGTTTATATTCCCATTGGGAAAATGATCAAAATATTCCAAATCATATTTGTGAGTATCTTGGAGATGACTTGTATGAAGCACGTCCTTTTGTCTTAGAAGGTGGATCGATTCATGTAGACGGTGAAGGAACACTTATTACAACTGAAGAATGTTTATTAAGTCCTGGACGTAATCCTACAATGACTCGTAATGAGATTGAAGAGAAGCTGAAACAATATTTGAATGTAGAAAAAATCATCTGGCTTCCCTATGGTATTTATAATGATGAAACAAATGGACATGTAGATAACTTCTGTTGTTTTGTAAAGCCTGGTGAAGTGCTTCTTGCATGGACTGATGATGAAGAGGATCCACAATATGTAAGAAGTCATATGGCTTATGAAATCTTATCGAGTCAAAAAGATGCAAAAGGAAGACCGTTAAAGATCCATAAGCTCCCTATTCCACATATTCCTGTATGTATTACTGAAGAAGATTTAAAAGGATATGTGTTTGAAGAGGGTGAAGATACAAGAGAAGTTGGAGAACGTTTAGCTGCAAGCTATATTAATTTCTATATTGGCAATCATTGTGTCTTATTACCTCAATTTGGAGATGAACATGATTCTCTTGCAGTTGATATCTTAAAAGAATGTTTTCCTGAACGTGACATTATTCCTATTGATGCACGTGTTATTTTAACAGGTGGAGGTAATATCCACTGTATTACACAGCAGATTCCTGCAAAGTAGGAGGTTTATATGAGACAAGTCAAAGTTGCTGCATTACAGTTTTCATGCAGTCGAGATGTACAAGAAAATATTAATAAAGCAGAAAAGATGGTAAGAGAGGCAGCAGACAATGATGCCAATATCATTCTGCTTCCTGAATTATTTGAACGTCAGTATTTCTGTCAGGAGAAACGCTATGACTATTATGATTATGCATTACCTCTTGAAAAAAATCCTGCCGTGAACCGTTTTAAAGAAGTTGCAAAGGAATTAGGTGTAGTCATTCCTGTGAGTTTCTATGAAAGAGATATAGATCGTCTCTTTAATACTGTAGCAATGATTGATGCCGATGGAAGTGTGTTAGGTATTTATAGAAAAACACATATTCCTGATGATCATTTTTATCAGGAGAAGTTCTATTTTACTCCTGGTGATACTGGTTTTAAAATATTTGATACACGTTTTGGTTGTATTGGTGTAGGCATCTGCTGGGATCAATGGTTTCCTGAAACAGCCAGATGTATGGCTGTACAGGGGGCGGAGATGTTACTCTACCCTACTGCCATTGGCAGTGAACCTATTTTAGATGTTGATAGCAGTGGTCATTGGAGACGTGTGATGCAGGGTCATGCAGCCGCTAATTTAATGCCTGTAGTGGCTGCAAATCGTATTGGAGTAGAAACAGTTGAACCTTGTAAAGAAAATGCCGGACAATCTTCTTCTTTAGATTTTTATGGTTGTTCTTTTATTGCGGATGCAACAGGAGATATTATTGCCTCAGCAAAACAGGAAGAGACAATACTTTATGGAGAGTTTGATTTAGATACATTGAAAGAGGACCGTTTATCTTGGGGATTATTTAGAGATAGACGTCCTGAGACATATGTCGTAATGACAAAGAAATAAACTATTTGAGAAGGATGTAAATCCTTCTTTTTTTATAACCTCGCAACACCTCGCATTTACCTCGCAAAAATAAATTTGCTTTTATTTACTTAAAATCAGCTTATTTACTAGCTAAATCTTGCAAATAATCAACAAATTATATCTTAACCTCTCAATACCTCGCATTTACCTTGCAAAATATCAATTCAACTATTTCATACATTATTTTCAGAAATAAAAAATGAGAGGCGCGCAGGTCCTCTCACAACGTAAACATATATTACCTTATTTTTCTATTAAAGTAAATAATGTTCAATAAGAAAACATATATTAAGGACTGAATCCATTATTGGGTTCAGTCCTTTTAACACTATATTCCTGATACAACTTTAATCATTAATAATACTAATACAATTGGGATTACTGGTTTAATAATCTTAGAACCATTATTCACAACCATTCCAGCACCTACATAATGCCCTGCAATACTAAAGCATGAAGCAGCAAGTCCTAATCCCCATAAAATCTTTCCTGCTAAGATAAATGTAACTAATGCTGAAATGTTTGAAGATAGATTTACTACCTTTACATTTCCTGTCGCCTTATCTATTGGCATCTTCGCAAACTTAGTAAATACAAGTAATAAGAATGTGCCTGTTCCCGGACCATAGAATCCATCATAACAGCCAATCACAAATGAGCATACAATTGCAATCAAATATTGTTTAGTCTTTGTCATTCCCACTGGAACTTCTACATCCATATTCTTATCTTTTAATACACAGATTGCAACAACTGGTAAAAGAACAACTAATACCATCTTTAAAATTGAATCACTCATAATAAGTGTAAGATTTGCGCCTGCGACAGAACCAATGAGTGCGCCAATGACTGTTCCTGGTACAAATCCCCAATCTACTTTTTTATTCTTAATAAGTCTTGCAGTCGATACAACAGTGCCTGTTGATGATGACAGCTTATTTGTCGCAATTGCGGCGTGTACTGGTATTCCTGCAAACATATAGGCTGGAAGTGAAATCAGACCTCCCCCACCTGCAATTGAATCTACAAAGCCCGCTAGAAATACTAACGGACATACAATGAAATAAATCCCCATTTTCCCTTTTCCTTTACATAAGATATAAGAGGTGAATACCTCGATTCCCTACTGTAGCGATTTAGGAAAGAGATGTAAACTACCTTTTTATGTATGAAGTATTTAATATGTTTTGTTAGACAGTGTCTAGCAAAGTTCAAAACTCTATTTTAAGGTAAAACAAAAACTCCCAAAAGGGAGTTCTTGAATGTCTCTTGTAATAAGTGATAAATAATATTATCTCTTTGAGGACTGATAAGCGTATTCCGTACATTTACCTATCATTTCATTTTATACTGTATTATTCAAGTGAATTTGAATTTTTAAAGATGATTATAATGTTAATTTTCCGTATTATTCCCTAGTGTTACGTACCATATTCACGACGAACTCACGACAAACTCACGACAAACTCACGATAACAAAAAAGAAACTTACATAAAATAGTAAGTTCCCTTGTTATGTGGTTCTAGTTTATTATAGTGGTTTTAATAATATCGGCTGTCTTCTTTTGTGTACCCTCCAGAATATCAACGTAAATATTAGCAGTAGTCGCAACGGTTGAATGTCCTAGATGTTCAGATACAACTTTTAAATCCAAGCCCTTATTTAGTAAGAATGTAGCGTTTGAATGTCTTAAGCAATGGAGTGTCATAAATTCAAATTCAGTACCTTTTAATACTTTTCTAAATGATGTATTTAAACAACTTCTATCTTTGTAGTTACCTAATTCAGAAGTAAAAACCATTTCAGGGTGTTTACAATCCTTACCTAACATATGATTTAACATTTTTTGGTGTCTTTCATGTTCTGTAAGGATTTCTAAAAGACTATCGTTGATATATATGTTTCTTCTAGATCCTTTTGTTTTTGGTGTTGTAAGTATGAACTTATTACCAACATATGAAAGATTGTGATTTACATGGATAATTCTTTTTTCAAAATCCAAGTCACTCCATTGTAAACCTAAAACCTCCCCTGATCTCATACCAGTATGTAATAATACTTTTACAATGGTATTTAAAACACTGTAGCCCTCAAATAAAGACATAAAGCGTGGTAATTCATCTTCAAGTAAATATTTTCTTTCTTCTTTTTTTATATAACTCTTAGATGGCAAAATAACATTTTTACATGGTGTATCTTTTAAATAGCCTTGTCTAACTGCAAAACTAAATATACTTTGCATGATGGTATATAATTTTTTTGTTGTTGTATAAGAAACAGGTGACCTATTACCTTTACGGTCAACAATTGTCAATTTACAAAAGAAATCTGTCAATAAACTTGTGGATATGTCTTTTAATTTCTTATTACCAAAATACTCCATAAAATGATAATTAACCAACTTTTCATAATTGTACGCTGTTATTGGTTTCAATCTGTTAGGTGCATAAAGTTTAAAATACTCCTTACATAGATCTTTATACCTCATATTCTCATTAAGTGATGAAAGACCTTTACAATGATTTTTAAAATTCATGTATTCCATTTTTGCCAGTTTATCGGCTCTCTTTTCTGTTAACCCCTCTGGCGGTGTCCATGTTTCATATTTACGTATCTGTTTACCGTTTACATCAAGCCCCATAGAAACAGTAAACGTGTAACTATTAGCCCTACAACGAATACCAGTATCGACTTTTCTGGCTTTCTTACATGCCATACTACATAACCACCTTTTTTAAATCTTCTAAAGTGTCCGTTAAGATTTGTATGTATAAATCTTTTTCCTGATCATTGTTGGTAGATGTTAATTTAATAAACAATGTGGTAATGATAGGGTTATCTAACTGTATTACATATTTATCTAATAGATTAAAAAATATCTCCTGATCATGGTTGTTACCTTGTGATAGTGTGTAATCTGTAAGAAGTAAATCCATTTTTAATAGGATATTACAATAACTTTCTTTAATTATTTCCATAGTTTTATACCTCCATAAATTTCATTTTTATCTGAGGTATGTTATAATCTTAAATTGTGTGTAAGATTATCTACTCAGATATTTTACTCTCTGATCCTTGAACGCTCCCAACGTTCTAGGATCTTTTTTTTATTTTGTTTTTTGATAAAGCAAGAAATCCATAATTGTTAAAATCTTTTCTTTTATCTCCTCGTACTGTAAGTAAATCACCTCACCATGATATTTAATTGCGATCTCGTCCTCATTGTTAGGGTTAGGTTGCATATCGTAACCAAGGTTTTTCATGAGCGTATAAACGGTATAGTCTGTAGGATCTAATGGTATACTAGCATCTAACATATAATTGTATGGTGTTTCTAAAATATCGCACATTTCAACAAATACGCTTAACGGTGGATCAATCCTATTTGATTTAGTACTCATATACTTTACAAGGGTTGATTTAGATATACCCAATTTATCGGAAAATTCATCTTGAGTATAACCACGCTCTTTTATTCTCTTTTTCAATCTTTTACCAAAAGTGTTTATATCTTTTGGAATTACTGTTTTCAAATATAATCATCTCCTTAACTAGTATTATAAATACCTTTTTGCGTTGTTTAATGTATATAATTGGTATTTATAAGCCTATTATAGTGTGTGATAATATAGACAGTCAAGGGAAATAAAGACAAAAAATAGAAAATTAAAGGAGGTTACACAAAATGTGTCGTGTACGTACTATTAGAGAAACAGCAGAAATTATAAAAGAAATGGATCCAGATACCCAACTAACAGAAAAAACAATTCGAAAAATGGTTTCTGAGGGTACAATCCCATCATTTAAGACTGGTAATAAGTATTTAATCAATGTGGATAAGTTAATAGAGATGTTTGAGACACCAATTAAAGAAGCACCAGAAGAAACACCGATTGATAAAAATACCAATTAAAACGTTGTGTAATGAATTGTGTTAGTAGGCAATGGATCAATGGGGATGATGGTTTCACCATGTAGGAGTAACAGATCAACCACGAGGAGGATTATAGAATAAAAATGTAGGCAATGGATTATAAGAAGCATATCCAAGAACCTACATTTTATTTTATGTATGTAATCATTCAAATATAATCTTAACACTAGTGTTAAATCTAGATCATTAAACGGTGAAATACTGTAACACAATGTAACACAATGGAACAAAAACTAGGTTTTGTCACAAAAACTATAAACAGTTACATATAACTGCATAGTTTAAGTGTAACAAAAACACAAATACGCTTTTAATTATGTTACGCATTGTGTGACGGATTGTGTTACATTGAGTTTTCGATATATCAAAAATGCTTTGCGATTTATAATAAAATTTTTTTCGATATTTCTATATATTTTTTATCACTGTCACATAACACATAATTATTACTAAAGTTAATAGTAAATATAGTATATATAAGTAAAAATATAAAGAAATACATATAAATATACGCTAAGTTTATGAAAAATGTTGCTACTAGATCATTAAATTTAACTTAACGCCT
>OLOO01001543.1_pt1 | contig 14912 bp, 9 predicted proteins | sample 1672621 | NCBI WGS metagenome assembly OLOO01 (sample SAMEA3136706, study PRJEB25190) | human gut metagenome | biome: human gut; feature: human-associated habitat; material: faeces | place: Austria | collected 2013 | reverse complement strand
ACCGTCACTGTGGTGATGCCGGTTTTCTTATCCACATCAGCAGTAATCGCCTTACGCATGGCTTCCACTTTCTTCGCCTGATCTTCTGTCAGGTGGAAAGGATCCAGCCTGTTCCCTTCTTCCTCTTCCTTATCGGAGAAGAGAGATTTCCCCCCGCCTATAGCCGCCCCGGGCAATCCCATAACAGCACCCCACCACGGAGCTTTCTGCTCATCGAGATAAGCTACAAAAGTAGTATCCACCTCACCGTCCAACGTAGTGACATGTGCATTAAACAGTTCCAGAATGAAAGGAGTAGACGCTACTATATCCGGGAAAAGAGATACGTTCAACGCATCCGCCTCACTGCCCAGACTCATGCCTCCGATCCCCAGCATGGCAGCCATTCCCGACAGGCTCCCCCCTCCGCTTTTACCGGATTCGGGAGACAATGTCACTTCCACCGTATATTGCTTGGGAATTCTCAGAGCGATAATCACCCCTACAATAGCACCTATTCCGGCAACCTTCAGCAGCATCTTTCGGGCAGCCCACAACTTACGGACATACTCCATCAAATCAATTTCCAACTCCTCGTCTTCCCGTGGTCTTTCCGTATTATTCGTATAATTCTTATCTTCCGCCATACTGTTTCTATTTTAAGATATTAGCAATAGATGCAATCATAGTAGCCAACGACGCACTGGTGGTTGCTATGGACAAGGTGTTCTGCAAAGACCAGTTGCTCTTTTCCTTCACCGGAACAATCACCTCACAGCCCGGCTGGATCAGCTCACGGCTACCTTTCTTCGCTCTCTTCACCTGACCGTTCATATATACAATATACACCTTGCTCTTCTTCGCACGGAAACCGTAACCTCCGGCCTGCTCTATATAATATTTCAACGTCTTGCCATCTTCAAATGAAACGGTATTGGAATACATCACAGCCCCGCTGATACGTACCGTGTTGTTGTATTCGGGAATTTCAATCACATCCCCCTCACGCAATACGATATCCGCACTGGAGCCGGGTTTAAGCATCGCTTTTTCCAAATCGATACCCACATAATAGATATCTCCCAAATCCAGCCGGTTGACATCAATGGAGTCCTTTCCAGTCTTGGCCATGTCCAGAACCGTTTCCATACGTTTGCGTTCATCGGCATTGATACGACGGCTTAAACGGGCCCCTTTGATATAAGCAAACGGAGTCACTCCACCTGCCTTCTTGATCAAATCGGAAAGACGTTCGCTCTTCTCTGTCAGCGCATAATCACCTTCATACAAAACCTCACCGGTCACCTGCACATTCACCTGTTCCTGATAAGCAGGGCTCTTACGCACATATACCTGATCGTATGGCTGCAACACAAAACCCGGTTCTCCGTCTATCACAAAACCGTCTTTCAGAGAAAACGAGTACATTTGTCCTATGGTGGAAACCGCTTCCGTACCTTTGCTATCCTTGATACGGCGGGAAACATCCACACGGACGGTAGAAGCCGATTCCATCAATCCGCCAGCCTGGATTATAATATCCTCCAAAGTCGTATTGTCGGCAAAAGCGAACTCACCCGGACGGGCAACCTCACCATACACCATGATGCTTCCCACATCCTCCAAGTCATGAATACTGGGAATATAAAGCACATCATTACGCTGCAAAGGTACATCGGGTGCAGTACCGTCCATGATGCCTTTTATATCTACTTGAATAACCTCTTTCTTCAGATTCTCGCGCTCGCGATGCAACACCGCACGTCCTGTAAAGGCATCACCCATAAGGCCTTCAGCCTTTTCCACCAGTTGGCGGACTGTATTCAAGGTTCCTCCGAACTGATAAATGCCCGGACGATAGACAGCCCCCTTGATTTCAAGCTTGTTCTCAAAACGGTCCAGAATAGCTTCAGCAGTCAGCGCATCACCATCTTTTACCTGGAATACGGAATAATCAATATCATCAATCGTATAAATCTGATACTCCTTTCCGTTTTGACGAATCATGCGGAGAGAACGGGTATAGGCATCCCCCGAAAATCCACCGGCATACTTCAACAACGTGGCAACACTTTCGTTGTTTTTCATCTCGTATTTCATGGGGCGTTTCACATTACCCTCTATGCTAACCAACGCCTCGTATGGAGGAACGATGATCACATCGCCTTCCTGCAAGCGGATATCATCATTGATTTTACCTTTCATAATAAAATCGTACACATCTACGGTAGCGATTTTCTGTCCTCCGCGCACTACTTGTATATTGCGCAAGCTACCGATATCGCTCACGCCACCGGCACGGTACAGTGCATGAAACACGGTAGAGAAAGAAGACAATGCATAAGTTCCCGGTTGGAACACTTCCCCCATCACGTTCACCTGGATCGTCCGGCTGTTTCCCAAAGTAACCTTGATTTGTGAGGACGGGTTCTGTTCATTATCAAGCCCTGCATAAATCTTATTCAGTTCTTTACGCAAATATTGGTTGGCTTCGGCAATAGTCATGCCGTTCAGATAAATCAATCCCAAATCGGGGATCGTGATAGATCCGTCCGGAGATACATTATCGCGGATGGTGGCCTGGTTTGTACCCCAGATGTCAATGATTACCTCATCACCCGGCCCCAGACGGTAATTAGGAGGAGTAGCCAGATTCACACTCGGCTCGAATGTAAGGTTTCTGGTTTCAAAAATGTCCCGTCCGTACACCTTATCCTTCTGCATTTCTTCCATATCGCCCATGCCCATCCCCTCGTAATAGCGATTGGCAGAAACACTGTCCGACAAGTTCTTCCCTACCACTCTGCCCGCAGCCGGACGTTGGTCGAAAGTAAAATTCTCTGTTACATAGATATCTTCCTGCGTCTTTGTCTTTTCACGCAAACGGTTCCGATTTTGCATCGTTGCATTTGCGTCTTTATCAGCAGACCCATTTTGCTGTTCATAAAGTTTCTTTACACGCTTAGCCTGTTCTTGTGTCACTCCTCTACGGGCTAACTCTGTAGCAATCTGACGTTGGTCTTTTCCTTGTTGCATGCCCGTCTTCACATATTCCAACACCTGTTGGTCACTCATAGATTGCTGTGCAAGCACAGAACCTGAGAGGGCAAAAACTAAGACCAGTACGGATAATAGTTTTTTTATCATATAAATTCAATAAACTTAGTAATTTAGCAGCCGCAAAGGTAGATATTATTTTCGATATAGGCGAGTATTATTTCATAAATATCCCTCTAACAAATATAAAAACGGCTGCCACCTGACGGTGTACAGCCGTTTATTCTTTAATAATCCGTTAGCAGAATTCATTCAGACTTCATTGCACAGCCCTCCTTCTTAAAAAAGGTCTGCAAGGGTAAAACTTGTGCAATACCATTCCGGCCGGATCAGCAATACATATTGACGATGGCTTCGTACAATTCCTGTTTACCGCTTACTTGCTTGGGCTCACCATTCTGCTTAGCATAAGCCACTACATCTTCCAGTGTCAGCTTGCCTTCTTCAAATTCTTTGCCTTTGCCACTGTCGAATGAAGCATAGCGGTCTGACAACATCTTGCAGTAAGGAGATTCATTAAGCAAAGCAGCAGCACTTTCCAATGCACGCGCCATAGCATCCATACCTGCAATATGAGCGATAAAGATATCTTCCAGATCAGTAGAGTTGCGACGTGTCTTGGCATCGAAGTTGGTACCGCCATTACCCAAACCGCCGTTGCGGATAATCTGCATCATGGCCTGGGTCAGTTCGTAATTGTCGATAGGGAACTGGTCTGTATCCCATCCGTTCTGATAATCGCCACGGTTAGCGTCAATAGATCCCAACATTCCGTTATCTACCGCAACAGCCAGTTCATGTTCAAATGTATGACCAGCCAACGTAGCATGATTCACTTCAATGTTCACCTTGAAATCCTTGTCCAGCCCGTGAGTTTTCAAGAACCCTACCACAGTTTCGGTATCCACATCATATTGATGCTTAGTCGGCTCCATCGGTTTGGGTTCAATCAGGAAAGTACCTGTAAACCCTTTGCTCCGGGCATAATCGCGGGCAATGGTCAACATCTGAGCCAGATGTTCTTTCTCACGCTTCTGATCTGTATTCAATAAAGACATATACCCTTCACGTCCACCCCAGAACACGTAATTGGAGCCACCCAGTTCGATGGTAGCGTCAATAGCGTTCTTTATCTGGACAGCAGCGCGGGCAACCACATCAAATTCGGGGTTTGTAGCAGCCCCGTTCATATAGCGTGCATGACCAAAAACATTTGCCGTACCCCATAACAATTTGATTCCGGTTTCAGCCTGTTTCTGTTTGGCATAAGCAACTATCTCTTTCAGATTCGCTTCATATTCCTCGATTGTATCGGCTTCCTCACACAAGTCCACATCATGGAAACAATAATATTCGATTCCCATTTTCTGCATGAATTCAAAGCCGGCATCCATCTTATTCTTGGCAGCCTGCACCTTATCGGCATCACCGTTCCAAGGGAATTTCTTTGTTCCGCCGCCAAACTGGTCACCGCCCTCGGCACACAACGTATGCCACCATGCCATAGCAAACTTCAACCAGTCTTTCATCTTCTTGCCGTTTATTACCTTTTCAGCATCATAATAACGGAACGCCATCGGGTTCTTACTTTCCTTACCTTCAAATTTAATCTTTCCTATACCGGGAAAATACTCTTTTGTAGCCATAATTCTTTACTTATTTTAATAACTTGTTCTAATTTATCTACTATTTTTTTTCAACACGCAGGCGGAATAGCCATTTCTTTATCCGAAGGTCCTTAAAAGGCAGCCATCGCTCTCTCCAGATTGGATTTCCAGCGGGCATACGCATCATCGTAAGCAGTGCGCTGTGCCACATCAGGCTCTATCACCTCCAGTTTTTCCAATGTGGCAAATGCCTCGTTGTTATCTTTATAAACACCCGCGCCTATGCCGGCCCCCTTGGCGGCGCCCACCGATCCATCCGTGTCATACAGTTCGATTACAGCCCCTGTCACTCCCGCCAACGTTTCGCGGAAGATAGGACTGAGAAACATATTGGCATGTCCGGCATGAATCTTCTGTACAGGGATACCCATCTGCTCCATGATATCAATGCCGTATTTAAACGAGAACACGATCCCTTCCTGTGCGGCACGAACAATATGCTGCTTTCCATGCAGGTTAAAATTAACTCCACATATAGAGCATCCTGTCTCTTTATTTTCCAGCATACGCTCCGCCCCGTTGCCAAAAGGAAGAATACTTACTCCGGCACTGCCGACAGGAGCCTGTGCCGCCAGCCTGTTCATATCACTGTAAGAAATACCTTCGGGAGCCACATTACGTTTCACCCACGAATTCAATATACCGGTACCATTGATGCACAACAACACTCCCAGACGGGTCTGCTCGGCAGTATGATTTACATGGGCAAAAGTATTCACCCGGGATTTCGGATCATAATTCACCTCACCGTTCACGCCATATACCACTCCCGATGTTCCTGCCGTAGAAGCAATCTCTCCCGGATTGAACACATTGAGCGACAAAGCATTATTAGGCTGGTCTCCGGCGCGATAGGTTACAGGAATTCCCTCTTTCAGGCCCAATTCTTTGGCAGCCCATGCATTTACACGTCCCTGCTCGCCAAAAGTCGGTTTGATATCAGCTATCAGCGAACGGTCGAATCCATAATAATCCATCAGGAAGCCCGCGACATCATTTGCCTGAAAATCCCAGAACATCCCTTCGGACAAACCGGACACCGTGGTACAAATATCCCCCGTCAGTTTCATAGCGATATAATCGCCGGGCAGCATTATTTTATAAATACGTTCGTACACAGCAGGCTCATTCTCTTTAATCCATGCCAGTTTGGAAGCGGTAAAATTCCCCGGAGAGTTCAGCAGATGAGAAAGACATTGCGTTTCCCCCAATGCCTCAAACGCTTTCTGCCCGTATGGAACCGCCCGTGAGTCACACCATATAATAGCCGGACGTAATACATTTTGCCCTTTATCCACACAAACCAGTCCGTGCATCTGATAAGAGATACCGATAGCGGCAATTCCATCCGGACCGATCCCACTCCCGGCCATGACAGCCTGAGTTGACAATTTCAGATTTTCCCACCAATTTTGCGGATCCTGCTCAGCCCATCCGGGGCGGGCAGCCATAATAGCAGCCTCTGTTTTAGGGAAGAATGCAGAAGAAACACACTTTCCGGTCTCTGCATTTACCAAACTCGCCTTTACCGACGAACTGCCAATATCATAACCTAATAGGTACATTTAATTGAAAATTAAGAATTTTAAAATAATAGTCTCTGTCCCGATGCTTATCAGCATTATCCTTCCAAGGAAAGGCCGGTGAAGAATCCCAAAACATATACCGATTCCCCGAAACGACCAGGCGGAGTATTCTCACAGCAATCACAACAAGGCTAAAGTTATCTGTCTGTTATCACTTCGTTCCCGACTTATTATATATTGAACGGTCGAACTTATAGAAGCGTGCCGCCCTGTGGCATACACCTACCTGTTTTTCTTCCAAAGGTACTACATATGGCATCAACGCTATCTTCTTATGGAAGTTCCTTACGTCAAACACCTTATCATAAATCAACTGATAGACAGTCCGCAACTGGGCCGCCGTAAACTTCCGGGGAAGCAAGTCGAACATTGCGGAAGGAGCATATTCCACATAATGGCGTATATGCACCAATGCATCCTGCAAAATCTGGAAATGGTCGAACGCCAGGCTTTTCACCTCCGTCACAGGTGTCCAGCAAGCATCGTATTTATCAGACAGCTGTTCGAACCGTCTGTCAATCTTCACCAGTGTCAGGTAAGCGATAGTCACAATGCGGTCTATTTTCTTCTCGTCCAAACGATGAAAACGTTCCAGCCACAGCACATCCTTAGGGTTACGGGTACGGTCTTTCGATCCATACGCCTTAAACTGGGTAAGCTTCACATTCTTCAGGCCCGTCAACTCATTCAACACCCGCTTGGCCGCCTCATCCAGATCCTCATCGTCATAGATAAGGCTGCCCGGCAACTTCATGTTATTATATCCGTCCTCGGACTGTTTCCCCACCTGCCTTACCAACAGGACACGGAACTGCTCTCCATCAAACCCAATCAGCACACAGTCCACAGATACATGTAAATTAATCGTCTGGTTTATTTCCGACATAGTAATATGGCTTTTATCATTTCCGGCAGCAAAGATAAATACTATTTTTCGAATTACACAAAACAATATATTTATTTTTATTATGTTCCAAAACACTATTTTTCAATATAATAAATATCATCCATCATACAATATCACATCTTAATCTTATCATATACACTACAATATATAATGTACAGGAGTTGTCCCGTCTTCTTTTTTCCCTTTTTCCAAAGGGCTTTTATTCCATTCAATCCCCTATTTCAGACACTTGGTTAAGGAAAAGCAATCTTTACGCCAAAAAATTAATAGAATAAAGTTGTTTATTCACAATAATTTTCTTTACTTTTGCCCATTAAAATCTAAAGATTACTCTATGAGAAAGAAAATTTTGGTCTTGGACGACAAAATAGCAATTGCAAAAGTCCTTTCAATCTATCTGGCCAGTGATTATGATTGTATTTGGTTACCGAATGGCATCGAAGGGGTAAAATGGCTTCAGGAAGGTAACATACCAGATTTGATTATATCAGATATCCGTATGCCCGAAATGCGTGGAGACGAGTTTCTGGAATGGATAAAATCCAATCAGTTATTCAAACACATTCCGGTGGTTATGCTAAGCAGCGAAGACAGTACCACAGAACGCATCCGCCTGTTACAAGAAGGCGCGGAAGACTATATTGTCAAACCTTTCAATCCCATGGAGTTAAAAGTAAGAATTAAGAAAATCATTGAGTAAATCAGCATGACCTTTCTGCTTTATATAGGAAAGAACAAGGATTTTTTGCGCAAATTCAGCAAGCTCGAAAATGTCCAGATGATTTATGCCCAAAACTACCAGGATGCCATTACAATTTGTATCAGACTGAAAGTACGTGAGAACATCATTGTCCTTCACGAACAAGGGGAGATGAACGGAGATATTGAACAGATCGGTGCTTTCAGGAAAAAGTTCTATCAGGCATATGTCGTACTCATTACGGACAGACTGACTCCCGAAGCCAGCAAAGTCTATCTGAACAGCGGAATAAACGATACCGTCAGTTTGAACATCACCACCGCCCGGTTAAGGCAGAAAATAGACATCATCAATAAACGGCAGGAACTGCTATATGCACATAACCGGAAGAAAAAAGACGTGAGGCATTTTATCCTTCCCCAATGGAAGCGCTGCTTCGATATCCTTTTCTCCGGTGCAGCGTTAGTCTTCCTGTCCCCAGTCTTTCTGCTGATTGCCATAGCCATACGTATGGAAAGCAAAGGACCTGTTATTTACAAATCCAAACGGGTAGGAACGAATTATACCATTTTTAATTTCCTGAAATTCCGTTCCATGTATACGGACGCCGATAAAAAGCTGAAAGACCTTGCCGGTCAGAACCAGTACCAGCCGGAAGGCACTCCGGAGATTGCCAAAGATTTCTCGATGGAAGAATTAGGAGGACTGATGTTTGGAGATGACGGTGTTATAGATAACGGCGGAATGCTGGTTTCCGATGACTTCATCATTCCGGAAGAAGAGTTTATTTCCAGACAAAACGCACTGGATGAAAGTCCTTTCATAAAAATAGAAAAAGACCCGCGGGTTACCAAGGTAGGACGCGTTTTACGAAAATACAGCCTGGATGAGTTACCTCAACTGGTCAACATCTTGAAAGGCGACATGTCTGTGGTGGGGAACCGTCCTCTTCCACTCTATGAAGCCGAACGCCTGACAAACGATGAAAGTATCGAACGCTTCATGGCGCCTGCCGGGCTGACCGGCTTGTGGCAGGGGGAAAAACGGGGGGGTGCCGGAAAATTATCCGCTAAAGAACGCAAAGAATTAGATTTGAAATACGGTAGAGAATTCTCCTTTTTCCTGGATATGAAAATCCTGTTCAAGACTTTGACAGCTTTTGTCCAAAAAGGAGATGTTTAAATAATTTGTTTTAGGAATAAAAAGGGGATTTATTATATGGGTAAAGTATGTCTTTTTGTCATCTGTATGTATTGTTCTATCCACCATTTAAGCGCACAACAGGAAGAGCAGCAAACACAACCGGTACAACAACCTCTTGTGACACAGGATGATATATTGGGGAATATGAATGTGGATTATGCAAAGATAAAGCTGCCTCCGTTAAGTGTCCTTTATGAGAATGCACGCAGCACTCCAAGCTTACAGATTTTAGAGAAGGAGAAACAGTTACAGAAAAAGTTACTATCGAAAGAGAAAAGGAACTGGCTGGGGTTTATCCATGCCGGCGGAAGTGCTTCTTACGGTATAGCAGACAATGTGGCCAGCAATACGGATGTCAACACCCCACTTATTTACAGGTATGTAGGTACAGAACAGACTTCGTGGAATGTGGGAGGCGGCATCAGTATTCCTTTTGAAAAGCTGTTCGACCTCCGGGGAGGAATCAAGCGCCAGCGAATCCAGGTGGATATTGCCGAGTTAAGAAAACAGGAAGCATACGAAACCCTTAAAATACAAATAGCTCATTTATATGTCCAGATTTTATCCAATATAGAAACATTGCAAAGATCAGCTGAAAATATAGCTTTATATAAAGGCGCATCGGCTGTTGCAGAACAGGAATATAGAAACAGACGTACCTCTATTCATGATGTGGCCAAGACTAAAGAACAGGAATTTGCCGCTAATCAAGACTTTGCCTTACTACGCTCTACTATTAACGACCAGCTGCTGACCCTTGAAATAATCTCCCACACCCCCATCCTGACCATACAAGGAGAAAAGGACGTTCAAGAAACAACGATACAGGAACAGGAAGAAAACAAGAGGCAAAGTAAGAAAAAAGACAAAAAGGAATAAGAAACATGGAATTATTTAAATACATAGTCAAGTTTATCTACCGTATCCGTTGGTGGATGGTTATATTTCCATGTATAGCCGGTATCATAGCATGGTTTCTTACCAGAAATCTGGAAAAAACGTATGATGTGAAAACCACCATCTTTACAGGAATCATCTCCGGATACAACGTAGATGCCACCGATACCCGAAACGCCACCGTGCACATGAGTAATTTAATGAATATCATTACAACGGAACGCACACTAAAAATAGTATCTCTGAAACTGCTTGCCCGCTGTCTGGTCTATGGAGATGCCGAAAGAAACACCAGTTATATTTCAGCCATACACTACCAGCAGCTGGTTTCCGGTATTCCACGAGAGTTACAGGCATTGATAGACAAGCAAAACGAAGAGAAGACCTATCATAATCTGGTAGCTTTTGAACGCCCGTCCGTCAATAATTTCATCTACCAACTACTCAATTATACCCACCCTTATTTCAGCGTACCTCTACTCTCACAACATATAAAAGTAGCCAGGTTGGGAAACAGTGATATGATCGAGATTGCTTATAGTGCCAACGATCCGGGAATAGCTTATAACACACTTGAGATTCTGAATGAAGAGTTTGTCAAACAATACCATGAACTACGCTATGGAGAAACAAACAATGTGATCAAGTTCTTTCAAGAAGAACTGGCCAGATTGGGCAAAATGCTGACTGCCGCCGAGGATTCTTTAATCGAGTACAATATAGAAAACCGCATCATCAACTACGGAGAACAAACCAAACAGGTGGCAAGCATGGACGCTACTTACCGGATGATGGACAATGATTTGCTTGTCAATTATTCCACCAGTAAGGCGTTGATCGATTTCTATGAATATAAATTAGGTGATGTAGCCAAATTGATCCGTACCAACAATGAGTTTATGGACAAACTTCATCAAATGTCCCAATTGAACACCCAGATCTCAACCATGGAAATCACTCCGGACGAAAAGAACCGGAAAAAGCTGGAAGAACAAAAAAACATGTTAAGTAACGCCGAACAAAACATCAACAATCTTGCCCTGAAACTAAGTGCCGAAGCCGCAAGTACAAACAATGTATCTTATGAGACACTCATCAGCCAATGGCTTGACCAAGTAGTTCTTGCCGAAAAGACTAAAGCCCAAATGGAAGCACGAGATATAATGAGAGAGAATTTAAATAAAGATTTCCTTTATTTCTCCCCCATCGGCGCTACCCTGGGCCGGAAAGAAAGGCATATCGGCTTTGTGGAAAGCAACTATATGTCTACCATGGGAGCCTTGAATGCAGCCATCTTGCGACAAAAGAACCTGGAAATGACCTCGGCTTCATTAAAAATCATGAATCCGCCCCTGTTTCCACTGACCTCCTCCCCCACCAATGCACGCATGATTATACTTGCATCCATACTGGGGACTTTACTTTTCATCATTGGCTATTTTCTGATTATCGAAATACTGGACCGTACCCTCAGAGACAAAATACGTACAGAACGAATCACCGGAGGAACAGTTATCGGCGCATATCCTAAAGAAAGCAAGTTAAGATACAGACGTTATAATAAAGCCATAAACGAAATGGCCGTCAAGCAACTCAGCACCGCTTTATTGCCTCATCTAAATACACAGGAACAGCGGGTCATCAATCTGTTAAGTACAGAAGAGAAAGACGGAAAGACCCATGTCGCCCGCCTGATAGAGGAATACTGGAGCAGCATCGGTCTAAACGTCCGCCGCATTACATACGATGAAGATTTTCTAAGCGAAGACAGCCAATATGTACAGGCAAACAATTTGAAAGAACTATGTCCCGATCTGGAAAAGGATGAAATACTTCTAATCGAACACCCGGTCCTGAAAAGCAATCCTCTGCCTCCGGCTTTGTTAAATGAAGCATCCATCAATCTGCTGGTTGTCCGTGCCAACCGTACTTGGAAAAATACGGATCAGGCACTGTATGAGCATTTGTTACAAGTTAAACAAAAAGAAGTACCCCTCCTTTTCTATCTGACACAAGCAGACAGAAATACAGTGGAAGACTTTACAGGACAATTACCTCCTTACACGAACTTTAAGAATATGGAATACAGGCTGTTCCAACTCGGACTGACCGCCATTGAATACAAAGGAAAATAGATAATGATAGCAAAAGAAATAAATATAACCCATACAGGTCAAATTCTGGCCAGCTTCATTATCGGACTGTGCTTATGCCTATGGACAGCCCTCAACATGAAGCCCTCCATAGGAGTTGCAATAGGGTTCATACCTTTTGCCACGCTTTTTATCTTCATATGCATAAACAGACCCGTCATTCTGCTGGCCATCACCTTTATGCTGAATTACCTGATAATGGGAATTAACAGATATCATTCCATCCCTATTGCCATTACCAATATCTTTGATTTGCTCTACGGCATCATGTTGGCCCTTATTCTTCTGAAACAGTTGCAAAGCAATCATCATTTCAGGAAAATACTAAACGTCTATACCTGCATCACATTGGTCTGGCTGCTATATTGTATCATCAACATAGGTAATGGTATAACCGGTGAATTTTACATGGAAGCATGGCTTCGTATTTTAAGACCCTGGGCCTTATACCCTATTCTGACCTGTATTATTCTATCCATACACTGCAATCGCTACACTTTTATCCATTATTTTTTAATACTATGGGGTATCATGACCCTACTGGCTGCCGCAAAAGGATATTGGCAAAAGAACAAAGGTTTTGACAGTACCGAGCTAAGCTGGTTGTGGGCCTACGGAGCACGTACCCATTTTATCCATTCCGGCATCCGCTATTTCTCATTTTTCACTGACGCGGGTCTTTTCGGTGCCAGCATGGGATTATCCTGCACTGTTTTCACGCTTACTTTTTTCTATACAAAGAACCTATTTCTCAGACTCTTCTATTTAATAGTGGGTATGGCAGGATTTTATGGTCTGTTAATATCGGGAACCCGATCGGCCATAGCTGTACCCATTGCAGGGCTGGGGCTCTTTCTGTTCCTGTCTAAAAGTTGGAAAATAGGCATCATCTCCTTTATCCTGCTTGCCGGAGGGATAGGAATGCTGAAATATACCAAGATCGGAGAGAACAATAAGTTGATCCGTCGTATGCGTACTGTCTTTGACACAGAGGATCAATCGATGATGGCTCGTTTCGAGAACCAGAAAGCACTGAATGCCTACATGGATGAAATGCCCTTCGGCATAGGCATGGGAGCCATAGACGGGGTAGTTCCTCCCCATAACAAATATTATTTCGTTTCCATCTGTCCTTCAGACTCCAGTCTGGTAGATGTATGGAAACAGATGGGAATAGTGGGACTGTGTGTGTTCTTGGGTATGCATGCCATTCTATTTCTATCGGGCTCCTACATCCTTTTATTCAAAATCCGAAATCCGGAAATCCGGGGACCGCTGACAGGTATGTTATGCGGTTGTGCAGGCATACTGGTAGCTTCTTACGCCAATATGGTTTATTTCCAGTTTCCTAACGGAATCTTGATTTATTCTTGTTTCACCTTTGTTTTTTTAGGACCTTATTTAGATAAACAATACTCAGAAATACATGGACTACCGACAGCCTGACCTATCCGTCATCACCGTGAACTATAACGGTTTTCACGACACCTGCGAATTCATTGACTCGTGGGCAGCCACTGTATTCTCTGTCAGTTATGAAATGATAGTCATTGACAATGGTTCCACTGCCAATGAAGCCGCCTTGCTACAAAAAACATATCCTTTTATCCAAGCCGTACGCAGTGAGCGGAACTTAGGATTCGCCGGAGGTAACAATCTGGGTATAAACCTTGCAAAAGGAAAATACCTGTTCTTGCTGAACAATGATGTTTGTATGGTCAAAGATGCCATACCCTTGTTGATAAAACGCCTTCTGTCCTCCGACAAGATAGCAGGTGTCTCCCCGTTAATCCGTGATTATGCAGAACCGCACGCCATACAATTTGCAGGATACACCCAACTTTCGCCCATTACCTTAAGAAACAGAGCCATAGGCAAAGGGAAAATAAATAAAGACCACTACCCCGCCCAAAAAACGCCTTATCTGCATGGTGCCGCCATGTTACTGAAAAAAACAATAATAGACAAGCTTAGCCTGATGCCCGAAGAATATTTTCTATATTATGAGGAACTGGACTGGTGCACCTATATCAATAGGGAAGGCTACGAACTATGGTACGATCCCGCTTGCGAAATATGGCACAAGGACAGCAACTCCACCGGAAAAGAAAGTCCGTTGAAATACTATTACCTGAGCAGAAACAGATTATTATATGCCTACCGCAATCTCTTTGACTGGAAACTTCCGGTTTCCATCTTATACCAGACAATGATTGTATGTCCCAAAAACATACTGACCGCCTTGGGAAAAGGAAAGAAAGCCATAGCCAAAGCACATTGGGAGGGAACAAAAGCATTTTTCAAACTTAGAAACAAAGACAAACAGCCATGATATTTCTAGCATACATAGAACTACTACTTTTCGCGATATGTGCCTTTACTGTTTTTTACCTGCTGGTGTACGCCATAGCGGCAACAGGCAACCGCACCGACAAATATTCCGAATCAAGAGTAAAACACCGTTTCGCCATTCTGATACCGGCCTATCAGGACGATGACTACATACCCTATACCGTCAAATCATTTCTGCAACAAGAATATCCTATAGACTGCTATGACATTATCGTCATTTCAGACCACCTGAAGCCGGAAACAAACAGACAACTGGCACAATATCCCATCACCCTGTTGCAAGCCAGATTCAAGAAAAGTTCAAAAATGAAATCTGTCAAAGCTGCAATGTCACAATTACAAGAAGGACAATACGATATCGTTTTAATCATGAATGCGGACAATGTAGTGGACACCAACTTTCTTGAAGTT
>OLOO01001540.1_pt1 | contig 14931 bp, 7 predicted proteins | sample 1672621 | NCBI WGS metagenome assembly OLOO01 (sample SAMEA3136706, study PRJEB25190) | human gut metagenome | biome: human gut; feature: human-associated habitat; material: faeces | place: Austria | collected 2013 | reverse complement strand
AAATAACGAGGGGTTTCTCATATTTTAATTATCAAATGATGTGGGGCAAAGACAGAGAATATCTGCTTCTGGTTTTCTATTTTTTATAGATTATAACTAGTTTATTTTTTTGTATTTGTTATAATGTCAATTGTGAGACAAGAGGGGGGATTGTATGAAAAAAGGTAAATTATTAAATATTGCTTTATCGATAGTGTTTATTAATATTTTATTTGTATGTTTTTCGATTATAAATGTTAATGCGGAAGAAGATACAGATACATTAAATACAAATGATGAGTCGACTGTAATGGAATCTGGTTGGACGAATAAAGAGAATCAATGGTATTATTATGATCATGGTGAAAAGAAAACAGGATGGTTACATACGGATTATTGGTACTATTTAGATCAAGATGGAAAAATGGTGACAGGGTTAGCTTCTGTAGGAAATCAACAATATTACTTTAATCAATCAGGGGTCATGCAAACAGGATGGATCCAAGCAGATGGAACATACTATTATGCAAATAATAGTGGATATATTCAAAAAGGTTGGTTGCATAAAGGGTCTTGGTATTATTTAGACCAAGATGGAAAAATGGTCACAGGGTTAGCTTCTGTAGGAAATCAACAATATTATTTTGACCAATCAGGAGCTATGAAAACAGGATGGATCCAAGCAGATGGAACATATTACTATGCAAATAATAGTGGCTATATTCAAACAGGATGGTTGCATAACGGATCATGGTATTATTTAGACCAAGATGGAAAAATGGCTACAGGATTGGTTTCTGTAGGGGACGAACAATGTTACTTTGATCAATCAGGAGCTATGAAAACAGGATGGATCCAAGCAGATGGAACATATTATTATGCGGATAATAATGGTTATATTCAAAAAGGATGGCTACATAAAGGATCATGGTATTATTTAGACCAAGATGGAAAAATGGTTACAGGGTTAGCTTCTGTAGGAAATAGACAATATTATTTTGACCAATCAGGAGCTATGAAAACAGGATGGATCCAAGCAGATGGAACATATTACTATGCAAATAATAGTGGCTATATTCAAACAGGATGGCTACATAAAGGATCATGGTATTATTTGGATCAAGATGGAAAAATGGTTGTAGGTGATTATTATATCAATGATCAATATTACTATTTTAATTCTAATGGAGATTTGCAATTAGGTTGGTATTATAGAGATAATCAATACTATTATCTTGATTCTAATGCGGTTCTTGTTAAAGGATGGAATAAGATCACTAACAAATGGTATTATTTTAATGATCAAGGAATTATGCAAACGGGTTGGCAATTGATTAATAATCAATGGTTCTATTTAAATGCTTCTGGTGATATGCAAACAGGATGGTTAAAATCAGGTAATAAATGGTATTATTTAAATAAGAGTGGTGTCATGGTTACTGGTTGGGCACAAATTGGATGGAAATGGTATTATTTTAATGAAGATGGTGCAGCTGTTAAAGATGATGTAGTTATTGATGGTAAAACATATACATTTAGAGATGATTATTCATGGATTTCAAATTGTACGAGAAAAGAGTTTGTAGAAAGAGCTAAAAGATATTTGGGATGTAATGAAAAAGATGGATCATTTAAGAAAATTATTGATTCTTATAATAAACTAGATCCATTACCTAGAGGTTATAAAGTAAAATATACAGATTCTTGGTGTATGACTTTTGTTTCAGCTATGGTGAGAGAATGTAATTTACTTGACATTATCCCAGTTGAATGTTCATGTGGTAAAGCAGTTGAAAAAGCTCAAGCAATGGGAATTTGGCAAGAAAATGATGCTTATGTTCCTCAAATTGGTGATATTATTATGTATGATTGGGATGATAATGGAAATGGTGATAATACAGGATGGCCTGATCATGTAGGTATTGTTGCTGAAGTGAATGGAAATACTTTTAAAGTTATTGAAGGAAATAAAAATGATGCTGTTGAATATAGAACAATGACTGTAAATGGTAAATTTATAAGAGGATATATTACACCTAAGTTTTTATCATAGAAGAAGTAGAAATACTTCTTTTTTTCTTTACTTATAGAAAACATATGCTATAATGTTCATATAAATTAATAGGGAGAAAAAAATGAACACTTTTACATATTTAGACTTTGAACTTATAAAACTGCTTTATAAAGAAAATAATCTTTCACAAAGAATGATTTCTAAAAGATTAAATTGTTCTTTAGGTAAAGTAAATGAAACACTAAAAAAACTTAAAGAATTAAATTATCTTAATGAGGATAATTCACTCACAAATTTAGGAATGAATTTAATAAAGAAAGATAAGTCTGCTATTATTTTAGCTGCAGGACAAGGAATTCGAATGATTCCTATTAATAACAATGTTCCTAAAGCCATGCTTGAAATAAATGGAGAAATACTTATTGAACGTATTATTAGACAGCTATTAGAAGCCAATATTCATGATATAACAATAGTTGTTGGTTTTATGAAAGAAGAATTTGATTATCTTATTGATCAATATCATGTAAAGTTAGTTGTTAATAGAGAATATCAAGAAAAGAACAACTTACATAGTTTAAATATTGTAAAAGATAAAATAAATAATACTTATATTATTCCTGGTGATCTTTATTTCTATGAAAATCCGTTTTTAGATAATGAAATTCAATCATGGTATATGCTTGAAAATAGAATAAGTAAACATAGTAATGTTACATGTAATACTAAAAATGAAATTATTAAAACAAAAAAAGATGGTTTAAAACTGATTGGTTTATCATTTATAAATAATCAAGATGCTTCATATTTAAAAGAACATTTAGAACATTTAGATGATGGAATGCATGATTCATTATTTTGGGAAGAAGCCTTGTATCAAAAAAATAAGATGTTTATTTATGGGAAAATCGTTGATACAAATTATGTTGATGAAATCAATACTTATGAAGAATTAAGAAATGTAGATGATCATTCAACACACTTAAATAATGAGACATTATCTTTAATTGCTGATGTTTTTAAAATCAATGTTGAACAAATAAAAAATATTAAAAGTTTAAAAAAAGGAATGACTAATCGTTCATTTTTATTTGAAATCAATCAAGATAAATATATTATGAGAATTCCTGGGGAAGGAACAGATCAACTTATTAATCGAAAAGAAGAATATGAAGTTTATCAAGTAATAAAAGATTTAAATATCAGTGATGAAGTTATTTATATGAATCCTCAAAATGGTTATAAGATTACAAAGTATTTAAATGATACACGTGTATGTAATCAAGATGATCAAGAAGATCTAAGAAAGTGTATGCAATTATTGAAATATTTTCATCAACAAGATTTAAAGGTTGATCATGAATTTAATGTTTTTGAAAAGATTGATTTTTATGAAAAATTAAGAGGGCCTAAATCCTTATATAAAGATTATGATCAAACAAAAGAAAAAGTCTTCTCTTTAAAGAATATTATTGAAAAGATGCCTAAAGAATGGAGACTATGTCATATAGATGCAAATTGTGATAATTTCTTATTCTATAAAGAAAATGAAGAAGAAAAAATAAAACTTATTGATTGGGAATATGCGGCAATGCAAGATATTCACCTAGATATTGCAATGTTTTGTATCTATTCCATGTATAACAGACAGCAAGTTGATAACTTGATAGACATTTATTTTGAAAATAAATGTGATCAGCAAACAAGAATTAAAATCTATTGTTATATATCAATGTGTGGTCTTTTATGGAGCAACTGGTGTGAATATAAATATACATTAGGTGTTGAATTTGGAAAATATTCATTAGCACAATATCGCTTTGCGAAAGATTACTATAATATTGTTATAGAAGAAATGGAGAATATGAAATAATGAGTCAAGTAGAAAGAGCGATTATCATGGCCGCAGGAAAAGGAACACGTATGAAACCTATTACTAATAAAGTTCCTAAGCCATTAGTTAAAGTCAATGGAAAAGCAATGATAGAAGGGGTTATAGAAAAACTTCATGAACAAGGCATTCAAGAAATCTATGTTGTCGTAGGATACCTTAAGGAACAGTTTAATTACTTAAAAGAAAAATATAATGATGTACATTTAATTGATAATCCCTATTTTGATACATGTAATAATATTTCATCACTCTATGTAGCTCGAGAACATCTTAAAAATGTCATTATTTTAGATGGGGATCAAATTATTAATAACAGTCAAATTCTTGAAAAGAATTTTGACTTTTCTGGATATAACTGTATCTACAAAAAAGAAATCAATAATGAATGGATGTTAAAAATCAAAGAGGGTCTTGTTACATCTTGTTCACGAACAGGTGGAAAAGATGGTTGGCAATTGTATAGTGTTTCTCGTTGGAATGAAGAAGATGGGAAACGTTTGAAAAAACATTTGGAAATAGAATTTGAAGAAAAGAAAAATACAGAAATCTATTGGGATGATGTAGCGTTGTTTCGTTATCCAGATGAATATCAATTATCTATTAAAGAAATGCATGATGGAGATATTTTGGAAATAGATAGTTTAGATGAGTTATGCAGTATAGATCCATCATATTTAAATTATAGGGAGAACTAAAATGGAAAAGAAAACATTAAAAGGAAGATTAGACTATACAGCGATGATCATACCTTTATTAGGGGTCGTCTTATTATGTGTTTTATTTATGATCATGCCAGCTAAATCTTCATATATTATTCAAATGATCAGAGGATTTTTAGGAAATGATTGTGGTATTTATTATGCTATGTTGGGTGTTGGTATTTTTGCTTGTTCTTTATATATTGCTTTTTCTAAATATGGAAAAATCAAGTTAGGGAAAGATACGGATAAACCAATTTATTCATCATTTAATTGGGGAGTAATGATTTTTACTTCTACAATGGCAGCAGATATTTTATTTTATTCATTATGTGAATGGGCATTATATGCTAATGAAAAGTATATTGATCAATTAGGTGGAATACAAAAATGGGCTTCAACATTTCCGTTATTTCATTGGGGACCAATTGCTTGGAGTTTTTATATTATTTTAGCTGTTGCTTTTGGTTTTATGTTACATGTAAGAGGAAGAAATAAACAAAAGTTTTCTGAAGGATGTAGACCATTATTAGGAGATAAGGTTGATGGTGTAGTTGGTAAAATTATTGATTTAATTGCTATATTTGCACTTATCGCAGGAACTGCAACAACCTTTTCACTAGCAACACCATTATTATCAGCAGCTTTAAGTAGAGTATTTGGGTTGCCTAATGGTGTAGGACTTACTATTGCTGTTTTATTATTGATTGCGGCAGTTTATACATTTACTGTAATTACAGGAATGAAAGGTATTTCTAAACTAGCAACATATTGTTCCTATTTATTCTTTGCTTTACTTATTTATTTTTTAATAGGTGGGGGAGAAACCACATATATCTTAGAAACTGGTTTTTCAGCTATTGGTAATATGGTACAAAATTTTATCGGATTATCTACTTGGATGGATCCATTAAGAGAAACATCATTTCCACAAAATTGGACGATTTATTATTGGGCCTATTGGATGGTATGGTGTGTTGCAACTCCTTTCTTTATTGGAAAAATCAGTAAGGGAAGAACAATTAAAAATACGATTCTAGGAGGATATGGATGGGGTCTAGCAGGAACTTTTACTTCATTCATTATTCTTGGAAATTATGGTTTGGCACAACAAATGAAACATGGAATTGATATTTCGGGAATGATTGCTAAAAGTGGAGATTATTCTACAGTTATTTTAAAGATATTTGATACTCTACCACTAGCAAGTCTAGGTTTATTATTATTAGTTATTACTATGATTGCTTTTTATTCAACAACATTTGATGCTTTAACTATGGTTGTTTCATCTTATTCCTATAAAAAATTAGATGTAGATGAAGAACCAGATAAAAAGATTAGAGTTTTCTGGGCAATTATCTTTATCTTATTTCCAATAGCGTTGATTTTTGCTGAAAATTCAATGTATAGTTTACAGTCAGTGGCTATTATCGCTGCTTTTCCAATAGGATTTATTATACTGTTGATTGTCATTAGTTTCTTTAAAGATGCAAATAAATATTTACAAGAAAAGAAAGAAAATAACAGGGATATAGAATAGAAAATTCTATATCCTTTTTGTTGAATTGAAAATGTATATCATTATAATAAAAAATAGTATTTATGAAGATGATTATTTTAGTTGATATTTGTAAGTATATTATTTTATGTGATGTTATCACATTATTAAAAGCAAATAGGATTAGTAAGTTAAAATATTCTATAGATTTAAAATATTGTAGGAGGTTGGAAATGAAAAAAAAGTATATAAGTCTGTTTCTTGTTATATTATTGGGAATGATTTTTAATATCTCTAATATAAAAGCATATGAAGAAACAAATGACGTTATTGGACAAACAAAGTTTGTAGATAAAGATGGAAATATTAATACTGTAGATGTTTATGATGGAACAACGAATGAAGAGTATAACCCTTATGCACGAACAGTTTCTACAGCGAATATGGTTAATTTTAATTGTTCTAAAGCAGGGACAACTACAAATTTTACAGATTATTATACAGGACAAGAGGGATATTTATCTAAATCAAGTGCAGCGGATGCAGCTTTTTTAGGCTATGAAAATGGAAAAGTGAAGTTTATGATTTCAGGAGTTGTTGGTTTAGTAGATCCTCAATATGTTGAAGTTCTTAGCCAAGGGACTTATTATGCAAGTAACTATGAAGTTAATTCATCAGGTGATTTGTATCATTATATTTCTAATAATGTTAATGCGACAGGAAATCAAGGAAATAAGAATTATATAGGGACAGGGCCTAGTTATTTAACAAAGAATAAAGAGTATTATAGCTATGATGGACATTATTTTTATGATAACTATAATACAATGATTACAGATTATAAAAATAATGTTAGAAATAATGCTGTTAATCCTAATAATCCTTATTATAGTTATTTTCAATACTTACCAATGAGAAGTCAAACAACTTATACTGGTTCACAAATATCAAATTATTTAAATAATAAAGCAGGAAGTACTTCTAAATTATATGATACAGGTGATATTTTTATTAAGTATCAAAATAAATATGGGGTCAATGCTTTAATGGCAGCAAGTTTTGCTGCCTTAGAATCTGGATGGGGAAAAAGCAATATTGCATTAAATAAAAATAACTTATTTGGATTAAATGCTACAGATAATAATCCAGGTGGAAATGCAGATACCTTTAGTACAGTAGATGATTGTATTATGAATTTTACATCGAGTTGGATGTCTAAAAGATATTTAAATCCTACATATACTTCTTTATTTAGAGGAGGTTATTTTGGAGACAAGGGAAGTGGAATATTTGGAAAATATTCTTCAGATCCCTATGAAGGAGAAAAATGTGCAAGCATTGCTAAAAATATGGATGCTAGTATCTCTTCTAAAGATAATGATTATTATACTTTAGGAATCAAAGATATTTATTTAACAACACATACTGCCCTTAATGTAAGAAGTAGTTCAAATACAAATTCTAGTGTTTTATATACAACGATAAAAAATCCAGCTTATTCATTTATTATAAAAGATGCCTCTACAATTAATGATTTTTATAAGATACAAAGTGAAGTTGCTAGTAGTGATGGAACTTATAGCTTTAATAATACAGGATATGTAAGTAATCAATATGTTACTTTATTAAATAATATTTCTCATCCACAAGGATGGAAAAAAGAGAATAATTATTGGTATTATTATTTTTCAAATGGGTCAAAAGCAACTGGTTTACAAACTATAGAAAATAATCTCTATTATTTTAATACAAGTGGACAAATGCAAACGGGTTGGCAAGAAATAAATGGTAAATGGTATTATTTAAGTACTGGTGTTATGAAAATCTATGGAAAAACGTATTATGAAGGGTATATGATTACAGGATGGTTACCACTAGGTAATGATTGGTATTATTTAAATAGTGATGGATCAATGGTAACAGGATTACAAACTGTAGGAAATAATTTCTATTATTTTAATGCAAGTGGAAAGATGCAAACAGGTTGGCAAGGAATCAATAACAAATGGTATTATTTTGATAATGGTGGTTATGGACAAAAAAGTTGGCAAATGATTGCAGGAAATACGTATTACTTTTTAGATAATTATCAAATGGCAACAGGATTTCAAGAAATCTCTGGAAATACTTATTTCTTTAGTACAGGTGTTATGAACATCTATGGAAAAACTTATTATGAAGGCTATATGGTTACTGGTTGGTTAACTTTAGGTAGTGATTGGTATTACTTTGATAATACAGGTAAAAGACTTACAGGACTACAAAAAGTAGGAAACAATTTGTTTTATTTTAATGATAGTGGTAAAATGCAAACAGGTTGGCAAAAAGTCAGCAATAAATGGTACTATTTTGATGATTCAGGCTATGGACAAAGTGGCTGGAAGAAACTAGGGAATACATGGTTTTATTTTAATAGCCAATATCAAATGTTAACAGGTTGGCAAAGAATTAATGGTAAGTGGTACTATTTAAGTACAGGTGTTATGGAAATATATGGGAAAACTTATTATGAAGGTTATATGGTTACTGGATGGCTTCAATTAGAGAATAAGTGGTATTATTTAAAAAGTGATGGTTCGATGGTAACAGGTTATTATAAAGTTGGAAATAAGACATATTATTTTAATAGCAGTGGTGTTATGCAGTAATAATATTTTTAGGGGGAGGAAAGATTTTGAAAAAGTTTTTTGGTTATTTGTTTTTGGCTTTTGGAATGGCTTTTGCATTGAGTTATTTTCAAAATAGTTCTGTAAATGCATTAGATGGAAGTTATGATGATGCAATTATGGGACAAAGTAGTCATATTGATCAAGATGAAAATAAAATAGAAGATGCAAAGGAAGAAAATTCTTATAGTTTACGAACTATGATTCAAAATGGTTGGTTTTATCAAGGAAATAAAAAATATTTTTGTGATAATGATGGTCATGTTATTGGTGAAAATGTTAAAAAGGTTATTGATGTTTCACAATACAATGGTCATATTGATTGGAGTAAAGTAAGTAAAACAGATGTAGATGGTGTTATTATTAGAATTGTTTCTCATAAGGGTGGATATTATCATATTGATGAACAATTTGAAAATAATTTAAATGGTTGTAGAAAATATAATATTCCTTTTGGAATCTATATTTATGATTATTCAAATAATGTAACAGATGCTGATAATGAAGCAACAATGATTTTAAATTATTTATCAATATATAAAATTTCACCTTCAGAACTTTCATATCCTGTTTATTTAGATATGGAAAGACCTGAATTATCAACAACAACGAATGAATTAGTTGTTGATGCATTTGTTAATAAATTAGCAAATAGTAATTATAATACGAAGGTTTATAGCTATCGTTCACTTTTACAAACAAAATTAAATAGTCCAACTATTTATCAACATGTAGATTGGGTAGCTGCTTATACATCATCATTAGGATTTAGTAATAATTGGTATAGAGGTCCTAAAGGATGGCAATATAGCAATGGAGCATTTGTTGATGGTATTAGTGGTTATGTAGATATGAGTGTTTGGTATGATCAAGGTGTTTCTAAATATGATTATGTAGGATGGAAATATTATTATGGTCATTGGTATTATGGAAGTAGTAAAAATATTCTACAAATCGGTTGGGAAAAGATTAATGGAAAATGGTATTATTTTAATACTAATGGAATTATGGCCACTGGTTGGATCAGTTTAAATGGTGAATGGTATTATTTAACAAGTAATGGTGATATGGTTACTGGTGCACAAACTATAAACAATAAAGAATACTATTTTACTAGTGAAGGTGTAATGGTCAGAGGATGGCATAAGGAAAATGATAAATGGAAATATTATAGTCCTAAGAAAATGTCAGTCTATGGAAGAACATTTGTAGAAGGTGAAAAGGTAACAGGTTGGTTACCAATAAATGATAAATGGTATTATATAGCTGAAGATGGTTATATGGTTACTGGTATTTATAAAGTTGGAAATAGAAAATATCTTTTTATGGAAGATGGTTCTATGAAAACTGGATGGTTTAAAGTAGATGATACTTGGTATTATATTTCTTCTGATGGTGAATTAAGAGCACAATGGGTCAAATCATTAAGTAATTGGTATTATGTAAATGATGAAGGATTGATTCTTACAGGAGATCAAGTTATTAATGGAAGACAATATTATTTCAATGAAGATGGTATTATGTACACAGGATGGATGCAAGTAGGAAATCAATGGAAATATTATAGTCAAGGAACATTAAAAATCTATGGAAAAACATTTGTAGATGGTGAAAAGGTAACAGGATGGTTACCATTAGGAAATAGATGGTACTATATAGCAAATGATGATTATATGGTTACTGGATATTATAAAGTAGGAAATAGTACTTATTATTTTGATGAAAGTGGATTAATGAAAACAGGATGGTTTAAAATCAATGGTGAAGATTATTATGCAGCTTCATCAGGAACTATCCAAGCACAATGGGTCAAATCATTAAGTAATTGGTATTATGTAGATGTTGATGGAAAAATGGTTACTGGTTATCAAACAATTAATGGTGCGAAGTATTATTTTGCAAGTAGTGGATTAATGCAAAAAGGTTGGTTTAAGATCAATGGTGAAGATTATTATGCAGCTTCATCAGGAACTATCCAAGCACAATGGGTCAAATCATTAAGTAATTGGTATTATGTAGATGTTGATGGAAAAATGGTTACTGGTTATCAAACAATTAATGGTGCGAAGTATTATTTTGCAAGTAGTGGATTAATGCAAAAAGATTGGTTTAAGGTCAATGGTGAAGACTATTATGCAGCTTCATCAGGAACTATCCAAGCACAATGGGTCAAATCAGGAAGAAACTGGTATTATGTAGATACTGATGGAAAGATGGTTACTGGAGATTATATAATTGATGGAGAGGTCAATCGTTTTGATAACCAAGGTCTTTGGATGAATCAAATAAATTAAAAACCGATCTTACTCATTGTTTTGAGTAAAAATCGGTTTTTGTTTGGAAGGGAATATATATGAAAGAGAAAACGAAAAGAAATTCGTCTATTGAATTATTAAGAATTATTTCAATGATTGGTGTCGTTATTTTACATTATAATAATGCAAGTATGGGTGGTGCATTAGGAATGGTTTTAGATGGCAGTCCTAATCAATATTATTTATATTTAATAGAAAGCTTATTTGTTTGTGCAGTTAATGTTTTTGTAATGATTTCAGCGTATTTTCTAGCTTGTAATCAAAATAGAAAATTAATTAAGATACTAGAATTATTTGTACAAGTTATCGTATTTAATTTAGCTTTTTATGTTTTTGGAGTATTAAGAGGTCATAAAGTATTTACAGTAAGTTCATTGATTAGTAGTTTATTACCCGCTAATTACTTTTTAATACTTTATTCTGTATTATATATTATTAGTCCATATCTTAATTTAATTATTAAACAACTTAATAAAGAACAATTTAAACGCTTATTAATTATACTCATGCTTATTTTTTCAGTTTGGACAATTGTTATAGATGTTGCTGAAAATATAACAGGAAATACATATTTAGGATTAAGTACTATTGGAATGTATGGAAGTCAATATGGTTATACAATTATTAACTTTGTTTTGGTATATTTTGTAGGAGCATATCTTCGTGTAAATAAAATAACATTATCTAAGAAAAAAGCAGGTATGTGGATTATAAGATGTTTAGCATTTTTATATGCTTTTTCAATGATGGAACATGTTTTACATTTACAATATACAGCAACATGGTATTATAATAATCCAATTATTATCTTAATGTCTGCTTATATTCTTTTATTCTTTATGGATATTCATTTTGAAAGTAAAATAATCAATGAATTAGCTAAAGCTGCTTTTACATGTTTTTTATTTCATGAATTCTTATTAAGACATATTAGAATTGAACAATTTGTTAATAGAGGTATTTTGGTTTTAATTGTACATCAATTAGGATCAGCATTAATTATTTATCTTATTTCATACATTGTTTATAAAATATATCATTTATGTTCACATTGGTTCTTTAAACTTATTGAACCTTACATTAATAAAATCAATATTTCAGTTGAAAAGGGGTAACACAGTTACCTCTTTTGCTTTTTAGAATAAAAAAATGTCGTTTGGTTTTAGATAAGGAGTATTGCATTCAGTTATGATATAATAAGTCTATGAAATATTTATGGGGAGGATAAAACATGAGTAGGAATTTTAAAAAGATTGCTGTAGCATCAGCTCTTGTTGCAGCAACAACATTACCAACTACGATGGTTAGTGCATTAGAAACAAATGTGAAAAATGATTCTAATACACCTGTCACTTTAAGTAGTGAAAGACGTGGCTGGTATGAAGAGTATGGATACAAATATTATTATGATGATAATGGTGAATTACTTAAAGGGCTTCAAGAAATTGATGGGAATACGTATTATTTTTATAGCTATGATGGTCATATGGCATATTCTTCTTGGTATGATGAAGATACAATTACAGATAATGGGTTGATTGTCACTGTTAATAAAAGTGGTATTGTAACGAATTATGCAAATATTGTTGCTGGAGATTGGACACATTATGGGGATAAATGGTATTACTATGATGCTGATATGAATCCTTATATAGGAGTTAAAACAATTAATGGTGTTAAATATTATTTTGAATGGGAAGGTAGATTAGCAACACGTACTTATGAAGGAATATGGGTAATTACATTTGATAGACAACTTATTGCTTATAATCAAAATGGTGTTGTTACTGATCAACAAGATATTGTAGGAAATAAATGGATTAAAGTTAATAATAAATGGTATTATTTTGATAAAAATTTAAATCCATATAAAGGAGTTCAAAAAGTTGATGGTGTGGAATACTTCTTTTGGAGTGATGGACAATTAGCAACATATGATTATGATAGTATTTCTACAGCAACTTCTAATAATTATTTAGTTAGTTATAATAAAAATGGTATTGTTATAGAAAAAGTAAAAATTGAAGGAAATAAATGGATCAAGTTTAATAATAATTGGTATTACTATGATCAAGATTTATATCCATATCAAGGAATTCATACAATTGGAGATGCAACTTATTATTTTTTGAGTAATGGGCAACTTGCAACTTCAGGTTTTGAAGGAAATATTACAACAGTTAGAGAAGGAAATAAATATTATGCCTATGATTATACTGGAAAAGTTGTAGAACAAGTTGAGATTGTAGGAAATAAATGGATTGAATTTAATGGTGGAAAATATTATTTTGATTCTGAATTAACTCCATATTCAGGAATTCAAACAATTGATGGTGTAGAATATTATTTTAATTATGGACAATTAGCTGAATATTTGGATGAAGTTGTTACATCAGGAGATACACTTGCTTATGTAAGAGATGGAAAAGTTATTGAAAAAGCTAAATTTAAAGATAATGAATTGATTTATTTAAATGGCAATTGTTATTACTATTATTTAAATGATGCAGGTTATTATTATCCTTATGATGGAGAATATACTGTAGATGGAAAATCTTTGTATTTTATTTATGGTATGCTTCAAACAAGTGATAGTGATGAAATACTAACTGATTATCAAGATGGTTATCTTTATGCTTATAATAATAAAGGTGAAATTGTAGATAAGGTTAAGAGAGTAGCTGGATGGAATGAAATTGGAAATGATTGGTACTATGTTTCAAGTGAAATGAATTTTGTAGATGGTATTTATACTGTTAATGGAAAAGAATATTATTTTGAAAATGGTAGATTAATAAAATCTTCTAATGGAATATCTATTGTTTCATCATATAGAGATGAAAATGATAAGATAGTAACTTATGTCATTGCATATAATAGCGAAGGTGTTGTTGTTGAAAAGAAAAAAGCAGTAGCTAATACTTGGATTCAACTTAGAGGAAAATGGTATTACTATGATAAAAACTTGAATGAAGCTGATGGTATAGAAACTATAAATGGTGTTAAATATGTTTTCTCGTGGGGAGAATTATTAACAGCATCTGGAAATAATATAGATGTTATCACTTCTTATGAACAAGGAAAAATGCTTTTAGTTGCCTATGATAAAAATGGTATCGTTAAAGAAACTACAGTATTAACCCCAAAAAAACTTACAGAATTTATAGGTAATAAGTATTTATATGATAGACGTTATGAACCATGTACAGGATGGCAAGAAGTAGATGGAACTAAATATCATTTTGATGCTGATGGTAAGATGACAACTGGATGGTTAGAAGAAAAAGATTCTTGGTATTATCTAGATAAAGATGGTCAAAAAATAACTGGTTGGTTAACATTAAGTGGTAAAAAATATTACTTTGATAAAGAAGGAAAAATGGTTACTAGAACTGTAAACATTGATGGAAAAGACTATACATTTAATGAAAATGGTGAATTAACTACTGGAACTACTGAAAAATCAGGATGGGTACAAGAAGGAAATAAATGGTATTACTATGATAATAACCAAAAAGTAACAGGATACTATACAGTAGAAAATACTAAATATTACTTTGATGCCAATGGAGTTATGCAAAAAGGATGGTTCAAAATTGATGGAGTAGATTACTATGCAGCTTCATCTGGAGCAATTACAGCCCAATGGGTAGGATCAGGAAATAACTGGTACTATGTAGATGCAGATGGAAAAATGGTCACAGGATTCCAAACAATTGCAGGAGCAAAATACTACTTTGCAGAAAGCGGATTAATGCAAACAGGATGGTTCAAAATCAATGGAGCAGATTACTATGCAGCTTCAAGTGGTGTTATTAGTGCACAATGGGTAGGATCAGGAAATACTTGGTACTATGTAGACGCAGA
>OLOO01001535.1_pt1 | contig 14987 bp, 7 predicted proteins | sample 1672621 | NCBI WGS metagenome assembly OLOO01 (sample SAMEA3136706, study PRJEB25190) | human gut metagenome | biome: human gut; feature: human-associated habitat; material: faeces | place: Austria | collected 2013 | reverse complement strand
TCCTCTTCACCTTCGGCAGGAATTTGTTCGAATTTCTCTGTTCTTTGGTCAAAACGATACACACGGTAATCATACGTTTGCAGCCAAATATAATTATAAGGGTCTACTTCCAATAAGTCTACCCGGTTGTTAGTCATAGTAATTTTATTCCCTTGTCTGGCTTTATAAACTTTGAAGTCATAACCGTTGAACCGGTTGATTCCATCCCAAGTAGAGAACCATAAAACTCCATTATGGTCTTGTACCATGCTCATAATGGAGTTCTGAGACAAGCCGTTTTCCGAAGAATAATGAGTAAAGATACAATTAGGCTGACTTTTTGCATGAAAAAAGAGCAGCAAAGTAAGTATAAACAGAATGTGTCTTTTCATTTCGTAGATTTTCATATATAGTAGGCAAAAATACATAAAAAACGAGAGATACTGATATACAAGCTCCTAAAAAAACAAAAGGGGAAAAGTTAAATCCCCCCCTTTATCATTCTACTCTTCCCTGACACTTTCCATAGGAACAAATAGAATTCCTCCCTACAGTGACAAAGTATTATTACTGGTAGAAAGAACAGCTTATCTCTTTAAATTCTGCAACAATACATTTCCATTTTCCACCGGATTCCACCCGTCATCACCTGCCAAAATCTGTGCTTCATTATAATTACTGATATCGTTCAGCTGCTTTCCAAACGAAGCACGCGAAGCGGTAGCCGCCCCTTCTCCCGTATTCCGGTATTCAGCATAGAATACGGTTTCCTCATTTTCTTTTTTGCCCCAGTTGTTCCAACCCACCGGAAGAATATGCTTTCCCAAATCACAATGAATATAAACAGCCTGTGCATAAGGACGCCAAGGACGGGACAAATACACCTTCTGAGCCTCAGCCACACCCGTCAATTTACAGCCTATAAAAACATAGCCATATTTTTTGCCTTGATCTGTAGAAGGAGCGGTAACATACCCATCACCCAAACTATGGATGGTGCAATCCTTAAACAATGCCGTAGACCAGCCAAAAATAAAATCCACTGTACCCTCTATATAACAATGGTCATAAAACTGACGACTGTCTTTGCCATAAGTGTACAAAGTATCCTGATTTCCCAAAAAACGACAGTTTTTGAAATAAGCGCGATCTCCACTAACAAAACAGGCCACTGCCTGCCCCACTCTGCCGGCACTATTCTCGAAAGTGATATTCTCAGCATAGAAATCGGGAGCATAAATATAACAGGTTGATGAACCGGATGTAGACATTTCTTCTCCGAAATAGTTCTTTTTAGAAGCAAAATCATCATTTGTCAGAATTGCTCCGTCCTCACCTATCAAAGAAATACTAATCTTGCTTTCAGGAATAACCACTTTTTCTTTATATACCCCTTTACGGACTAGAATAGTAGTGCGTCCTGCTTTACGAAAATCGGGGACAGCATGAATCGCTTCCTGAATGGTAAAGAAATCACCACTGCCATCTTTTGCCACTACAAAATCATAATGACGTACAAAAGGCGCCAATGCAGGAACCTCTTTAGCTATAGCATCCACTGTCAAACCAGCAATAGTACGCGCCCCATATACATTCAGGTGCGTATTATCCTCACGCCCTTTCGGACAAGCTGCACACACACCTTCAGGAATCCACATGAACAATTTTTTTGAAGCCTCCGGCCCCATCTCCTGCACCAAATCATGCGTTATCTTGTTCATATCCACAAAAGGCACATCCAACTCTTTTGCCACGTTACGCGGAGACTCCAAATATTTTCCATGAGTATCAATCAACACTTCTCCATCTTGAGAAACCCTCCCCTTTGACAAATCCTTGCGCACATCATCTTCGGCTACCGCATTTTTATTATTCCGGAAATTACGACGGACAATGGCATTGAACAACACGGGAATTCCCCCTTTAGCACGTGTTTCTTTTACAAAACGGCGTAGATTGGCATCAAAAGTAGATCCGGGATCAGTATGACGTTTCTCATCGGCCTTCTCATCATTATGCCCAAACTGAATAAAAACATAATCACCCGGCTTTACTTTATTAATTACTACCTCCCACAATCCTTCATCAATAAAACTTTTAGAACTCCGACCATTTCTAGCATGGTTTTCCACACGAATATTCTCACTGAAATATCCTCCCAGCACATGACCCCATCCACGTTCCTGATTACCTCCATCTAAGGGTTTGTTGGCCATAGTCGAGTCACCTATCATAAAGATAGTAATTGTGCGGTCTGCCGTAAAAGCAGAAAACAATAACAAGGCAACAAATGCCATCAACATCTTAATTTTCATCGCTTTCTATTTTAAATTTTGATTAAAGAACTCAAGTATATCATCCTGTATCTCCTTACTGCAAAAATGGGGCAAATCATAGAACTTGGTGGTCAACAGATTTTCTACCGATTGACTCTTCCATACATCCTGCATGGTAGAGAAAGCGCTTTCAACGCCCTTTACAGGAAAAAGTTTGTCCCGCAAGCCATTGATGAACAACATCGGTTTGGGACAGGCGATAGATGCCACATGAGGATAATCCATCCAATTCCGGGAATAATCATGGAATAAGCAGACCCACCTTTGTTCTGATTATTGGTAAGTGTCATTAAGCTATCTGTAGTATTCATCCAGCACACAGCAGCGCCTGCCTTCACCACATCTGTAGCGGCACTGACCATCCAGGCACGATGTGCTCCCATAGAAAATCCCATAGTACCTATCTTTTCCTTATGAACCATGGGCAATGAGGCCAGAAATTCCGCGCTACGAATATCATCCCAGGCTATCAAGGCTCCCCAAGACATTCCCATCTGTAACATATTGGCCGCCAACGCTTGCTGTGAGTCATAGCGTACTCCTTCCTTACGTCCCCGTTCCCCCCAAAACAAGGCATCCACAGCAAGCACTACATATCCGTGACTTGCCAGATAATCACCTACATACTGTTTGTCATAACATTTTTCCACCCAATCGTTCGCATCGGCCAGTACAGATGCTTCCACACCGAACGGACGCACCATCTTCTCTTTCCCTATCGAAAAATGCGCACCGTGATCGTGAAGCAGCAATACTGCCGGGAACGGGCCATTCCCGGCAGGAACCAACAGATAAGCAGGAACACGAGAATATTCCGAAACACTGAACAAAATCTTCTCCGCCCTATATCCATTCCGTTGCTCGGTATCTATCACTTCCTTATCAAAAGCCGTAGCAGGAGGAGCAGGCAACATACAATCCAATAACGTTTTTCGAGCTTCCTCACGCCACTTTTCGAAATTTCGGATAGCAGAGTTCCCCCATGCCATAGGATAAGTCAGGTTTTCTTTCATCTTCTGATAGAACAGCGGCATATCATTCTGCGTTTCATAACGCATAGAGACTGTTTCCACCTTTTCTTGAGCAGAAGCCGTCAGACTTATCCCGAACAACAATAAACAAATTACAGTATTCTTCATAAACCTATACCTAACAAACTTTACTTTTCAAGGTAACTAATTAATTTTATCATATTATCAATATAATCTCCAACAGAGATGCACAATTCTCCGGTGGTACACGGATAAGGTGATGTATCGTGCTCGTCCCCTACAAAGGTAGCTATATATTTCGTTTCCTCACTAGGTCCTGAAACAGTATATGGCTTATACGGGTTCGAGGTTGACTTTAAAGGAGAGAGCCAGCAACCGTCCTTAGTCAGTGATTTCACCAATTTCCGGGCAACTTCTTCCGTAGCTTTTCCACGTAAACGAGTATAATATTTAGGTAAAGGAACCAAATGATCCTGCAGCAAAGGTGAATTCTTCGCCAATTCGGATACAGGAAGTTTTTTCACTTCCTCATAACGACGACGCAGTTCACCAGGATTCACAAAAGTTGCCGAATTATAATGAGCTATTGTATTTTCTATATTCTGATCTATATAATAAGTACCGTTTTTCACATTACTTCCCTTACGATGGACATACAGTGGTTTACCAGTATCAGGATCTACAAAACGAGGAACCAAAATAGCTTCCGGATTAGTCGACTGACTCTTCCATTTCTTCACATCCGATTCCGGTAATTTCATTGATTCCAAAAAACGAATTGCAGCAGGAATCCCCGACAGGAAACGAGTATCAGCTGTAAGTTTATAGTAATCCATCATTAAATTAACAAGACGGACGGTAGTACCGGTGTTCACACTGCGCGGTTCATAAGAACGGGCATGAGCCGGTTTCAAATCATCTACTGTATATTGGTCTGCCCAGCCTGCATAAGGTTCCCCTTGTTGAAGGGAAATCATCAAGTACATAGCACGCATAATAGGCTCCTTTACCCCTTGCAGCCCCATTGCCTGATAGCATTGAATCAAAAACTCGGTCGCATCAGGAATCACATCATCATTCAGAGTAATAAAAGACGAATAATCTTTCTTACCTTGAAAAGGGTGATCATACATCAAAGGATACCGTTGAGGCCATCCACCCACCGGATATTGACTTTTCAAGACAAAATCAATGGTTTTCTCCAAAGCCGGACGGAAAGCAGGATCATTTTTTTCCACATACATACGAAGTAGAAATTTGGCAGCCTCCATAGTACCCGCATCATCGTAAGTCGCATTTCCATAATAATGTTGAAATTCTTCCAGACGCCAGCCATTTTTACCAACGGTATCATACCAGGACTTTAAGGAGTTCTCTCCTGCAAAATCGAACACATAATTCCATCCGCCACATTCAAGCTGTCCCCAAATCAAGGTGTTAGCCACTTTTTTCGCAGCTTCATAATAATACTCATCTCCTGTAGCATGATAAGCGTCAAGCAACAAATGACCGACAGAAGGAGTTCCCGGCGGCTGAATCCATACCATTGTCCTCTTGGCTTCCATTTCTCCCCATGAACGGGACATATCCGGCAAATAATTCCATACGAAGCCACCATTATAACTCACTTTGTCCATCATAAACCGAGTGGCGGTTTTCATCGTATTTATAACTTGGTCATCTAATTTTTTATTAGTTTGGGCTATACCTATACAAGCAAAATTTGCCATGCACAGGCAAAGGACAATTCTTTCCCAGTTCTTCTTTAATGTGCTTTTCATTGTTGTTTTAGTGTTTTGATTCAAGTTTAAATATCATTATGAAGCAAAATAAGCCATTTTCCGGAGCTTAGATTTGTAATATTTGGTCTTTTCCTCGTATATTTTAATCACGACGAACTACCCTCCCCATATTATAAGTATATTTGAAGAAAAGTTTTAGTTATTCATTTTATATTAAATGCAAGATCATGAATCGTAAAGTAAGAACCGCATTGTATGCTTGTGCCCTGATGGCACCATTGATACTGCAAAGCTGCAATGCACAAAGTGAAAAAAAAGAGAGCAACAAAGAGTGTACTGAAGAAACAAACAAAAACACTGAAAAAAAGGTTATGAAAACAGGTAGTGAAAACTTCATTTTTGCAGAAGGCAAAGAATGGGAACCTGCAGGCGAAGGTGTAGTGCGCCAGATCATGGGTTACAATGATGACATCATGGTTGTTAAAGTAAAATTTGAAAAGGGAGCTGTAGGAGCTGTCCACCATCATATCCATTCACAAGTGACTTATGTGGAAAGTGGAAAATTTGAGTTTATCATCAATGGTGTGAAAAAAATTGTATCGGCCGGTGACTGTCTGTATAAGGAACCAGATGCAGTGCATGGTTGTGTATGCCTGGAGCCGGGTATGCTGATAGATTGTTTCAGTCCGATGCGTGCTGATTTTCTGGAAAAGAAATAGACAAGCCATATATTCCATCCACTGCAGGAGCAGATTGCTGTGCCCTCCTTTGGGCATTTAATATGCTCCTACAGTGGAAATGAATTCTATTTTTTAATCTGCAAAACAAATGGGACAATTGCTTAACCTTATCAAATCCGGTAAATCATAATATTTCAAAGCACCATACAACACATTAGAATACATATCCCACTGCATAGGCCTCTCAATGTATTCCTTCCAAGTCTTCATACTATGTTTTATCTCCACACTGCTGATTCTTTCATCCAAATAAGCAGCATGAATTGCAACCGGACCATAAATACCATTGGCAAATACCTTGACGGGGTGTCCTTTCAGAAATTCGTGTTCTGAACAAAAATCAAGCAAAGTCAAAATATCGACAACACGTTGTCCCATAATAGGACGCCCTATATGCATACTGACCATTGCATTGCGATACTCACGGTTCCAATATTTAGCATCCGTATAGAATGCAGGATCCGTTGTTTCCCCCAATCCGCGCAAATCTGCCAACAACAAGATTTTTCCTTCCGTCAAGGCAGCAGCAAAATTCGCATATTCACTCAAATAAGTTCCTTTTCCCTCTTCCTGTAACCTTAACTCAACAGGAGAATCAGCATTCGCTCTGGACGGCATGATAAGAATACAAGGAACAGGCATCTCCCCTTCCCTTATAAGCTGAAACTTATATTGTTCATATTCACGCATTGAATCATGTCCGGTTGCTTCAATTCTTATTTTATGGTCAGGAAGACCTTTAAGACCTAACAAATCCAGCATCTTTGCTTGGACAGTTTTCTTTCCTTTCGAAAGAAACGCCTCACGCTTGGAAGCCCACTCATCCAGCTGATTCACATTTTCCTGCATAATACTGAGTGCTCCAGGCATAGATACATTCACCTGTCCTTTAGTCGTACAAAGCATATCAGACAACCGGAAACGGTCTTGTGCCGATTTCTTCACCGGAGATTGATCATCTTTCAGCCAACGCTTGAACCAACTGACCAACTTTTGCCTTTTTTCAGTTCCAAGTCCATGCCCTGTTTCTACTGTCAGCATATCCACCTTTTCGGGAACTCCCAATACTTTATAGCACTGTTGTAATTCAGCAAACCCTTGTTGTGCACCCCATAAATCGACAAAATCATATTTACCGCTTAAAATCAATAAAGGCCGTGGAGCCATCATTAAAGCAAAATCAGGTACTTCCAGTTGTTCACGCCCTTCGTATGGTATATGTTGGCAACCATCGGAAGGACCTTGCAACTCCATAGTACGTTCTCGGGTAGAAAAGAAACTACAAATGGCCGCTACCTTTACACGGGGATCCAAACCTATATAATAAGCGGTCTGAGTACCACCACCAGAAGATCCATATACTCCGATACGCTCCGGATCAATATCCTTACGAGTCAATAAATAGTCCAAAGCCCGATGATTATCCCAATATTCCTGTGCCGCCAAACTAGTACCAAGCAAGTTAAAGCCCGCATTCAGTAAGGTATGTTCCGTGGTAGCCCCCCGTGTCAGTGGTTTTCCTTCCCTATCAATAAGTTGCAACCGTTCTCCCTGCCCTATGGGATCTACCACCAGTACAGCAATGCCATTGGATGCCATCAACATAGCGGCATGAGACGAAGGCCCTTTACCATTCAATCCATGTCCGCAAAGTTCCAATGTTGCCGGAACAGGAACAGTCATGTTCTCCGGCATATAAAGATGTGCTGTGACATAGCGGCCAGGCTTGCTTTCAAAAATTATTTTCTCTATATGATAGCCGGTACCTTGTATCTTCCCCACCACCTGAACATTTAAATTCTCTTTTTCAGGAAAAGTACCTACTATTTGTTTATATCGTTCACGGCAACCCTCCAGGTACTCCTGCATCCCGGCAGGAGAAGTAAATGCTTGCTGAATGGCTAACTGCCGGGATGCAAACTGCCGATGTACATCACGCATCAGATAAGAATTATAAGCGGTACTTTGACTCCAAGGTAATGCCTTGAACTCCCCCTGAGCAGAAACCACAACAGTCCCCACCCATATTCCCAAACCTACACATAAAGTGCGAAAACCGATAATTTTTCTCATAGAATCATCCCTTTAAGTTATTGTACCACAATTTCAATTTTCTGACGGTTATCTCCGGCTGTCTTCACATACAAACGTTTATGCTCTATATCATAAAACCAGCCTGTATTCCGCTCTGCATCTGTAACTGATGAAAGAACGGGCAACGATTTACCATTTTCTATCACAGATTGCGGAACGTTCTGCAAATAAGCCTTTACTAGATAAGTGTGCTTGGCAGGTTTGTACTTCCCTACCGGTTTATCTGCAGTAAACGTCCAACTATCATCAGCAAGCCTGCTGGTAAAACGGGTCAATGAACCAATCCCTTTTTGATAATCCATTGATATACCATCATCTTCATACATCTCATAAGAAGAAATGCCTGACGGATAGACATCCAATGTTATCATCTCTACAGGGTGCTGATCTACCCACTGCATAACAGGTTGCATGGGAATAATAGCTCCGGCTTTTATATAGATAGGCAACACATCCAACGGAGTAAGAAAAGATTTATATTGACGGCCCTCGTAACGCTCACCGGTTTCATAATCAAACCATTCTCCACCGGGAAAATAAACATGTTGGCTCAGTGCACCTTTGGTAGTGACAGGACAAACCATCATCCATGGCCCGAACATATACTGACGTGTCAGCTGATAAGTATTCTCATCCTGAGGATAGTCCATCACTAAAGGAGTCATCATGGGACGTGCCGTTTTATAAAGCTGATAGGCATTGCTATAAATATAAGGAATCAATGTATAACGCAAACTATCATATTTGATGAAATTGGCCAAAGCCTCCGGACCATAAGTCCAAGGTTCATGGTAACGGGGATGGTCCATACCGAACACCATGGCGATAGGTGAAAACATACCGAACTGTACCCAACGAGTATATAATTCTGTATCGTAAGGAGAATATTGTTCAAATCCTCCCATGCAATGAGTCCAGTTACCCACACCACTCATACCAATATTAAGTCCTGCACGTATCACCGGTTCAAACCACTGCCATTCACTTCCCCAGTCTCCAGCCCAGATATAAGGATAACGCTGAATTCCCGCATAACCTTCACGGGTATGTGTCACCCCCCTCATATTATTATATTCCTGAAATTTACGATAGGGAGCCTCCGCATAAGCTAAAGGAAAAATATTATGAAGTCCTTTCAGGTCCATCGTTCCTCCGACATCCGTTTTCACAAACTTAGCCCCGATAGAAGCGACTTTCATTACTCCGTTCTCCCACCACCAATCTACAGCTTTCGGATCAAAGAAATTCACTACCCCTTCTGTCTTGGCTCCTGGATACAGCACGTTTCCCTGTTCACGCGCCTTATCCAATAGATGATATTCAGGACCATTATCTAATATAGAACGGATATGAAGCCCCACCATTTTTACATTTTGCGCATAGCAACTGTCAAACATAGCTTTCGGATCTTTGAACGTATTGCGCCATTCAAAACAGCAACCACCATTTCCGTAAGTGGTATTAAACAGTCTCCAGGTAGAATCTAGCCAAAGCAAATCAAAAGGCACTCCTTCCTCACGCAAACGTTTACATAAAGCAGGCGGATATTTATCGGAAGTCATCTCTTCATTCTTCCAGGTTCCACCGGAATAAGTACCGACATGCAACCCCATTGCAAAACGAGGAAGCATGGGGGATTTTCCGGTCAATTCCGTATATCTGTCAACCATGGTATAAAAATCGGGACCATAAATAAAATAATAGTCCAAATCACCGCCAAAAGCTTTGAATGAATAATAGTCACTACTGTCCCATCCCATATTCCATTCGGTAGCAAACGGAGTATGAAAGAACAAACCATATCCTTTGGTACTCATCATAAAAGGTACGGGACAATAATTGGCACGTAAAATATCTTTTCCTCCTACAGCCGGTTTTATCCCTCTTCCCAACTCTACATTCAGATAGACCTTACGCCCTCGCTGATCCATGAAATCCATACGTTCCCCAAAGCCAAAGAAATGTTCATCCGGCTGTAGAACAGCTTTTGTCTTGACAGAATCCTTATAAAAACGTTGTTCCGCAAGTTCCGTATAAAGCATCTTACCGTTTCTATCAGAAACAGTAAGACAGAACGGATTCTTGGTAGCCTCTATAATCAGTTTTCCGGTCGTAATCAACCATGCAGTTCCTTTATCTTCCACTGTATAGTGTACAGGAGTAAAATCATATTTACGAACCATCCACTGCTCATTTTCAGCGAACACGGTACCTTGAGAATGACGTACACGGAACATATCATCTGTACAAAATTCCAATTTCACATTTCCCTGAGGCAAAAGAAACAACAAATCATTTCCTGTCTTCTTAAAAGAAGTATTGGCCGCCCATAGTCCTATACAATACAGGCATAAACAAAAGCATAGGAATCGTTTTTTCATGGTATCTGTTATTTTATTTAAAATCAATCATATTGAAAATCAGTTTTTTGGCTACAAGTCCGGCAGCCGAATCATTAATGATGTTCCCATAGATATCCAATGTAGAGAACAAAACACTACCCTTACCCATCGGTACAATCCCCATAGCAGTTCCGATAGCCATAGGATAAGTATGATAGGCTCCGACCAGCAATTCCTCACCTTCCATCACTAATCCCATACGCTCCACCCCTGTATGTATCAATGCCTGATAAGGCCAGTTGAGAGCATTTCCGACAGGAAGTTCCTTGAAAATATCATGCGGCTTATTAAACATCACCCCGCCCAGCCAGTTGGTTCCAACAAAGAATTTGTCCTTAAACACCACTTTACTATTAGCCGCTATAAATTCCGACCATTCATCAGCACTCTGAATAATAAAGATTTTGGTTCCATCATTTACGGCACGTTCCATTAAACGCTGTGCATCCGGCATCTTATCATTAGGAACAGCCCAATCCAAACGACAACGCGCGTTACTACGAGGATGCCTGAAACGGATCTCTATATCGGCAGACTTGCCTCCTTCCAAATAGACTTTTCCATCGCCCAAATGCTCTTTCTTCCTGGTAATTTCATATATTTTCTTACCATTGACAAAGACTTCAATCATACTACGATCATTACTCTGAGGAATAATCGTATATTCACCACTGACAGAAGGAAGTACTTTACCACTCCATTTAATACCATAACCATCAAGCATATACACAAAAGGACTTGGTGTAGCTCCCTCAATAGCACTCAGATTAACCACCTTGGCCACTTCATGATAAACTTCCTTCTGAAATTCCATATCCTCATAATAGACCACATCCAATCCCGGTTTGCCATCGGCAGAGCGTAACGCTTCCATCGGCACCATTGTCAACTGATCTTTCCTAGGAGGACGGGCCACCATAATCCAATCCAACTTTCCTAAATTATCCTCGTAAGCTGCAACCGCTTCTTTCGTTTTACCCTTCAAGAAATTCTGTAAAGCACTCCCATCTTCCCAAACGGCCCCTTTACCATCCAACATATTGGATGCCAGATTTACAGACAATATATCATCATACCCAGTTGTAACAACAGAATTTTCCTTACACAGTTTTGCTTCAATCCTACAAAGTCCCCCAACTGCAGGAACTGGTATTTTTACATCCTTCACCAACAACTGACCATAAACCTCACCTCCGGCGGCTTCCGTTTCATAAGTCCCTACCTCCATCACTTTTCCTTGAGAGTCTGTCACCGAGATTTTCAATTGATGGTTTCCCCGGACATTCTTCTCATTAATCAGATAAAAATCAACGGTCACCTTTCCCCCTGCGGCTGCAACCTGTTGCCTGGTCTTTACCGCTACATACAAAGGCTGATTATAACGAGCTATGATAGCCGGATCTGATTTGGGATAACGAAAACAATCGACAATTCCCGAATAATTCTCCGTCAATTCCGATTCCCATCCATTAACAACGTATGCATCCGTCAAATTATTCATTCTGGCCGATTCTATTTTACGTCCCTGATGTTCATAGGATACAGTTCCCATAGCCACACACAAATCATCCACGGTAGGATAAACAGTCCTTAACTGTTTAGCATCCAGAAATTTATTGAATTCATCATACCAACGTAGAAACTCTCTGCCATCCCATCCTTTATAGTTATATTTTTCCAAATCTTCTTTATTCTTTTCCAAACGAGGAGGTGATGATAAAGCCCCTTCCTCACCAAAGAATACAATTTCACGCTTATTCTTGGTATCATTATAATAATCGTCAGGGCCTTTGTACAAACCTTCATTCCAAACAGCAGGTCCTCCGGCACGATGATAATCATACCAACCACTCCAATACACTTTTTCATCGTAAGGACGAATATGAATTTTAGCCTGATCTTCTATATCATCTCCCTTAGCCCAAGCCGAGGTACGAAGAATCAACCGGGAAGGATCCAATACACGCATATCCTTCATCGCTTGAATTTCCAATTCTAACTTTTCAGGAGCAGCATTTCCCGATTCATTCATCATATTATAGATAACCAGACAGGGATGACTGCGATCCCTCTTTACCATACGGATGACCTTTTCATGCAAAACAGCATTCATAAACGGCTGTCTCACATCCAGACGGAAGCCGCCAGGCTCTTCAAAATAGAGCAGTCCCAACTCATCAGCATAATTCATTACGTCAGTATTACCGATAAAACGATGAAAATTCAACATATTCAATCCTAACTCCTTAGCGATGCGAATTTGCCTTTCAGCCAATTCTTCCGATGGAAAAATACCATTGACCGGCCAAAAACTCCAACTGATGGCCGAGCGAAGCATGATACGTTTTCCGTTTAAACGAAAAACAGCATCCTCACCTATACCGGAAGCCTCGAACCAACGGAATCCAAAACGGCGGGAATCTTTATCCACCCAGTTCTGTCCTTCGGACAACTCCACCTCACATACATACAGATTAGGATCATCCACACTCCATAATTTCGCATCCGGAGCTGATACAGGAATCTTCAGTTCATTTAGGCCTTTATTTAATGAAACACCCTTTATCTCTTTAGAATAAACTATTTTTTCTTTATTTTGCCACTCGTACACCGTTATACGAAGATCCTGCTTCGCAGTCTTTCCTTTTTCATTCTGTAATGTCAGAATAGCATTGGCGGTGGTTATCTGAGGAGTGTTCTGCATATAAATATCCGCCACATAAACAGCATTACAGACCTTCATACCAACTTTTCCTGTTATTCCTCCAAAGCCATGACCGGGAGGCAACATTTTATCTCCCCACGGAATAGTTCTGGAGTCACGCCAATCATGGTTACCACCCGCATCCGTTATACGTACAGCCAATTGTACCTGTTCTCCTGATTTTATATAAGGAGTAATATCCGTTTCGAAAGGAACATTGTCCACAATCTGATAATCCACTAATCTCTGATTAATAAAAATCTCCGCCCGTGAACGTATAGAGCCAAAATTCAAAAAGACTTTTTGTCCTTTCTTCAACACCGGAATATCCATTGTACGACTCCACCATGTAACTCCTGTAATATCTCCTTCGGGTCCGGACTGAGTTTGAAGATATTCTTCAGCTGTTCCAGGAACCTGTACCGAAAGAGTCTGGGCAGAAGTCAATATATCCCATCCCGCTGTAGGAACAATTACAGGACTTTTCTGTGCCTCTTCCAATGTCAAATAAATATCCTCTGTCTGCCAAGCTGCATTTTTATCCTGCCATAAATGCCATCCTTTTCCTGACAAATCAAAAAATGGTCTCTCCTGTGCTCTCACCCCATAAAATGGACATAACAACAAAAATGCTATGGCAATAATACTCTTCTTCATAATTATCTATTACTTTCTTTTATTAAATTCAATAATCATTCTATTCCCATTCCACCTTCATATAGTGCAGCATCGTTGTACTTTCACCACAGCTGCCCGTATGCTGGATTCCGGTGCCCCCAAAAGTATTCGAAGCTATATCCGCCTCCAAATCTACCGAAAGTTTCAAGTTCGGATCAGTTACAGGCGCCGGAAGCGGAGTTGTTGTTGAAGCATGTGCTGTCAATTTTCCTTCTTTAACAGTCAATGTTATGGTACAATCTGTACGATAGCAGGTAGAAGACACCGGTTGACTGATGGCCTCAGCCACCCCGTTCTCATATTTCATCAAGATAAAATCAACTGCATTACTATACTTGGTCGTACGAATGATACGTAATGCATATCCTGTTAAAGTACGGGTATCAAACTTGATATACAAATCCAAATACTGTCCTGTAGCACTACCAAAACCTTGTCCTGCTGTTTTACTGGCATCCACATTCAAGGTTATTGCCATATCTCCATAGCTGCCATCCAATGGAGTATAAAGCAAACGAGCTCCTTTCTGATCTTGTAACAAACCGGTTCCATGGGAACCATTCATTCCCGGCCCATAAATCCAATAATCTTTATCCGGAACTACCTGCCAATCGTATGCTGCCGTATCCAAAGGCTTATATCCACCAATCGTCCAGAATCCCGGTAAAAGTTGTGGTTGATTCTTACATGGAAAGTTCTGAAAATCCGTTTCAAATATATGAGCAATATTCACTTGTCCTTTCTTTATCGGAGAGTTGGAAACAACAATCTGTTCTTTCCCCGGCACACAACGCAAGTGTTTGGGAGCAACCGCTGCCATCAGATAATAACCGACATCTTCTTTTACCAACGTATAGGAGTATTCCGGTTCATTCAAGCGAGATACAGAAACCGGAAGTCTATTGGCTCCATTTTTGTCTGTACATCTATACCAAGTTATCAATGATTCATCTTTACGCCCATTCAATTCTAAAGCATAACTGACAGTAGCTACTCCTTTAGTGATATTCATCTTTGGAGTTTTCGTAAACGAAGGAGCCGGCACATAATCGGGAGCAACCGTAAGCTCTGTCGCACATTCCAAACCATCTTCTGTATAGGCTATCACAGTGAAATGCTTTGTTTCATCCTCCACATTAGTTGCCTCGACAACACATTCATAACCCTCGGAAGTGGATAATTTCACCTCCTTTTCGTAACCTTGTTGTACTTTCCACTTCACAGGAACATTATTCAACACATAGTTGCAATGCCTTTTTACTGTTGCTGTCAATCTAACCGTCCGGCCACCTGTCTGGATAGAAGCCGTTAAATGCTCTA